>NNBV01000496.1_pt1 | contig 25086 bp, 23 predicted proteins | sample 1173771 | NCBI WGS metagenome assembly NNBV01 (sample SAMN07173938, study PRJNA388173) | plant metagenome | isolation source: symbiotic tissue sample KVS11 | place: Norway: Troms, Kvaloya island | reverse complement strand
CGCCTTGCTCCTTCCCCCTTTGGGGGAAGGCTGGGATTGGGGCGCGCCTCGCACAAGCGCCATGCCTCGTTCARCGCCGTCGTGCCCCCACCCCAGCCCTCCCCCAGCGGGGGAGGGAGCGAAGACTAGAACCGCGTGCCCACCGACAACCGCGCCATGTTCTGCGGCGTGAAGTTCACCTTCGGGTCATACGCCGCACGCACGAACCAGCGCGGCCAGTCGCAGGTGACCGTGAGGCCGGCACGGCGAATGAACTGCCCGTCGACCGTGCCCTGCTTGGCCAGCAGGTCGAGGGTCAGGCGCTGCCGCCCGGGCAGCGGCAGTCGGTAGACCAGGTGCACGTCCTGCTGGTCGGGGTTCAGACGGTTGTCGCGAATGAGCGAGAGCGACAGCGCCGTGCCGTCCATCCACTTGTAGCCGCCATACACCGTGTACGAATCGTTCGGGTCGAAGTTCAGGTTGGCGTAGTTGCGCAGGTTGGTGCGGCCCAGCCCCGTGCCCACGAACCAGCTGTCGCCTGTTTCCACCGCCAGGCTGCCGCCCACGAACCCGCCGGACGCGGCCTGCAGCGACGGCAGCACGCGCACCGGCCCCCAGGTGAAGGTGTGGTCCCAGCCCGCGCGCGGCTGCGCGAAGTCGAGCACCTGCGAGCGGAACCAGCCGACCCACACGTTGCCGTCGCCGTAGGTGTAGCGCAGGTTCAGGTCGAGCCCCGGCCCCGCGGGCAGGCCGCCGCCCGACACGCGGTAGGCGCCCACGGTGAGTTTGAAAGGCAGCTCGGCCGCCTCGTCGTCCGCCCAGGCGGCGGGCGCGAGGCACAGCAGTGCCACGGCGGCGATGCGGTGGTGCGTGCGGCGTGTCATGGCGTTCAGAACAGGCTCGCGCCGATGTTGATGAGCAACGCCAGCACCGTGGTGTTGAACAGATAAGCCAGGATGCAATGCACCGAGCCGATGCGCCGCATCGGCTTGGACACGAAGGCCACGTCCGCCGTCTGGCCCGAGGTGCCGATCACCGCCGCGAAGTAGAAGAAGTCGCCGTAGGTCGGCGCGTCGTCGTCCGGGAACTGGATGCAGGGCTTGCGGCCCCTGCCGCCGTCAGCGTCGGCCGCGTAGTAATCGTGCGCGTAGTGCAGCGTGAACATGATCTGCGTGAAGGCCCACGACGACACCACCGTGAGCCCGGCCAGCGCGACGTGCGCGATCTTCTCCAGGCCGTGCATGTCCTTCACCACCGCCAGCTCCCCGCCGATGGCCGCCAGGCTCGCGATGGCCGACACCACCACCAGCACGAGGATGACGATCTGCCCCTCGTCCTGCATCTTGGCGCGGTAGCGCATGTGCTGCTGCGACGAGCGGGTCATCATGACGGCCGCCAGCAGCACATACAGGCAGGCGCCCGTGTTCCAGGCGATCAGCAGGCGCGTGACCAGGTGCGCCTCGACGGCCGAGGGCAGCAGCATGCCGACCGCGAGGGCAATGGCCGCGGCAATGAACAGGCGCGGGCGAACGGCCAACTGGCGCAGCAGCGGGTGTCTTGGAATTTTCATGGGCGGTGTGAAGCGGCTCACCCGCCCCTACGGTGTGGTGGCATGGTGGCATGGAAGCGGCCTGACCGCGGTAAGCAAGTCTGCCCTGCGACTGTCGTCGAAGCAGACTTGCGGCCACCTGACGAAACCGCATTTTTGCGACGGCGCAGCGGGGTACAGTCGGGAATGATTCAACCACCACCCGCCGTTCCTGCTCCCATTCCCGCTCCCGTGACGCCCTCCACGGCAGCCACTCCCCAGCTCACGGAAAACCAGGCCTTCACCCGTGCCTGGGTTCTTTTCTTCGTGCTGTTCGTCGTGGTGATCGGGCTGCTCTGGGCCCTGAAGGCCCACTACGGCTGATCGCCCCGGCGCGCTTCAGGAAGGCTTCTGCACCAGCTTCAGCACGCTCGAGAAATCGAGCGCGCCATGGCCCGCCAGGCTGTGTGCCGCATACAGACTGCGTGCCAGGCCCCCCAAGGGCGTGGCCGCGCGCACCGCGGCAGCGTTTTCCTGCGCCAGGCCCAGGTCCTTGAGCATCAGGTCGGTGCCAAAGCCACCCGCATAGTTCTTCGAGGCCGGCGAGGCCTCCATCACGCCGGGCATCGGGTTGTACTTTTCAAGTGCCCAGTTGCCGCCCGAACTGCGCCGCATGATCTCGCTCAGCACCTTCGGGTCGAGCCCGTTGGCCACGCCCAGCGCCAGCGCTTCCGACGTGCCGATCATCAAGATGCCCAACAGCATGTTGTTGCAGATCTTCGCGGTCTGCCCCGCGCCGGCCGCGCCGGCGTGGAAGATGTTGGCGCCCATCTTCTCGAGCACCGGGCGCGCGCGCTCCAGGTCCTTGGTGTCGCCGCCGACCATGAAGGTCAGCGTGCCGGCAATGGCGCCACCGGTGCCGCCTGACACGGGCGCATCGATCATCGCGATGCCCTTGGCGTTGGCCGCCTCGGCCACCTTGCGCGACGTGGCCGCGGCGATGGTGCTGCTGTCGATCACCAGCGTGCCGGCGCGGATGCTGTCGAGCAGGCCGGGCCTGCCGGCGCCGCCGAGAAACAGGCCCTCCACGTGCGCGCTGGCCGGCAGCATGCTGACGACCACGTCGGCACCTGCCACCGTCTCGGCCGCCGAACCGGCAATGGGCAGCCCCTCGGCGCCGAACTTCTTGCAGGCTTCGGCCGACAGGTCGAAGGCGCTGAGCGTGTGGCCGGCCTTGAGCAGGTTCAGGGCCATCGGGCCGCCCATGTTGCCCAGTCCGATGAATGCGATCTTCATGTGTCTTGTCTCCGTTGTTCTTTGCAGTGAAGGGTGAGGGTCAAGTCAGCGACGCCAGCTCAGGCGGCATCTGGCCGCGCGGGCGCAGGTGGTCGTCGATGAAGGCGGGCGTGATCTCCTCGAGCGTGGCCGGGTTCCAGCGCGGGTTGCGGTCCTTGTCGACCAGCACCGCGCGAATGCCCTCGGCAAAGTCCTTGTGCGCGCAGAAGCCCAGCGAGGCCCAGTACTCGAGGCGGAACACCTCCGCCAGCGACATGCGCGGCACGCGCTGCCACAGCTCGAAGCTCAGCGCGGCCGAGCTCGGTGCGCCCTTGGCGAAGGTCTTGGCCGCGGTCTGAAGCCACGCGTCGTCGCTCTGCAGTTCGCGCATGCGCTTCGCAATGTCGAGCAGGTCGTCGCCGGCCATCAGCGCATTCAGGGTGTCGTAGTGCTCGCGCACCTTCGAAGGCGGCATCTCGGCGCCCTCGCCGGCCTTGGCCAGAATGCGCGACAGCGTGGCGCAGTCGGCCTTGGCGTCGCCGCCAGTCCATTGCGTGGACGCGATGGCCGCGAGTACGTCGGCCTTGCGCTCCTGCGGCACCAGCACATCGGCCAGGCCGCAGAAGATGGTGTCGTGCGCATTGATGTTGGCAGCCGTGAGCGCCAGAAACAGGCCCGTGCGGCCCGGCGTGCGGCGCAGGAACCAGCTGCCGCCCACATCGGGGTACAGGCCGATGTTGATCTCGGGCATGGCGATGCGGCTTTGCAGCGTCATCACGCGGTGCGAGGCGCCGGCCAACAGGCCCACGCCGCCGCCCATCACGATGCCGTGGCCCCAGCATAGAAAGGGCTTGGGGAAGGTGTGGATCAGGTGGTCCAGCTCGTACTCTTCGCGGAAGAAGTCTTCGGCGTAGGTGTTGCGCGCGGGGCCGCAGTCGAGCAGCGTCTGGTAGAGCTGACGCAGGTCGCCGCCGGCGCAGAAGGCCTTCTCGCCCGCGGCCTGCAGCAGCACGCCGACGATGCCGGCGTCTTGTGCCCACTCGCGCAGCTTGGGCGTGAGCAGGCGCACCATGTCCACGGACAATGCGTTGAGCGAGGCGGGTGAATTGAGCGTGGCCACGGCAAAGCGCTGGCCGCCGGCGGTCTTGATTTCGTCGAAGAGAACTACGTTGTCGGTCATTTTTTCTGGTCCTGGATGTGACGGGGTCAGCGGATGTCGCTGTCGCCTTCCAGCAATTTTCGCGCAACGATGACGCGCATGATTTCGTTGGTGCCCTCAAGAATCTGGTGCACGCGGGTGTCGCGCACCAACCGCTCGAGAGGGAACTCGCTGAGATAACCGTAACCGCCATGCAGCTGCAGCGCGTCGTTGCAGACGTTGAAGCCCGCATCGGTCGCAAAGCGCTTGGCCATCGCGCAGTAGGTGCTGGCGTCGGCATGGCCTGCGTCGAGCTTGCTCGCGGCCAGGCGCACCATCTGGCGCGCCGCCACCAGCTCGGTGGCCATGTCGGCCAGCTTGAACTGCAGCGCCTGAAAACTCGCGAGCGGCTTGCCGAACTGCTGGCGCTCATGCAGGTAGCGGCGTGCCGCGTCGAGCGCGCCCTGCGCCGCGCCCACCGAGCAGGTCGCGATGTTGATGCGCCCGCCGTCCAGCCCCTTCATCGCGATGCGAAAGCCCTCGCCTTCCTTGCCCAGCAGGTTCTGCGCGGGCACGCGCACGTTGTCGAAGTTGATGGTGCGCGTGGGCTGGCTGTTCCAGCCCATCTTGTGCTCTTTCTTGCCGTAGCTCACGCCCGGCGCATCGGCCGGCACCGCAAAGGCCGAGATGCCGCTCGCGCCCGCGCCGCCCGTGCGCGCCATGAGCACCAGCACATCGGTCGCGCCCGCACCGGAAATGAAGGCCTTGCCGCCGTTGATGACGTACTCGGTGCCCTGCAACTCGGCGCGCGTCTTGAGCGAGCCCGCATCCGACCCGGCGCCCGGCTCGGTAAGGCAGTAAGAGGCCAGCTTGCGCCCGCTTGTGAGGTCTTCGCCCCACTGCTGCGCCACGGCGTCTGTGGCCCAGGTGCCGAGCATCCAGGTCGCCATGTTGTGGATGGTGATGAAGGCCGTGGTCGAGGGGTCGACCGCGGCCATCTCCTCGAACACCAGCGCCGCATCGAGCCGCGGCAGGCCGAGGCCGCCGATGCGCTCGGGCGCATAGAGCCCGCAAAAGCCCAGCTCGCCGGCCTTGGCAATGGCCTCCTTGGGGAAGATCGCCTCGGCGTCCCACTGCGCCGCATGCGGCGCGAACTCGGCCTGGGCAAAGGCGCGCGCGCTCTGTGCAAAGGCGTTCTGTTCTTCGGACAGTTCGAAATTCATTGCTCGCGCCCCTTCCAGCGGTCCAGCTCAGCCGTCCGTTTGCGGGTTGATTTTTCCAGGCATGCGTTGAACACCAGCGGCCAGATGGAGCCGCCCTCGCTCGACTTGGAGGCACGCTTGCAATTGGCGTCGCGGCCTTTGAGCCAGGCCCGCTGTTCCGTGCGCAGCGCAACCCGCATCTGCGAGGAAAGCGTGTTCATCACCTCGCCGTAGCGGATGTTCAGCTCGGCGTCAGCCGCACGAAAATCGCGCGCCGCGCACTCGTTCATCTGCATCTGGTTGCCGTTGGGGTTGCAACCCTCCGGGTCGGCATCGGCGGCGGCCTGCGCATTGCCGAAGAGCAACGCCACCGCCGCCACCGCACCCCATGCGACGGCGCGAAGCCCCGGCCTCATTTGAGGCTGATGGTGGTGTTGACGCCGTGGCTCACGGTGCTGTCGTCGAACCAGCGCGCCGTGACCGTCTTGGTCTGCGTGTAGAACATGATCACCTGCTTGCCGTACGGGCCCAGGTCGCCGAGCTTCGATGCGCGCGAACCGGTGAACGAGAACATCGGCACCGGCACCGGAATCGGCACGTTGATGCCGACCTGACCGATGTCGATGTCTTCCTGGAAGCGGCGTGCCGCGGCGCCCGACTGCGTGAAGATGGCCGTGCCGTTGCCGTTCGGGTTGTTGTTGATCATCTCGATGGCTTCGTCGATGGTCTCGGCCTCGGCCACGCACAGGACCGGGCCGAACACTTCCTGCTCATAGATCGTCATGCCGGGCTTCACGCCGGTGAAGATCGTCGGGCCGACGAAGTTGCCCATCTCGTAGCCTGGCACGGTGGGCTTGCGGCCGTCGAGCACCAGCCTGGCGCCGTCGGCCTCGCCGCGTTCAATGAGGCTGTTCACGCGGTCGTAGGCGGCGCAGGACACCAGCGGCCCCACGTCCACGCCCTTCTCGGTGCCGGCGCCGATCTTCAGCGTCTTGGCCTTCGCGATGAGTTCGGGCACCCAGTTGCGCGCCTCGCCCACCAGCACCGCCACCGACACCGCCATGCAGCGCTGGCCGGCCGCGCCAAAGCTTGCCCCGGCGATGGCGTTGAGCGTCTGCTCCTTGTTGGCATCGGGCATCACGATGGCGTGGTTCTTCGCGCCCATCATGCATTGCGCGCGCTTGCCGGCCAGCGTGGCGCGGTTGTAGACGTGCGTGCCGACCTTGGTCGAGCCCACGAAGCTGATCGCCTTGATGTCCTTGTGGTCGCAGATGCCGTTGACGATGGCCTCACCGCCATGAATCACGTTCAGCACGCCGGGCGGAATGCCGGCTTCCATCGCCAGTTCGCACAGGCGCATGGTGACCATCGGGTCTTGCTCGGAGGGCTTCAGCACGAAGGTGTTGCCGGTGACGATGGCCATCGGAAACATCCACAGCGGAATCATCGCGGGGAAGTTGAACGGCGTGATGCCGGCGCACACGCCCAGCGGCTGCAGCAGCGTGTAGGTGTCCACACCGTTGGCCACGTTGTTGGCCAGTTCGCCGAGTTGCAGGTTGCCGATGTTCGATGCGTGCTCCACCACTTCGAGGCCGCGGAACACGTCGCCTTCGGCGTCCGGCAGCGTCTTGCCCTGCTCGGCCGTGAGGATGGCGGCCAGCTCGCCCATGTTCTCGCGAATGAGCTGCTGCAGCTTCAGGAAGATGCGCGCACGCGTGCCGATGGGGGTCTTGCGCCAGGTCTTGAAGGCTTCCTTGGCGGAGGCGACGGCGGCGTCCAGCTCTTCTTGCGTCGCGAAGGGCACGCGGGCCAGCACCTGCTGCGTGGCCGGGTTGACGACGTCGCGCCATTCGGTGGTCTTGGATTCGACCAGCTTGCCGCCGATGAGCAGCTTGACGGTGGCGACTTGCGTCGACGGTTTTGTGATGGCGTCCATGAGGGTTTGTCTCCAGTGAATACAGGTGCCGGTGAGCCCGGTTCAGCCCCGCATCCTAGCTTTGCAGATTTGCCATGACAATAGACAAAATTGCGCGGCCGCTTTGCAAAAATGCAAAGCCTTTCCCGGCGGCGCACCCCCCCTGGGACACACCGAGGCACACCGAGACACATGGACTGGGACAACCTGCGTTACTTCCTGGAACTGGCCCGCTCGGGCACGCTGATGAGCGCGGCGCGCCGGCTCGAGGTCGACCACACCACCGTGGCACGGCGCATCCAGGCGCTTGAAAAGGAAGTCGGCGCCCCGCTCTTCTCGCGCGAATCGGGCGGCCACCGGCTCACCGAGGCCGGCCGCCGGCTGCAGCCACAGGTCGAGGCGATGGAAAGCGCCTTTCGGGCTGTGGAGAGCACGGCGCCTGCTTCGCAGGAGGGCCTGTCGGGGCTGGTGCGCATCGGCGCGACCGAGGGCTTCGGCACCGTGGTGCTGGCGCCGCAACTGGCGCTGTTCGCGCTGCAGCACCCCAAGCTCACCATCGACCTGCTGGCCATGCCGCGGCTCGTGCACCTGTCGCGGCGCGAGGCCGACATCGTCATCTCGCTGGAGCGCCCCGCGCGCGGGCCGGTGGTCGTCACCAAGCTCACCGACTACACGCTGCGGCTCTACGCATCGAAAAAATACCTGGCCGCGCACAAGCCCATCAAGACCCGCGAAGACCTGCGCGGCCACACCTTCATCAGCTACGTGGACGACCTGCTCTTCAGCAAGGAGCTGCAATACCTGGACGAACTGCACCGCCCCGAGACCTTCGCGTTGCGCAGCACCAGCGTGCTGGCGCAGCACAGCGCGGTGGTGGCGGGCGCGGGCATCGCGGTGCTGCCGGCCTTCGTTGCGCAGAACGACAGCGCGCTGAAACCCGTGCTGCCGGGGCAGGCGAACTTCACGCGGACCTTCTGGATGTCGATGCCCGCGGAGACCAAGCACCTGGTGCGCATGCAGGCGGTGTGGGAGTTCTTGCGCAGCACGGCGCAGGCGCGGCAGGAGATGCTGTTGCTGCCTTCGGGTTGAGGGCGAGTTCAGCCACGAACGCGCCTCAGCGCTTCGGCGGCGTAATGTCCGGAAAGTTCTGCGCCACAAACTCGACCACGAAGGCCTGCGGGTCCACTCGCAAATTCTCGGTTTCCGCATGGTCGAGGTAGCGGCGCCAGAAGTGCCGCACCATGTCGGGCACGTCGTCGGCAAAGCCCATCTGCCCGGCGACGATCTCCTGCCAGGTTCCCGTCGCGAGAAACGTCTGCGCAAGCCGGGGCTCCAGCGCTTCGAGCGTCTCGCGCTTGGTGTCGTCGAGCTGCTCGATGGCGTCCAGCACCCAGCAATCCACCAGCCGCAGCAGCGGCCTTCCTTCGTATCTGCTCATCGTGCGCTCCTGCGGTGTTCAAGAAAAAATTCGCTTCCAAAGACCGGGGCGAGCCGCCGTTTCGGCCCCGCCGATATCGACCTGGGCCTCGGCCTGCTCCAGCAGGTCGATCAACCCTTCGACCCGCGGCTTCCTGAGCCGGCGCGCGTACGCAAGGTAGCTCTCCTCCTCGTCCACGGTGTAGAGCTGCGGCGGCATCGGCAGGCCCTGCACACCGCCCAGCAGCACGCGCAAGGCGCTGAGCTGGTTCGTGCGAATGGCGCTCATGAGAGCCGTTTCACCGAGCGAGGGCACGATCTCGTTCGCGCCCGCCAGGCCCGTTGCAAGCAACGGCGCAATGGCCGCGGCGTCACCCGCGACCGCCGCCGCGCCCAATGCCTCCAGCGCGGCCAGCTTCTCCGGCGAAAGGCTGGCCTTGTAGGCATCGCCGCGCTTGTCGTTCTCGTCGCGCGCGTCGCCGCCGGTCATGGTCATGAAGTCGGTCACCAGCGCCACGGGCTCGCCCGCCGCGTCGAGGGCCCAGAAGCTCGGGTAGCTGCCGTCGCCCCAGCCCGCGCTGAAGATCACCAGGTTGTTGGCGCCGCCCGCGCCTGCGGGGTAATGGTCGGCGATGTGGGCGTCGCCCATTTCGCCGGCCAGCACGTCGTCGTAGTAGCTGGTGAAGTCGGGCCGGGCGGCCTCCTTGGCCTCGCGCTGCGACATGGCGAGCGCCGCATCGGCGTCCATGAAGCAGCCGACGCCGGCGTCCACCGGGTAACCATGGAATTCGTCGTCGCCGAGTTCGGCCAGCGACTGGCCCTCGATCAGCGCCGGCTCCCATTGCAGGCCGTCGGCGCGCAGGCTCTCGCGCTCACGCAGCCACAGCACGGCCAGCGCATGGCGGCCATGGTCATGCAGCACCTCGACGGGGAAAGCGCCGCGCGTTTGCAGTTCACGCGCGAAGGGTTGGCGCTCGGGCTGCACCAGCGGATCGCACGCCACGATGCGCCCGCTGGTGATGTGCAGCACGCCGCACGGCTGGCGTTGCAGATGGTGCGCGTGCAGGGTCTGGTCGTCGTGAAAGATGGCTTGCAGGTTGTCGGTATCTAGATAAGGCATGCGCCCAGTTTCTCATTCCCCGCCGAGGGCGGGCCACACCGGCGGGTGGCTACCCGGCGGCATCGACGGGCGCGGCCATGCGGCGGGCGTGCGCGACAGTTGCGCGCTGTGCCGCAGTGCGGCCAGTTCGCCGAAACCTGAGGCCGAAGTTTCGACGCAGGGTTTCAGGTCCGGCCTGGCGATAGACAACCCGTTCGGCACGCGCCCCAGCCCACGCAGCCACTGCCCCGTCTGCGCCAGCGACACCTGCACATGCCAGCTGCCGCCCTCCTGCTGCTGGCGCCCGAGCGCGGCGGCCGCGCCGAAGGCGATCAGGTAGCCGGTCGCCTCGTCGAGGATCTGCATGGGCAGCGGCCTGGGCTTGCCGTCTCCCGCTGCTTCGCCTTCCGCATGGTTGAAACCCATGGCGGTCTGCACCAGCGAATCGAAGCCGCGTCGGCCCGCCCACGGGCCTTGCGTGCCGTAGGCGGTGAGCGACACGCACACGATGCCCGGCCGCAGCCGCGCCAGTTCGGCCGGCCCGAAACCCAGCGATGCGACGCCGCCGGGCCGGTAGCCCTGCACGAACACGTGCGCGTCGGTGGCGAGTCGACGCAACGCCGAGCGGCCTTCTTCGGTGCGCAGGTCGACATGCGCCGACAGCTTGCCGCGGCTGGTGTCGGCAATCGATTCGATGTTCGGCAGGTGCGGCGAATTGACCAGCATCACGTCTGCGCCATAGGCCGCCAGCGCGCGGCCACCGACCGGCCCGGCCAGGATGCGCGTGAGATCGAGCACGCGCACACCGGTGAGCGGGCGCTGGTCTTCGCGCAGCGGCGGCAGCGCGCGCGGCGGTGCCTCGCCGATGCGCTCGATGGTGAAGAGCGGCTGGGCCGCAATGGCCTCACCCTGCGGCGTGGCGTCCCATTCGTCGAAGCGGCGCAGCGCCGTGGCGACCAGGCCTTGCGCGGCGGCGGCGTCTTCGAAATCCCTCGCGCGCCAGGTGGCCATGGCCGCTTCGGCATCCGCGCGCGTGGCTGTCGCGGGGTCGAGCTTCAGCAGCCGCAGTGCGCCGTCGCGGTGGTGCGCAAAGTTGGCGTGAACGCGCACCCAGCCGTCCGCGCAGCGGTACAGGCCCGAGAAGGTGTCCCACAGGTCGGGCACGCGGCCGTCGAGGCTGAACCAGCCGGTGCAGTCGAGCGCCGCATGCTGCATGTCGACCTCGACCTGCTGGCGTGCCGCGCCGCGCAGATGCCCCAGCTCGCAGGCGGCCAGTGCCGCCGCGGCGATGGTGCTCTGCGCCGCCGCGCCCACCGCAAAGGACGACGGCAGCACCGGGTCGGCGCCCGTGAGCCGCACCCATGACAGGGCCTCTTCGGGCAGGCCGGCCTGTCGCCAGATTCCGCCCAACGCTTCGCTTGCGTTCATTTCGGGTTCTCCACAAAAAGCAAAAAGGCAGGGCCCGCTCTCGCGGCCCTGCCCTTGGTTGTTGTCGCGTCAGGCCGCCCTGCGAGCCTATTGAATGAGCTTGGCGCCCGTCTTGGCCTGCAGCGCGTCGAAGCTCACGCCCGGCGCCAGCTCGACGACCTTCAGGCCTTCGGGCACCACGTCCATCACGGCCAGGTCGGTGATGATGCGGTCGACCACGCCCACACCGGTCAGCGGCAGGGTGCAGGCCTCGAGGATCTTCAGGTCCTCGGTGCCGTCCTTCTTCTTTGCCACGTGTTCCATGAGCACGATCACCCGCTTCACGCCGGCCACCAGGTCCATGGCGCCGCCCATGCCCTTGACCATCTTGCCGGGGATCATCCAGTTGGCCAGGTCGCCCTTGGCGCTGACCTGCATGGCACCCAGGATCGACAGGTTGATCTTGCCGCCGCGAATCATCGCAAAGCTGTCATGGCTGCCGAAGATGGCCGAGCCGGGCAGCGTGGTGACGGTCTGCTTGCCGGCGTTGATGAGGTCGGCGTCCACTGCGTCTTCGGTCGGGAACGGACCGATGCCCAGCATGCCGTTCTCGCTCTGCAGCCACACCTCCTTGGTGCCGGTGTGGTTGGCCACCAGCGTCGGAATGCCGATGCCCAGGTTCACGTAGAAGCCGTCTTCGAGTTCTTGGGCGGCGCGGGCCGCCATCTGGTCTTGGGTCCAGGGCATCTCAGGCTCCTTCTTTCTTGTTGGCGGGCACGGTGGGCACGGGCACTTCGGCACTGGCGGCGGCCTGCGCGATGACGGCCTGGGCCTCGACCTTGGCCGCATCGACGTCCACCGGGGCGGCGGCGCTCACGGTGCGCTTTTCGATGCGCTTTTCAGGGTTGGCGTTCAGCACGATGCGGTGCACGTAGATGCCCGGCAGGTGAATGTCGTCGGGGGCCAGTTCGCCCACTTCGACGATCTTTTCGACTTCCACGATGCAGACCTTGCCGGCCATGGCGGCGGCCGGGTTGAAGTTGCGCGCCGTCAGCCGAAAGCGCAGGTTGCCCGACTTGTCGGCCACGTCGGCCTTCACCAGCGCCACGTCGGGCACCAGCGAATGTTCCATGACGTAGGTTTCGCCGTTGAACTCGCGCAGCTCCTTGCCCTCGGCCACTTGCGTGCCCACGCCGGTCTTGGTGAAGAAGGCCGGAATGCCCGCGCCGCCGGCACGCAGCTTTTCGGCCAGCGTGCCCTGGGGCGTGAATTCGAGTTCGAGTTCGCCGGCCAGGTACTGGCGCTCGAACTCCTTGTTCTCGCCGACGTAGGAGGCCACCATCTTCTTGATCTGGCGCGTTTCCAGCAGCTTGCCGAGGCCGAAACCGTCGACGCCCGCGTTGTTGGAGACCACGGTGAGGTCTTGCACGCCGGAGTCCTTCAGCGCGTCGATCAGCGCCTCGGGAATGCCGCAAAGGCCGAAGCCGCCGACCGCGAGCATTTGCCCGTCGGCCACGACTCCCTTGAGTGCCGCGTCTGCGGAGGGATAGATCTTGTTCACTCGGGCTCCTTGATGGATGAATGGAGAGTGGGTGGGAAAGCCCTGAACGATACTACGTACCCGCATACGTAGTATTTCGTAATGGTGACCCCCGATGCCCGAGATCGATTACCGGCTGGCTTTTGAACATGCGCCCGTCGGCATGGTGGTTTCGAGCAACCGCACCATCGTCGCCTGCAACCTGCGGGTGTGCGAAATATTCGGTGCAACGCCCCCGGCGCTGGTGGGGCATTCGTTCAGCATCCTGTACCCCAGCGTGGCCGAGTTCGAGCGTATCGGCAAGCGCATGGAACCCTTCCTGAACGCCAGCGGCAACTACGCCGACAACCGCATGATGAAACGCCTGGGCGGCCTGCATGGCTCGATTGCGGGCGAGACCTTCTGGTGCCACGTGACTGGCCATGCGCTGAACCGCGACGCGCCGCACGAAGCCGGCATCTGGACCTTCGAGGACTTGGGCTCGCGCCGCGCGGTGAAGGCCGAACTCACGCCGCGCGAGCGCGAGGTGGCCGCGCAGGTGATGCGCGGGCTGACCTCCAAGGAAATCGGCAAGGCGCTGGGCATCAGCCACCGCACGGTGGAGTTGCACCGCGCACGGCTGATGCGCAAATACGCGGCGGCCACCACCGCGGAGCTGGTGCAGAAACTTATAGCGGGCTGAAAGTTCCCCGCCGGACCGTTGCCAAAACGGAAACGCCGTGTCCTTGAAAGCGGCGCTTCGGCGTGCGCATCGCGGCCTATCGTGGAGGCATGCGGGCAAGCCGCCCGCACATCGCTCAAGGAGTCTGCAATGTCCACATCCCTTCATTCCGAAAAAAGCCTGCTGCTGCAAACCCAGGTGACGGTGGCGCGCGCGCATGCGCTGGCCGTGCAGAAGATGCCGATGGCGCTCACGCTGTCGGCGATCATTCTGTCGATCATCAACGTCAAGCTGTAGCGGCTGCGGGCGCACCTTCGCTCAGCGGGGGTCCGGTGTCGGGCTCCACCAGTTCGGCTGCCGGTCGATGAACAGCGTGCAGTCCGGCACCACCAGCTTGCCACCTGACCACGCGGGCCGCACCCGCTTCTGGAAGTGCGCTGACAACAGCACCGGTGCCCCCGGCATCGGCCGCACCCAGAGCCTGGAGCGCCTGTCGTAACCGCCCGCGCTGTGCTCGCGACCGGCCTTGCGCCAGGTCTGCTGCGGCACATGCAGGCTGAAGGGCGCGTAGTGCACCGGGCGCAGCCACTGGCCCTGTGCCCAGTGGTAGACCCGCCCGAAGCAGGCCGCATGGCACCAGCGCTCCCAGGCGCAGGGGCTGAACCTGTCGAAGTCGAGCTCGCCATCGGGCATCGCGACCCAGACCACGGCGATGCCCAGGCGGTGGTAGTTAGCCGTTCGCGCCGCCACGTCGGCAACGCCCAGCACACTGCGCTGCACCTCGATGGCCACGGGCACGACGGAGATGACGGCGAAGACATCGGCGACCGCACCGGGCAGGCGCTTCTCGACCTCCACGTCGGTCACGTTGACTTCGGCGCGCAGGGCGTCGTGGATCGCGAGCTTCACGAGCAAGTGGTCTTCGGTTTCGCCGAAGCCCTGGCGGCACGCGATGGCTGCTTTGTGGGCGAAGTGATGGACCCGGATCGGGCCCTTTCTCAGCGTCATTTCGCCCGCGCACGCTGCACACGAAAACGGCCCGTCGCTGCGCTCGGCATCGCGGGCAAGCATCTTCAGACCGTCGGAGTGGCGCAGGGCTGTGAGCACAGCGCAAGATCGTAAGCCGGGTCTGCGGTCATGGGCGAATTTGGACGTTCGCACTGCTCGAATTTCTCACGGTGCGAGCACGCGATCGCGCGGCCCGCAACCGTCGTGACGGCGAACCTGCCTGCTTACTTCTTCTTCAGCAATCCGGGCCTCGCCGCCACTGACACCGCAGGCTCCGGCGCCTTGACCCATCCGCGCAGAAGCAGGCCCATGACAAGCCCGCCCCCGAAGATCGCCCAGTACACCCAGCCCGGCTGGCTCTCCATGCCGCTGTGCAAGTTCATGCCGAAGGCCGCGCCAATGGCCATCAGCGGGAAGGTCAGCGCCGCAATGGTGTTGAGCTTGTGCTGCGCGCGGCTCACCTCCATGGCCGCGCGCGCCTGCTGCTCGGCCGCATGCGCGAGCCGGTAGTCGAGCGACATGCGCGTGTCGGCCAGCAGCAGTTCGATGCCGCGGGCTATTTCCACCGCGCGGTCGCGCATGTCGGTGATGAGCGGGTCTTCCGCCACGGCCTCGCGCGCGGCCTGCAGCGTGGCCTGCACGTTCGATGCGGCGCGCGACAGCGGAATCAGCGGGCCGAGGATCTGGAACAGCGCCTCCGACGTTTCGGCCGCCTCGTGCCTGATCTCGAACGTGCTCAGCGCGGCGCGGTAGCTTTCGAGCAGCTTCTGCAGCGCCTTCTCTCCGGGGTTGTTGCCCTTGTGCAGCCAGGCGCCGTCGGGCTTGCGCAGGAACACGGCGGGCTTGCGCTCGGCGCCGGTGCCGGCGGGCGGCTCGTGCAGGATCACCATCAGGTGGCCCTGCTCGTGAATGATGCGCTGCGCGCCGTAGCTGGAGGAGCCCAGGCGTTGCTGCAAGGCGGGGGGCAGCTCCCAGTCGTAGTCGATGCGTCGGTTGTTGCTCATCGGTGGGCCTGCAGTTCTTTCCACAAGGTATCGAATTCGTCGGCGAAGCGGCGCACGAGCGCGGGGTCGTTGGTGAGCACCAGGTTTTCCTCGTTGAACTCGCAGGCGCTGCGGGTCCAGTTGTAGCTGCCGTTGAGCAGGCGCATGCCGTCGAAGATGGCAAATTTGTGGTGCATGTGGGCGTCGGTGCGGTCCAGCGCCACCGGAATGCCGGCCGCGCGCAGTTGGCCGATGTCGCTGCCGCGGTCGAATTCCTTGTCGTTGTCGGAGATGCAGCGCAGCGCCACACCGCGCCGATGCGCGGCCAGCACTTCAGCGGTGATGCGGTCGTCCGACAGCGTGAACACGCACAGGTCCACCGAGCGTTTGGCCGCCCTCAGTTGCTGGGTGATGGCCTGCAGGCATGCCATGCCGGGGCTGAAGAAGGCCTGTGAGCGCACGGCGACGTTGTCGGGCGAGCGGCCGGAGTCGATGGCGCGCACCACGCCTTCGAGCCATTTCAGCAAGGACAGTTGTTCGGGCTCGACAGTGCGGGCGCGCACGAGGTCAAAGGCACGGTTGCGCAGTTGGCGCAGGCCGTCTTCAGGAGGCGAGGCCTCGCGCAATGTGTGAACCAGCACACGGCGTTCGTCGTCACTCAGGCGGGCGTCGGTCAACGACGCTTCCAGTTGGGCCAGGAGGGTTGGGAAATCTGACATTTCGGGTGTTTCTTTGGCTGTTTTTGAGGGCGACGTTCAGGGCGCGTGCACAGGCCGCCGGGTACTCCCCTCCGCGAATGTCCCCCGCTTCGCTCCTCCTTTATTTCGCTGCGGGGAGTACCCGACGCCCTGTGCACCAGGGCACGCTGCGGGTGTTCCGCCGATCAACGGCCGCTCCGCATAACGCACACGCCGATGGGGTGCCTTGCGCAGCGAAATAAAGGAGGAGGGGCGAAGCCCCGGGGGACATTCGCGGAGCAAGGTACCCCGTCGGCGTGGGCGCGCCCTGAATGCCCCCGTTGACGAACAACAAAGCAACGAGAGCTCACGGCTACTGATCCTTGTCCGTCTTCGGCGCACGCTTGGGAACACCCCGAGCAGCCTGCACTTCAGAGGCCAGCCGCTCCATGTCCTGCTTGATCGACCGGTCCAGCTCAAGCCGACGCTCGGTAGCGGTCACAAGCGGCAGGATCAGTTCGCGGTACGTCACCGCAATCTGCAGCATCGCGTCGGCCAACCGTTGGCTTTCGCTCGGCCCCTCGGCGGGCACTACCGGTTGGGGCTTCAATGCATCGACCGCGCGCGCCACGTCGAGCATGCTGCTCGCAATGCGCTGGCTGCCGTCCACGTCGCCACCACCCAGCTTGCGCTGACGCACAAACTCTTCGCAGATGGCCTTCCAGCGCGCGTTCTCCTCCGGCGTCGGGCTGCCCAGCAACTGTGCAAGCCGCAACAGGTTTTCTTCCGCGCCCGTGGTCAGCGTCTGCGCCTCGCCGCGGTAGTGGTCACGCAACAGCGCATCCAGCTCGTCGTCTCGCATCAACGCCGTGATCTTGCCCGCCAGCTTCGTCATGTTGCGGTAACTGCCCTGCAGCTTGAACGGCGGCGCCATGCGGTAGTTTTCTTGCTGCGCGGCCGATTCGATGTACGCCAAGTTGACCTTCAACAACAGGTCGCGCGCACGGAAAAGGCGCTGCAGCAGCGCCTTGATTTCTTCCAGCTCCACCGCGCTGTACGCATGCGACAACGCACTGCTCGGCACATCGTGGCCCTGCGCCATCTGCACCAGCAACTGCACGTCCTTCGGGTCGCGCGAGGCCAGCGGCATCAGCGTGGGGTTCGACGTGAGGCTGTTCTCGATGTACGACAGCGCAAACGCCGCCTCGCGGCCCGACAGCACATCGCCCAGGTTGTAGATGTCGGCCCGGTTGGCTAGCATGTCCGGAATCTTGAACACATCACCCGACTCCGTGTACGGGTTGCCCGCCATCACCACCGCAAAGCGCTTGCCCCGCATGTCGTAGCTGCGCGGCTCGCCGTTCCACACGCCCTCGATGCGGCGCGTGCCGTCGGCCAGCGCGATGAACTTCTGCAGAAACTCCGGGCTGGTGTGCTGAATGTCGTCGAGGTACAGCATCACGTTGCTGCCCATCGCCAGGCCCAGGTTGAGCTTTTCCAGCTCTTGCCGTGCCGCGCTGTTGGGCGCGTTGGCCGGGTCGATGGCGGTCACGCCGTGGCCCAGCGCGGGGCAGTTGATGCGCACGAAGATCAGGCCCAGGCGGTCGGCCACGTACTCCATCAACGTCGTCTTGCCGTAGCCCGGCGGGGAGATCAGCAGCAGCAGGCCCATGCGGTCGGTGCGGCTGCCCTCGCCGGAAGAGCCGATCTGCTTGGCCAGGTTGTCGCCGATGAGCGGCAGGTACAGCTCGTCGATCAGCTGGTTGCGAACGAAGGTCGACAGCGGCTTGGCCTGGAACTGGCTCAGCTTCAGGCGCGCCTTTTCGCGCTCCAGCAGCGCATGGCGCAGGGCCTGCAGCGCTTGGTAGCCAGGCACCGCGTGCTGTGCGTGGAAAAGAAAGCGGCGCCAGAAGTCGTTCAGGTTCAACGTCATGCGCCCATCGACAACGCGCGGGTGCTCGCTGCGCAGGCCCTCCACCGTGCGGTCGAGCGCCACGTTCACGCGCGTGCGCTGCAGCGGCATGGCGAGCACGCTGGCGGCGTCGTCCGCCCAGTCGAGAGACTGTGGCGACTGGTGCACGGCATACGCACGCACCCAGTCACGCGACAGGCGCCAGCGCTCCGCGGGCGGTGCGGCGTCCAGGTCGTGCTGCCAGGCGTCGCGGCGCCCGCCGCGTTCGAGTTCGCGCAGCAAGGCGGCGGCCAGGTCTTCGCCCGCACCGGACACGACCCAGGTGTCGCCGGCGTGCGCCGCGAGTTCGCGCACCAGGTACGCCGCGGCCTGGTCGCACAGGGTCGCGATGCGGCCCTTGTGGGCTTCGCGCTCGTCGTCGTCAGCGGTTTCCGCTATCGGCAACAGGCCGGACAGCACGTCGCGCGCGAAATGGTTCAGCGACCGCGCGGTGTCGGCCTCCAACTGTTCGAGCGCGTCGCGCCGGCCGAACATGTCCTGCATTTGCAGCGCGGCCCGCGCGCGGCGCAGCAGCGACTCGCGGTGCGCGATCAGGTGGCCGTGCTGCCAGTAGAGCAGCGCCAGCGCGCGCTCGGTCGGGCCCCAGGCCAGCAGGCCGGCCTGATCCTGCATGGTGACCAGCGCGCCCAGCAGGCGCAGCGCGTCGTCGTCATGAATGCCCTTCTGGTAGCCCTCCTGGTAGCGCGCGGCGGCAAAGCGCCGCACCATCTCCAGCAGTTGCGGATGCAGCGGGTCTTCGGCCAGCAGCGTGCGCACCTCGGCCCAGCCGCGGTCCGCCTGGCCGTCGAGCAAGGCTTCGAGCAATCGGCCGGCCAGGTACTCGGCGCGCGAAAGCTCTCGCGTTTCGGACACCAGCGACTGGTTCCAGTAAGTCTGCAAGGCCCGCAGGCGCTCGTCGTCCACGGGGCTCTGGTAGTCGGTGCCCGTCACCTGAAAGGCCATGCCCTCCTCGCGCGCCACCAACGTCAGGTCGACCGGCTGGCGGTGCACGGTGAAGGCGTGGCGACCCAGGCGCAGCGTGTCGCCGCTCTCGCTCACCAGTTCGCGCTTGTCGCGCACCGAGCGCAAGGCCTGGTCGCGCGCGGTTTTCAGGCGGGTGTCGAGTTCGTCGGCCGGCACGGCCGCGCCAAGCGTGCGCAGGTCGGCAATCAGCGTGTGCAGCTTGCCGATCATCGGGTCGGCCGCGAAGTAGCTGTGCACCTGGGTCAGCTCGGCAAACTGCGCAATGCGCCGGCCGATGCCGTCCAGAATGCGCCCCGCCGCGTCGACCACGCCCTGCGCGCGACGCTGGCGTGCCTCGACCAGGCTCTGGCGCCGGGCCGAGAGCGCCTCGTACACGTTCTCGCGCTTGTCCGCGATGTCACCCAGAAAATCTTCCTGCTCGGCGAAGCGGCCTTCTATTTCTTCGAGCTGGGCCAGCAGGCGCGTGAGCGCGTCGTCGCACTTCTCGGGCGTGTCGGCAAATTCCAGCGCGTTCTCGACCGCTTGGCCGAAGAGCTTGAACTGCGCGCCAAACTCGGCCCGCGCCTCGGTCGCGCCCAGCGATTTGCGCCGCGCGCGAGCATCGGCACGCATGCGGTTGATGTCCGCGTAGATCAGCGAGATGCGGTCGAGAATCGACGCGCGAATGACCGCGTCTCCACCCGGCAGGCTGCCCAGTTGCTCCGTGAGCAGGTCGAGCCCGGCGGCCTGCTCGTCCAGCGTGTTCAGGAGTTGCCCCAGCGCCGGCGACGTCGCCAGGTTGGGCAGATCGAGCGCGAGCTTGTCCAGCGCCTGGCGCTGGCCGACGAAGGCGCTGTCGGCCGCCAGAAACTGCATCGCACGCTCGCCGATGCGCTGTTGCTCGGTCTGCAGCGCGGCGTCCATCGCGGCGATGCGCGGCAGGTCGGCGTAGCGCAGCTCCTTCAGCATCTGCAGCGCGCCGCGGCGCTCGCGCAGGCGGCCCAGCGCCTTCACGAAGTCGTCCGGCGCGCGCCAGATGGTGCTGGCAATGTCGACCAGCAACGCATGCTGCTCGTCTTCCGCACGGGCCAGCGCACGCGCGGTCTCGCGGCGGATGGTGTCGACCTTCTCGAACTCCGCCAGCGTGCTGCGCGCCACCTCGCTGATGCTGCGCAACTCGGCCATGAGGCCGGCGGCTTCGGGCGCGTCGAGCCAGAAGTAGGCATCGCTCACGCGGGTGCACTGGCGAATGAGGTCTTCATAGGCCGCCCGGGTGGGCGCCTGCTCGCGCACCGCGCGCGCAATGCCCATGAGGTCGCTCACGCCGCGCACCAGTTCCGCGTTGCCGATCTTGCCGAAGAAGCCAGTGGCGGGTGGCTGCGCGCTCACATGCTCTTCGCTGGCAAAAGGCGTCTGCCACAGCTGCATCGGGTGCACGCGCGTCGGCTCGGCGTCGTCGCCGTTGAATACCAGGATGCGGCCGTCGGCAAAGCGCGCGTAGCCGTTGGCAATGATGGGCGTCGCGAGCTTCTTGTCGATCAGGTTGTAGTTGAACAACGCGTAGCGGCCCGGCCTGGGGTCGTAGAAGATGAAAGCCACGTCCTCGCCGTTGGGCGAGCGCAGCATGCGCTTGAAGCGCAGGTTCTCCACCGTCTCGGCCGGCAGGTCGAAGCGCTTGCGCTCGCCCGACTGCAGGTAGTAGCCGCCCGGAAAAATGATGCCGTGGTCTTCAGGCAACTGCACGCAGGAGCCGCCGATGGCGTCGATGCGCTCCACCTGCTGCGTGCGAATGTTGAACACCAGGTAGCGTGTGACCTGCTCGCGGTACGGCTTCACGCGCAGCAAGATCAGCATGCCCAGCTTGGCCCATGCAATCTCCGCGTCGGTCAGCGACTGGGTGCGGTCGTCCACCGGCTCGCTGTAGATGCCCAGCCCGGTTTCGGTGTTGTTCTCTATCTTGACGGTGAGGTCACCGCCCAGCGTTTCGACGAACACGGTGTCCAGCACGTTCACATGCGGATGCTTGCCGCCCACGTGGTCTTCGCGCGTGGCCACGGTCCATTCGAAGTCATGGCTCGCGGGCAGCGCAATGTCGCGCTCGCCGCGGTTGTCGATGTAGCTGATGCGCCCGTCACGCTCGATGGCCCAGCGGAACACACGCACGTCGGTCACCTGCTGGCCGATCTGGAAGGCGGCGAGCAGCTTGTCCTGCGTCACGCGCAACTGCAGCAGCGTGGCCTGCTTGTAGTAGGCGTAGAGCTCGCGAAAGTCCGAAGCGAAGCGCGTGTCTTCCAGGAAGGTGCCGGCAAGGGGCACCGGCTGCAGCTCGTCGTTCTCGGTGGCGGCTTCGCCCGGCGTCGCGAGCCGGTACAGACCGAACACATCGCCCACGGCCGTTTCCTTGCGCAGGCCGATGAACACGTTGTAGCCGAACAGCAGCAGGTCGCCGATGCGCACCAGGTCGCGCGCCACCGCGTTGTTCTCGGTGCGCGCGCGGGTGCGCAGTATCAGCGTCTGGTCGGAGCGGCCGAACTCGGCCAGGCGCTCCTCGTTGAGCGCCTGCGTCTTCTTCAGCAGGCCTTCGCCCTGCGTTTCGAGCCGCTTCTTCAGCAGGTCGTAGCTGCCGCTGCCGGAGACCAGGGCCTCCGTCTGGTCGGGCTGCCCTGACTGAACATCGGCACCGGGCGGTGTTTCCGCTTCTTGCATGGGTTGCATAGGTCGGCGCGCTCAGTCCGCGCGCAGCAGTGCGAGCAATTCGTCGCGGTGGGGCTGGGTGTCGAGCCAGGCGCGAATGCGGTCCAGCTCGTCGATGCAGTCGTTGCCGTAGCGCCGTCGCAGCGCAGCGATGCGCACCTCGCGCACCTCCTCGGTCTGCAGGCGGCGCTGCCAGCCGTCGGAGAGCAACTCGTCGAGCCGCCCGGCCAGGCCGCGGCTCACAATGGCGCGCCATTCGCCCGGGTCGAACCACACGTTCTGGCAGGCCACGCAGCGGTCGATGCGAAAGTCCGGGCCCTCGCTCACGCGCAGGCGCTGCATGAGCCGGTCGCATGCGGGGCAGTGCCGCACCGAAGCGGCGTCGAAGACCTCGATCAGGTCGTCCTCCACCGCATGCGGCACGAGGCTCTCGCCGCCGGCCTTCCAGGCGCGCCAGTCGTCCATGGCCATCAGCATGCCGCCGCAGGCGCCGCACTGCACCGCGAGCAGCGCCTCGGCCAACGCCACAGGCTGCATCGGCGCGTGCGCCGGGCAACTGCACTTCAGGTTCGGGTTCATCGCGCGCGCCGGTTCAATGACGGAAGGTGGAGATCAGGTTCTGCAGCGCGTTCTTCTGGGTCTCGCTGCCGTCGCTGGCAATCTTGCTCATCAGCGCCGCCACACTCAGGTTCTGGATTTCGCCCGACGAGGTGCCCAGTGCGCCGACGATGTCGCGCAGGTCCTTCACCACGTCGCGCTCGCCCGACAGTTGGTCCTTGAAGGCCACCTGCAGCGCGTTGCTCTTGGAGATGACGCCGTCGATGCCCTTGCCCACCGACAGCGAGCGCACGAAGCTATCGAAGTAGTCGCCCGAGCCGCCCACGATGTCGATCTTGGCGTTGGTCAGCGCGGTGCCCAGCACCTCGGCCTGCTCCTTGGCGATGGCGGTCTGCGCATCGATGCCCTTCATCGTTTCGATGTGCGACTTTTCCAGCCGCATGCGGAACTCTTCATGGTCGCGGGTCTCGGGGCTCATGGACTTCATGGCCTCGAACTTCTCGTGCAGGCCCTTGGCTTCGGCGTTGAAGCGCGCTTCGATCACCTGCGCGTCGGCCTGGCCCGACTTGAGCGTGGCCTCGGCATCGGCCGTTCGCACGCTCACTTCGGCAAGGCCGAGCTTTTCCTTGCCCGAAGCCTCGGCGTCGAACTTGGCGCGCATGCCGGCGGCCTCTGCCTGCGAGCGGGCCTCGATGACCTGCGCGTCGGCCTGGCCCGACTTCAGGATGGCGTCGGCATCGGCCTGGCGCACATGCACCTCGGCCAGGCCCAGCTTCTCCTTGCCCGAGGCTTCGGCCTCGAAGCTGGCGAGCCTGGCTTGCGCAGTGGCAATCTCGACCTTGGCGGCCGCAAGGCCCGGCGCCGCCGAAATGGCTTCCATGCCTTCGGCTTCCCGCTTCTTCGATTCGGCGTCGCGCTCGGCGACCTTCAGCTTGGCGTCGGCCAGCGTGAGTTCTTCGGCGGCCTTGTGGCGCGCGCGCTTTTCCTGGGTTTCGGCGGCCTTCACGTCGATCACCATCTTTTCTTCGGCCTGGCCCTCGGCCATGATCACGACCGACTTCTTGGTGCGCTCGGCCTCGGCCACCACGCGCAGTTCCTTGATGGCTTCTTCCTGCTCGGCCACCGTGCGCTCAACCACGATGCGCTCGCGAATCACGTCGGCAATGGCCTTCTTCTGCACTTCGACGGCCTTGTCCTTTTCGATGCGCTGCAGCGTTACTTCTTTCTCGCGGTCGACAATCTCCAGGTCGCGGGCACGAATGACCTTTTCTTCCTCCACGGCGACGGCGCGCTTGCGGTTGTTCTCCGCAACTTCCTTCTCGCGCTGCACGTTCTCCTGATGCACCGACACCGTCTGCTCCGACAGCAGGCGCGCGGTTTCTGACTTGGTGCGCTCCTCGGACTGGATCTTGGCGGTCTCGGCTTCTTCGCGCGCACGCACGCTGGCAATTTCGCGGTGCTGGCGCGAGGTGGCGTCGGCCTGCTGGCGCTCGAGTTCGAGCAGGGCTTCCTGCGTTTCGACGTTCTTCTTCTTGATCTGCATTTCCTCGTTGCGGCGCAGCTCGTTGGTGCGCACATGCTCCACCGCCGTGAGCTCGGTGATCTTCTTGATGCCCTGCGCATCGAGGATGTTGTTGGCGTCCAGCTCCGACAGCGGCGTTTGCTCCAGGTAGTCGATGGCCGCGTCTTCGAGCACGTAGCCCGACAGGTCGTTGCCGATCTGGCTGATGATCTGGTCACGGAAGCCGTCGCGTGCCTGGTACAGGTCGACGAAATCCATCGACTTGCCCACCGTCTTCAGCGCTTCGGAGAACTTGGCCGAGAACAGCTCTTCGAGCGTCTCGTGGTTGGAGGCCCGCGCGCAGCCGATGCCCTGCGCCACCTTCAGAACGTCGTCGGCCGTCTTGTTGACGCGCACAAAGAACTTCACCTTGATATCCGCGCGAATGTTGTCGCGGCAGATCAGGCCTTCGTTGCCCGAACGGTCGATCTCGATCGTCTTGACCGAGATGTCCATGAGCTCGGCCTTGTGAATGATCGGGTAGACCAGGCGCCCGGTGAAGGTCACCTCGGGCTCCGCGCGCAGCGTGTTCACGATGAGTGCGTGGCCCTGTTCGATCTTGCGATAGAACTTGGCGAACATCGCGAACAGGCCTAGGATGACCACGGCCAGTATGACGATGGCAAAGATGATGGGCTCCATTTTTTCTCCAGAATTGCTTTGAGAGCGAGACGAACAGGTGAGGGGTGCGGCGCGCCGGCAAGGCACGCGCAAGCGGTGTGCGCAGACGGTCGGGCCGTCAGCCGACGGGCTCGTCGTGCGCGGCCACAAGGTAGCGCCCTGCCACCTCGTCGTAGTCGATGATCAGTGCCTGCGAGCCGCGCCTGAGCGCATTGGGCGTGGTGGCCCACACGCGGATGTTCAGGCTGGCGCCGCGGCGCGCCACCTCGGCGCGGCCGTCCTTCTCGTTCACCACGCCGGTGACGACGCGGCACAGCTGGCCGACCAGCGCGGCATTGCTCACGGCCGAGTGGCTCACGAACAACCCGCGCAGCGGCCGGATGGCCACCGCGGTGATGGGAATGGCAACGGCCGCGCTGAGCACCAGCAGCGCCGTGCCGGCCAGCAGTTGCAGTGGCAATGTGGGCACCAGCGGCAGCAGCCATTCGCCGCCCAGGCAACACACCGTCCATGAGGCCAGCACCAGCAGGCTCACGGCCACCGAGAACGGCACGCCGTTCAGGCCCAGGGCCACCACATAGCTCGCGAGCTGGCCGATGTCGCTGGTGTCGCCGTCGGCATGCGTGTGCATGTGCACGTCGACGTCCAGCCCGCTGTGTTCGATGTCGACCATGCCGAGCATCGCGAGCACCCAGTAGATCACCACGACGCCCAGCAGCACTGTGTAGATCGCGGTGGGGTACCCCGTCACCGCTCCCATGAAATTGCCCATTGATCCTCCCCGCTTGCGGGTTGTTGTTTGTTGTTCTACTTGCCGCGTACCGGCCTTCCCGTGCCGGTGTTCTTCTTTGCGCTCGGCGGCGTTTTACCCGCCGTTGCTGCAGGCCCCGATTTTTCCTGCCCCCCGCAG
>NNBV01000073.1_pt1 | contig 25285 bp, 22 predicted proteins | sample 1173771 | NCBI WGS metagenome assembly NNBV01 (sample SAMN07173938, study PRJNA388173) | plant metagenome | isolation source: symbiotic tissue sample KVS11 | place: Norway: Troms, Kvaloya island | reverse complement strand
TAATTACATAATTTGTAATTATTAATTTTCAAAAAATTCTGATAACTAATGAAAATCGCTACTTGGAACGTCAACTCAATTCGCACTCGCCTCGAACAGGTTACTGATTGGTTAACTCTAAATCCTGTTGATGTTCTCTGCTTGCAAGAAACTAAAGTTGTGGATGCCGAATTTCCGCGATCGCCTTTTGAGCAGTTAGGCTATAACCTTTATCTATCAGGACAAAAATCCTATAACGGCGTAGCCCTGATTAGCCGCCAGCCACTTCTAGATGTAAGTAGCGGATTTAGGGCAATTTTGCCAGATTTACACCACGAATGGGACGAACAAAAGCGCGTAATTACAGGTGTAATTGATGGTGTTCGGATTGTGAACTTATATGTTCCCAATGGTGCAGCAGTAGGAACTGAGAAATACGAATACAAAATGCGCTGGTTAACAGCGCTACACGAGTATTTGCGATTGCTGGTGCTATCACAACCTGCAATTTGTGTTTGTGGAGACTTCAATATTGCCCTGGAAGATAAGGATATTCACGAGCAAGTGAGTACAGAAAATCACATTATGGCAACACAAGCAGAGCGCCAAGCTTTAGGGGATATTTTGAAACTGGGATTTGCCGATGCTTTTCGCAAATTCACCACAGAAGGCGGAAATTATAGCTGGTGGGATTATCGCGCCGCCGCTTTCCGTCGCAACTTAGGTTGGCGGATTGACCATCACTATTTGACACCTGTGCTATATGAGCGTGCTAAAAGTTGCGTCATCGATGTCGCACCTAGAAAATTAACTCAACCCAGCGATCACACGCCGGTAATTGTGGAATTTTAAATTGGGTACGGGGCATTGGGCATTATTATTCTCCCTAGTCCCTAGAACACCGATTCAGTAATAAAACGCGAGACCGAACAACCAGATTTTTAGGTCATTTCAAGCACAATTTCCTTCTTGCGCCTAAAATAAACCCGAATTTTTTGTCATAACCTTGAATACTAAACTTCTTGCAGAAGTAGGGGAAGGGGTAAAGGGGAAAGGGATGGAATTTCCCCTTACCCTTTAACCTTTGACCTTTCCCCGACATCTTGCAAAAGTTACTTTTGCAAGATGTCTACTGAATCGGTCTTCTAGTCCCCAGTCCCCATTAATTTAAAGGCTTGTATATATCCTCAGAACTGGGATTGAGATAAGGACGCTGCAAATCTATTAGGTGTCGTGCAAAGTGTTGGTCAATCGTCCTCATCCTTTCCTCCATCGCATTCTTACCTTTTTGCCAAGCTTCCAACAAAGCATTAGCGACGATTTGACAACGATTCATCCCAAAACTTTCTTGTGCTGCAAATTTTTGGGTTGGTTCTTCAGCTAAACCTAACCCTGGGGCTAAAAATTTGGTAAACAAAGGAATTTCGGGCTGAAAATGGGACTGATTTTCTTGATAAACAGCCTGAAGAATTGTGCGAATTGCTGGATAGTCGGGGAGTTCAAAGTAGAGTAGCCCCGAATCATAACGTCCGTATGCACAAGGATTGTGAAGAACTTGAAAGCTAAAGGAAATCGAGGCTGCGTTCAATTGCAGTGTCAGGCTTTCCATGAGAGCGATCGCACCAGATGGCGTAAAGTTAAAGTAAATTCGCCCTGCTCCTAAATCAGCATCTGGGTTGCTCTGCTTTTCCTGTCCAACGTTGCTAACTGCCAAGTAACAGCCGTTTTGCAGTCGATTTTTGGGCATCCAGATTGCTACCATGTCACCCACTTTGGTAGATTTCTTACTGGATTCTAGATGGCAATCTGGCTCAACATAAAGTGTTAAACCGCCTTTAGTCACTGCCATAGTCCCATCAGGTTCTTTCCGCAACACTTGCCATCTAGGGTCAAAGTAACCTCTACCCTGATTACTGGCGTGTAGTTGCTCGTAAAAGTCCCAATCAATTTCCAAAATGGAATTATCTGCTAAATTATGCTTTGCTGGGCAATTAGTACTATCAGTATTGACTGCTAAAGTACTTTGCAGAGAGCCATTGTAATAAATCCCATAGAGAAAATTTCGGAGCAGTAAAGTAAGATATTTCTGCTGTAAATCTGCCGAGTTTTGCTGAAATCTGTCGGCTATTTTTGTTGGCAGAGCAAAGGGTTGATAATTGGGATGGTAAATACAAAAATTTGGCTCAATCTGGATATTCTTAGCAATATCAAATAGAGAATTTAGCGGTTGATTGATAGAGTAATTTAGCATTAATCCATTCAGAACTGAAACTTTAAAAAAATAGAATTCAGTAGTCAGAATTCTGTTGTTATTCTTGCTACTAACAACCACGAAGCTGAGTTTTTTCGTAATAAATCCGAAGTAATTGCTGTTCTCTTACTGGCTGAGGAAACTTATGGATTTTGGCCACAGGATTGAGGATTTCTGACTCTGATATCCCGAAAATGGTCAGTACACCTTGCTCCGGCATCGTGAGTAAACTTTTAGCTACTTGGAGGATACAAATTTCAGCATTATTAAAGTATTTTCGGCAGGTAATCATATCCTGAATTTGATGAATCAGTGCCAGCCCCGCAAACTGAATAACCCGCAAAATGAAATCACTGCGGTATTCCAAAATCATGGGAAAAGCATTGACATAAGACCTAATTAGGGCAATTAGTGAAGGTTGTAAAATCTCTAATGGTGTTAACGCCAAATTTAGAGATTCTTCTAACTCAATGGTGGGGTCTACTACGAGGCTGTTGAGCCAAATTCCTAAGTAGCTTGCCAATAAAGTGCCTAAATCAAATGCTGGATCTCCCCAAGAACAAGCTTCCCAGTCAATTAGTCTTACTAGGCAATTGTCTAGTTGCTCCCACCGGGAATGAACTAAAATTTTGTTCAATTTCAGGTCGTTGTGAGTCAAGCAGCAAGGATTCCAGTCATAAGCTAAATCTGCGATCGCAGATTCCAAACTCTCGTACTGTTGATAAAGAGCGTAAAATTTCAGTGCATCTGTAGGGACAGTCCCAAAAATCTCTGGCCCAATTGACCCTACCCCTTGGGCTGGATTGTAAAACCCATAGCGAAACTCTCCTTGGGGAGCAGTTGCCATAAAATCCTGATATTCTCGGCGGTTGTAGGTGGCGCGATGCAGTCCCGCTAAAGTAGTGCCGATAGCTGAGGCAATTTCTTGTGGAAAAATCTCATTGTTGTGATATAGTGTCGCAAGTTCTAGATATTCACTCAGGTAGTTACGGACGAGAATAGAATTTTCTTCGTCAAAATGCACCACCAATGGTGCAATCGCTGAAATGTTACCTAGAACTGGAAACTGTTGGAGCAACTGGTGAAATAGCCACTCCTGAAACAATTCATGAGGCGCGCCGTCATTGTGGTTAACGTTACGTTCTTGTTTAAGGAGCAGTTGGCGATTATCTGCGAAAGTGACTAGTAAATTGAAATTGTTTTTACTAATTCTTGGCAACTCAGATTTGTCTGATGCGTCATCTTCTGAGCTACACAGACCCGCGTCTTGCAGATACTGGATAACGTTATGAGAAGACAGTGATAATACCATGTATTATTTCCTACTTCATTAAATTACTTAAACTTATCTGTGTCAAATTTGCTTGGTCTTAACAGTTTTCAGTAGATAGGAACTAGCGCAAGAAGGCAGATGTAAATAACAATAAAGATTTGTACAATCTACTAATATCCCATATTTGGGAGAAAAACCTGCCAAAATGGCACCAAGTCCTTTGCAATTCCTTTAAAATTTGCTTCAAAATAGCGTGACATCTTTACACTTTATCAGCAGAGTTACTTAGATACATCTAGAGTAAGTTTTGTGGTAGAGCCGTTTGATATAGCTCCATCTCCTTTTTTTGTGGCAAAGAAGCATCCCCAGCAAAAAACTGATTGGCGGCAAGTGTTTTTTGATGTTCAGTAGTCATTTTGAAAGCAGCGAAGAATTTCAGTAATCCTTCGCAGGACAAAGCATGACATTCAACGCTATTACTTTTATTTATCATCACAAAGCCAAAAAAACCGGACTTTTTAGGCGGTTAGTAATTATTTTTTTCTGTAATTTTTAAAATTTATGCCTGTAAGCCTTGTTATACCGTTATTTGTGTCACCTACAAATTGTAGATGACTATGGGCGATCGCAAACAAAGGCTACATGAGCGCATCTTATGGAACAGCATTTTTGTCAAGGTTGAAACAGGGCATTTACTTTCTACCTGACTCATTCAGAACAGCAGTAGTGGCTATCAATCAGTTACCACTGACTCGACTCAGTTTTAAGGCTTTATACGTATTCAATTCAAAGATGAATAAGGGAAGCATAGGTAGCTGTACCTCTCTACCAAGCACTTCATTTAAACAAAAATCGCCATAACTCATTGATAATGCTGAAAGTTATCAAGCAAGGGTAACAAGTCACAGTAATATAAATGTACTAATATAATTCAAGGCAAAGAGAGTCACGCCATACCAAAAAAAACAGGAGGGTGGTTATTGCTTGCAGACTGATGTTACCTTGAAGCCACAATTTGATTCACCATCACCGCCAATGCCAGCATACCCAAAATCGTCATTAATCCCGAAGGCATAAACTTGCGTGTTTTTGCCAGTCGGAAGGCAAAGAAAACTACTAAAACGGCAGTAACTAACACTGCTAAACTTGAACCCCAGGTTTGCCCTTGGAGTTGAACATAAGCCGCAAGTATTAGTAATAAACCGCTAATACTACCGCTTAAAAGTGAAACCTTACTTGTAGCTTGAATGTAGCCAATAATGCCACCAACAATCGCTAAGATGCCGTAAGCAAAAGCAGCAATTATACTTAAATTCATTGTTAAAACCTATGTAGACTTTGACTTTACTGCCAGGGTCAGCAGACAATTTACCATAGCTATTTAGCTATACCACACAGTTGATTAATGGATAATCAAGCGATGCCAATGGCAAGTACTTCCTCATATACAAAGGTTCAATATCTCCAGCGTCAAGCAGCCTCACTTTTACTGTACCAATCTGTTCTGCAAGGCGAAGTGGGGATGGCATTTTTGGAACTATTGCAAGCGATACGTTACACTGACGCCGATGCACGGGGTTGTCTCCAAGCTTATGGTAGTTACTTCCACGCTTTGGCTGCTAGAAATCAAAACTGGGAAGACTATTTAATTACTCAACTTCTGTTTTCTAAGAATCCTTTTACAAGGCTTGCTGAAGTACGAGAATTTGAGGATTTACCCCCAGCTTTGGTAGCAGCAGTTCAGCATGATTTACAAGTATTGCAAAGTCTCTATGAATGTAGCAGCGCTTCTTTGAGTGAGTGGATACAAGGCGTTGCTCACATGCCGATTTCACCAGTGGTGTGGTATAAAGAGCAAGAATTAGGAGTAGAGACAAAGTTCGCCACATATCTACAAGAGTTAGATAATTGGGGTGATGCTGTAAAAGAGTTAGCAGCTTATTATCAGCAATATGGCTCTGGTTTATTTGCAGAATATCACGCTTTACGCTGGCATGGTGGGCAATTTATCGGTATCAGGTATTCTGACCCAATAAAGCTGAGTGCGCTTGTCGGTTACGAGTCTCAAAGAGATGCTTTGTTGAAAAATACAGAGTTTTTATTATCAGGAGAGATGGCGCTGCATATATTACTTTACGGTAGTCGCGGTTCTGGCAAATCTTCTTTGGTGAAATCTTTGTTGAACGAATATAGTAATCGCAGCCTCCGTTTGTTGGAAGTAGCAAAATCTGATTTAAAGGATTTACCAGAAATTGTGGAATATTTACGAGGTGTGTCACAAAAATTTATTATCTTTGTCGATGACCTTTCCTTTGAAGAAGATGATGATGCCTTTAAAGCACTCAAGGTGGTTTTAGAAGGTAATTTAACCGCGCGGCCGCAAAATGTAGTTGTGTACGCTACTTCTAATCGCCGCCACTTAATTCGGGAGTTTTTTGTGGATAGACCTGCACCTAAGGATAACGAGGAAATCCATGCTTGGGATACGATGCAGGAGAAGCTTTCGTTTAGCGATCGCTTTGGTTTAACCTTGACCTTTGAACCCGCCAATCAAAAAACTTATTTAAGAATTGTACAACATCTAGCCGCACAAGCGAAAATTAATATTACTCAAGAAGATTTGGAATTTCAAGCATTACAATGGGCAACTCGCCATAATGGTCGTTCTGGACGGACAGCACGGCAGTTTGTTGATTTTTTAAAAGCAGATTTAACACTTTTTCCTGCAAATAACAATACATCCAACACCTAACATTAAAATTAAATCATAGATGATTGCAGTTTTTTGTTATTTACATAACAATGTCATGCACCAGTAACTCAAACTAGAGATTTCAGAAAGACTATGATCCAAAACTTGGCAATTTTGTTTTGTTTCACAAAACAAAACAACAGATTAAAACCCTTTTTTAGTAAATATTATCTGGATATTCTGATTACGAATTGCGAATTACGGATTAGAAATTATAAATTAGTATGAGAGCTTCTTATTCTGATAATTTAACTACGCTAAAAAACAGCAATATGCAATCAGTAATGATCAGCAATCGATTTATCTTAGGCATAGTTGCCTTTAGTGTGAGTTTCGGACTTAGCCTTGTCCCAAACTGGGATTTTAACAAGGCCTTTCTCACGGGTATAATTACTGCTGTTACGATTTATGCCGCAGCATTATTCGTAGATAAGCGCCGCAGGAATTACGAAATGTTTGTTGTAGGTTCTCTCCGCAAGCGAATTAAAGATATGGAGGGATTAAAAGCTCGGATTGTCAGAGAAGTCAATCAAATCGAAGAACATCATAAATTATTGTATGCTGAATCACAACAACTGCAAAATCAAGTAACAGAAAGCCGTAGCCAAAGGGATAGTATACATCGAGAATTAAGAACATTCGCAGGACAGAAAAAGCAGTTAGAAACCGAAATCAGCAGCCTGCAAACTGAAATTAATAACTTGCAGAAAAATCAAACAGAATTGAACAATGCTTTTTCTGTCCTCACAGCAGAGAAGCGCCGCCTAGAGTCAAATTGTAATGTATCGCGGGCTGAAATTACCCAGTTGCAAAGTCAAATTTCCGAACTTCAACAGGAGAAACAAGAAGTTGAAAGCAATTTAACTCTTTTAGGCAGACTCAAACCCCAATTAGAAGAAAAACTATACGAACTGCGAATTGCAATTCAAGAATTAGACGTTGAGACAACCCAAAAAAATCAATTGCTTATAGCGACAAAAACTGAAAGGGAAAATATCCAAGCTATCCTGGATTCTTCCCAAGCCCAACTAGCAGAACAAAAAACCGAGTTACAACAATTGCAAGAGCAAATTTCACTATTGCAAGAAGAACGAGACTCATTACAAAATCAAGTATGGGAATTACTCCAACAACTAGAAACATTCAATCCAGAACCTTTATCTGATAATTTCCAAGAAGATGATAGTGAATTGTTTCCTTTTTCTGAAATAATTGAAACTTCAGCCATCATTGATACATCGGAGAATATACCAGAAGAGTGGAATAATTTTTTAGAAAATTTACCAGGATATGAGTTACAAGTATTAAAAGCTATAGTCGAACAAGATAATCCTAATGCTGCTATTAAAAAAATTGCCGAAGCAAACATAACTATGCCAAATCTTTTAATTGATTCTATAAATGAACGAGCAAATGATACTATTGGTGAACTAATAATTAATCCAGATTCGGCAAGTCTAGAAGTTTATCCTGATCATATTAATGATGTCAAAAAAATGATTGCAATGTATGAAAGCCTCATGGCTAGACATACGTCGTCAAATTAAATTATGATTGCTGTCATCAGATTTAGTAGTAAGGTGAAGATGGGGAGCATCCAACTTTTTTGTATGTCAATTATTTTCTCATTCAAAAATAAAAACTGGGATGCACCCATGAATATATACCTTAGCTACTTACTGCGTGCTTCTGCGTTTAGAATAAATTAAAGTGTAATACATGGCAAAGCTCAAAATCTCGAAAAAAATCTCCACTGCTTTAATCAATTCTCTTGGTGCGGGGGTAGTACCAAGAGTGGGAGTTGAATATATTGCAGTAGGTCGAGAACAAGAACTGAAAAGCCTATTACAAAATCTTGATGATATTGCAGAAGGTGTTGCAGCATTTCGCTTCATAATTGGTAACTACGGTTCTGGGAAAAGTTTTTTACTGCAACTAATTCGTAACCGGGCGATGGAGCAAGGTTTTGTAGTAGCTGATGCTGATTTATCCTCAGAACGGCGATTAGCTGGAAGCAACAATGAAGGTGTCGCAACCTATCGAGAATTAATGAGCCATCTAGCTACAAAAACTCGTCCTGATGGTGGTGCTTTAGTCTCGATTTTAGAAGGATGGATTAATAAAATTCAACAAGAAGTGGTTAAAGAAACTGAAATGCGTCCCAATGACGATGGTTTTGATGACCAAGTTGAATCGAAAATTAGGGAAGTAGTTCAGTATATTGAAGACTTAGTTCACGGTTTTGATTTTGGTAGTGTAATTATCGCTTATTGGCGTGGCTACCGAATGGATGATGATAATTTAAAAAATGCAGCAATGCGCTGGTTGCGGGGAGAATTTACTACTAAAGTTGAGGCGAAAGCAGCTTTAGGAGTGCGCGTTATTATTGATGATGATAGTTGGTATGACTATATCAAACTGTTTGCTAAATTTGTCGCTGAAATTGGTTATAAAGGACTATTGATTTTAGTTGATGAAGCTGTACATTTATATCAAATATCTACTACAGTTACGCGGGAGAAGAATTATAACCGACTCCTCGCAATGTTTAACGATACCATGCAATGTAAAGCAGAACATCTTGGCATTGTTGTTGGTGGAACAACTAAGTTTTTAGAAGACCCCAAACGGGGACTTTTTGCAGACCAAGCTTGGCAAAGACGCACGAAAGAAAGCCGTTTTGCTGCACAATCTGGCGTTCAAGAACATTTAGGGCCAGTGATTAGGTTAAACCCGTTGAGTGAAACAGAAATATTGACGCTTCTGCAACGTTTAGCTGAGATTCATGCACTCAATTTTGGGTATGAACAGACTTTGACAAATCGTGAGTTGAAGGAGTTTGTGCAAGAAATTATTCATCGCTTGGGTGCGGAAGCATTACTGACACCAGGGGAAATTGTACGAGATTTTATGAGTGTGCTGAATATTCTTCACCAAAATCCAAAAATTGCGTTTGGTGAATTAATTCATGGGTCTAAATTTAAACCGACTGCTATGGGTAAGGATGCAAATGTGGATGAGGATGGTGCAGCCGAATTTAGTTTGTAAGTAAGTCGGCGAAATTAAAGCTAACTGGCTAAGGCTGTCATTTGTCATTTGTCATTTGTCCTTTGTCATTGTAAGGGTTTTAAGCCTATTTACGTTTCGTAACATACTTGGTTTTTTTCGCGCCAACTTACTGAATTTATTAGATAATTAATGGTTCAAGTTCTCGATTATGCCATTGTCGCTGATACCATTCGGCAATCAAGGGACGGACAATAAATTTAGGTTGTCCATCACCTTTAACGTCAATGCGTAAACCTGAATAAGGTCGTCGTTTCTGAGAACCTTGACCGTTGCGACCAATGAAGAGATGCGATCGCGCCACTAATCTATTATTCTCTATCAAATCTGCTCCCTCAATCCGTTGGCGTCGTAAACTAAACCCGCTACCACCACAAACAATCCAGTGGATATGAGAATCAGCGTGTCCTGTATCCATTGTCTCAAGGTGTTCCAAGCAGTGGGCGTGACCGTTTAATACCAAATCTACCAAAGGACGCCCCTGATTTAGGGAACCGATTTCTTCAGCTACCGCATCCAGCACACCACGGAGGCGATCGCGAATGATCAGAGTTTGGGCTTGTTGCCACTTCGTCGCTTCGGTTACATAAGGTGGATGATGAAAATAAATCACCCTTCCCCGAACTTCCCTATTATTCCAAGATTCAATTAATTTTTGCTTGAGCCAATCCAATTGTTCAATATCAGTCAGCGTTGTTTTATTAGTCGCTAGTTGCTTATCGATATCAACAATAATTTCTTCAATTTGTGACAATTTAGCGTGGAAGTCGTCTAATTGGTCGGCTTCGTTAGGGTTTTCGGGACGAAGTTTGGCTGAGGTTTCGATGATTTGCAGCTTTTCTTGTTCTAAATCTTCACGGCGTTTTTCTAAGATTCTGCGATCGGCGTCACCTTCTTTTGTTTTAGGCAGGGGTGGTGGATCGTTAAATGTATTAGAATCCAAGGCAAAGAAATCGATGCCGCTATAGCGAAAAGTGTAGTAGCGATTGGGAAGGCGGGTAAAGTGCCCAGGTTGATATGAAAGACAACGACCTGTATCTGTCTTAGCTGTGTAGTATCGATCTAAGTGGCTGGCTAACTCTCCCGGAAGCTGAAACGCCTTCAGATAGTCGAGAAATGCCCGCGCGTAGGCGTCACCGGTTCCTGAGCCATGCAAGCCCACATCTAGGTCTAACCGCGATCGCAATAGGTGACGAATGGGTAATGTTGTTAAGGACGCCAAGCTCAATAGAATTGGCAAGTTATAGTAATCGTGATTTCCCAGTACAGGTAAAATGGGCTGCTTAAAAACCATCTGATCGTAAGCAATCCCTTTGTGATCCTCTCCGCCCAAGAGAAACTCTCGGTAGGGCTGGATGAAGTTCTGCTGGTAGTATTCACTCGACCCTACTAAATAGATCACGTCTCCGGTATGCAGCATAAAGCGGGATTCATTGTGATGAGGCAGCATCATTTCAGCCACCTGTCGCTGAGGATTGTGTCCCCGATGCTTGCCGGAACCACTATCGCCTACAACCAAAAATGAGAACTCAGAATTGTCTGTTTGACCATCCTCCAACACCAGCCGAGTTTGGTCGATGTTCCGTTCCACAATTAACGGATCTTGCCATCGGACTCGCTGATTCATTTTACGAATTTTGTTAGCGATCGCTGGATCAGATACAAGTTTCAATACAAACTACTCCTGAATCTTCAATGTAAGGGAAGCAGGGGGAGTGAGGGAGAAGAATTAATAACCAGTCCCCAGTCCCCATTCCCTCATTCTCCTACTGTGTCTTTCATCTCAATAGTCAGATTTGGGAGTCCCTCTAGTTTTTCTGTAGGCTCAACTTCTTCTACTAATGGCACAAAAATTCTTAATCCTGCTGGTACACACTTAATTTCTACAGGTGTTGTACCTACTATTTCACCATCGAGAACAACCTTTTGTGGTGGCTCTGTCGTAATTTTAAATTGTTTGGCTCGCAAAAAACCAATATCATTCCGTTCTGTGGCGTTACCTGTAGAAGCTGTTTGAAATAGATGAAATGTCGCTGCGATCGCTCCTGCCTTGTTAGTGGGAGCTACAATTGTTAAATCTAGTAACCCATCATCATAAATCAGACCTGCTGGGCCCTGAGCTAAGACTGAAGTGGCAGGCGCAGCATTTGCTACTGTCACCGCACAGGCACTAGTTTTAATTATCCTGTCTTCAGTTTCAATTTCAACATCAAAGTTATGTAAGTTTCTTAATTGCTGGATTCCTGCCAAGACATAGGCCATCATCCCAAAGCGATTCTTGGCGTCTCGGTCTGCCAATTCTACAGTTTCAGCTTCAAAGCCAATACCTGCCAAGAGTACCATTGGGCGATCGTTGCAATAGGCTACGTCTACACGGCGGGTTCCTCCTTGCAAAATTGTCTGACAGGCATCTGCGATCGTGTCAGGAATTCCTAAAGCTGTAGCAAAAGCGTTTGCTGTTCCTCTAGAAATAATCCCAAATGCTATATCAGTACCGACTACAGCCGCCGCCGCCGCCGAAAGGGTGCCATCTCCTCCCGAAGCAATGATTGCATCTACCCCTCGTTCTACTGCTGCATAAGCTAGCTGGTCAGCGTCGATTTCTTTAGTTGTAAGATAAATATCTAGGTCAATATCTGGCTCTAATATTGCCCGAATTTCTGCTAGTTCTATATCTGGGTCGCCCTGACCCGCAACAGGATTAAAGATGAGACAGGCGGAACGATTCATAAGAGATAATAATTAAGCTTGGATCATTAATCGAAGATACCAAATTATTCTTAGCATTCCTGTAAATTTTCAACTTTCCTCTTGGGACTGAGTTTCCTGGATATACATCAAATTCGGTGCAATGTGCGATCGTGGTAGTGCCAGTTATCGAAACCGTTACATCCGTACCTAAAGCCTGAAAATTTAACTGGGACTGAGGATTGGCGACTAGAGAAGATTTGTCCGGGCATTCATACCCAACCAAATCTTAAAATAATTTCTTACCCAGTACTCATTAAGTACATTTATAGCGAATTGGTATGAATTTTTTCAGAAAATTATATTTGTAATTTAAATACTATATATAAGACATCATCTGAGAACAAAATATACAGAAAATTGATTTATAAAAAGTAGAAGTAGGTAGATGTAGAGAAAAGGGAGTTAGATATTGTTTAGATTCATTAATAAAATTTAACATATATTTGCTGAACTACGTGATGTTGTAGAATAAGCAGTGGATTTTGTCGATTAACAAATTAAATCTTAATTTGGCTACTTTTGGTAATTCAAGACCAAAAAAATTGGACATAATCAGTCTTTTCATTTCACCACCAAATTAATATTACGGATGGGTCTAATTGACGAACCACTCATTTTGGTATTATAGCTTTTTCCTCTTCGGTATCACTCTTGCCCGATACTTTCTGATTGCTGGGGGAGCGTATTTGCTCTTTTATTTAGTTTGGGGAAAGTCCCTTGCCAACAAGAGTTTACGTTTAAAACCGTTGATGAATTGTTCCATTAAAAAGGATATTGAATTATCGGTACTCTCCGCAGTGGTTTTTGCTATTTGTGGAGCGTTTATCATTTCAGAGTATAGTTTAGGGGCAACGCTCTTATACACCGATATATGGAAGTACGGACTATGGTATTTAGTAGTTAGCTTTATTGCGGTGCTTGTTCTTCAGGATACTTACTTTTATTTTATCCATCGGATATTTCACCAGCCTTTGATATTTAGATGGATGCATTATGGACATCACCGTTCAGGAGAGCCAACGCCCTGGAGTTCTTCTGCGTTTGACTTGCCAGAAGCGATCGTACAAGGACTTTTCTTTGTCGGTGTCAGCTTCATAGTTCCTCTGCATTTTATCACCTTAGTTGCCGCACTTGTAACTATGACGGTGTGGGCAGTGTTTACCCATCTTGGATTTGAGGTATTTCCCTCCTCATCTAAAAGCTACTGGATTGGAAGGTGGCTTATCGGTTCTACGCATCATTCAATGCATCATCGCAAATATAAAGTACATTACGGTTTGTATTTTACCTTCTGGGACAAACTGCTTGGTACTGAAGACCCTAATTATGAAAATGAATCCCAGACAAGAGAGTTTTAATTTTTTATGAGTCATTAGTCATTGGTTATTTACAAATGACTAATGACTAATGATTAATGACTAATGCTTACTTTGTGATTCATCTTGATTTTTAGCTTTTTGATGGTCAAACCGAATTCCTACAAAGATATCGTAAATAAACTCGAAAAAGTCTTTCTTTTGTAGTAAACCTGAAGTTTGATAACAGCCTTTTTCATCTAACAAAGGCTTCATCGCATAGTATGTAGACTGATATTTGTACCAGGGAACACAAGTCCATAAATGATGAATTAAATGGTAGTTCTGACCTAAAATCAGGATGTTAAGAATTGGGCTGGGATATACACGAGCATTTTTCCAGCGATCGCGTTCAACAAAAGGACGATGGGGCAAATAGTCAAAAAACAAACCCAGTATTAATCCTACTACACCAGAAGGTACAATCCAAAAATTGAGAACGTACATTAAAAAATGATATTGAACTGAGATATAAACAATTGCAACAACAATTGAACGGCTGATAAACCATTCTAATAGCTCATATTTGCGCCACAATCGCCGTTGAAAGAAAAACACCTCGTGAGACAAGAATCGAAATGCAATCAGCCACAAAGGCCCACCTGTAGAAACAAAATGATCTGGATCATCTTTGGGATGGTTCACATGAGCATGATGCTGCAAATGGACTCGCGTAAACACTGGAAAAACAAACCCTAGCATCAGAGCGCTACCATGCCCTAGCATGGCATTAATTACTCGATTGCGGTGGGCAGATTGGTGACAAGCATCATGAATTACTGTACCAGCACAGTGCAAGGCAATAACGTTAAGGCTAAAGCACAGCCAGTCAGGCCATTGCCAAAGCCAATTACCACAGTTAGATAACACTAGCACTGTCACAGATGCCAAAAACAGTAGTAGCGTTGGATTGAAATCACCAGGAGGCGCTAACAATTCTTTTGGTGGAATTTTCAGCAGCTTATTTGCTTCTGAAGTTACCGTTTTTACTTCTGTATTTACTACGTCTTTAAAGATGACTTCCAAGTTGTTGCCATTTAGCTTTTTATAGTCATCAACGGCTGGGTCGATGATGATTAGGCTTTTGTCCGGGATGTCAAAAAAATTAGGATCTAAAGAGGTCATAATTTTCCTGGTCGTGATTCTTTGATAAAATGGGCTTGAAATCCCAAACTCAGCCAGCACAGAATAGATTTCTTGCCTCGATTAGTAGAGATAAAACCCTGAAAATTTAGTCAATACTCTTCTCTGTTAAGATTAGGTATGACGTGTAGAATAGAGAAGATAGGAAAATTTTTTAATTCCTTGTTGCACTACATACATCAACAAAATATTTGATTTTTCATTTCTGGAATTAGTCCTGTTACTCATGATGCTAGCGACAATGGCATACATATATTTTGGTTTTATATCGACATTTATCGATTCGCCAAGACAATGCTTTTGCCGATGTGCTGAAATTATGTTTTATTATTGCTTTTGTGAACAACAATTTTCAACAATATAAAGAATACAGTTATTTGAATAATAAACGCAAGAGTTTTGTCGTAATTTGACTTATAATAAAAATATTTTAGACACAGATATCATATCTTCTAACAAAAATGTGTGTTTTATTTGCTTAAAGACGAATTTCATTGCGTTTTTTGGCAGATGCAATAAGTATATATACTAAAAAAATCCGATTTGATTCAGGACTTACGCAAACAATAACCAAAAAGAAAGATTTCAGGTAGGGGCAATTCATGAATTGCCCCTACAGCGTGTAGTTTTGCGTAAGTTCTATGATTCCTGAATCACTCGTAGAGAAAAGGAACAGGGAAGTAAAACTCCACATCAAGCGTTAATTGTTGGGTTTCGTTCCTCAACCCAACCTACGCAGGTTAAAGTTTTTGTGGCTAACACCAAGGGTATTGGCCTAAAATATCAAATCCCTATACTTAAATAATCAAGATTTTACTATGCGTCAATTATTACTGGTTTTGGCGAGTATGCTAACTCTCAGCAGTTTAGATACTCCCAGTGTTACCATAGCAGGCACAACGCCTGATTTACCTGAGATGCGCTTAGTTCAAAAGCTCAACTGCAATAATCCCCAAACTCAATCAGCAATTAATGAATGTGCAAAGTTCTCTTATCAGAATGTAGATAAAAAACTGAATCAAACTTATCAAAAATTGCTATCTACATTAGAAAGACCTAGAAAACAGAAATTGATTGCTGCACAGCTAGCATGGATAAAGTTTCGAGATACCAATTGTGAGTTTGAGACAAGTAGATATGAGGGCGGAAGTATTGCCCCTACCATTTATTTTGGTTGTCTGGAAAATACCACAAAACTGCGTACCCAAGAATTACAAGAATATCTCAAATCCGACCCTTAAGTAGGAACGCAGAGCTATCCGCCCCTACCTTGTACTTGGGAAGGGCTGTAATTAGTCGAGTTGCTTGAGACGGTATCCTATACCGTGAACTGTTTCAATAAAATCTTCAAAAGCTCCGGCTGCTTTGAGCTTTTGGCGCAGGCTTCTCAGATGAACTTTCACGGCGTGTTCTTCTGGAGGAGACTCTAGCGACCAAATATGTTCAATAATCACGCTGCGACTAAGGACACGACGACCATTTCGCAGTAATAACTCTAATATCCCGTACTCTTTTGGGGTTAAATGTAGCATATTTTCCCCATAGTTCACTTCATAAGTGCTGGGATTGAGGTGCAGATTACCCCATTCTAAAATCGGTGGCGATGAAACATTACCCCGACGAAGCAAGGCGCGAATTCGGGCAAATAGTTCTTGCAAATCCACTGGTTTGACGACATAATCATCTGCTCCCGCATCGAGTCCGGTGATTTTATCGCTAACGGTGTCACGAGCAGTGAGCATGAGAACAGGCATACTATAGCTGTGCGATCGCAATCGATGACATAAACTAATACCATCGAGTTCTGGCAACATCACATCCAGCAGCAGCAAATCATAATCCAGCATTTTGGCTTGATTCCATCCAGCTTCACCATCTGTCACCACATCAACCATATAACGCTGGTCTGTAAGGGCTTCTGCTAAGGTTTCGGCAAGGCGTACGTCATCTTCAACTAAGAGAATTCGCATAGGATTTTTTTTAACCATACAAGTTATGTGTAAAACAATCTGCCAACTCTCCTTGAGAAAATATTGCAAAAAGTAACAATTTCTCGATTTTCTAACTTCTTTCCGATTTCTTTACCATTTCCTGAACGATTTCCTTACTTTTGATATGTAATTTTCTATTCTATGTAGGTTTTTAATAACCTCCTTTAGACGTTCTAAAAGAACTCTATGTTTAGCCAGGAGATTTTCAGAAAATGGCTTTAGGACAAAGTTCACATTTAGGTATCAGCCTGTTTGAAGAGGCTCACTCAACTGGAGGAGTACCTGGTTATTCACCAGAAGAAGTTGAGGCTATTATCAGGGTTATATACAGACAGGTTTTAGGAAATGCGTATGTGATGGAAAGCGAGCGGCTGACTGTTGCTGAGTCGCAGTTTAAGCGGGGTGAAATTAGCGTCCGCGAGTTTGTCCGTCTGGTAGCGAAGTCTGAGTTGTATAGTTCCCGGTTTTTCAGCAGTTGTCCTCGTTATCGAGCAATTGAGTTGAACTTTAGGCATTTGCTGGGTCGCGCTCCTATTGACTTGGAAGAAATGCGATCGCACAGTAATATTCTGGATGAATTTGGCTTTGAAGCTGAAATTGATTCCTATCTCAACAGCAACGAGTACCAAGATACCTTCGGCGAAAACATTGTGCCTTATATTCGAGGCTATAAAACCGAAGCCTGTCAAAACATAGTGCAGTTTACCCATATATTCCAATTAGTTCGGGGTGCCTCTAGTAGCAGTCTCAAAGGCAACTTGGCAGGTAAACAACCCCGGTTGAATAGCTTAGTAATTCAAAGTACCCCTACTCCTGTGGTTTCACCAGCCAGTGATGGGGCAGCATTTCGCAATCCCCCACTTGGTTCTAGAACTCGTCATGGTGTAGCCGCTAGTGATGAAGGTAAAGTGTATCGACTCGAAGTCACTGGTTATCGGGCAAAAACAGCAAACCAGATTTCTCCATTTCGTCGCAGCAACCAAGTCTATCTCGTGCCATTTAATAAACTGTCGCAAGAGTATCAAAGGATTCACCAGCAAGGTGGTGTGATTGCCAGTATTACCCTTGTGAACTAGTAAAGTTTTGCGGCAATTACAAGCCATTCCTAATTCCCAATGCCCTTAAGATTATGCCTATTTCTTTGTTAAATTACTCCCCTTCATCTCGAAATCACCGTGTATCTGGATATGAGATTCTTGGCGACGAGCAACCTAGAATTTATACAGCCGAACATCTGCCATCATCAGTAGAAATGGATGCCTTGATTATGGCAGCCTATCGCCAGATTTTCCACGAACAACAGATGCTAGATAGCAATCGCCAACCCTTTTTAGAATCCCAATTGAGAAACGGTCAAATTACAGTCAGAGATTTTATTCGAGGGTTAGCAATATCTGATGCATTTCGGCGACTCAATTACGAAAGCAACAACAACTATCGCTTTGTGCAGATATGTGTGCAGCGCTTCTTAGGTCGTGAGGTTTACAATGAGCGCGAAAAACTAGCCTGGTCAATTGTGCTAGCTACCAAAGGACTACAAGGGTTTATCGATGCTTTGGTAGATAGTGGGGAATATATTAATAACTTTGGTTACAATACAGTCCCTTATCAACGGCGACGGATTTTGCAAGGACGCTCTCAAGGTGAGTTACCTTTTGCCAGAATGGCTCGTTATGGCAAAGATTATCGTGACAAATTGCCGCTTCCCATGATGAGAAAGCAGGTTGAACCCTTTAATTTACAGACCTTCTTACGCAGTTCTGACAGGGATGTGGTTTTATGGCTATTAGCTTCGTCCTTGGGAGTGATTATCTTGTTTGCTTGGCTAACTGTATTTGGTGACTTGCCAAAATTTGGTGGGTACTAGCTGAGAATTAAGTGAAGTGCGATCATAATAGCGATCGCACTCCACTTTTTTGAAGCGTTTTCTTTGCACCTGGAACGCCTCTACATAAGACAAAAAACTATTTATCCAAGAAGTTAATTCATTGAAAAATCAATGTAAACACCACATTCATATCAAATTATTTGAAGCAAAACAATGTTGCCGCCAAAAGCGCATAAAAAGCTCCAATGTTGGATAAGAAGCCGTCATTTAATCTGTTCGGGTCACTTTTTTGTATTTGAAACTATAGACTATTCTTGTGTTGAGAGATTTACCGACTGTATAGCCGCTTTAGGAGGAACATTAATTTCTGTTGAGCCGGTTGATAAAATTTGGATGGGCGACCATCGACAGGTTCTTCTTTATCGTGTCAAAGCCAGTTTGTTTACGCCTTGTCATCAGTTAAGGCAATACTGGTTTAAGTATGGTGGTTTATACACTAGATTTGATAAAACTTAGGTGTTGCTCACCCACTCCAATGAGGGTTTGCGTTGCGACTTTACACAATCCTGCAAATAAAGGTTAATCAAGCTCTCATAGGAGATACCAGTTTCTTCTGCAAGAACTTTGAAGTAATCAACGACATTCTCCTCAAGTTGAATTGTCACTTGCTTCTTAAGCTTCTTAATGTACGGATTCTTTACAGATTGAGAAAAATCATCCTCTTCTTTCATAATAAAAAACTCTGATATTGTTTACGCTCTTGCTTATTCTCAAAGTGAAGCCTAATGCTCCCAAATGCCTACTTTATTTCTCCAATCTCTAACTCCTATGCTATCGCCAAATTTTAGCGTTATCAATCTCGCCCCTTTCGGTGTTGGCTTTAGCATTATTGCATTGGGGACAATTTACTATTTTCTTAACTTAGAAGTTACTAGACGGCAACGGGCAGAAGTGATACTGCGGCAACAAACTGAGCGGGAACGGCTAGTAAACCAGATTGCTCAACATATCCGTGAGTCTCTAGAGTTAGAGGAGGTTCTTACTACCACCGTTGCCGAAGTGCGGGAGTTTCTCCAAGCAGATCGGGTGCTAATTTATCGCCTTTGGGAAGATGGCACAGGTAGCGCAATTACTGAAACAGTTTTACCTGAATACACAAAAATTTTGGGAGAAACCTTTCCAGAGGAAGTGTTTCCTAGAGAGTATCATCAAGCTTATTCATTAGGAAAAACCCGTGCGATCGCTAATGTTGAACAAGCAGATGTCGAACCATGTTTGGCAGACTTCGTAAAACAGTTTGGTGTTAAAGCCAAGTTGGTAGTGCCAATTTTACAAGAGAATCGGGAAGCAGATAAACAACGAGATAGTAAAACACCTGCTTCTCCCCCTTATCTTTGGGGCTTATTAATTGCCCATCAGTGCGATCGCACCCGCATCTGGGAATCTTGGGAAGTTGAGTTAATGAAGCAACTTGCAACCCAAGTAGCGATCGCTATCCAACAATCAGAACTTTACAAACAACTACAAACACTCAACGCTGAATTAGAACACCGCGTTCAACAACGGACTCAAGAGTTAGCTAAAGCCAATGTCTGTCTCCGAGCCGAAATTGCTGAACGTCAGCGCACCCAAGCCGCGCTGCAAGCTCTAATTACTGCCTCTCCTCGGGCCATTTTCACACTTGATTTAGAAGGGAATGTGAAAATCTGGAATCCTGCTGCTGAAAGGATGTTTGGCTGGACGGAGGCAGAGGTAATCGATCATCCTAACCCAATTTTTTTAGATGACCAATTAGAGGAATACAATACTCTGCAACAAAGTATATTGCAAGGGACAACTTATACCAGAGTGGAATTGCGCCGTTTTAAAAAAGATGGCACTGCGATCGATATAGTTTTTTCCGCCGCACCTTTGCATGATAGCGACGATAGTATCAACGGCATGGTAGCAGTGATTGCTGATATCACACACCAAAAACAACAGGAAGAACAGGTGCGCTTGCTGCAATCTGTAGTTGTAAATACGAATGATGCTGTAGTTATCACCGAAGCGCAACCGATTGGTGAACCTGGGCCAAATATTATTTATGTTAATGAAGCATTCACCCGAATCACAGGTTACAGCCTGGAAGAAGTTTTAGGCAAAACGCCCCGTATCCTTCAAGGAGCGAAAACAAGTCGCGCTGAACTAGATAAAGTCTGGACTGCGCTATCTCGTTGGGAACCAGTCACCGTTCAGCTAATAAACTACCGCAAAGACGGTTCTGAATTCTGGAATGAATTTAGCATCGTCCCCGTAGCTGATAAAACTGGCTGGTATACTCACTGGATATCAGTACAACGTGACATTACCGGGCGGAAACAAGCTGAACAGGCATTACGCCAGAGCGAAGAACGCTTCCGCTCATTGATTGAAAATGCTTTAGATATTGTCAAAATTCTCGATCTAGATGGTTCTATTCGTTATGAAAGTCCTTCTGTAGAAAAGGTTTTAGGTTATCCAGTAGCAGAACTAATTGGCAAAAACTTATTGGATTATATTCACCAAGCTGATTTAGCTAATACTTACCATAGCTTTATTCATGCTATCCAAAGTTCAGAAGTTACTGCCCCAATCGAGTTTCGTTGTCGCCATAAAGATGGCTCGTGGCGGATGTTAGAAGCTATTAGCCAGAAATTTCTAGATAACACAGCAGATACTAGAATTATGGTTAATTGCCGCGACATCACAGAACGCAAGCGGCTAGATGAAATTCGCATGGCACTAGAGCGCGAGAGAGAACTTAGTGTCCTTAAAACACGTTTTTTCTCAATGGCATCTCACGAGTTTCGCACACCTCTAAGTACTGCCTTAGCAGCTGCTCAATTGCTAGAGAACTGTCAGGATGAATGGGATAACTCTTCTAAGCGACTGAGAAACTTGCAGCGAATTCAACTCTCAGTCAAAAATATGGTTCAAATCTTAGACGATATTTTGACTATCAATCGAGCCGAAACTGGAAAACTAGAATTTAATCCCAAACTTCTCGATTTAGAAGGATTCTGCGGTTCTTTTGTGGAAGAAATGCGCCTGAGTACAGATGAGAGGCACACACTGAACTTTGTTTGCCAAGGAAAAGTTGCTCCTGCTTTGGTGGATGAAAGGTTGTTGCGTTCCATTTTGTCTAATTTGCTGCTGAATGCAATTAAATATTCTCCTGAAGGAGGGAATATTTTTCTGAGTCTGGAGTTTAAATCAGATACAGTGATTCTCCAGGTTCAAGATCAGGGTATTGGAATTCCGTTAGCAGATCAAAAGCAACTATTTGAGCCGTTTCATCGTGGCAAGAATGTCAGAAGCATTCCTGGTACAGGATTAGGATTAGTTGTGGTGAAAAAATGTGTAGATTTACACCAAGGTGATATTAACATCACTACTCAAGTAGGAGTTGGTACAACTTGTGCGATCGCTCTCCCATTACTATAAGTCAATACGCTGGGGTTAAGCATTTCTTTCTTCTCTTTGCGTCCTTTGCGTCCTTCTCTGACGAGACGCTGCGCGAATGCGGTAGCCTGCGGCAAGCCGCTCCGTGTCTACGTTTAAAAAATTGACTTTGGCAAAGAGTTTTAGCCTTAACTGAACTGTATTCTACATATAAGTAGGATTTACGCAATAACTCTTTGAAACTCTTATAGCGGTTCCCATTCAGATGCGGTACAAAAGTTATCGCAAGGTGTAGGGGCACGGCATGCCGTGCCCCTACGGATGTACTTGCTAAAAGCGTAGTGTTTTTAATGCAAGGCAACACATTGGCATTGTTAGCCGACGCATTGGCATTGTCAGCCGACGCATTAGCATTGTTGGCCTACGCATTGGCAATGTTAAGCGACGCATTAACATTGCAGGGTATTGCTAAATTAAATTCGCTACAAATTAATCAAATGCTGTGCTAACTAACATTGTTCAAGATTCCCAAAACTAACTTTTGGTAAAGAATTGTAATCCAAAATCCAAAATCCAAAACCCAAAATTAGTATGAGTCCCTGACTACGGTAGTCTAGATGAGAGTGAATTTATCGCCTGCGATATTATATTGTTTTATGACTTCAGTTGTTTCTAGTCCCCCACGCACTATTCGGATTGGTTCACGCAAAAGCCAACTTGCTCTGGTTCAGACCTACTGGGTACAAGAGCAACTCCAGAAAAGCTTTCCTGACATCACTTTTGAAGTCCACACCATGTCTACCCAAGGCGATAAAATCTTGGATGTAGCATTAGCTAAGATTGGCGATAAAGGACTTTTTACTAAAGAACTTGAACTCGGAATGCTCAATCAGGAGATTGACTTTGCAGTTCATTCTCTCAAGGATCTGCCGACTAACTTACCAGAAGGGTTAATGCTGGCAGCAATTACTGAACGAGAAAATCCAGCAGATGCATTAGTGGTGCATGAAAAGCACAAAGATAAACAAATTGATACATTGCCAGAAGGTGCGGTAATTGGTACATCTTCTCTACGGCGGTTAGCACAGTTACGCCACCACTTCCCCCACTTTACTTTTAAAGATGTGCGGGGAAATTTGATTACACGGTTGGCAAAACTGGATGCAGGCGAATACGATGCTTTGATTTTGGCAGCAGCAGGATTAGAGAGATTGGGAATGGGCGATCGCGTTCATCAAGTGCTACCCAAAGAAATCTCCCTTCATGCCGTTGGACAAGGTGCTTTAGGGATAGAATGCCGTGCTGATGATAGTGAAGTGCTATCTCTACTCAAAGCCATCGAGCATCCCGAAACACGCGATCGCTGTCTCGCCGAACGATCTTTTCTTCGCTCTCTAGAGGGCGGTTGTCAAGTACCTATTGGTGTAAATACAGAAATATCTGGTGAGAATCTGACCTTAACAGGGATAGTCGCCAGTGTAGATGGTCAAAAGCTAGTAAAAGATACCGTCACAGGTATTGCTAATAATGCCGAAGCATTAGGCACAGAACTAGCAGAAGTGTTACGGCAACAAGGAGCGCAAGAAATTCTAGAAGAAATTTTTGCGGTGATTCAGCGCGGTTCCTAAGCAATTGGGCAAGCCGATGTGATTAGATAAGAATTGATCGTCGTTTCAGCAAAGACACGACAAATCTTGTTTGTCGGGATCATAGAGTTAATTTGACAATATAGACAGAATCGGGGAAGCAAAAATTACCATGCGGATTCTATTTGTTGCAGCAGAAGCAGCACCCATTGCCAAAGTAGGAGGAATGGGTGATGTTGTCGGAGCATTACCCAAAGTCCTGAGAGAAATGGGGCATGATGTGCGGATCTTCTTGCCTTACTATGGCTTCCTGCCAGACAAAATGGAAATTCCCAAAGAACCCATCTGGCGCGGATCTGCCATGTTCCAGGAATTTGCTGTTTATGAAAGCGTTCTGCCTGGTACTGATGTTCCCTTGTACTTATTTGGACATCCCGTCTTCCTACCTCGCCGCATTTATTCTGGAGATGATGAAGACTGGCGGTTCACTTTCTTTTCCAATGGTGCAGCCGAGTTTGCCTGGAATTACTGGAAGCCAGAAATTATCCATTGTCATGACTGGCATACGGGAATGATTCCCGTGTGGATGCACCAAGATCCTGATATCACCACAGTGTTTACCATTCATAACCTGGCTTATCAAGGGCCGTGGCGTTGGTATTTAGAGAAAATTACTTGGTGTCCGTGGTATATGCAAGGACACAACGTAATGGCGGCGGCGGTGCAATTTGCCAATAAGGTAAATACTGTTTCGCCCACTTATGCCGAGCAAATCAAGACACCTACTTACGGTGAAACATTAGAAGGTTTGCTGTCTTTTATTAGTGGTAAATTATCTGGGATTATCAACGGCATTGATAGTGAGGTTTATAACCCAGAAAATGACAAATACATTGCCAAAACCTTCACTGCTGATACTTTAGATCAACGCAAAGCTAACAAAATTGCTTTGCAAGAAGAAGTAGGATTAGAAGTCAACTCCAAAGCCTTTTTAATTGGGATTGTTACCCGATTAGTGGAACAAAAAGGCATTGACTTGATATTACAAATCCTCGATCGCTTCCTCTCTTATACAGATGCCCAGTTTGTGCTGCTAGGGACAGGCGATCGCTACTATGAAACTCAGATGTGGCAATTAGCATCCCGCTTCCCCGGACGGATGGCAACTTATTTACTGTATAACGATGCCCTGTCTCGCCGGATCTACGCTGGTACTGATGCCTTCTTGATGCCTAGTCGTTTTGAACCTTGCGGCATTAGCCAAATGATGTCTTTGCGTTATGGTTCTGTGCCCATTGTCCGCCGTACAGGTGGATTAGTTGACACCGTAACCCATCACGACCCCGAAAATGCCGCAGGTACCGGTTATTGCTTTGACCGCTATGAACCGCTAGACCTTTTCACTTGTATGATCCGGGCTTGGGAAGGCTTCCGTTTCAAACCGCAATGGCAAGAACTACAAAAACGGGGCATGAGTGAAGATTTTAGTTGGTATAAATCTGCTAAAGAGTACGTGAAGTTGTACAGGTCAATTTACGGTTTGCCAGAAGAAGAGGAGACACCACAACCAGAGTTAGTGTTAAACGAAGCAGCAGTCACTAATAGTAAGTCCTAAACTGCCAGGGGCGTCAATACGGTTTAGTTAACGCTAAAAACTAAAACTGGCGTAGCGACTGTCTTAAAAGTCAAGCGATCGTTAACAAAAAACCGGGACTGTGAACATTGACGCAACTGGGGAACGCTGCGCTAGATTCGGTGGTGGCTGGTACGGGCATTGAGATTTTACATTGGTAGCCAAGACAGTTGCAGCCCGCACCAGCCACTCCGCTACGCCACCGAATCTTCCCCAGTTGCTGGACTTCCCGTGGAGGCAAAAAAGAGGATGAA
>NNBV01001639.1_pt1 | contig 25295 bp, 26 predicted proteins | sample 1173771 | NCBI WGS metagenome assembly NNBV01 (sample SAMN07173938, study PRJNA388173) | plant metagenome | isolation source: symbiotic tissue sample KVS11 | place: Norway: Troms, Kvaloya island | reverse complement strand
GGAATAACTTTTTTCCAGTTTTGATCGCCCTTTGAGATGAGTGCCTTTTCATTCTTGTTCCAGGTTCCGAGTGTATTGTTTCCCCAGAAGTTATAAAACAGGTAGAGCTTGTTGTCAATGATTTTATACGTCTCAGGGTCCACCTTTACTTTTTCACCGCTGTCGCCCATCGCGTAAGCACACCATCCGCCATAGGCAGGTTCGTATTTTGAGGGCATTGCTTTGAATTTATTGAGGTTGGCCGTGTTGGCAAACCAATAAGTAATGCCTTTATAAACGAATATGGTTTTCTCTTCTCCTTCCACTGGCTGGTGATCAAAATAACTGACGGGATCATATCCATCCAGAGCAAGATTTTTCTTCACATTGAAGTTTTTTTGCCGTATCCCGTCGGATTGGGGATATGCAGGATGAGCGGCAAGCAGCAGTAAAAAGAAAAGAAGAATCGGTTTCATCAGTTAATGGATAAATCGGTTAACGACAAGCTTAACGAAAGACGACAAGTTCGGTTTTACAAAGAAATCCGTTTGTCGTGAGGATTACATTTTCGTCACTTGGCCTTTTCGAAATAGCTTTTCACCATTTCCCAGGCGAGTTCTGGTTCGTAGCCTTTACCGATTACATAGCGCGCTACTTTATCTTTTTTTTTGAAGATATTCTCTTCGTGAATCAATTGTGCTTTTTTCCTGATCAGTGCCTCCAGTGTTTTACGATAGTCGCTATCGTCTACTTCTTTCAATCCGATGGAAATACATTTTTTAGTAAGGCCTTGTGCCTGAAGCTCACGCTCAATTTTATGCTTGCCCCATTTCATAATGCGAAACTTGCCTCCCGCAAAAGCTTTGGCAAAGCGTTCTTCATTGAGAAATCCTTCGGTGATCAGGCGCGAGATGGTTTCCTCCACTTCGCTGGAGTAAAGACCGTATTCGTAAAGTTTATTTTTTACTTCCTTATGTGAGCGCTCTTGGTAGGCACAGTAGCGATAGATCTTAGCCAGTGCCTCCGTAAGAGAATACTTTTTCTTTGGTTTGAATTCGCCAAAATCTTCGGTCATCAATCAAATATCGAAATGACCGGAATGATTATCAAAAAAGAACAGAATGCAGATCTTATTTTTCTTTTACCAGGCCTTTGGTCTTCAGAATGCTGCCAACAAACTTGCGCTCATTGTCCGTATTGAAAATGCGGAAGGGTAAATGAATCAGCTGTGCCTTGTTCACCGTGAGCAGGTAATAATCTTTTCCGATCTGTGCTTTTTGAATCTGGTCCCACTTCATGGGCATTCCCTCGCGGGGATTGATTTTCATAATAATTTGCTGGCTGTTGATCTCGTAAGAGAATTTTTCAAACAACATTTTGCCTTGTTCCAGCTGAGTCACCCCGTAAAACTGTATCCACCAGAACAAAAGGTAAAGTCCCGCTCCTACTAAAGCAGCCACAAACCACCATATTGATTGTATCCATACGAAACCAAGGCAAATGGCCAATACAATCAAGCTCACCCACCATTGCTGACGGAGTATAGCCGTAAGCGCCAGCTTGATGTACAGTTTCTTTTCTAAGCGATAGTTCTTGGTCTTGACAATCATAAATTTCCAGTTCTTCTAAGTTCTTAAAGGGACGCAAAAATAATGGGCTTTTGCCGGATTTACGGAATTGGCTAAATTAAAAAATTAAGAAGATCTGTAGAGCAGAAATTCTTCCCGCAAATAGACGATGGCTTATCTACTTTATTGCTTTCAGACTTAAATCGAGGCTTTTTACTGAATGCGTGAGCGCACCAACAGAAATATAATCCACACCTGTTTCAGCTACCTGGCGTAATGTTGACTCGGTGATTCCTCCACTGGCTTCAGTTTGGCTTTTTCCATCGATGAGTATAACCGCCTTTTTCATCAGCTCTATACTCATGTTGTCCAGCATAATCACATCCACTCCCCCTACAGCAAGCACTTCACTCACTTCTTCCAATGTTCTTGTCTCCACTTCAAGGGGTAGATTCTTTCCTATGCTTTTCAGATACGCTTTGGTATTATTAATAGCTGGTTGTATCCCGCCTGCCATGTCGATATGATTGTCTTTTAACATGATCATATCGTAAAGTGCGAAGCGATGATTTTTGCCTCCGCCAATCGCCACAGCCCATTTCTCCATCAATCGGAAATTGGGTGTTGTCTTCCGTGTGTCTTTTAGCTGGGCCTTGGTTCCTGCTATCAACTGGCGCAGCTGATGGGTATATGTGGCTATTCCGCTCATGCGCTGCATGCAATTCAAGACTAAGCGCTCGGTGGAAAGAATGGATCGTGCTGCTCCCTCTACAAAAAAAGCGACTTCTCCTTTTTTTACATGGTCTCCATCTTTTTTTACAAATTGAATCTGAAGTGATGGATCAAACTGATGAAAAATCTTTTCTGCCAGTTCTACCCCGGCAATAATGCCATTGTCTTTAATCAGAAGTTGTGCCTTACTGCGATCGGAAGCGGAAATAGCACCTAATGAAGAATGATCTCCCTCACCAATATCTTCCGCCAAAGCTGACTTTATGAAACCGGATATTGCTTCTTCTGACAGATAAGATGGCCGCATCATTCTTTTACAAAGTTGATCTCGTGGATCAGGTTTACTTTGTTCACCTCTTTCACACGAAGCATCACGTTGTAGTTCTCTCCGTTGCTGTTATATCGGCCAATCGCATATTGAAGGCCCCCTTTCGATGAACCAGTGTGCACGATATTGAAATCGGTGGGAGGATGTTTTTTGAAAAAGTCGCGCAAAACGAATTCTGCCTGTGTTTTGCTGTACGAATCAACAGTACCCTCTATATCCATATCCACCGAGGTATTGAAAAACTTAACCACTTCCTTGGCATTCCCTGTTTTCAGGGCGTCTTTCATGGGGTTAAACAACTCAGTCTGCTGAGCAAACAGTTCTGTTCCGGCCACGACAAAAAGACAAGCGAATGCAACTCTAATATTCATAGTAATGTTATCAGTCCAAAATTATGCCATTATAGTGTGAATAAATCTGCCTGAAATTGTTTTTTTTAAAACAACCTTCCAAGCTGATGTAATATCGTCTTAAAGATTCCACGAATCACCGCTATATTTGGCGGCTTATTAACGCTCTATCATATGAATAAGAAAGTATTATTGATGATTCTGGATGGCTGGGGTCTGGGTAACAATCCTAAAGTGTCTGCCATTGCACATTCCAAAACTCCTTATATCAATTCTCTATACGAAAAATATCCGCATAGTAAACTGGAAGCTTCCGGTTTGGCGGTTGGATTACCTGCCGGCCAGATGGGCAACTCAGAAGTAGGCCACATGAATATTGGCGCAGGCCGTGTGGTTTATCAGGATCTGGTGAAAGTGAATAAGGCTGTCGAAGAAAAAGAACTCGATCATAATCAAATACTACTGGATTCATTTGCTTACGCAAAGGCGAACAATAAAGCCATTCATTTCATCGGGCTGGTTTCTGATGGTGGAGTGCACTCGCATACCGAGCACCTGAAAGGCCTGTGTACCATCGCAGCAAATAATGGAATCAAAGACCTTTTCGTTCACGTTTTCACGGACGGACGGGATACTGATCCGAAAGGCGGAGCCCTCTACGTAAAAGATTTACAGGATCACCTGGCTAAGACAACTGGTAAAATTGCAAGTATTGTTGGCCGCTATTACGCCATGGATCGTGACAAACGCTGGGAACGTGTAAAGCTGGCGTACGATGTGATGGTGAAGGGTATTGGTGAAAAAGCCACCGAGCCGCTAGCCGCGATTCAAAAATCATACGCTGAAAATGTAACGGACGAATTCATTAAGCCGGTTGTCATCACTGGTGCTGATCAAAAACCATTGGCTACTATTCAGGAAGGAGATGTAGTGTTGTGCTTTAATTTCCGCACCGATCGTGGTCGTGAAATTACCATGGCTTTGACTCAGCAGGATTTCCCTGAGCAGGACATGAAAAAATTGCCGTTGTATTACATTACTATGAGCAACTATGACGATACGTTTAAAGACGTAAAAGTCATTTTCGATAAAGATAACCTGACCAATACGCTGGGAGAAATTGTTTCCAAAGCGAAAAAGAAACAAATACGTATTGCCGAAACAGAGAAATATCCGCACGTTACTTTCTTCTTTTCCGGAGGCCGTGAAGAACCTTTTGAAGGTGAATCAAGATTATTGTGCCCATCACCAAAAGTGGCAACTTATGATCTGAAGCCGGAGATGAGTGCCAATGAGATCAAAGACAAAATCATTGTAGAGCTGGAAAAGAAAGAGGTTGATTTTATCTGCCTTAACTTTGCTAATCCGGACATGGTAGGCCACACAGGTGTTTTTGAAGCCGCCATCAAAGCCTGTGAAACGGTAGATCAATGCAACCAGGCTGTAACGGAAGTGGCCCGTAAAAATGGATACTCGGTAATTATTATTGCTGATCATGGCAATTCCGAATTGATGATTAATGAAGACGGAAGTCCTAATACTGCTCACACTACGAATCTTGTTCCGTGCATATTGGTGGATGATCAATACAAGGGAAAGATAAAAGATGGTAAGCTGGGCGATCTTGCTCCTACCATTCTCACCCTGATGGGAATTCCCATTCCAAAAGAAATGACAGGTAATGTGTTGATTGATGCGTAAGCGTTCGCTTTGTTTTTTGGTTTTGTCTGGTATAGTGTGCCTTTCGTGTCAGAAGAATACAGGGAAAGCAGATACTTTTTTTGATAGTCTTGCTGTTGCCTCCACACAACTTCTGGTAAAGCAAAAAGCTTCCATACGAAAAGAGGTTCACATTGGAAACCGGCAAGACACCGTTCAACTGCAACCCGATTCCACGTACTGGGCCAACGACCTGGATGTTTTTAAACAACTTGCTGCTTTTCAAAAACCTGCTTACCGCGATTCATACAAAATGGAAGACGGTCTTCAGGATGAGCGGAGTAATCTGACTGTGCGCCAGTTTAAGGCAATAAAACCTACTCCCATTCCCGTGGTTCGCTTTTATTATCATCACCATTTCAATCAATTGAAAAAAATAGAAGCCGAATACCAGGAAGAGAATGCGCTCTATTCTACAACCCGGCACCTGATGATGGAGTTTGATGAAGTAGAGGGAAAGCCTGCCCTGAGTTATTACTCTATGGACGGTTTTCAAAAAATGATTTTGAGTGACACCACCTATTACGCTGTTCACTCCTCCATTTCATTTTAAAGTGGTAGAAGTAAGACTAAAGATTTTTTCATTGCGTCAGTAAAAGTATGGCTAAGCGTAGAGTAGAAAGTGAAGAAGAGAAGAAGCCTTTAACCAAAGATGGGCTGAAGAAATTTATTGGTGTTTTCAGATTTGTTGGACCGTATCGCTGGTCGTTTATTATGGGCTTATTTGCCCTTACATTATCAACTCTTACACTGCTTTCCTTTCCTTTTCTTGGTGGTAAGTTGCTCGATGTTGCGCAAGGGAAATCATGGATGTTCCTACATTCTGTCAATGACGTGATTTTTATATTAGCGGGGCTTACTATTGTCCAGGGTGTCTTTTCATTTTTTCGCGTTTATTTTTTCGCTAATGTGGGCGAGCGCTCGCTTGCTGATCTAAGGCATGCTATCTATGAAAAAATCATTTGGTTACCTCAAACTTTTTTTGATAGCAGGAGAATTGGAGAATTAACCAGTCGTATTACCTCGGATGTAAGCACTTTGCAAGATGCGTTTTCTTTAACGCTTGCTGAATTGCTACGTCAATCGCTCATGCTTATTATTGGCATCCTTGTTATTCTTATTCTTACTCCAACACTTACCTTATTCATGCTACTAACTTTTCCTATACTTGTGATAGCTGCTTTGTTCTTCGGCAAGTTTATACGGAAGCTTTCAAAAAAAACACAGGATCAGTTGGCTAATTCCAATGTGATTGTGGAGGAAACATTTCAGTCCATTGTGGTGGTGAAGGCTTTTACAAATGAGGTTTTAGAAGTCTTACGATATCGAAAATCATTAACAGAAGTAGTAAACACAGCATTGTATTCCGCTCGTTACAGAGGGTTTTTCATCTCCTTTATCATCATCACCGTATTCGGTGGAATTGTCGCAGTGAGCTGGTACGGAGCAACACTGGTGCACAATGAATTGCTAACAGTAGGCAAATTGTTTTCTTTCGTACTGTACACAGGTGTAATCGGTGCATCCATTGCCGGTTTGGGAGATTTATATAGTCAGTTGCAAAAAGCAATTGGTGCCTCAGAGCGTGTTCTTGAAATACTGGAATTGAAGGATGAAAAAAGCACTGAATCAACCCCAGTAAAACTTCAGGGTGATATCTCCTTCAATGAAGTTTCTTTTTCTTACCCAACCCGTGCAGATGTAGAGGTTCTCAAATCCATTTCATTTGATGTAGCAGCCGGGGAGAAAATTGCTTTGGTAGGCCCGAGCGGTTCCGGAAAATCAACCATTATTAATTTGTTGATGCGCTTCTACCCGGTGCAAAACGGATCTATTCAAATTGATGGTAAGAAAGTGCTGGATTACGATTTATCCGCCTATCGGAAAAACATAGGCGTGGTGCCACAGGAAGTCATTCTATTCGGAGGTACAATTCGCGAAAACATTGCCTATGGTAAACCGGGAGCATCGGAAGAAGAAATTCTTACTGCTGCCGTCAAAGCCAATGCACTGGAGTTTATTGAAACCTTCCCCGAAAAACTGGAAACCGTTGTTGGAGACCGGGGCGTAAAACTTTCAGGCGGGCAGCGGCAGCGTGTTGCCATTGCCAGGGCTATTCTGAAAGATCCGGCTATTCTTATCCTGGACGAAGCTACCAGTTCGCTGGATGCTAAATCGGAACGTTTGGTACAGGATGCACTGGAGAAATTAATGGAAAACAGGACTACCGTTATTATTGCTCATCGTTTAAGTACAATACGCAAGGTAGATCGCATTATGGTAATCAAGGATGGCCGGATTGCTGAATCGGGAACACACGATAGCCTGATTTCGATGGATGAGGGTATTTATAGTAACTTGCTTAAACTTCAATTGGAAATTGAGCCGTCATGAGAAAAACACAAAATCAGATTTTGAAAGATTTCAGGCTGCGTTCTACTACCAGTCGCTCAACCATACTTGATCTTTTTATTCATAAAGATTATGCGCTCTCTTATTCAGATATAGAAAGAGAAGTGGCTGCGGCATTTGATCGTGTTACCGTTTACCGCACACTTAAGACTTTTCTTGACAAGGGCGTGGTTCACAAAGTTCTTGATGATGGCGGAAGCCTGAAATACGCCCTATGTAATGATCATTGCTCTTCCAATAACCACCATCACGACCATGTCCACTTTAAGTGTATAAAATGTGGACAAACAAATTGCCTGGATAATGTTGAGGTTCCGGGCATCAAGCTTCCAAATGGCTTTAATGCCAAAGAAATCAACCTGCTTATTCAGGGTATTTGCAACAAGTGCTAATTATTTTTTTAACTGGGTTTCTTTTTGCACATTGTATAGCATTAAGCACACATGTAAGTTTTTGAGTTTACAGAATATTCGTAGATTTGATACTTATGAAGAGGTGATTACCAGTCGATTTGGCCGATAGTCACCTCTTTTTTTAACCCTCAAAAACAAGTATAAAAAGGCATGCTTCTCTTTTCGTTGTTTGGTGATAGTCAAAACATAGAGACTATTCTTTTCGGTGTTTTTGCATTAGTTATTCTTGTTTTCCTTTTAGTCGATTTAGGAGTCTTCAACAAGACTGCGCACAAGACAACCACTAAATCAGCGCTCTATCAATCCATTTTCTGGGTTATTGTGAGTATGATATTCTGTTTTCTCATCTACAAGTTTGACGATCGTGGAGCAGATGCTGCTGTAGAGTATTTGTCTGCATACCTCACAGAATATGCCCTTTCGGTAGACAACATTTTTGTCATTCTGCTCATTCTGAAATACTTCACCGTAAAGGAAGAATACTATCACAAGATTCTCTTCTGGGGAATTCTTGGTGCTGTTGTCTTTCGCGGAATATTCATTTTTGTGGGTGCCATATTCATTCATGAGTTCCACGCTATTCTTTATGTATTCGGAGTGTTTCTTATCTACTCCGGAATTAAAATCTACTTTGAAGACAGTGATGAAAAGATTGATCCTGAAAAGAACCCAATCCTTAAACTGTGCCGCAAGTATCTTCCGCTTACTAATGACGAGGCCGGTGGAAAGTTTGTGATAACAAAGCCCAAACTGATGTTTACTCCTTTGTTCCTGGTGATTGTGTTAATCGAGACTACCGATTTGATTTTTGCAGTCGATTCTATTCCGGCAGCATTCGCAATCACGCAAAATGAATTCCTGATTTATACTTCCAATATTTTCGCGGTAATGGGCCTTCGTGCCATGTTCTTCTTATTGTCAGGAATCATTGATAAGTTTTATCTGCTTCAGAAAGGACTTTCTATCATCCTGTTCTTTATCGGAGCGAAGATGTTGCTGGAAATAGGAAAGGGCTCCGATTTCATTCCGGATATCCTTACCGATATGCCTCCTATCCTTTCTTTCGTGATTATTATTCTCACGCTTACGTTGTCCATCGTATTCTCCATCTTCATACCGAAGAAAGAAAATCCTGATGGAGAACATTACTAAGTAACATTCTCCATCAGGACATTCATACTTTTTTTAAACTTACGCTGCTACAATTTCTGCAAAGAAGTTTTTCGGCAGAATCTTCATCAATATAGGCAGCGTAAGGAAACGCTGCGGCAGTGAAATAATCACAAACGTAGGAATGGTTTTTAATACTACGATAAGTTCGTGCTGCATCTTAGCCTTCTCTTCTTCCGACAACTCTGCCGATTTTGCTTTTAGTAAGAGTGACATGATCTCTTCATTGTCTCTTACCTCCTTAACCAGTTTGAGTTTATGATTGGCTGTAACGCGTGATAGTCGTTGAATAAACTGTTCGCTTACCTGATCATAGTCTTTTCTGTTTTGAAGCTTGTTCAGTTCTTCCCAATGCTCCAGTACAAAACCTTCAATAGCCATCATACTGTTTTCAAGGTCTTCCTCAGAAAAGCCCAGATATTCACATAACCTCTTCAGAAATTGAAGCTCATTGTCCTCCACTTTACGATCGGCCCAGATAGTGAGTATGGCCATTTCGAGGAAATACTTTTTCAATATCCACGAATTGTTTGTTGGCAAATTGATGGACTCAATGTCTATCCCTTTCTCAAAAATTTCTAATGCCTGTTTTTTCTTCTCCGAAGATAATGCTGCACTTTGAAGAAAGTATTCCAACAGTCTGCGCTCTTCGTACTCAATATTAAAGTTGGCATGAGCGGCCATGGCAATAATCTTCACTACTGAAAACCTAAGCTCTTCCCGCTCATATTTGAAGAAGTCGGAAACGATACGATCAGCATTAGTATGAATCCACTGGCCAAAAATGAAGATATCCAAAAACAGCAAGCTGTTATGGAAAAACATAGTCCAGAAATTATTGTCGTTATCTACCGTATGATCAATTCGCTTATCCAGAATTGTTTCGGCTAGCTCAAGAGGAGATTTCTTACGACCGAATAATGTTTTAGAGGGTGTGGACAACTCCGGGAAGATGTTATTATAAAAATTACCAATGCTTTCCAGCGTTTTCATGGTAACCTCAGAAAGCTCCTCCGCATTCTTTATTGGTCTTTCGTAGAACAATAAAGAACTACTGATAAGACTCTCCGCCAGAAGAATTTTCATTCTTTCTTTTTGATTCCAGTTCTTAGAATCCGGGTGATTTAGTAAATCAACAGATTGTCCGTACATGAGGCCTGTCGGCTGAAGTACGCGATATAGAGAGTGCTCCGGGTGAGAAGCATTTTTTCCGCTTACAGAAAGATCTTTTAATAAATCCTGTCGGAAATCAAGATATTCCTTTAGCCAACCCTTGTCACCAGGCCTCATTTTCTATGTCAAATTTTAGCCGAGAAGTTACGCATTTTCACAAATGGTGCAAGAGCCTATTCAGAAATGCGCCAACCTTTCTTTTCAATGGTGCGGGCCGACTCCTCCACTTTCTCTTTGAGGCTTTTTTTAAACTCATCCAATCGTTGAGCTACCGATTGATTGTCAGCCCCGATAATCTGAGCGGCCAGTATTCCGGCATTACGCGCTCCGTTAAGAGCCACCGTTGCTACAGGAACCCCGGATGGCATTTGCAAAATGGATAGAATGGAATCCCATCCATCTATGGAGTTGGAAGAATGAATAGGTACACCAATCACTGGTAAAGAAGTAAGTGAAGCCACCATACCTGGAAGATGAGCTGCTCCTCCCGCACCGGCTACGATCACTTTTAATCCGCGTGCGCGTGCTGACGTTCCGTATTCCATCATACGTTCCGGTGTTCGGTGAGCAGAGACTACCGTTAGCTCAAATGGTATTTTCAGTTCATCAAGAAACTCGGCAGCCTCCTTCATTATTTTCAGGTCCGACTGACTTCCCATAATAATACCAACAACAGGTGTGCTCATGCGATTACTTTAAGCGTTTCTTTTACAAATTTTGCTTTCCTCTTCAGGCTGTCCATGTCCTTATCCACGATGGTAACATGGCCCATTTTCCGGAAGGGTTTTGTTGTTTTCTTTCCATATAAATGAACATGCACTCCCGATACACTTACCACTTCTTCGAAACCTGTATATCTGGCCAACCCTGAATAACCTTCTTCACCCAATAAATTTACCATGGCACTGGGAATTAGCTCCGTCGTGTCTCCAAAAGGAAGATTGAGAATAGCACGAAGGTGCTGTTCATATTGCGAAGTTATATTGGCTTCGATTGTCTGATGGCCGCTATTGTGCGGGCGTGGTGCTACTTCATTTACCAATACTTTACCTTCTCTTGTAACGAACATTTCTACCGCCAGCAAACCCACCAGCTTTAATTCTTCAATTACTTTTATTGCAATCTGCTGTGCTTCGGCTGCAATTGAGGCTGCAATCTGCGCAGGAGCAAAAAGATATTCGACCAGGTTAGCTTCGGGGTGAAAAACCATTTCCACACATGGAAATGAGGTCACCTCACCTTTCTCATTTCTGGCTACAATCACAGATATCTCTTTTTCGAAATCAATTAATTTTTCAAGCAGTCCTGGAGCATCAAACGCTTTGTCAAGATCTTTCTCCGTTCTCAACATCTGCACACCTCTGCCATCGTATCCTTCCTTTCCCAATTTATTTACAGCAGGAAGAAATGTTTTGTTTTTAACAACTTCTTCTTTGCTATCGGTAAGTATGAACTCAGCGGTAGGTATTCCTTTTTCCTGATAAAATTGTTTTTGTACGCGTTTGTCTTTAATCAGCTCGATCAGCTCCGGTTGAGGAAAAACTTTCTTTCCTTGTTTCACCAATTCCTTCAACGCATCTGTATTCACGTTTTCAATTTCGATGGTGATGAGATCGCATGCCTGCCCAAACTTCATCACCGTATCGAAGTCGGTCAGCTTTCCATTGGTGAACTCCGCCAATTGATGACAAGGTGCCTGTGGATCAGGATCAAGAATGGAAAAGTTGATATTGAAGTCAATGCCTGACTGGATGAGCATACGGCCTAGCTGCCCTCCGCCAAGAATGCCCAGTTTGAAATTTTGATAGAATGCCTGCGCCATAAAGGACGCAAAATAAGAAATTCTAAATCCAAGGTTCGTAAAACCAACCATGGTTTTACAATCTTAGTCAATCAGGCTAATCGTAATAATCTGATCTCCCACTTCCATTTCACGCACTACTTTCATTCCGCTTACCACATCCGCAAAAAGACTATAGCGTCCATCGAGGTGAGGCGTGGGCGAATGAGTAATAAACCATTGTGTCCCCTCGGTGTCCTTGCCGGCTGATGCCATTCCGACCGATCCTGTCTTATACTTTGTCATAGGAAATTCGGAACGGATAGAATAGTCTTCGCTTCCATAACCATCACCGCGATAGCAGCCTGCCTGGATCACGAAGTTTGGAACTACACGATGGAAAAATTTTCCATCAAAATAGTTCTTCTTCACCAAATCAATAAAGTTGGATACCGAGCCGGGTGCGTCCTCCACATGCAGTTGTAAAACAATTTCTCCTTTTGACGTTTTTATCGATACTTTCTGATCTTTATTTATCGATTTGACCAATTCCCAATTGACGGGATGATTGTATTTATTTTCAGGAGGTGTTGGCTTTTTTCTACCTTCAAAATAAGCGATTGCTTCCTCCAGTGGTTGCAGGGTTTCGTAATCCTTAGGTAGCGATAATTTATTCTTCGCTGTGATCAGAAAACTAAAGTCCTTGATGGTGCTCTTATAATCCAGTGTAGAGTCAGACAATGCAGCAGCTGCATTTCCAATTACAGCTGCATCTCCATCAAGAATTGCTTTTTTATATAATTCAGCGAAAGCAGGCTTCTGCCTTAAATCAAAATTTTTACTGCTGTTTATTGTCGTCAATGCCTGTGCGGCCGATGACTTTATAACCAATACATTGTCTTTGAATAATTCGTCAGCAATAAATGAGTACGTGTCTGCGCGTTTTGATAAAGCGATGAGCAACGCGGCCTTTTGATAATTATTAGCTGATTGATTATAAACACTTTTTATTTCCTCCACCATTTTATCTGACGGATCAATAGAAAGAACCGCTTCATACAGATTAGCTTGTACGCGCCAGTTTGCATTGAGTGTTGCTTTCAAAAAAAGAGATTCCTGTTCGGGTGTGATTATGTTTTTAATAATCTCTGAACTCGCAATAGCAACATTAACATTTTCATCGGTAAGCGCTTTTGCAAGTAAGGACGCTGTTTCAACTATAGGGAAGGAAGACAGCGCTCGCACAGCCCCAACCCGCACTCTATCCTCTTTTTCCTTTTCGAGAATGTTGGTAAGTATAGGAAGTGCCTTTCCTTTAGATACTTTTTTAAGTGCCGAAGCTGCTGCCATACGCACTTCTGCTGACTTATCGTTTTGCGCGGCATTGATCAGCGCATCTTCAAATCCATGTCCATATAGTTTGGATCGGGAGAAAAAATGTGCTGCACCCAATCTTGTCTGATCCGAATACTTAGCATCTAAAAATGCTTTCGCTTTATTTTCAATCAGAGAGTCGGATAAATTTCTTAAACCCAACTGGTAGAAACTCCAGGCAAGACCTTCTGTTGTCAATGAGTCGGTAGCCGGGTAGTTAAGCAAAAGAGAAATGTCATTCTGGTTGACACATTTACCTAATGCTTTCAATGCTTCACACACGAGCACATGATCTGCATCTTGTAAGGATGGAATCAATGAATTGGCAGAAGCAAAAGTTCCGGTTTGACCAAGTGCAAATGCGGCTGTTCTTCTCACCTCAGCATCTTTATCTTCTAACAACACACTGCCTAATGCGGGTGCCGCGAGGGAATCCTGTACAGAAGCAAAAGCAAGGAGCGCCGCTTTTCTGTAAGTCGCATTTTCTGAATGCAGAAGCTGACGGAGGCTATCGCTCATCCGTCTGTCCTGCAGATCTGCAATTTTTACTAAGATAGCATCGGAAAAATGATTTGGTTTTTTTTCTGAACAACTGAATAAAACCGCTGCAAGAAAAAAGGAAGTGATAAATAAACGCATGGATAATAAACTTAGACTGTCTTCGCAGCTTGCTCCACTACATCATTAAATTCTATACCCGCCATTTTTATAGAATAAAGAAGAAGGCGTACCTCCTTCACATGAACCGATCCGTCCACTTCGGATAATTTATAGAGATGCACAAAGGCATTCAGTTTTTCCTGCTGGGTGCATTCATTTATCAACGCTATTCCCTGCTGGTAGATTTCACGTTCTTTCTTCTCGCCCACCTCTGCTTCAAACTCTTTCCATATTGAATCCGGAATGTTCTCTTTATCTTTTATTGCGAGTAGGGCACTTCGCTCTTTGTCATCGATTACACCATCTGCACTGATAAGCAGGTGAACGAGGTGGAGAAGTCCAAGTTGATAGTTTTTGTTAGCAGCCATATCTGTAAGACAATATCCATAAAGATAATGGAATAGATTTTTTGTAAAAGTAAATGCCGACGATAGTCCAGCATTCTTTCAACAATAACTGTGGATGACTTACGAAAGAGATTGAAATACAATAAAAGCGGAGAGGTAAGCCAGGCCAGTCATATAGGCCAGCTGAATCATTGGCCATTTCCAGCCTTTTGTTTCTCTTTTTACTACTGCCAGCGTACTCATGCACTGCATGGCAAAAGTGTAAAAGACAAGAAGTGAAAACCCGACTGCCGGAGTATAGCGGGGGCCTCCCGTTTCTGGGTTAATTTCCGTGCGCAGTCTTTCTTTCACCGTGGTTTCGTCTTCGGTACTTCCAAGGCTATAGATGGTGGCTATAGTTCCCACAAATACTTCGCGTGCAGCGAAAGAAGTAATCAGAGCAATACCGATTTTCCAGTCATATCCCAATGGGCGGATGACTGGCTCGATGGATTTACCGATAATCCCTGCAAAAGAATGTTCCAGTTTATAAGCAGCCACGCGATTATCCAATCCTTCTTTGGTGAGCCGTTGGTTTGCTGCCGCTTCCAATACATTTTGTTCTGCATTCTTAAGTTTATCTCCCGGGCCATAACTTGCCAATACCCACAAAACGATAGAGATGGCAAGAATTACTTTACCGGCTTCAAAGACAAACGACTTTGTTTTTTCTATAATGGTTAATCCAACATTTGACCATTTCGGACTGCGATAGGTGGGCAGTTCCATAATAAGAAAGCTGCGCTCTTTTGCCTTGATGATGAATTTCATGACCAAAGCGGAAAACATGGCGGCCAGAAATCCGAGCATATACAATCCCATCAATACTATTCCCTGTATGTTGAAAATTCCGAAGTAGCTGTTTTCAGGAATAATCAGCGCCACAAGGATCGTAAACACTGGAAGTCGTGCCGAGCAGCTCATAAACGGGGTAACGAAAATAGTTATCAGCCTGTCCTTCCAGCTTTCGATGGTGCGCGTGGCCATGATAGCCGGAATTGCGCATGCTAATCCTGAAATCAGGGGCACTACACTTTTTCCATTCAGGCCTACTTTGCGCATGATCTTGTCCATCAAAAACACAACACGTGCCATATAGCCCGATTCTTCCAGTATGGAAATGAAAGCAAAGAGAATGGCAATCTGTGGAATGAAGATGACTATACCGCCTATACCCGGCACAATACCTTGCGTTATCAAATCAAATAGCGGGCCTTCAGGAAAGTGTCTACCCAGCCATTCGGCTAATTGAGCAAAGCCGGAGTCAATCAGATCCATAGGCAACTGTGCCCATGCGAAGATGGATTGGAATACCAGAAAGAGCAGTGCAAAAAATAAGAAGTAGCCCCAGATTTTATGTGTTACAATCTGGTCGATACGTTTGGATGTTCTTTTCCATTCTGTGTTAGCCGCGCGTACAATTACCTTGTTCAGAATTTCCTGAATCACACCAAAGCGTTGAATGGTTTCTGCTCCCTGATATTTACCAGGAAATAATTGATATTGATGGGATACGCTGGTTATAAATTTTTTCTCCTCTTCATTCAACGAAACAAAGCTCTCCGTCTGCTGAAGAAACTGGTAAGCCACATAATCGCTGGAAATGTGGAAATGTGCTTTTATTTTCTCTATCGCAGCATTTACTTCATTTTCCATCGAATAGAATTTCTTAGAAGATGCAGGAAGCGGGCCAGCCATTACTTTTTTTAGCTGATCAATACCATGACCATTACGCGCATTGATCATGACCACCGGCACATCCAGCTGCATGGCCAGTTTAATTAGATCAATACTCAACCCTGCTTTTGCAGCCTGGTCCATCATATTAAGTGCGAGAATGACGGGCAAACCCAGATCAATGATCTGGGTCAGCAGCAACAAACAATTTTTAAGATTGGTAGCATCTGCAATAAGTACCACACGATCAGGATAGAGTTCGTTTTTTCTATCCGCTAAAATTTCGGTTACGACCTTTTCATCTAAGGTGCGGGGATAAAAGCTGTATATGCCCGGGAGGTCAATAATCTGCGCCTGTGTGTTCTCATTCAACTGGCAGAAGCCGGTGCGTTTATCAACCGTCACACCTGGAAAATTTCCAATTTTCTGGTTTAAACCCGTGAGTTGGTTGAATAGCGAAGATTTCCCCGCGTTCGGTTTACCTGCCAGTGCAATTTTTAACTTAGTACTCATCAGTTAAAAACAGAAATGGTGGAAGCCTCCTCCAGACGAAGGGAAAGATCATAACCGGAAACACTGATACATATCGGATCGCCAAAGGGAGCAGTAAAATTGAATTGAACGGCCGTGCCTGGCAGCAAACCCATCTCCATTAGTTTTAAAGAAAGAAAATCATCCGTAAAACCAGAAATCACTCCGATTTCGCCTGGTACCATCTCAGCCACATTTTTCAAAGCACACTATTTAGATCAATTCAAAACAGCGGCAAGATAAGGGTGACTTCAGTTAGATGCAATTAGAAAGACGATTATCAGTTCAGGCCTTTATCCAGTTCACGCGAAGCCAGTGCAATTAATTTTACGCAACTCTTATACGTCTCCGGATTTACATTTTCAAAGTCATCAGTCGGTTGATGATAATCTTTATGATCGGCTACTCCGAAGTAAATAAAGGGGATATTGGCAGAATGAAAGGGGCCATGATCGGATGAGAAAACCCAGTAATCTGAACCCTTATCCTTTTCAGCATCGTCATGCCCGAAAACTATCTTTACTTTTTCCGTTTCACTCACTTTTTCAATGAGCGGCCTTAGCTGAGGATATAGAAATGTTCCACAAGCCACCAACTCTCCGGCGTCTGCACGGGCTACCATATCCATGTTAATATTGGCTATTACTTTTTCAATACCGATTGGAGGATTCTTCACAAAAGCTTTAGCTCCCTGCAGGCCCATCTCCTCGGCATCAAAAGCTGCAATGATCAGGTCATGTTCCGGTTTATCTTTTTGATAATACTCGGCAATAGCAATGAGCGCACTTGCACCTGAGGCGTTGTCATCTGTTCCGTTATAAATTTTCTCCTCTCTTATCCCCACATGATCGTAGTGAGCTGATATAACAATGTACTTTCCGGTCTTCGATGAACCTTTGATCCATCCCACCAGGTTGATTCCTTTTATTTTTGTACCCGCCCGTGAAGCAAACTCAAAAGGCATTTCGTAATTATCACCTAACGGAAGTACTTTCAATTTTGCAAAGCGTTCTTTGATGTACTTTCTGGCTTCTTCGCTTCCTTTTGATTCGGGCTTGCGTCCTTCCAATACATCCGATGAAAGAAATTTCAAATTATCGATCAGCGCTTTCTCATCAAATAGCTGTTGTGCCGTTAAAGCATGGCATCCGATCAGAAATAGTATAAAAATCAGTTTTTGCATTCGTAATTAATTCAGAATTTAAAGCATGCAATCAGGTAAAAAGAAGAAGAATAAAAAAGAACTTAAAGCTAAAGTTCCCTCTCCGCCTCCCGTTAAAACGGAAGATGAAGTACCTTCAGAATTCGATTTTGGTGGATTGCCTGCACGCGATTTGAAAAAGAATTTGGGTTGTGGATAAATTCCTATAAACCATCTTGTGTTTTTAAAAAATCAAAGGAAGTGCCGAGGTAATCTTTCATCAACACTTCCCTTGAATCCGTTTATTAATCTTATTTATATCCCCACTTCTTCATTACAGCCAGATCTTCTTTCATCGAATCAAGCGGTGTTTTTCCCTGGTAAGATTCCTGTTCAATAATAAAATGAATGGTGCCTCCTGACTTGCGTCCAATATCAATTACTTCTTTCACATTTACGATACCTGTACCGAGGATTGTGCTTTCATATTTTTCATGACCTTCTTTGGCCACAATCTCATCCTTCACATGCATGGAAACGAAACGGCCCGGATATTTTTTTGCAATATCAATTGCTTTGGCTCCGCCATTGTAAAGGTTACCCGTATCCAGTTGTTGAATTACCAGATTGGGGTCAGTACTTTGAAGGATGATGTCGTATAGTGTTGTATTGTTTAGCTGCTCGCTAAACTCAAAATCATGGTTATGATAACCGAATTTCATTCCAGATTTTTTGCACAACTCTCCGGACTTATTGAATAAATCCATGAGGGATTTAAGCTGATCATAATCTTTTCTTACCGCTCCGTCCATAGAAGGGCTGATCACAAACTGTTGTCCTACTGTAGCGGCATCTTCCACCAAGTATTTCCACACATCGTTAAAATCTTTTTTTGTTTCATCCCAATGGTTTTTACTCAGCACGGTATGTCCGCTTGGCATTTTCAAACCGAGGTCGTCAAGTATCTTTTTGAACTCTTTGGCAGAATAACCATAAAATTTTCTCTCCACATAGTTCGCATGCTCTACATTTTTGTAACCCATGGCAGACAGTTGCTTCAGTGTGCCGAGAGGATCTTTTTTCATGTCGTCACGCACCGAATACAGTTGAACTCCCACCAGTTCTTTGGAAGCAGGGCTGGCGGCAAACAATGAATTGGATAACAAAGATGCACTTGCCAAACCTACAGCGCCTCTTTTCAGAAAGTCTCTTCGTGATGTTGTCATGAGTATTTTTTTGAGTGAGAGGTAAGTTTAGTGAATTATCAACAGCATAAAAACTGTTTTTACACCGATTGCAGACATGCTGTGGCATTGTTTTTTATTCAATATCAATACAAACATTACGTCCAGGTTGTTTTTAGGTTAATAGAACAGTTAGTGCTTGAACCTGAGGGTATTGATTTACGTTATTTGTATAAGTCAACCACTACGACAATGAAACATTCACCAAAACTGGCCATTCTTCAAAGCCTTGATGCGATGGATCAACTTCAAATGGAGGAGGTCATGCATTACATTAAAGGAGTGTTGAATAAGCCTGCGCAAACCAACGACTATCAGTCGTTCAAGCGCGAAGCAATGAAAGAGATTCGTCAGGCACTCCGCAAGGAGAAAAAAGGCTTCCAGCTTACCGCCTGATTAAATCTAATTCACTAATGCTGTAAGTGTTTACAAAAGCACTTGGTCGGAAGCTCTTCCCCTTTTTATTCCTAAAGCTCAATCCTCTGAGCTAATCAGGACTCTCTTTCACTTTTATTTCAGGACAGGTAATGGCGGTGGCCCTTGCGGAATATAGGTTTTGTAAACATGTCCGTTTTTTCGCTTCTCAAATTCGGCCCGTATATCCCTTCTTAACTTCTCGTCTTCAAATAAATCAACCATGGTCATAGCCAGTGATTTCGATGCGATAACCAAACCTTTGTGCCCGATTGACATTCCTCCACACGCCACTACCGACCAGCCGTGCCACGCTGTATTTGCTGGAGCAGTCGTTGCTACCAGCGTTATTTCAGGAACGATCCAGCTTATATCACCCACATCAGTAGATCCTCCTACCGGATCTGCGGCTGTTTCTTTCAAGGGATGAATTCCTCCATCCAGTCCTGTTTGTTCTCCACCACTTACTTCCTGTATTTTTTTGGCGAAAGCCGTTTCCTCTGGTGTATAAGTGATCGGTCCGAGGATCTCTAAATTTTTCTGCAACGCGCCAGCGCCTGTTCGGTTTACCAATATTTCATAGTCTCCGGTTTGCACAGTCACTTTCGCTTCTACTCCGGCTATTATAGCAGCACCTTTCGCTATTTCCTTTACTCTGGCAAAAACATCTTCCACTACACTGCGCTTGCTATCGCGCACCCACATCCAGATTTTAGCATATTCAGGCACTACATTCGGCACATCGCCTCCCGCTACAATGGTATAGTGCATACGCACCGTTGGCCTTACGTGCTCACGCAACATGTTCACTCCGTCTGTAAATGCCTCAAGGCCATCAACAGCACTTCTACCATTCCATGGATCTGCGGCAGCATGAGCAGCCTTACCTTTAAATTCGACTATAAAGTCTACCATGGCCTGTGAGCTTTGAGTGCTTGCCGCAATTTCAGTATCAGGGTGCCAGTCGAGACAAACGTCCAGGTCATCAAAAAATCCATCACGGGCCATATAAATTTTTCCACCTACCGCTTCTTCGGCTGGCGTTCCGTAAAATCGTACAGTGCCTTTTAATTTTCCTTGCTGAATAAGCTCTTTCACTGCCAATGCCGCTCCAAGACTTCCTGCACCAAAAAGATTATGACCACACCCATGCCCGGCTGCTCCTGCTTCAAGGCCTTCCTTCGTTGGCTGTGCTTTTTGCGAAATACCAGGAAGTGCATCGTACTCACCCATGATACCGATGATGGGTTTACCTGATCCGAACTCTGCTATAAAAGCAGTTGGCAAACCCGCTACACCTCTTTTCACAACGAACCCTTGTAGCTCGGCATAATCAGCCAAAATTTTTGCAGACTTATTTTCTCTCAATGCTGTCTCCGCATACAACCATATTTTGTCACTCAGGTCAGTAAGTTCGTTTTGGTGCTTATCGATAGACTGAATAACAATCGATTTGTTTGGATTAATTTTTTGTTTCTGAGCGATCGCTTGCAATGCGAAGACGCAGATAAAAATGGTAAGTAAAGGATATCGCATGGTAATATTATTAATGCTCAATAAAAAAAACGGGTACCGCTATCCAATCTCTTGCCTTTTCTTCTCTTCTTCAAAGTTTCTTGCCTGGGTTACCCATTTGTCTCGCTCAATACGACCTGGAAAAAATTTGATTGCGTTTGTAACTTCATCTATTGTTTGCGGAGTGAATTCGCTGATCTGCCGGAAAGAATAAATTCCTAATCCGTTCAGTTTCTTTTCGAGTGCAGGCCCTATTCCGGCAATGAGTTTCAAATCATCTTTAGGCGGAAGTGTAAATGATTTCGTCATTTTTGAGCGCAGGTTCTCTATCTCGCTTTGTGCTTTTTCCAGATTATTTTTTAAGAGCGCATTACTATCTGTGCTTAACTCCACTTCTCTTTGCTGCGCTTCCATTTTTTTCTGTAGTCGACTTAACTCCTCCTGCGATGCTTTAAGCTGGTTTTGTAAAGCAGCCTGATTTTCTTTTAACTTATCCTTTTCGTGTGCCTGAGTTTTGAAATCGATACGAAAGCTCTCCTGTGCATGGGACAGTTTGTTTTGAATCAGGGTTAGCTCTTCTTCCGCACGATGAATTTTTTCCACCCACAATTTCTTCTCCCGTTCATGATGTACAATTTCTTCTGACTGGTTGGTCACTGTTCCCTCACGAAGTTGCCAACCTATAGCCAATCCGATAAGACATGCCACCAAAAGCATGAGCAATAGCTCGATGATCCACAGCGCACTTGATATTGCAGGTGCTTGAAAAAATCCAATACCTTTTACCTGATAGATATATACCTCGGCACAGGCAATACAAGCCACCAAAAACAGAATAATAAGAAAGTAGATGGTTCTCATTTTTGTTAGTTGCGCACAATTTAGTGGATTTTGAAAGAGAATATCAATTCTCTGTATTTAAAACGGTATTTCATCTACTTCGTATCTCGCATAAGTTGCTCAAAAAACCAAAGCGAAATCTGGTAGCTCTCTAAACTTACACGCTCATCTATACCATGAAAACCAATCGGGTCAATCATCGGACTAAACTTAATGATACCTTTTGATACTTCATTAAAATACCTCGAGTCGGATCCACCAATCATAAGGAAAGGTGAACCGACTATTCCATTGTAAGCCTTCTTTGAAATGGCATCTATTTTTCTGTAGGCAAAACTTTCATCGTCCGTTACTTCCGATGGTTCAGATAAAAAGGACTTTGATAGATTGATCTTTACACGTTCATCGCTTATCAACTCTTTTACTTTCTGTATAACTAAGGATGAGCTATCGCCCGGAAGCAGACGAAAGTTGACAGTGGCCGTTGCTACTGTTGGAACTACATTATCTTTTACGCCTGCATTTATAATGGTAGGTACAGCTGTTGTCCGGATCATGGCATTTCCCGGTCCGGACTTTTCATAAATGCCAATTACTATCGGCCTGAACAGCCAGATATTTGCAAACACCATCTTTTGAATAAAGGGCATTTCCGGGCCAAGGTATTTTATAAATCCTTGTGTTGATGGAGAAAAGCCTGCATCAAAGGGTTTCTCTCTAAGCTTCACAATTGCCTTTGTTAAAATATCAATGGATGTTTCTTTTTCCGGCATAGAAGAATGTCCTCCGTTTTTTTCAACGGATAATTCCAACGAGAGATATCCTTTTTCACTTGTGCCGATGAGCGCAACTGGCTTTGTCATACCGGGTACTTTATCAAGAGAAATAATTCCTCCTTCATCCAATACAAGATCCGCATGCACTCCTCTCGATTTCAAAAGTGCTGCCGCTGCCTGCGCTCCCTTTCCTCCTACTTCTTCATCATGACCAAAAGAAAAATAAATGGTTCGCTCGGGTTGGACGTTTTCTCTCAATAATTTTTCCGCTGCTTCCATGATGGAGATTAAGTTAATCTTATCATCTGCTGTGCCACGGCCCCAAATGAAATTGTCTTTAACAATTCCTGCAAAAGGATCTACTGTCCAAAGTTTTTCTGTGCCTTCTTCAACGGGTACAACATCCTGGTGCGCCATTAACACAATTGGATTCAGTTTCGGATTTTTTCCTTCCCAGCGGTAAAGCAATGAATACTTTACTACAACTTCCTTGGTAAGCTTTTGATGGAAGAGCGGATAGGTCTTTTCTAAAAATCGATGAAAGCCGAAAAACTGGGAAGAGTCAAGGCGGGAAGTATCTCCGTACGATATGGTTTTATAATGTAAGGCTTCTGTGAAATGAGTAAGCGCTTCATTCGGAATTTCGGGAGCTGGCACTGAGGCAATATTCGCCTGGCGGGAAGTGAAGCGGAAAGTATTGAAAAGCAGTACTACGGCAAGTAGTACTATGAATGCAAGAAGGAAAAACAATATTCGTTTTATCATTGTTGATGAAGTAAGTCTTCGGATTGTGCTCAAAATAAAAATTAATAACGAGATTTAGATATGCTAATGAGCGAACTACAGGAAAATTATAGTCAGCAAGGAATTGTAATGGCCATTACTGTTCGGCCAAAGCGACTTGAGATGGTGAAAAATTTGATGGAAGTAAAAGCGATTTCAGAAAAGGGATTAGAGGGCGATCGTTATAAAAATTCAGGAAACCGTCAGGTTACGCTCATTCAAAAAGAACATCTTGATGCAATCGCGTCTTTTCTTGGAAGAGAATCTGTTGACTTTGCTTTGACACGAAGAAACATTCTCGTGAGGGGAATTAATCTGCTTTCCTTTAAAGGAAAATTTTTTGCGATCGGTGATGTGGTTCTTCAATACACCGGAGATTGCCATCCTTGTTCGCGTATGGAAGAGGCTTTAGGCAAAGGAGGATATAATGCCATGCGTGGCCTGGGTGGAATTACGGCAAAGGTGATATCAGGCGGATGGATAAGAGTTGGTGACACTTTGAAATCTACAGAATCACCGGCAAAATTTATTGATTAGGTTGCTCTGCAAAATCGCCGCGCAGTTGCCGGTATTTTTTTCTTGCTTCAGCAGAATATACACTTCCCGGAAAGCGATCAAGAAATGTGCGATACATCTCCATGGCTTTGTCTTTATTTTTTAATTGCAGTTCGTTAATCTCAGCAAGTTTAAAATACGCATCGTCGGCAAGTATATCCTGTCCGAAATTTTTCTCGATTTTTTCCAGAAGTGCAACTGCCTCTTCAAATTTACCTTCACGTAATTTTATTTCTGCTTTGATCCAATAGATATCATCGGTAAGGCTATGACCCGGAAAATTCTTTTCGATAAGATTTAATTTTTCAAGTGCCGCTTGCGTTTTATTTTGGGTGAGATCCAATTCAGCAGAAGCAAATATCTTCATCGCTTCACCTACCGTATCAATCCCCATATTTTCTTTGATACGAATACTCAGGTCCATCGCATCATTTGCAATCTCGCGTGTTGTTGCTTCTTTCAAAATATCAAGATGCTCTTGAGCCAGTTTGAAATCACCCCGATAGTAAGAGAGCTTCGCGTTGCGCAGTTTTGCTTCGTAGCCAAGCGGAGAATCTTTTTGTGACTTTTCAACCTGCGAATACAAAAGTGCCGACTCCCATGGCTCATCTTTGAGAATATAAATATCACCCAACTCCAGCTTTGCTCTTGCTTTCAGATTGGTAGAAATTCTTGGATTGGAAATTAATTGTTGCAGCTCATGCACTGCAGTATCTTTTTGATCCACGTAGTGCGCATGAAGTAATGCCTGGCTAAGGCTTGCTTCGTAAGAATTCGGGTTGTCAGGATATTTTTTTATAAACGATTTGTACTCCTCCACCAGGTAGAGAACGGAATCTTTATTCACAGGAAATCTGCGTTTTACTTTTGCTTCGCGGGCATGAATCTGGCCGAGGCGGGCAGGTAAATAATTTTCAGTGTTTGGATACTCCTTGATCACGTAAGAAAAACTTCTGTCGGCATTATCGTAATCCTTGTTGTTCAAAGCGATCTGTGCAATCTCCAGCGTTTTTATATTTTCTTTTTTAAATCGCTTATCATACGCACGGGATTGAATGTAGGCTCCGTAAAAATTTTTCTGCTGAAGGTTTACCCATATCAGCAGATCAGAAAAAACTTCGGAGTCCGGAACCTGTTGTACTTTGTCGTAAAGCAATCGCTCTAAAATTTCCAGCTCTTCCGGCTTGGACAAAAGCACCTGCAGTAAATTTTTTATGTAATTGATATTGCCAGGTGTCTGTGTCACATAGTTCAGATATTCCTGAACCATTTCATCGCGCTTGCTTTGAATGCGATAGAGGTTGGCAAGTTCAAGTGTGAATAGATTCGAGTTGCCCAAAGTTTTGCGTGCCTCCTGCAACGACAGTACCGCGTACTCCACCAGATGTCTGCTCGCCAGGTAATCGGATATTGCTTTCAGTTTGTAAACATCGCTGGAATTATTTTTGATGAAATTCCGAAAATATTTATCTGCCTTCTGAAGCTCTCCTGCTTTCACATACACAAAACCCAAATCCAATTTGTACGACAGCCGGTCATCCATTTTATGAATTATTTTATCCACATATCCTTCGGCCTCTTTGAACATATTCAGGTCTATCAAAAGCGAAAGATAGTTATTATGAATGGAAGGTATGTTTAAAATATTTTTTGAAATATCCTGATAAGCCGCGAGCGCCTTTTTTTTGTCGCCTTTTAGAAAATATTCATTGGCTATTTGAATTTCATCGCGATCCTGCGCGCCGGCCGGAAAAGTATACAATATTGTTATTTAC
>NNBV01000091.1_pt1 | contig 25321 bp, 22 predicted proteins | sample 1173771 | NCBI WGS metagenome assembly NNBV01 (sample SAMN07173938, study PRJNA388173) | plant metagenome | isolation source: symbiotic tissue sample KVS11 | place: Norway: Troms, Kvaloya island | reverse complement strand
CGTGTATTTCAAAAATTTATTTCTAAATATGAAATATAACTTTGTTTCCTAAAAAGAAGATAGCTTTTAAGGTTTAAAGGTGATACTTTATATAACTACGTTTGTACTAAAATATCGTTGTACTGTAATGCTGCTATTTCTTCACTCATTAAAATGTCAATAATTGTACAGCGATTAAAAGTCAGCATAATTGTGCAATCTTTCTAATTAACAATGGAGTTAAATATGAGACATCAAACTTTTGAAGAGCAGACTTTAGATGTACTTTATAGTAACCAAGTTTGGCAATGTGAACATACAAAGTTAGATATCCTACTGGTATCAAATGGTAAGTCTGGGGCTTGTACCCCTTATCTAACAATGATTACAGACAGTTATTCTCGCTGTATTATGGGCATTCATTTAAGCTTTGATGCACCTAGTTCTCAAGCCATTACCCTAGCATTACGTCATGCTATTTTGCCAAAGCAGTATGGAGCAGAATACAAACTTCATTGCGAATGGGGAACATACGGTGTTCCTGAAAACCTTGTTGCCGATAGTGGCAAAGATTTTGGCTCAGAGAATTTAAAGCAGATTGCTCTTCAACTAGGATTTAAATGCCATGTAAATAATATTCTTAGTAGAAATGTGATTGGAGAACGTATTTTCAGGATAATTAACAGCGCATTTTTGTTTAACTTACCTGGATATTTAGGTTCCAACATTCAAGAATATGTAAGTACATCAGAGGAAAAAGTTTACCTGACTTTACAGGAACTACGCTTGGGGCTAGTTCGCTATATTGTTGATGTTTACAATCAACAGTATGATGCTCGAACACAAAACCAGACAAGATTCCAAAAATGGGAAGCAGGGCTATCCACTCCACTAGTTATGCTTAGTGAGCAAGACTTAGATATCTGTTTGATGAATTAGGCTTCAAAAAGCATGGTTAGGTGGTGAAACAGTAATTGCGACCCTTGAAAAACTAACGCCGAACAACTTGCGGATGCAGAGGAGCGTTCTTTTCTTTGTCGCAAATGGCAGTTTTAATTCTGAAACGAGTGATTAAACAAGCACAGGCGGAAGGTACGATTTCGCCGAATCAAGGAAAAGCAAAGTGAGGCGATCGCGTATTGTGTTTGCAGAAGATAGGCTGTCCCTTCGATGAAGCGGCTTGGAACTGTAAATTAATGTTTACTCAGAATGCGATCGCCACAATTTAAGCTTGCTTTCAGAATGTCCAAACTGTGCGGCGAGGTTTAAGGTTCCAGCACTGTGGCTGGATGCGTGGTGTCAAAGGTGTTTTATGAAATTTGGGGAAATGGTAGAGTTACAAAATCCGACTTAGAACCTACAGATTAATAGGCACAGTCTGTTTAATTTTGGGGGAAATAGAAATAGGAGTATAAAGGTCAATATCAACTTCGACTTCATCTATAACTCGGATCGAAACAATCAGAGCATATCTAGCTGTTTTATTCCATCCTTCCCACCTCGGATTATATTTCCACCAACCGCTAACAGGATATATACCAATAGAATCTTTCTGAGCCAATTCAGCCGCAGTACCTTGCCAAATATCAGAATGAATTGAACCGCGATTCCATGTTTTGGGGCCTAAGAACCATCCACTGTCGCCACTTCCAGTAGATGTAACATTCTCTTCAGTTTCTTGCTCTTGCTTGTTAATTCGTTTTCTAAAATCAGCCAAAGTCTCTGTAGAGCGCTTAACAGCAAGCCTTAAACCATAAGAGGCATAAGAATGTTTATTTTCCCATCCTCGCTCTCCAGGGTTAGGTTCGATAAAATATGAAAGTGTTACCCGCATTTCTACTTTTGCTTCACGCAAATTTTCTAGCTCTTGTGTTGGCCAAGGCAGTATGTGAAGGTTCATTTCTTTTGTTTTTACCGAACCTTTACCATCCTTTTTGTGAAAAGGCTGCAACTGATCTTCACAAATCATTGTTAAGTCATTTTTACTACTTAAAAGCGCCCTCTCCAGACTAGGAACACCATAACCGTATCGACGCAATAATATAGATACTTTTTTACTCTGCGAAGGATTTCTAGGTAAATTACTTAGCATTGCAGTAGTCCATTCTGCGGAGTGGACTATTAAGGCGCGAACTGTTTCTGCCCAGTATTCGGGGTGTTTAGCCCAAATACGCGCTGCCATATAGCTACACAAAGCTGTTGCGGCGCTAGTATCTCCAGAAAGGTTAAATTGCCGTACATTAGGTTGATAATAAGTTGTCAGAAGTCGTAAGTCATCAATATCCATACCAGGAGAATGAGGATCATCAGTTGCTAGGTTGCCCCCCTCAAAAGTCACATCCGGTCGGATAGGCCATTGGTCAGTCCATAAAAGAGAAGTTCTACTTCCAGGTGAAAGGTCGCCAGCAGGAGCAATAGTTTGCCATTGAGCATAATTTGGATTAACTATATTGACTTTATCCGTATAAGCACCAACAACAAGCGTATTCCATGCTTGTGATGGGTTTTCTGCTGGGCTTAAATCATTTCGACTAGGATACTCACTGCATATAATAGGCTTGGGAATATTCCCAACTGGAATAACCATAAGTCGCTGAAATTCAAAGCAGATTTGATCTATTGCTGCTGACCAAGAAGAAGGAACTCCCCTATTATTGTCGCCTTTACTCGTGAGAGGCATACAAATGACACGCTGGCGCTTGGGGTTGTTAATCTCTACACGAGAAATAGCTTCCTTTGTAATTGCTCCATAAAGCTTAGGGTCGTTTTCTCCCTGATCTGGAAGTATTTTTACGGATTCTAATCGGTGGGTAAGATATATTTTATTTGATGTTGTTAGTGCATTGTAAAGGTTGTCATAAAGGGCTATGCCAGCCATGTCAGTACCATGCCCTCCCCAACGCTTACTGTCTGCCACTCCCCAGTTTGGATCGCAAGTTAAACAATCTTCAGGAGCAAGAGCTGGCTTAATTAAAGGATGAGAGCCTGTAACACCGCTATCTAATAAACAAACAGCTAAATTATTATTCGATGCTACAATAGTACGATTTGCAAGTTCTTGAACCCAACTAACCTGTTCTTGCATATCCATCTCAAAGAACATCGATGGTGAATCTTTAGCAAGACGAAGTTCAGCGATTAAGCCAATATTGTTAATAATTCGAGATAAAATTGTTACAGATGTTAATACCAAAACTACTTCTCTTTCAGGGAAAGTAATTGAGTTTCCTGTTGTTCTGATATCAAGTATTTGAGCTACTTGGTTGAAAGATTCACGAACACCATGACGTAACCAAACTTCCCACCAAACCTCTTGAGATTCTGAAGGAAATAATTCCAAATTGTCTGTGAATAGCGCACGCACTGTACCTAAGCTAATATCCTCCAAACGTGCGATTAAAGACTCGTTTTTCGGTTTGCCTGTTTTTGTTTCTTCATCACGGTAAGCTTCGATTTTTGAGGCGAAAAAATCCGATGCTTTCTCTGGTACAAAGACGGTTACTGATACGGTTTCGTCTGCGTTATCAGATGAGTGGACAGCAAGTAACTCGATGTGCTTAGGCTTGTTCTCCAACGACTCGATCGCTTTCAGTTCGCTTTTTTGTACCTGGAACTCTAAATAAAAACCAGCTTCTCCAACTGCGAGTTCTGGTTCGCGCAATAATTTTTGTTGATGATAATTTTTAAGAGCTTTCTCAAAAGCTTGCTGCAATGTTTCGGCGTGTTCTATACGATTGCGATGTGGGAAGGATTTTTTACTTCCTCCTCCTCCAGGATAGGTATAATCTTGGCTATCTCCCTTTATCACTATGTAAAAATTAGGGAGATTCCTTTGGTAGTCTGGCATTGGGTCGAGAGGTTAATTTAAACACATCTTTATAAAATAATACCGTACTCACTTAAAGATGGTGTTTTTACGCTCTAGAATCGCAGAAATTATGTTTTCTTCAGAAATTGAATCCCGATCAGAAATCACAGCTACTTTCGCCGCTTCATCCGCGGCTCGAACTAATTCTGCTTGACTTAGACCATTAGCACTCTCAATAATATGTTCCCAATTTTGCCACTCAGTATCAAAAGGAGCTAGACGCGTTTTTAGTAATTTGCAAACAACTTCTTGATTTGGTAGCTCATATTCAATAACATCATCGAAACGTCGAAAAAGAGCCTTATCTAATAAATCAGGATGATTAGTCGCAGCAATGATTAGGCTTTGGCTGTCATCATTCTCCAAAAACTGCAAGCAGGAATTTAAAACCCGGCGAATTTCTCCAACGTCATTAACTGAAGCACGCTGTGAGCCAATGACATCAAACTCGTCAAAAAAATAAACACCTCTTGTCACCAGCATTGCATCAAATATGAGTTTAAGCTGATTAGCTGTCTCACCCATAAACTTTGTAATTAAACCAGTATAAAGAACTGTGAAAAGAGGAAGTTGTAGTTCCCCAGCAAGAGCAGCAGCAGTCATCGACTTACCTGAACCTGGTGGGCCAACTAAAAGTATTTTGCGACGAGGTTTGAGATTATACTCAGCTAAACGATGCTGCTTGATATGTTCTATAAGAATACGCTGTAATCTTTTTTCTAAAACTGGAGGAAGAACCATGTCAATAAGTCTTGTGTCTGAATACTGAACCGATACAAGATTTACTAGTTCTCCCTTGGGTTGGGTGAGCGTTTCAGGGAAAGCTTTACGCTCAATAACAGATTTACGCTCTTTTGCTTTATCAATGAGAATTTGAATGTCTTGAGCAACTTTGGTATGTCCTTGTCTTGCTTCATGTGCAGCTATCTGTAAAGCAACAGAGAAAAATTGTTGCTCCTCACCTTCTAGGTAGCTCTTCAAGAGCGCAATAATGTGGCGAGCTGTTGACATAAAGCATTTTATCTGACAAGTTTTTTAGGCTCTCATAAAGTAGAACATTTCATTTTACAACTTTAAAAAGCATCTTTAGCGGATAGATAGAGGAAAATGTATGTTTTTATAAGTACAATTGTACTATAAAAAATCACAGGAAGCAATGAGCAATAAATTTAGACTAATCATAGGGCTAATCCCTTTTTAAAATAAGAATTATTCATATCAAAGCCTTGGATATCACTCTATTAGCCCTGAAAGGTCTAGTTATACATAGTATTAGGCTCCATGAATTCGTCTTCCTAGCCCCTGCTGAAACAATCAGCTTACGGTAATGCATGAGCCGATAGCTGGTGGCTTCTACGAGAAAACCCACCAAATCAAATGGTAAAAACTGTTTGATGACTCTTATAAAAATGCGATCGCCACAAATTAAGCTTACTTTCAGAGTATCCCAACTGTGGGGCAAGGTTCAAAATTCCGGCATTGTGGGTGGATGGCATTGCCAACGGCTTTAAGGTTCTTGTCCGTATCAAAAACATAACGATATAAGTCTTTTAAAGGCAGTTTCCCGCATTACCCCACAAAGCCCTGCAATCGCTTCTCCCTCTCTTCCCAATCAGGCAAATAAGCAGACATAAAGCACTTAAATAGCTTACCGTGGTTGGGAACGAGGAGATGCACAAGTTCGTGAACGATCGCAAACTCACCCAATTCTTTTGGTAAATCTAGCAGTTCAGTATTCAGCGTTAAACGTCCTGTAGTAGAAATGGATGCCCACTTGCGCTTCATCGGACGGAGTTGAATTTGTTTGACTTGGACTTTAATGCGATCGCTCCATTCTCGCACAGCGCTCTTAAGTGCTTGCGCGTCTTTCCATTGCGTTGCGGCTTCGAGTTTTTCTGTTAAAGGAGCCGTGTTCATGATTCGACTCGTTCGAGTTTCAGCAGGTTGTTGGTGACTTCAATGGTTTGCTCAACTGAGCTTGTAATAGGATAGATAGTAGCGTAAAGTTCGGTTCTTAAATCAATTTCCTGACGCGCATCCCACCAGTAATCAGGGAAGTTACCATAAATGGCGTTGATGGTTTCGGCTTGGTTGATATCAATGAGAGCAACTGCTTGCTTGATGACAGTGTAAATGGCAAAGGTGTTTTCATCAACCTTGAGCCGTTGCCGTTCTGACTCTGCCTCTATGCATTCATTGGCAATTTCATCTAGTTTAGCTAAAGCTTCTTGCGCCTCTATTTGACGGTTTTCAAAGCTGGCGCGGACAGTTTCGGCACGTTCGCCAATGGAAATCAAAAAAGGCGATCGCTGACTTTGCTCGTGTACATCTCTAAACAGTGCCTTACTCAAGTTTAAAACTTTTACTGTATCCGTCGTGCTATTTTGGCGGAATTGTTCTAATTGTTGGGCATTGAGTTCGTGGATTGTCCCTGGCATTTCCAACTCGCCGATTGTGACGTTGCGGCGTACCAGTTCTTTGGTTTTGGCGGTGAGTTCAATATCAATGTAGGGGCTGGTATTGTAAGCAGCGCGTATCGTTCCGTAAAGCCTGATGATCGCTTGATAATTTTCCATGAAGGGGCGCAAGTCAGGATCAGGAGAGAGGATTTCGTAAATTGATTGTAATTGGCGGACAAATTTAAAGAATTTTTCCCGCAAATCTTTGTCTGCAAAGTGCGCCGCAGCCCGTTCTTTTGCTTTGTCGTCCCATCCCTTAGCTAGTGGTAAATACTCCGGTGCAGTATTTTCCATCATGGTTTGTAGGAGGTTTTTGATCACATCAACATTTTGGATGATGTCGTTAACTTCTCCTGACTCAAAGGCAAGGGCTTGCTCTAGTTTGTCGCCAAAAATACCGATAAAATCTAGAACAAAGCCGTAAGGCTTAACTAAACCTTCTGCGTCTTCATAGGGGCGATTCACACGCGCAATTCCCTGCAAGAGGACGTGATCCCGCATGGGTTTGTCGAGATACATACAGTAAAGTATCGGTGCATCAAACCCCGTCAATAGTTTCTCGGTGACGATGAGAATTTTGGGCAATGCTTTGCGGTAGTCTTCGTAAAGTTGGCGAATTTTGGTCACAGCATCAGCATCGCCACCGCAAAGGCTTTCTAAATTTTGGGCATCTTCAGCAGAACAATAACCCGTAAAACTTAGGGTTTTGGTAGTGTAGTTGAAATCTTTGGGTCGAGATTCGATAAAGTCGATTACTGCATCCGGTAAGGATATTCTGGCAGAAACGACGGATTTTTTAATAAAGGCTTTGCGGACTTCTTTCTCTTCGGCATCAGTCAGGTTGTACTCGCGCAGTCCTTCGGCTGTAGTTCGGGAATAGACGACTGTTGAGTATTCAGCAGGGAGATATTTGTCTAAGGCTTGTTTATAAAGTCTACAAGCTTCCCGATCTACACCAACCATAAAAGCTTTAAAGCCCATTGGTTCAACGTAGTCCCGGAAGTGTTCGGCGACAAATTTAGCTACTTTATCTACTCTATCTTCACTTTTGAGAAACTCTTTTAATTTAACTGCACGATCAAGAATGCCATCCAGTTCCTCAATGTCATTAATATCTTCTGCGGCTTTGAGTTGGAGAAATTCTTTTTCTAAAATTTCTTTGGGAACGCGAAACTCTGATTTAGCAAGGGCATAATTTAGCTTCAGGGTTGTGCCATCTCGTACCGAGTCGGCGGTTGAATACGAATCTAGGCTGTATTTTGGGTCAGTAGGTTCGCCGAAGGTTTGGAAGGTACTTTGTCCTTTTGCTGCTTGACTGACAGGTGTACCTGTGAAACCGATAAATGTGGCGTTAGGGAGGGCAGCCATCAAATATATGCCGAAATTACCACCTGTGCTACGGTGTGCCTCATCGACTAAGACGGTAATCGTAGAACGCTTATTTTCTACCTTCATCTTGTCGAATTTGTGAATCATGGCGACGATTAACCCGCGATAATCATCTTGAATTAGTTTTTCTAAGTCAGCTTTACTGTTTGCCACCTCGTAGCTTTTGATGCCATAAGCCTTGAGGTTTTTGTCTAGTTGGTTTTCCAGTTCGTTGCGGTCAACAATCATGATTACGGTATTATCACCGCTAATATTGCCGAGTTGGGCGGCAATTGTAATCATGGTAAGGGTTTTACCGCTGCCTTGGGTATGCCAAACTAGTCCCCGTTTTTTATTCGGATCTTGGATACGTTGCAGGACTTTTTTGACTGCACGAGTCTGGTGTTGCCGGAGAACAACTTTGGTTAAGCCGTCATCGCGTTCGAGGAAAACAATGTAATATCTAAGAATCTCTAAAAAGCGTTGATGGTCGAAGAAGGTTTTGATTTTCTCTTCATAGTCGCCTTCTTGAATTGTGTCGCTTTGTTTGTTCAGTTTCCATTCAAACAAGTTTTTGCGGTTGGTATTCCAGGTTAAGCCATACCAGAAATTCCAGAGTTCTGTGACTTCAAAAACTTGGGGAAAGGCAAGCAATTCGGGGGTTTGGTTGTGGTAGCGGCGAATTTGGTCAATGCCTAGTGCTAAACCATCAGTTTTCTTTTCTCCTTTGGTTTCAGCAATGGCGACGGGGATACCGTTAATTAGAAAAATAATATCAGCGCGGTTGGGAAATTTTACGCCTTTTTGCGACCATTCATCTGTGACTTGGAAGATGTTATTTTCTGGGTTGTTAAAGTCGATGAGGGTAATGTTTCTGTCGCGGTTTTCTTCTTGGGCGACAAAAATAGATTGTTTGCCTTGCAACCAGTTTAAAGCTTCGCGGTTGCCTTCGATGGTGTTGTCAATGTTTCGCAGGCGGCGAAGAATTTCATCTATGTTGTTAGAGGTGACAACGCCAGGATTTAGTTTAATTAGTTGGCTGCGAAGAACATCGGCAAAGTAGCGTTCTTTGAGTTTTTCCTCTCCCTTCCCTTCCCGCCGTTGTAATGCTTCTTTTGAAGTTAGGTATTCCCAGCCAATTTGATAGGCATATTTCAGCATCGGTCTTTGCACGGCGGAACTTTCGCTCATACGTAAGTCTCAGTTAAGGGTTGGGTGGAAATTTTACCTGTCATCAGTTGTTCTAGCATGGCGTGGAAGAGTTCGTCGATAAGGGTGAGTTCTTTTTCTAGGGCTTGAATTTTGCGATCGCAGTTATGTAATATCTCACCAATTTTTATTTGTTCTTCTATTTCTGGAATTTTTAAAGGTATAGACTGAAGTATTTTAGTGTTTAAATTTGGCATTATACTGCCAACAGCATTCAGCTTTAAGTAAGTCTGTATAAACTCTGTTGAAAATAAAATAGAGCAAAAATAATTATTGACTTTGAGATTATTCAATCTGATTAGAAGACAACCTGTACCACATAACCAACCTGAGTATTGTTTACTAATGTATGAATATCGACTCAAATCACCACGACGACTTATTAAAATATCTCCTTCAAGAAGGTAATGCTTTGTTAGACTATCAGCTTTTTCTTTACTAATACGCGGTATATTGTCTTTAGATATAGAATTAAAACGTAAATGTGTTGGATTGACTACGGGAATTCCAATAGGTTGATAATCATAGGCATGGAGTTGACTACCAAAAGGGCCGGTTTGAATTCTTCCTAGTCCATCAGAGCATAAATCACCCAGTTTTATAATTTTCCAACTCTCTGGAATCTTGCCTATTTCCGTCTGCTTGCGGGGTTCGTTGCGAGTGCCATGAGTAAAGAGATACTGCATTAGTGCGGCTTTGCGTTCCCGTTCCAGTTCTAACTCTCGCTGGTGGGTTTCTTTGGCTTTCTGGATGGTTCGCAGAGTGTGTGCGATCGTTTTTTGTTCAGGGAGAGGGGGAAGAGGTAGAATAATCGAATTCAGTGCTGGCTGATTAATGCTTGTTTGGTTTCCCTTTTGTGCTTTAGATAAAACCTGTATTACATAAGAGCTTGTAGCAGCATAAAAGGAGAAAAAATCTGGAATTATCTTCTCAGTATCAAACCTGGCTCTTAACATATTCGACTCAAATACAACAGGTTGATTCCAGCTTGATGTAATCCTTACAATACGAGCCTGAGCCACTCCTTCTTGGCGCTTAGAAACTCGATTAATTAGTACATCATTATCTTGTATTTTATACCTGTGTTCCTCATCTTCTGAAATTAGAATCGATTTCAGGCTAGAATTAACTTTGAGAACTCTATCGCAATTATAAAGAGTAGAAATTTCTAAAAGTTTAGCTTGTCCTTTTCCTAAAAATTCAGAAGGTTTATAAAGCCCATTTCTGAGATTTTCTTTAAGGCAAAAGTCTAACCTAACAACTGACCAATTAGACGGATGCTTAAACATCACAGGGTTTTGAAGTATCAGATTAACTGATTGCTGTGTTGTTAACTGTTTTTTTGCACCGTAGCTACTCATTCCTAACTGTTCCCGTTCAAATTTAACTTTGCTAACACCTCATCTAAATCTTTATCAGTAAAATGGAGCATTCTTAACTAGAAGTACCTTTTTCCTCATTTCCAACCGAAGCCTTCTAAATACTTCTTATTGGTAGCTAGATCACCAAGCCCTCCACCAACACAACCCGCAAACTCTTTTGCAGCTTCATAGGCGGAAATAGGTTTTTTCTCTTCTTTATGCTGTACATCCTGCTTTTGCGCTTTAAACTGCAAAAATTCAATAAAATTTAATACCTCCTGCTGCTTCTCAGGAGATAATTTTTTAACCTCATCAATTATCATTTGTTCTTTATCAATTGCTTGAGTCATTATCCTATCCTCCTGACAAAATCTATCTAAAATCTAAAGTCTCAAATTAGCAAGCACCTCAGCTAAATCTTTATCCGCCCATTCCCTCTCTTGTCTTGCTACCGCCAAATCTGTCAAAATATCCTCAATGGAACGATGCACAACTTTATCGCTAACATCCACAAACTGCGACGGACTAAGATTATAATCCGCTTCCCTCAACTCTTCTAACTTAACAACTTTACTCAGCTTATCTCGCGTTTCCCAATTGCGATAAACCTCAGTAACCGCCTTAATGCCTTCCTTTGTGAAAATATTCTTCGGATCGCCTTTCACAAAATAATCAGCAGCATTAATCAGCAAAAACTCTCCCTTACGATTTAGAGGTTTCAGGCGATTTAACAAAATTACCACCCCTGGTGCAGTCGTGTTATAAAACAGGTTTTCAGGTAGCAAAATCACCCCTTCAACTCTGTCCCTTTCCACAAATACCTTGCGAATGTCTCTTTCTTGATTTTTGTTCTGACTCCCCGAACCGCGTGACACCGCACCTGTATCCAAAACAACCGCCGCCCGTCCGTTATCTTTCAGCGATGCCCAAATATGCTGCACCCATCCCCAATCTGCTGAAGATTTGGATGCAATTCCGTCCTGAAAGCGTTCAAAAGAATCTTCTTCATAAGCATCTGCGCCGTAGTTGTCCTGATTCCACATCGGATTAGCAACCACATAATCAAAGCGCATTACCTTCTTGTCAACCGTAAATTTAGGTTGCCTGAATGTATCGCCAATCTCAATTTGTGTATCAGTAAAATCCTGCAAAAACATATTCATTTTAGCGATCGCAAAAGTTGTCGGGTTCAACTCTTGCCCAAATAAGCGAGGTGCTTTACTCTCCTCTCCTGGATGCTTGCGGTTGAAGACCAGACGCGGCTTAGTTAATAACCTTCCCGATCCACAAGTGGGGTCATAAATCTTCGTGTAGGGTTCAGGGTCAATAATTTCCGCAATCAACCAACCCACCTCTGATGGTGTCAGAAACTCCCCCGCACTTTGCCCCTGTCCTTCGGCAAACTTCCGCAGCAAATACTCATACGCTTCCCCCAAAACATCTGCATTGGTATTCTTCAACCCCAACCGATGCCGACTGATGACTTCAATCAATTTTTTTAAAGGGTCATTATCCAAAACGCGCTGATTGCTTTGCTTCTCGTTATAATCCTTCAGCGTCAACGTTCCCGATAATCCAGGGTTGCGCTTTGCCAACTCCCGCATTGCCGTTGTGATAAATTCTCCTAAGCCATCTTTAGGATGAAAGCGAATCGCATCCCAACGGTATTCGTGGGGGACATAGTAACGGACAATCGGCGAGCGGTTATTTTTAATTGCATCTTTGTGATCCGCTTCAATGAAAGCACGGGCTAAGTCTCCACCCCCAAATTTCTCGGCACATTTTTCATACTCATCATCAAACACATCAGACAGCCGTTTGTAGAAAATTAGCGGCAGAATAAAATCCTTGAATTTTGGTGCATCCGTCGAACCGCGTATCTTACAAGCAGCATCCCACAGCCATTGTTCCATTGCGGGAATGTCTAAACGCTCATCAGCTTGGTTCGCTAACTGTAGAAGTGGTAAATCTCCAGAACCGCTTTCCTCTGCTTGCTTTTTACTGTTTTTCCTTGTTCCACGCGGCACTTTATTTAACTCCTGCGATCGCTTCTATCTTATGAAAGAGAATCCCTATTTTCCCAGTTTCTCGGCTAATTGTTGATAAATGATATCTAACCACACAGGAATCACAGGTTGACCTTTTTCTAGAGATGCGATCGCCTTTTTTCTGTCAAACTCCACAAGCTCAAGCGATCGCTCCTGCGCTTGGGACAACAACATAAACCGCTTACCTTTACCTGAAGTAAATAACTCCGGCTCTTGGTCTTTCAGCTTTTTCAGCATGGTGCTGGCTATGTCAAAACTTAACCCCACAGATAGCCAATATGACATTGCAGCCAGTTCCAGCAAATTTGACTTGGAGTAATAAATACTACGTCCTGTCCCAGTATCACTGATTACAGGAACAATCACCCCTCTCTCTCGCCAATACTGTAGCTGACGAAGGGTACAGCCTGTGATTTCAGCCGCTTCCTTGCTTGTAAAAAATGTCTCCTGCATACAATTTATTTTACAGAAGACTTGTTTAATACAATTATGTTAGTATTAAACAATATTGTTTTAAAGCGATGAGCCAAATCACTATTCAGTGTCGTCTTGTAGCCTCAGAATCATCACGCCACCAACTATGGAAGTTGATGGTAGAGCTAAATACGCCACTGATTAATGAACTATTGCATCAGGTAAATCAACATCCAGAGTTTGAAACTTGGCGACAAAAGGGCAAACACCCCACTAGTGTCGTCAAAGAACTCTGCGAACCTTTGAGAACTGACCCTCGCTTCATCGGTCAGCCTGGACGGTTTTACGCGAGTGCGATCGCATTGGTGAATTACATCTATAAATCATGGTTTGCGCTGATGAAGCGATCGCAGTTCCAACTAGAAGGTAAAAATCGCTGGTTGGAAATGCTCAACAGTGATGTTGAATTGGTAGAAAGTAGTGGTGTCAGCTTAGATAGTCTTCGCACTAAAGCTGCTGAAATTTTGGTTCAATTTGCTCCTCTCAATACTGCTGAAACTGAATCAACGAATGGGAAAAAAGCTAAAAAGCGCAAAAAATCTCAAAATTCAGATAGCGATCGTAGTTTATCAAAGAATTTATTTGATACTTACCGCAACACAGAAGATAACTTGACTCGTTGCGCCATCAGCTATTTGCTCAAAAATGGTTGCAAAATCACCGAGAAAGAGGAAGACGCTAAAAAATTTGCTCAACGCCGTCGTAAACTTGAAATTCAGATTGAACGCCTCAGAGAACAGTTAGAAACACGAATTCCCAAAGGTCGGGATTTAACTGCTGCCAAATGGTTAGAAACTATTTTGATTGCCACTCATAACGTTCCAACAAATGAAGCCGAGGCGAAATCTTGGCAAGACAGCCTTTTAAGGCAATCCAGCAAAGTACCTTTCCCAGTAGCTTACGAAAGCAACGAAGACATGACTTGGTTTAAAAACCAGTTTGGGCGCATCTGTGTAAAATTCAACGGTTTAAGTGAGCATAGCTTTCAAGTCTATTGTGACTCTCGCCAACTCCACTGGTTTAAACGCTTTTTAGAAGATCAACAAATTAAGAAAAATAGCAAAAATCAACACTCCAGTAGCCTGTTCACCCTGCGTAGTGGGCATATTGCTTGGCAAGAAGAGGAAGGCAAAGGCGATCCTTGGAATATTAATCGCTTAACCCTCTACTGTTCTGTAGATACCCGCCTATGGACGATTGAAGGAACCAATCAAGTAAGGGAAGAAAAAGCCGAAAAAATCGCTAAAATTATCACCAATACAAAAGCCAAAGGCAAGCTTAATGAAGAACAGCAAGCCCATATAAAACGGCAAAACTCTACTTTAGACACAATTAATAACCCTTTTCCTCGCCCTACGAAACCTTTATATAAAGGACAATCTCATATTCTTGTTGGTATTAGCCTCGGCTTAGAAAAGCCTGCAACGCTAGCGGTAGTAGACGGCACTACAGGTCAAGTAATTACCTATCGCAGCATCAGACAACTATTGGGTGATAATTACAAACTGCTAAATCGACAGCGACAGCAAAAGCATTTTTTATCCCACCAACGCCAAATAGCTCAAACGCTTGCTTCACCAAATCAGTTTGGAGAATCGGAGTTAGGGGAATATATAGACAGATTACTAGCGAAAGAGATTATTGCGATCGCCCAAACATACTCTGCTGGAAGTATTGTTCTACCTAACTTGGACAATATGCGAGAGCAAGTTCAAAGTGAGATTCAAGCCAAAGCTGAACAAAAATCAGACTTAATAGAAGTTCAAAAACAGTATGCCAAACAGTACCGAGTTAGCGTTCATCAATGGAGTTATGGCAGATTGATGGCAAATATTCACTCGTCAGCTGTTAAAGCTGGAATTGTTATAGAAGAGTCAAAACAGCCAATTCGAGGTAGTCCACAAGAGAAAGCGAAAGAATTAGCGATCTCCGCTTACCATTCTCGCAAAATAAACTGATTGACAAAACACCGAACCTTGATAATAAAATAAGAAAATTCAACAGCGCCGCAGTTCATGCTTGTTACAAGCCTCTGTGCTGTGTAAGTTTGGGTTAGTTTGACTGCTGTTAAACAGTCTTGCTTTCTGACCCTGGTAGCTGCCCACCTTGATGCTGCTGTCCCTTGCGGACAGGAATTAGGTGCGCCCCCAGTAATAGAGGTGCGGGTTTACCGCAGTGGTGGCTACTGAATCACCTCCGAGCAAGGAGGAACCCACCTTAATTATTTTTTGGCATGGCAAAGCGGGGGCGATTTCCCTGGGATCTGCCAAAACTTCAAATCGCTTATTGATTAAGGCTTGTAGCTTTTATGGTGTCAGTTAATTTACTTTTTTAAGTGTTAACAGACAAGCGATTTTGGGAGACTTGCCAAAAATGCATTTAGAACTTTTGGCAAATCAAGGGTTTGGAGCGCAGGGTTTAAACACCCCTCCCAGCGAGAGGCGGGTTGAAAGATAGCTGCATAACTCTAAGTGGATGGTAGAGGGATGTTTCAACACCCCTCCCAGCGAGAGGCGGGTTGAAAGTCGCTATGACTTTCGCTGTCAATGGGTATGTCCTAGTACATTAAAAGCTTTATTGAGTTTTGGAATTTTTCCAGTGTTCATAGCAAACACTTTTTAGGTGGGTTGAAAGGATAGAGCAACAGATTCTTTGTTTGAAGAGCTTGATTTTAGCTCTAATATTGAAACTGATTAATTACCCTATAAAAAAAGAAGAGTTCTGCCATACTGTATGTATGGCAGGGTGTTGTAATGATATACAACTTGTCAACGCGGACAATAATTTGGCAACATGGGCATTAATCTGTCAACGCGGACAAATTATTTGGCAATTGACAACATCAACGAGCGCGGAGGGATTTGAACCCCCGACCCACAGAACCGGAATCTGTTGCTCTATCCACTGAGCTACGCGCCCTTAATCTTTTGGATTATAGCACGTCTGTGATCAAATTTGTAGCTTTAAAGATAATTAGTTGGGTCTACAGGTGTACCATTCCGACGAACTTCAAAATGGAGGTGGGGCCCAGTCGATAAACCTGTGGAACCAACAGCAGCGATCGCTTGTCCGCGTTCAACGGCTTGTCCGTCAGCAACATACAACTCGTTGGTATGTCCGTACAGGGTTGTAATACCATTGCCGTGATCGATAATTACAGCTCTGCCATAACCACCATACCACCCAGCAAAAATTACGGTTCCCGAATCGGCTGCCCGAATTGTACTGCCATAGCTAGCGGCAAAATCTAATCCGGCGTGAAAGCGACGATAACCAAGGACTGGGTGCATCCGCCAACCGAAGGGACTGCTAGTAGAAGCATCGCTAGGATACGCCATTATACCAGTTCCCCGAATGATGAAACTCGTCCGGCTGTTGGTTTTTGCTTGGGCTTCTGCTACCTTTTGTTGAATCAATACTTCGAGATTTTTGGATTCCCTTTCTAGCTGATTTTGTGCCGCTTCCAAGGCTAGGCGATCGCTATTGAGGCGTTGAATCAATTCTGATTGCGATTGCGCCTGGGTTTGATAATCGGCTTTTTGTGCTAACAGTTGCTCACGAATTAAGGCAATCTCGTTTTTTTGTTCTTCTACTTCTGTTTTTTGTTTATTGATTCCGTTTGCTTGGGTGTTGAGTTTTAGCAAAATTTTCTGGTCTGCCTGATACACTAATTTCAACTGATGACGACGGCTGATAAAGTCACTAATGTTTTGACTTTGGAGCAAAACTGCCCATCCAACAGATGCAGGCGATCGCTGGAGATAACGCAATCGTGCTACTGTTGCTATTTGACGCTCCTGATATGAACGTTCCGCCACAGCTAAATCAGTTTCCAACTGCTGGAGGCGTTGGGCGGCGAGTTGTAATCGTGATTCACTCTCTTGAATGTAGCTATCTGTGGTTTGCAGATTTTGCTTTAAACCAGTGAGATGTTTTTGGGCCTCTTGCTGGAGATTTGTTAAGCGATCGCGATCGTTAACCACACTCTGACGCTGCTGGTTCATTTGTTGCTGCTGTTGTCGCAGAGTATCAATAGACCCTGTAGACGTTGCGTAGCCTGGAATTAATGCCAAACAAATCCACAAAATGCAGCAAAATGCAATAGAGAAACAGTAATAAATCTGCTTTTTTCCTAGAAATCGCGCTCTCATAGTGCGAAGCCCAACTAAAACGATGCTTTCAAACACTATGAGGATTATTCCCAAAATCTGATTTACCCACACCAACACTATGTATCAAATTGGTCTGCCAAGTTGTAACACAAAGATTCCATCTGTGTCAGTATTGAGCAGATATATCAGTGGGTGAGGTGTATGAATGCACGTCTAGTAATTCTCTTAATTACCTTAGTTTTTCCAGGTTTGGCGGTGGTGGGAGTATCCTTATATTGGTTTGATCTTGATTATGCAGCACTCATCAAAGCTGAAAGATATGTGGAAAACCTGGTAGAGTCCCCAAAAGTAAATGATAGACAGTTAGAGTATGCCTATCATCGCACCTACATTCATCGCATCAACGTATTTGCCGATGGAACCTGGGGATTATTGGGAGGCGTAATTACAGCGCTAGGTATACATGGATTAGTCACTAATAGGGAATTGGGAGTGGGCAAGATGAGGGAGAAATAAGCAATTTCCAATGCCCAATGCCCATTAATTATGATTAGCTTTCCAGTTTGCCAAATCAGTTAAAGAGCGATCGCGGTAACGTCCATAACGCTCTTGTTTACTTTTGATTTTCGCACCCAGTTCGGGAAAAATCCCAAAGTTGGGTGGCATTGGTTGGAAATGCTTCGGCGAAGCGGAACTAATAAATTCCAATAACGCACCCATCATTGTTGTTGGTGGTAAAACTAAAGGTTCTTTACCCAAAGCTAATCTTGCTGCATTAATTCCCGCCAAACAGCCACCCGCAGCCGCAGCTGTGTAGCCTTCAGTACCAATCAATTGTCCAGCAGCTAACAAAGTTGGACGCTCTTTAAATTGCAGAGTTGGATGCATTAGCTGAGGAGCATTCAGAAAAGTGTTGCGGTGCATCACTCCCAGCCGCACAAACTCCGCCTTTTCTAAGCTGGGAATTAGCTGAAATATGCGCTTTTGCTCACCCCAGCGCAAGTTCGTTTGAAATCCTACCATGTTCCACAGTTGACCGGCTTTATCTTCTTGTCGCAGCTGCACCACAGCATAAGGACGTTCTCCTGTGCGAGTATCTGACAATCCCACCGGCTTTAGGGGGCCGTAACGCATGGTATCTTCCCCGCGCTGTGCTAGTTCTTCTATGGGTAGACAGGCTTCAAAAAATTTCGCTGTTTCTCGTTCAAAATCCTTGAGTTCTGTTTGTTCAGCTTTACAAAGTTCTTCTCGAAACTGCAAATACTGCTCTTTATTCATTGGGCAGTTGAGATAAGCAGCTTCACCTTTGTCATAACGTGATGCCATAAAAGCAACGTCACGGTTAATCGATTCTCCCACAATAATGGGACTAGCAGCATCGAAAAAGCTGAGGTATTCCATGCCCGTAAAGCGGCGTAAATCTTCTGCTAAGTCGGGACTAGTTAAAGGCCCAGTCGCCAAAACCACAATTCCTTCAGGAATCGCAGACACTTCACCCCGACGGAATTCAACTAAAGGATGATGTGCTAAAGTTTGAGTCAAGTCTTGACCAAATTGTCCCCTGTCTACGGCTAGCGCTCCACCGGCAGGAACGGCGTGCTCATCGGCTTTCGAGATGACGATAGAACCGAGTTGGCGTAACTCTTCGTGCAATAATCCAGCCGCGCGATCGCTTGCCATTGCCCCAAAGGAATTACTACAAACTAATTCTGCCAAATGTTCTGTATGATGAGCAGGACTAAATCGCTTTGGACGCATTTCATGGAGAATCACAGGTACTCCAGCTTGGGCTATTTGCCAAGCTGCTTCTGTCCCAGCTAGTCCACCTCCAATTACTTGTATCGGTTGTTTTTCCATAGTTAAATTTTTAATTTCCATATCATAGAACGAGTAAATTAATCGCTAACAGCAAGGTAATTTACTATCTAATGTTAGTTGGTATAATTAGTTTTTCGTAACCAGTGTAAATCCGTTAGCTGCTCCTACAATTTTACTACCAGCTAAATTGATTTGCTGTAAAGCCGCATCGTCTAACAGCAAATAAGATTTATTAGATAACATTTGTTGTAGGATTGGCACAGTTGCAGCAGTTACCTTACAATCGCTGTAAAAGTCCAAACTAGGACGCCCATAAGCAAAAGAAGTGTAAATTTGGGTTCCGGGTGAAACATTTGCTCGAATTAAGTCTGCGACTGGTTTAACTGGGAAAGCTTCCTTTAATTCCCAAATCCAGGATTGCGAACTCATCAATAGTGCTAACACTAAGTACATCCCAGAAAATAATACTGGAATAAAGTTGCGATCGCGTTGTTTAATTAGCCAAGCTACGATGCCCATACTTATTGCCAAAACAATGCTCATGACTATTAAAACAGGCTCTTTGTTTGCAATCAAAAAGTAAACACAACCTCCTAAACCAGCAATAGCAATAATAGCCATAAATATTGTCCAGCTTCGCACCTTAAAATGACCATGCTGCCAAATTTCGCTAAGTTTTGCACCAATAGCCAAAGCTAAAAATGGATATACAGGCATAACATACCACGGCAGTTTAGTTCTCATTAAAGAGATAGTCACTAAGTAAACAATTGTGCCGATAATAATTAGACTGCCCCAGGTAGTATGACGTTTTTTCCAAGCTAGATAAAAACTTCCCGGCAAAAATAATAGCCAAGGAAAACTATACTTAATTATCTCAATTAAATAGTACCAAGGAGGCCCACTATGACCTTCAACAGATTGTGTCAGACGAGCAAAAGTTTGTGCTTGAAAATTCACTTGCAAGAAATTTTCGCCATAATATTGCCATTGAGCGACAAACCAAGCGATCGCAGGTGCATTTCCTAACAACATTCCCACTAATAAATAGGGGCTTGTTAACAAAGCAAACTGCCGATCTGCAATGATGAATAAACAAGCGATCGCTCCTAGCGGCAAAACCATCATCCCTTTAGTTAGAGTGATTAACCCTAGACAAAATCCCACACCGAGAGCATACCGACGATTCTGACGCGCTTTTAGTAAACAAAACAACAACAGCAAGAAAAAGGTAATAGTTGCACCATCTAGCATTGCTAGCCGTCCGTGACGCACCACAGGTAACATCGTCAGGTAAACTAAAGCGGCAAACAGAGCTGGTAAAATTTGGTTAAAAAGCAAACATCCCACCAAGTAAAGTAAAGGTACTCCCAAGGCAGTTAACACTGCACCCGGTAGACGTGTTGTCCACTCATTCACGCCTCCGATAGAGTAAGTCCAAGCAATTAGCAAGTGCATCAGAGGTGGCTTATTATGATAAGGTTCACCTCCCAAGGTGGGGTAAAGCCAATGCATTGAACCAAATGGGGCACGCCAAATTTCACGGGCAACCTGTGCCACAGTCCCTTCATCCCAATCTCGTAAAGGGGAGTTTCCTAAAAATATCAGCCATAGAACTAGAGATATTACCAGTAGGCTAAATAACCATTCTTTTTCTCGGAATAGACGCATATAAAATCGGGATAATCATCTCAACGGCTGTAAGGCGGTATTGTACCCCAGATTTCGTAACGAGAGTTTGGTTAGTTTTTTAAAAGGGCGTTTATATGGTGCGATGTCTACGACGGGCTACGCCTACGCTCTTTGGTGCTGCTGTTACCTCTGAAATCACCTGCGAAATGCGATCGCATCTTCACACTACATCTACACAAAATTGTGGGTAAAAAATATAAAAAAAGCTATAAATTATCTTAGCTGTTAATAATTTGTTCCACTGCAACAGAAACATCTGGGAATGCAACAGGTTGAATTGTTCCCTCAGTTAATGTTAATTTTGTCGCATACTCTCCATCTAATATTTCTCGAAATATCACCAGATGTAACTTTTTTAGATTGACAACCCAATATTCTAAAATACCTGCTTCTGCATAGATTTTACTTTTTGTCTCTAAATCTTTTTCTAAACTAGAGTTAGAGTACTCAATCAACCAGAAAATATTTTCTGGATATGGATGATGCTGTCGATACTCGCGTCCTAAAGGTTGAACAATGGCAATATCTGGTTCTGGTTCCGAGTTGTTGGGTAGGGTAATTGGTTTAGCGTGACGAATTTTGGCACGTCCAGCCAATAACTTTGCTAGATAGTCACCAGCTTCACCACTACTATAAGCGTGGGGTTCTCCTTCCGGTGACATTTCGACAATTTCTCCTTTGAGTAGTTCGACTTTGCGATCGCTCAAAATGCCAGCGTCAATCATCCGGTGATATTCGTCAATCGTCCACTTAGCAACTATCACACTCATGACGATTGATTCCTCCTAATGATTCTTTATATTCTCTTATTTTAAAGGCACTTCAGGTCTGATTCTGAATCAGTCGATTGATTGGAGATAAAGACATGCTAGAAAGCATGTGATAAAACTGATACACAGGCTGAGATGAGAGCTTAGTAACTATAAAATAGTCGAGTATGCAATTATGTTAAGAGAAATTTCGTTAGCGTTGGCGCAGATTGCCGTAGGCATCGCTACTTTTGTTATTCCCTTGACTAGCTACACCCATAGTCAAGTAAACGCTACCACCACTAACTATCAAATTTCTCAGAATACTAAATAATCAATCAACAGGAATAACTATTGAACGTCTAGGAATAGGTGGAGTGAAACTTTCTATGTCCGAGGCACAAGTCAGAAAAATTTTAGGTAAACCCGTAAAAGTAGAAAATGGCTTTATAGCAGCTATTGGTAAAGTTCGTACTCTGAAATATGCAGGCATCACAGTTGATTTAGATGAAGGTGCTAAACCAGGTAACTTTACTGTTTATCAAATCAAAGCAACTAGCTCTAAATATTCCACCATAGATGGAGTAAAAGTAGGTGACAGACAATCAAAAGTAATTAGAACCTATGGAAAAACTGAAATATCTCAAGATGGTAAAGTTACCAATTTAAATTACATAGTTGAAGAACCCAGCCCTGGAGGTTTAAATTTTACTGTTTAAAAAGGTAAAATAACAGAAATTTTGTGTTTTTATCTGATGAATTAAGCTTAATCTGTTCTCCTTTGGGTGAGATTTCGACAATTTCTCCTTTGGGTAATTCTACTTTGCGATCGCTCAAAATGCCAGCATCAATCATACGGTGATATTTGCCAATAGTCCACTCAGTAACTATCACACTCATTACGATTGATTCCTCCTAATGATTTTTTATATTCTCCCATTTTAAAGACACTTTAGATATGATTCAGAATCAGCCAATTGATTGAAGATACTGCCCTTAAAAATACTAAAAATTACTTATATCCAGATACCTTGACCAGAATAACTGTGTAGCAGGTTGACAAAGCGGTATAAGGGTATCATTCTAGAGTGTTTAGAAGGTAAACCAGATGAGTAACCACATTAAGAGTCTATGCTAACAGCACAACCTATCACTATTGATTTGTTTGCTGGGGCTGGCGGCTTTGGTCTAGGTTTCGAGATGGCAGGTTTCTCTGTTCCTTTATCCGTTGAGATTGATGCCTGGGCTTGTGATACATTGCGCCATAACCGCCCTAATATGACAGTTATTCAACAGGATATCCGTGATTTAAACACTGCAAGTAGCGTTAAAGATATCTGTCATTTCAAGCCGGATATTGTTATTGGTGGGCCTCCATGTCAAGGTTTTAGTATTGCCGGGCCAGCACAAAAAGATCCTAAAGACCCTAGAAATAGTCTATTCATTAACTTTGCTGAGTGGATATGTTTTCTCCAACCTAAAGCTTTTGTAATGGAGAATGTTAAAGGTTTACTTTCGCGCAAAAATATTGAAGGTAAAAAGGTAACAGATATCATTAAAGAAACTTTTGAAAATCTAGGATATTTTGTAGAAGTATGGTCATTAAATGCTGCTGAATATGGTGTACCACAAATTAGGGAGCGTATTTTTATTGTTGGAAATAAAAGAGGAAAAGAATTAGGTACTCCTCCAAAAACACACTCCTTAGATTTATTGCATTTAAATAGCTCCCAATTATCAATATTTGCCTGCATGGGTTTACTTCCTGCCATAAGCTTGTGGGATGCTATATCAGATTTACCACCACTGAATGCACGTGAAGGTGAAGAGGAACAACCTTACATCTCAGAACCTCTCAATAAGTATCAAAGCTGGATCAGAAATGGCAGTCAAACACTTTACAATCATGTTGCAATGGATCATTCTCAGAGACTTGTAGAACGTTTTAAACATATTAAATGGGGTGAATCGAGTTCAGATGCACCAAAAGAACATGGGGCTAGACGCCGTAGTGGAAATGGTGAGTTATCTGAGATAAGTTATGACCAGAATAACCGACGTTTAAATCCATATAAACCATCACATACAATAGCCGCTTCGTTTTACGCTAATTTTCTTCATCCTTTCCAGCATCGTAATTTGACAGCCCGTGAAGGGGCACGTATCCAATCTTTTCCTGACACTTATCGTTTTCTAGGAAAGAAGACTGTTGTATCTCACAAATTATTAGCTCGGGAAGAGAGATTTGATGAAAAGTTTCTTTGCCAGTACAATCAGGTAGGTAATGCTGTACCACCTATTCTTGCTAAAGCGATCGCACTTCATCTTCAAGAGAAATTAGAGCTATGCCCAAAAGCGAAAGCGATAGGAACCCTTTAGTTCACGGCTCTAATCTTGAACAAAAGGAGAATCACCGGACAAAATACAGAGATGCTGATAGTAAAAAATATCTTAGTGAGATTAGAATTGAGTATGATAAATGGCGTTCCGCTAATCTCGAATTAGCTGGGCCGACATCAACACCTACTGCTCAAGATAACGCAACTATTGCTACTAGGGTAGAACATCTATCAAAATATAAGGATTTTTTAGATCAGCAGCACTATGCTGAGAAGTTTGATTCTCGATCGAACCTTCACTCTAGCGTGCTGGAGGAATTTCTCTATTATCTGTTTAAAGATTTAGTAACAGACTTTGGAGAAAATACTCTCATCGGCAAATCACATACGTTCAAAGATATTTTCTTTGTGCCGCCAAAATACTCTGAGATGCTGAAGCGACCGTATGCACGTATTGAAACGAAAGTTCATGACTTTGTAATTGGAGCCACTATTCAAGTATCATTTGAAGCAGCAACCCCACCAGAGAAAGATGAAAATCCTGGTGAAATACTCCCACTTCTTAAAAAAGAACCAGACAAATACTCTAAAATTACAGTTATAGGAAACACAGAAACGCACATTTTCGATATTCCAGTTGTTGCAATTGAATGTAAGACATATCTCGACAAACCTATGCTCGAAGGTTCATCACGAGCAGCAGAGGATTTAAAGGCAAGAAATCCAAATAGTCTATATCTTATACTTATGGAGTGGATCAAGTTGACCAGTGATGTCAATCTTGGGAAGTACAAGATTGACCAAATTTACGTATTACGTCAGCAGAAAAACACTGACCGAGAATTTAGGTATGAAGAAAAATATGTTAAAAATTCAATTAATCCAGTTGTAGTTCAACATCTATTCCATAAAGTACGGAAGCATCTGAAAATGGATTGGACTGGCGGAATTGAACACGGCATAGAGCGTGGATGGCTAATTGACGAGTAGCTACTGACCTTAGTCGGCGCTGATGACGCTTGCGTAAATCACATGAATTAGGCAAGCGTTCTCAATTATATTCTCTAAAAGTTCTCTAGTAACTTAGGCTAATTCCGCAGCTAAAACCCTACCTTCAATTGGTTCATACTCATCTTCTATTAACCATAACTTGGCTGCATTATAGTCATTACTAGAAAATACAATTTTATAACCCTGCGCCGGATCATAAACTTGACAGTTATCTTCACTGTCGCAAAGCAATAAAAGAATATATGGAGGCGATAACATTGGATCTATCCATACTTCTGTAAATTCCCAGTTATTCTTCACTCGGTCTTGTGCAAATCATCGATTGTAGCTTTTGTTTTAAATCAACTAAGCTATCAGGAATACGACCATCCCGAGCAAATTGCTGCTGCTCTGATAATAAGTTTCTAACCTCAGATTCACATTTGGTCAAACCGTAATCACTAATTTCTGATATTAATTGTTTAATTCCAGGATATCCAATTTCCGTTGTGATAGGGTAAAACCGAGTATGTCCTGAAGTATCCAGGTTTGCATAGAAGTCAAACCTTTGCATAAACTGCTCTGGGGTCATTCGGTTATCTCGCACCCAGATTTCTTGATCGCTAATATTAACATCTCTTGTCAAAACTCCATATTTAGTTGGAGTACCAGTTACAAGATACCTCTGGCTTGATTCAATTTGAATTTTGATTTCTCGTACATTTAGATTTGGTGTATTTTCACTCATAAATTTCTGTCTTTTTTAACGCTTTGACTTAATAGCAGAATGCAATACGTTCACTTACATCGAAAAACCTTAACCTGGGTAGGTTGCGTTGAGGAACAAAATACAAT
>NNBV01000488.1_pt1 | contig 25336 bp, 18 predicted proteins | sample 1173771 | NCBI WGS metagenome assembly NNBV01 (sample SAMN07173938, study PRJNA388173) | plant metagenome | isolation source: symbiotic tissue sample KVS11 | place: Norway: Troms, Kvaloya island | reverse complement strand
GAGCAACACTCGCAATAATAGCTGAGGTAGTAGCGGCTCTTATAATTGCAACACTAGCCTTTTTACCCGACCAAAAAACCGGATTAATAATTGACACACAATTTACAGCGTTAGGTTTAACTGGGACGCTTGCTAGTATTGGGAATATGGGCGTAACTTTGGCTGTAGCCAAATCAATAGCTTGGCCTGGAAGTATAGCTGTAACTGGATTAATAGGTGTAATCGGCGTTGTGCTGGGTGCTATGTTTGGAGTCAGGTCGGAAGTTTTGGCTTACCTGATATCTGGAATTGTAGGCTTGGGTGCAATTTTAATTGGAGCTTATATTGGTTATCAGGCACTTTCTGGAAATAAAAAATATTCTCTCATTCGTTTATTGGCAATTAGTATTGTGTCCCAAGGTGGAACTAGCTTTCGCGGTGCTGATTTAACAGATGCCAACTTTAGCCAAGCCAGCCTTAAAAGCGTAGACTTTAGAAAAGCTATCCTAACTCGCACTTGTTGGTTTCAGTCACAAAAGTTAGACCAGGCTCGTATTGACGGTACATATCTAGAAAATCCAAAAGTGAGACAATTGGTAATTACCAAAGATGGTCGAGCCAAAGATGGTCGAGAGCCAGAATACGATCATTTAAATCTCCGGGAACTGAATCTAAAAGATGCTAATCTGCAAGATGTCAACTTTATTGGTACAGATTTGAGTGATGCCACTTTGCAAAATGCCAATTTATCAGGTGCAAAACTTGCTCAAGCACAGCTATATCAAGCGAACTTGAATGAGGCTTGCTTAACAGGAGCTTATATTGAAAACTGGGGCATCTCTACTGAGACTAAGCTAGAAAGTGTCAAGTGTGAGTATGTTTATATGCAACTGCCGACTAAGGACGACCCAGATCCTTGTCGTAAACCAGATAATCGACAAGAAACTTTCAAACCAGGAGACTTTGCAGACTTTATTAGTCCAATTATTAAAACTCTTGATTTATATCAAACCCAAAATGTAGATCCCCGTCAGGTAGCCAAGAAATTTAAAACCCTTGACTTGTTTCATCATGAAGGTCTAGATCCCACTGCTGCTGCTATAGCCGTTACACAGGTAGCTGAAAATCACCCAGAAGCAGAATTTGAAATTGTCGCTTTAGAAGGCAGAGGTCAGGATAAAATCAGACTGCAAGCTAAAGTAGCAAGTGATGTAAATCGCTCCCAACTTTATCAAGAATATTTTGAAAAATATACTGAAATTCAAGCTTTACCTTATAGTGATATCCAAGCACTTCTTTTAGGAATACAGGAAAAAGATGAACGTATTCATAGTTTAGAAAAAATGCTAGAAACTGCTATTCAGCAGCCTAAATTCTACGTTGAAACCTATCAAAATCAAGGAGAATTTTTGATGTCACAAAGTAAAGGAAATATCAATATAAGCGGTACTCAGGGTAATATCAGCGGTGTAGCTGCCGCAGGTGAAAATTTATCAATGACAGGAGTGGCTATTGGTGCAATTAGTGGCAGTGTTACTAATACTATCAATCAGTTACCCGAATTTCCCGAAGCAGATCAGCCAGGAATAAAGGAACTGCTCACAGAATTACAAGCTGCCATAGAAGCTGATAATAACCTGAGTGAGGAAGATAAAAAAGAAGCTTTGGAACAGGTCAAAGCCATTGCAGAAGCAGCCCAAAAGCCGGAAGATGGAGCAATGCAGAAGATAGCAAAAACAGCAATCAAAATTTTGAAAGGAACAATTTCTGAACTACCCACAGCAATGCAGCTAGTTGAGTCGTGCGGTAAGCTATTACCTCTAATTACTAAGTTTTTCGGTTTACCATAGACAAGAAGCAGGTAAACAGTTAGTTTGTGCTGGTATCTTTCCTTAAACAGGCAGATACATAGAACTGCTATCGTTGGGTCTAGCGTGTAAATAACGACTGGTAGTGGAAACATTAGCGTGACCCAAAGTCTGCTGCACCAACCCAATATTCGCTCCCCGCTCTAGGGAGTGTGTAGCATGAGCATGACGCAGCCAGTGGGGTGACACCTTGGCATCCAACCCCGCCCGTTTCGCCGCCGCCGCTATGATTTTATTAATAGTCTTGCGGTCGAGATGCCCCTTGCCCTTGCGACTACAAAACACCGGGTCACTATCAGCTGCATTCCCCCGCAACTGCATCAAATTATCCCAAACCGACTTGGGCAACAACACTGAGCGCGTTTTACTCCCTTTACCCAACACCGTCACCTGCCCACTGGCACCCCGTGGTGCTAAATTCTTCCACTTGAGGGCGCACAATTCACTGACCCTCAACCCCGCCGCGTATAATAACTGCAAAATCCCCCGGTTACGCAGATTCAGCTCCCTCCCAATTAACCGTGCCACCTCTGATTCAGTCAACAACCGCTCATTTAAAGTGTCAGGTGTTTTATTCAAACTCATGGCTGCACCGACATTCACAGGAGTCATGCCGATTTTATGAGCAAACGATAGCAGCGACTTGACAGATGAGAGGTAAGTTTTTTGGGTAACTTGTGCTAAACCCAAGCCATCCAAATGCCCGGCGAAATCGTAGAGGTCTTCTAAGGTAATTTTGGGAATCGGTTTGGCTACAAACGCCAAAAACTTGGTGATGTAGAGACGATAAGCTTCCTGAGAGCGTTGAGATTTCCCATACAACCACATCTCAATCAACTTAGCCTGGGCATCAACCGGGGCTAACTTCGCTAGTTGTTTGCGTTCTTCGGTATGGACAAGGGCAACTGGGGACATAAACGCAGAGATATACGCGACAAAACATGAATTGTGTCGCTTTTATTCTCCCATGTTTAAAAGCGATCGCTAACGCTCTTAATGATTAAAAATACAAAACTGCTCTCTTGTCAAAACTTGAGAGCAGCTTTAACTCACGCCATAAATTTATATGGGGCTTCATAGATTCAATGCCCCGGTTACTGTATAGGTGGTTCGGCATGTAGGGATATACACTTAACTGATAGCTTGTTCCGAAAAAGACGGATTATTAACAGAGAATTCATGAATCGCACCACGCATTTGGGGTTAACTTCATACCCATTGATAAAAATCATGTTGGTCATTGAAAAATTTGGAGCGAGATTGAGCAATAAATTCGCAGCGAGTACCTTGGAAATTTTTAGTTAGATAATTGCCAAAGAATACTAGTAAAAACTCCATTAGCAAAGCAATTCTCGCCATAGACAGTATCAAGTATGAGTAAAAAAATAATCAAGTTCGTTCTGCCTATTCCACTCGATAACATTCCATCTCCTTGGAATGAAACCTTTAACCAACTGAATAAATCTCCAGCACCTGATTCACTACTCATTAACGAACCCGCAATCCAACTCCATACAGATATTTCAGATGCCGATTGGCGGATTGCACTCTACTGGGTTGTTAAAAAATCTTGGAATTCCAAGCTCAAAATTCCCACTTCACGTCAACTCGCCAAACTGTACGAACCTTGGGGTGAGTTGTTCTATCAAGTACTTAGACTTTGTATTGTTTGTTTTGATAGTAAGCACCAACTAAGCCAGCATTACGTAGACCCAGCAAACTGGTTTTTGAATATCATTCAAGAAGCTAAAAAAATTGATACTAAAATTATCATTGAGAACGAGGCAAAAGGCAAAAATTCCATTATTGAAGAGAAACGTGACATTATCGCTCAACTCCGAGATGGACAAAATCCTGCCACTGAACAAACATCTCCCCACTATTACAGACTGATTGAGGTGGGTCTATCACTACAAAACAGTGATGACTTCAACAAAAATTATTGGAAACCTTTTATGAGTGCATGTTGTAAACATATTCAAGCAATGGAGAAACGGACTTGCCAAGAAACCTTTGTAGAAAATAATAAAATTTTGTATAGAGCACCAGGCCCAGGTAAAGGAACTTATACCCTAATAGACCTAAAGTGATTTCTAGAATAAAAATTACCACACAACATCATTCCATCGTAGAGAGGAAGGGCTGTTCGCTCTCCTCATCGGTAAAATTATTTTGAGAAATCACCTTAATTCAAAAACTTTTTGTGAAACCTTTATCCTGCAAGGCTTACAGGTTTTAATCTGAAAACACAATAATTATTGCATCTTGTGTCAAATTATTAGATAGAGGCAATTTTGCCTGAATACTCATCTAGTTGCTTTTTAGCAAGCTTTACAAAATTGCTTATCCCAAAATAAATCGGTTTTTGGATGCCAATTTTGATTGCCTATACAACAGGTATAAATCAATATATTGCATTTATTTGATGATATTTATTACTAAAAAATAACCCATGCTTTAAAATTATTATTTAGTCAATACATTTCTAATAAATAAATTTAAATCAAGGTTTCATTACCAAAATAATGCCTTCAGTAATCCGCTAAAAATTGCAACAATTTATCTGATATATCCTATCAAAGAGGAGATGAAAACCAATGCCACAAGCCTTAGCTATTTTTATTAAGCCTCCCGACGATTATGGAGAAATTCAACCTCAAAATCTTTATAAAGCTATTGAATTGTTCAACAATTATATTCAGCAGGAAATTCCTATTCAAGGCAAGAACATATCCAATCAAGTGATAACTGCTGTTTATCGCTACACTCTTCCCGGATGGGGATTTCCTTTACCTAAAGGGAAGAAATTGACACAATTAGAAAAAAATGCTGGTGATGAGTTCGCAAAGCAAGTATCCTTAGAGCAATGCAAAGATATCTTAAACATTCAACAACAAGTATTTGAGAAATTCCAAATTTCAAACAATATTCAACGTAATTACAAAGCGCATCTGAAAAAACTATTTAATTTCTGTAACCAGCATCAGTGGTGGGAATTGAAACCATGTCACAATTCTACTGAATCCATTCATCACCAACCACTATGTGGATGCCTAAGCCAGGAAGGTGACTGTCTGGCTTAGGCATCCATCTATGCGCTACAGCAGAAGCACTCAGCATAAGCATTACGACAAAGGGCAGCAGTCTAAAAAAATGCAGCCAGGGCTTGACCTGGCTCTCAAAGTTGCACAATCTATTTTGCACAATTAGATAACCTATCCGGTTGGTTTCGCAGACTGAACCGGGTTGATTTACAATCTTGAAAATACAACTATGACCACAACCACAGTAGCAAAAATTAGAACTGTTGGCAACAATATTTCATGCTCTGATGAAATATTGTTAAAAGTATTTATTCCATCTGAATTAGATGACTTTGGACTAGACGTATATCAGTTCAGGGTTTATTGCAGGATAGCAAGACGTGCTGGTGCTAATGGTGACTGCTGGGAATCCATAAACAACATTGCCAAGAAGTGTAATATGGACAGAAAAACAGTTATGCAAGCTATTTCTGGACTGCTATCTTTTGGGATGCTCACAAAAGAAAAACGTCCTGGCAACTCTGATGTATACAAGCTAACTTCCTCAAGGTTTTGGAAGCACTCTGCTACAACTACCAGTCCGCCTGACGGACTAGTAGTAGATGAGATACCAGACCGTGGGAAGGACACCACCAGTCCGCCTGACGGACAGCGCCAGTCCGTGGAAGGGACACCACCAGTCCGCCTGACGGACACAAAGGTACTCCAAGAAGTTACTCCAACAAGTTTCTCCCAGGAACTTGTTGGAGAAGTATCACCGCCGACGACTGCGCCCTATGGCGCGCAGTCTCTGGCTGAGGGGTTGGAGGAAGAAAAAGAATTCACAGAACGGGAGATAGCAGAAGGTTTGTCAAGTATTCCATCCGGGATTTGTCCCTCACTGGCAATGCTAACCCAAGCACTACATATTGATAAATTCAGACCTACGGTAGTTTACACAGTGAACCACAGAAAAGAATTTGGAATAAGAATCGATAATCAGCAAGTGGTGAAAACTTGATATGAACTACCACATCGACAAGAGCCACGATGGGAGCGCAAACCACTGGGTTCACCCGTCAAGATTGCCCCAACTCGTGAAACTGTTACACCACTAACCACAAAGACTGAAGCCATAAACTGTTTTATCTGGAGCATAGAGCTAGATGCCTAAGTCAGGGTTAAGTCGAAAGCCTCTCGGTATCTGTCTTTTTCTTACGAAAATTAGCAAGATCAAAATTATAGAAATTGCGATCGCATTTACTAAAGGTGATAAAAAGTTGCACAGGAGAAGAAAATGTTTATAGAGCAATACGCTTGGGATAAGCTTTTTTCTCCCCCCCTGCAACGCCAGCATCCCCTGCTCCCCCTCCCTGCCTCAACGGATAAATTTTTTAACCCAAGCGTATTGGTTTATAGAGGTGGGACAATAAGCTTTCTAACTCTTGGCGACTGAGATTACGTAAACTATCATTCGCTTCCTTGAGCAGTGGTAGCATCGCTTGAAAGCGAGAACAATCATGGCATTTAGCAAGCTTTCCTGGAAACCAACATCTACACCCATCAACCAACTCCATTGAGAAGTTGTGTTGACATTGGCGACAAATATGGGTATTGCCATCTTTGCGGTGCATCCTCTGGTAAACTAGCTGGGATTGGCAAAAGGGACAGCTAAGCGAACCAATTACCTCTGGTTCCCGAAAATTCTCTTTTTTCAGCACAATAGCATAGGCAATCTGGGTTCTAAGTTTATTTAGTTGAAATTGTTCAAGAGGACTTATCATCTTTAATACGCTCCTAGAGATGAAACTAGACAAATTATTCAGCTGGGGGTTGGAAGAAGGGTTAAAAGTATTAAATTTTCCCACAAACAGAGCAGTCCACGTACTTTTGCAAGAGAGTACATGGGTTGCTGCTCTTACAATCCTGGGTAAAAGTAGACTTTCAAGATACGTCTACTCATCGATGAAAACAACCGATTTCACTTCTCCATCGTTGATAAAGATTTGAGAAACCAATCGGGGAAAAAGTCCAACTTTCTCGTCGTTAGACAGCGTATGCCAGAAAGCTAAATTGTTTCCAGTCCGCAGAATTTCACTAGCTGTACAACTACTCAGGTAATCTGAACTAGATGAATCAACTGCCGATGCAATCTGCTGACGTAGCTTCTGCTTAAATTTCTCCAAATCTGGATCTGAGTCAGAAATTTTTGATATCGTTTTTAACTTGGCTTGTAATGCGCTTACTCGGTCTGAGTTGGATGAAATATAGTCATCATCAAAGTCCAAGCCTATAGCAAACTTCTGAGACTTCTGAACTAAAGATTTAATCAAATTATCTTCAATTTTTTTTCGGACAACTGAGCGAGAATTACTACAACCTAGTTGGGAATATCTACAGGCATAGTAAGAATACTGTTTGTGCTTGCTTGAACTATATTTAATAGTACATTTGGAGCCGCATTCTCCACAAAAAATCATTCCCGCTTGATAAGCATACTCTCGGTAATGATTGTTAGCATCAGCTTTTTGTCCTAACGCTCCGCTACCTATCTTTTTATTTAGTTCAAGCAGATATTGAATTTCTGCTGCCTCTTCATCAGTCATCAGTCTTTGCTCTGGATGGGTATCTTTAATAGTTGTCCATTCGCTAGGGTCTTTTAAGTGATTTCTTTTATCTTCTTTCAGGTAAGATGTGTGTCCACAAAGTACAGGATTAATTAACCAAAGAGAAAAACCTCTTTGTGTCCAATAAAATACTCGGTCATGAGAGTTGATTTTGGCACTGGTTTTACCTACTCCATATTTTTTAAATACACATCTCAAAGCTCCTCTGATGCTTTTTTCTTGGATGTAGCTTTGAATAAATTCTTTTCCTAGTTGAGCTACAGTTCTTCCGGGAAGTTGTTCAAGGGGGATATCAGAATTTTTCAACTGAAGGTAATTTTTTGGTCTATCTTCAGTAATTAGGCAAAGATAGGGACTGTTATCTAAAACATACTTGCTATCTTGAACAACATAACCCCAAGGAGCTTGCTCACAAGCTTTTACTTGATTTCTCCCATGTTGTTTTCCATGTTTGACTCTTTCGGATAGCATGTCCACTTCTAACTCAGCAAAGGAACCGAGTATATTGACCATTAATTTCCCTTGAGATGTACTTAAATCAATACTTTGATCTAAGATGACCAGGTTGACATCAGAATTTACAAAAACATCGAGAAACTGTCGCAACTTGGGTAAAGACCTAGCAATTCTATCTATTCTGGTGACAATTACTCCATCAACTTGCTTTAGTTGCACTAAAATAATAAGTTGATTTAATTTGGCTCTATCATCTCGCCGCCCTGATTTTACTTCAACAAAGATTTCAGTCGCTCCAGCTTTTAACAGACGGGTGCTTTGTTGTTCTAAAGCTTGATGGTCTTCGGCTTGCTCACGAGAAGATACTCTGGCGTAACCAATTATTCTTTTCATCTTTACTTCCTGATTTAACTTCAACAAAGATTTCAATTGCTCCAATAGATGATGAGTTTTTGGAATTTCAGCAAAGAATTAGTCTATCATTTTGTGCATATCCCAAGCAGGCCGGCTATGCACAAAAATCGAGCCTGATTCCGGAATATAACGGTCATTAATTACTAAAAAAACCTGTAATTTTTTGATAATTTAATTCCAATTTTTTGGCATATTTTTGATGTAATAGAAGTCTAATATCTAAAGAATAGTCAGTCGTCATTCTCATAAAATTAGGAAAAACATTTACCAAGAAAAACGCCAAAAGCCACCGAAATTATTTCAGTGGCTCCCTTTCAGAATGACCTATTAAAGTAAGTAAGCAGAATCAAACCAAACTATGTAAATAAAGAGAAACTAGGCTAAAACTCTCTTGCCTCCTGCCCGATCAAAACGACAAATTTTTCCGCTGACCTATTTACGTTGACAGCAATATTAAATCATTATATTTAATTTTTAGAAATTTGCAAGCAAACGGCAGCCCATTGGTATTGAGCCGAGATAGCAGGCTCAATGTCTTAGCGACCATTTTTTCTCCACTCCTATACAAAGGCGATAACGTGTCAAGTCGGACAAATCCAATGGATTCGAGTAAAAGTAAGAAATTTAACTCGATGCTTTATTAAACAAGGCAAATGAAGAGTTAAGTGGGCACATTGCTCTCACCCCAATTACTACTCTAAATCCAATTTCGGACCTTCTAAAGTCATTATGATGCCAGGAGTTTCTTCAGCCCATCGTTTAATAGAAGTACGAAATGCAGGTACGTTCTTCCACTTAATTTGTTTTATCTTAAGAACTTCTAATAGCTCATCAGCTTGATTTATTTCTGGTTCAGAGGTGCTGCTTAACGTATCTAACTGGAAGTTAGGCAAGGATTTGATTACACCAGCCTGTGCCGCTTCTGCAAAGGTCATCGATTGAGTGCAGGAGGGAGTTGCATAACTAGTTGGTAATGCCACATGCACTCCTTTATCCACTAGCTCTTGAATGTTAACCATTACCTGTTTGACGTTCTGATGATTTGCTTCTGGCATAGTTACAAAGCAGCTAGGCAGTATTGCTTTAATTCCATTAGCTACCTGCTGATTACAATTTTGGGCAACCTGCTGCATATATTCCAAAAACTCTGGGAATATTACTACAGTGGTCTTTTCACGGTTATTGTAAAACTCCGCATAGGCATTGCCACGAGCGTCCGCTTCCCACTTCCCACCTTGGGGTTTATACTTTTTATCCGCTCTCCAATTAAGGAATACACCATAGGGGCGACCGGGGGCAATCTCCCAAATCTCCTGCACTTCCTCTTTTACATCAGGGGAAGGATTAGATTTCTTTTTGAAGCCCAGCCCTGGCGTGGCGGGACATTTACCTTCAGGGCTACCTACCTTAGTTTCAGAGAATTGTTTTTCAAAATCCGGCGGCGGCGCGGCGGAACATTCCTCTTCTCTAGGAGACTCTACGCGAACAGAAGTAGATACCTCATCCTTGAGTGATTCTTTTTTTAACTCCTCAGTATCGTGAGTATCTTGTTTTACCTCATCATTCCAAGGGTCATAGTTATCATCCCACTGGTCAACAACTAGATTTTCTTGGTTTATATCCTGATCTTTTTCTCTATCAATTTTCCCACTTTGAGTAGAGATAGAGTTTTCTTTGTATATAGATGGTTGTTGCGATCGCAATTTCGTGTCGTTGTGATTGCAATCTCCCGTCGTTGTATTTACAATTTCGGCACTATGTAAGGATTTCCAGGTTCCATCAAAAGGATTATACCCAGTTAGCTGTAGGAGTCGTTCTAGGTCAAGCGTAATCCACGAGCGAGTTTGGTCAGGATGCCAAATCCCTGAAAGTTTTTTTACAAGTTGGTTTTTTAGTTGGGCATAGCAAGCTTTTTCAATAATTCCCAACTTTTTCAAATCCCTAATCATTCCGCCAAATTGCCACGGAGTAAGGGATTCAAACTGGTCTTGAGTCCACTCAGCATAAGAATTGTAGATCCATTTCTTGCCATCTTTAGTGAAGTAACCAGAAGTGGTCTGCATCCAAAAAGCTAGCTGATTTATGAAGATTGTCGCTTCACCAGGATGGCGAACCTTTAGCTGCCTCATTACTTTTGCTAAGGCAGGCGTGTAAATTAATTTCCAGTTTTTTGCTTGATCTTTGGTTGTTTGAGCTTCGTCTGTAATTTGTGTCAACATTGGTAGAAGTCTTGGTGATATGGACTTCTGCCCAACAAATTAGATTTTATGAGTGAGAGACTGGTATACAAGTCTTACACTAATTCACCCAAGTGCTACAATTAATCTAGTATTTTTTGTCTGTTTGATAAGTTTGGGTTTGGGTGAAAAGCATTGTTAGCATTAGCAAACATGTTTATCGTCTGTCATTCCTGAAAAATAACTTGTCAAGCAGCTTTTTTTTGGATTGAAATCTAAAATGGTTAAATTTAGTTGACAACTAAAATTTTTGCAAACATATCCAATAATTTAAGTTGTTTCCTTAAGCCGATTTTTACTGAGCGCTCCTCCTCATTTGCAATTAACTCCTGTCTTGCAGCGATCGCATCGGCAAGGACTCCCCCAGCAATTTGCTTTCCTCCTCATTAGAAACTCTAATCACGTTGGGAAGTTCTTGTCGTCCGAACCTTTCAAGATATTCGCTAAGGCTAAGATTTAACGCAAAAGCCCACGATTCCATATTTGCGATCGCAGTTGGAGTGAGCATCAGGTTTTTCTTGACCTTATTCTCGCTCCTTATACTTCGCGTAGCTGGTTTAGGTTTCTTACGTTCGGTCATCTAATTCCTTAGCTTTAAGTATACGTATAAATACATTACTAGGTTTATGGCTTATTAGATCACTTTTGATCCAAAATTACGGAAATTCCCAGGTTTTTAATTGAAAAATAACCTTGCAGATATACTTCACAGCCTGGAATGCTCGCATCATAAGGGTCGCAGTTGTCGCCGGACAGTTACATTTCATAAAAATTTATACAGGCGACAGCCAAAACAAGGCGACAAGCGCGATCGCACTTCTGGAAGTACTGATTTTTCGTTGTCGCAGTCGCAGTAGTGCAACTTAGGATTCATGAAATTCTTGCACATACGTTTCAACCAGTAATTTTGCCAGCTTTGACTAACTCCTGGCGGATATACTCAGCGATTTTTTTGCTCATATCAGTGTCCTGTTCTGTGCAAAGGGCTTTGAACAATCGCCTGTAGTGTTCGGGAATCGAAATTCGCACCTGAACTAGCTCCTTATCTTTGTCAGACATTCTCCATAAACATAGTGGCTAAATAGGATCTTATTCCTCTTTAGCCACCTTGGTTGTATATGGCTTCATAGCCACTATAGCCACTATAGCCATTTTACAGTATGATATTTGCAGTTGCATTGCAAAATTACTGTCGAACGCTTATGAAGCAATCAGCAGACTATTACCGCAGGGTTTTTGAACTAATTTCCGGGGAGATAAGCAATAGGCGTTGGCGACAGATCCGAAATGAGTTAGAGCGTTCAGGAGTCGTTGTTACTCAAAAATCTGTGCAATCCTATGCCAGATTGAAAACCCAATACCCCAGAACAGTACTGACTAAAAAGGCAATCCAAATAGTTGAGGATTTTCAAAGCAATTGTCACCCAACACACAAATTTACTGGGGAAGAATTACTAGATATTTTAAGAGAAATAAAACCACACGTAACAGACAGAATGCTGCTAAATGCTTTCTACAAAGCCCATATCCAGTTTAGCAAACAGAGTGTATACACGTTAAATCAAGCTTCAAAAGTTGTATTTTTTACCGCAATTTCAAGGAATAAATAGCATGGGTAAAGACCTGAAGAACAAAGTAGACTCTATCCGCCGCACTCTCAAGAATAATGCTTTAGAAGTCTCAGGAACAGTTATCGAATCAAAAATTTTAGAGATGTACCCAAACTACGAAACTGATTGGAGTAATGATGTTCGCGCAGAAGTAATTAAGGCTATCACCCAAGACCAGCAATCAACTGAAATAGTAAGCACAATGCCTGCAACGATAAACCATGCATCCCCCGTCCAAGAACCCCTCAGCCAACACCAAGAGTCTGAAATCTTTGCACAGGAAGAAACAGAGGACGAGGAAGTAAACACGATGCCTATGGCGGTAAACTACGTACCGCCAGAAATTAATAATAGTCAATCCCTGGCTGTTACCAATGCTGATAAACAGGCGTTGGTATCTACTCAATCTTTGGCACTGGGTTTTGAACTGAGTGAACAAGAGTGTTTAGTGGTTGCTGATAGTGTCGATGATGTTTTCAATGATTATGCAAGTTTTTTAACCAGTGTAACCAGTGCAATTAGAGGTTATGTTGACCATCGTTTTGATCAGGTAGAGAGCGCATTAGACACCAATGCTGATGCTGTGAGAACGCACATAGCAGATAGGGCAACTAGGTTAAATCAAAAGGTAGAAAACTTCTCAACTAATGTCAAAGCGGATATAGGAGGTATCCGCCAAAATATCAAAAGTTCAAAAGCCAATATCTTATCAAGATTCGCATTATCCAATAAAGCAGGGTGAAGGTTACACAATCTCGTTTAACCCCAAGAAAGTAGGATTTATCATCTTAGGCATTGCAAGCCTGCTCTTTAGCCTACAAGCTTACGACAATTGTCGGTTATCACAAGGCAGGGTTAAGCAGATACAGCATAGAGAATTTGCTGATCCTAATCGATATTTGGAAATACCCAAGGAACTACCAAAATGGTGAAAAGTTCAAATCCTGGCAAGCTTACACTCAAAAACCACGTAACGCCCAAAGCACGGAAGATTAATCAAGTTCTCAAGACTAAATTTGGTGTAAGTTTGGATGACTTTACAAATGCAATGATGGGCGACGTTACTACCGCTCAGAAGATTGGGGAATTAGCGCGACAAGGTAGGCTTTCAGCAGAGTTTGCCCCTAAGCTTGCCCAAGCATATCAAGAAATAATCAATGGCTCTACTGCTTATAACAAAGCCATCTCTGAAGTATTGGTGAATGCTGGCAAGAGTGCCATCGAGATTGATAAAGCAGTAATGAACGCTACTCTTGCAAATACTCAATATGCCCACAAGAGAAGTGAGCTGGCGGCTGAATTGATAAACGCTCGTCACACTGAAAACCAGCGTCATAATTACCAGATGAATTACACCCAAATTAAAGGTTATATCGATGCTTATTTGGTGGGAGTTGACAATCAAGCTAATCTAATCGACCAATCGAACAGACCAGGAATTAAGCAATTATCGGCTGATGAAACTTACAAAACTAAAATAGTTAACGAAGCTTTAAACCGTGGTGATGATGCTCGATTTGATTTAATCACTCAAAAGAACTATCAACCCAATACAGTGCGCGGGTTGCTAGCTGAGAAGTTCACAGCGATTAAATCGGCATTAGGATTCTAATTTCAAAACAAATATCTGAGTAACTGCGAATTGCTCAGGTATTTTCAACAATCAAGTTTAGTATTACCATGCTACCACACAACAATGACGAATTAGATAACCTACTAAATGACGATAACAGTGCGGGGATTAACCAAGATACAGCACGGTATTTACAGCATATTGAATCCAAACTGTACGCTGATATTCAGGCTAGGAAACGTATAGATAGTGGGTTACTGTTTCTATCATGCCAAGTTGGTTCGGCATCATTGGCTTGGCTTCTATTCTCAATGCAAATATCAATTAGTATTATTCTGGCAATGTCGATGATATTGGCACTACTGCCAGGACTGATTGATTGTGGTGAAAGTTTTAACTTTGAGCTATCTAGTGAGCGCTGGTCATTAAGTCATGCCAAACCATTGGTAGCAATGAGTAAACTTGCAATCGGTGGGGTAATTGGGTGGAACTCTACACAAAAAATAGTCACAGAAGTTAGGTCAACTGAGAGTCAGATCCAACAGACTTACACAGAAATTAAATCAGCAGAGAATACTAATACTTTCACACTCCCAGAAGGGGTATTAACGCCAGCAATGTTTATCTTGGGACTAGTTGCAACTTGGGTATTAACAATCCCATTAAGAAGAAAACCAAATGTATAGACAAAGAAACTTTTTAACAGTTATAGGCGGAACTCTGCTTTTCATCTTTGCTGTCAACAACCTGTTTACGGATGCCGTAAACACTGCTGAAAATCTTAAGCACCTTACTTTTTGGAGTAAGCAGTCTGGGTTAGATGTTCAAATACTTTTATTCGTTCGGCAGGTGCTACTTCTGCTTAATGCTTACTTTCCCATCATTATATTTTTTGGGTTGATATTTTTGATTTTATGGAAGAGATAGAGGAGTTTAACCAACGATTAAAAACAGAGCGCCAGATTGCCACATTTGCCATAGGCACTTTGCTCATTGGGGGACTAAGTTTAACGTTACCACTCTGGAACGATGCCACCAAGTATAGTGAAACATTATTTTGTTTCACAGGCAATAATCAACCTTGCAAAGGTGAACAAATCAAGCGCGGTATTAGTTGGATGATAGAACAGGAGCGCAGGAACTTTACTTTTGATACTCATGTGAAAACATTACGTATATTGCCTGCTGAATCACCTGCCGCACCTCTATATGGTTTAGCTGGTACAGTTGCACTGTTGAGTGCTTATGCTGGGTCTAAAAGACTTACAGATAGTCAGGAGAAAGCTATTCATAGTCAGTTATCGCTACTCAAAGTTAAAGCACTTGAGAATGACTTAATAGTGCAAAATCATTTAGAGCTTACCCAATTTTCAAAACAGCAACAAAGTGCAGTGACCAAGCAGGCAATCGCCCGTAATGCGACAGAGACGATAGAAGCGATGAAATCACCCAATGAATTAGCGCTTGATGAGATTAATGGAAGACTGCAAGGTGAAACTGCACTTAAAAGTCACGAGTTAAATTTATCTGAGTTAGATAAACAAATTATAGATAATCGGCTGGCAGCAGCGAAAGCGACAAAAGAATTGAACAAGCTCCAAGACAGCAAGCAGGATTCTCAAACTTCTTCTCAGGTATCGCCAGATGAACAGCTTAGAAATACCCTCATAGATGCCCTGAAAAATCATGAAGACGGTTATTTGTGGAAGATAATCAATTCACTAAAACCATTATGGCTGATCGGCAATCAAGGAAGCGGTAAAACTTATACTGCTACAGCGATTGCATTGATTAGAAAATACTGCCTTGATGCACCAATTTATCAACTGATTGATAGACATGCCACTGGGGATAATGCTGATGTCTGGAAACTTCTAGACGCTACTAGTAAGGCAGAGTCGGAGGATGAAATCAGCCTTGCTTTTGAAGATTGTTGCGAACGTTGGTTGACCAGGATTAAGCAGAAACCGACCACTAAACAGCAGGTAATTTGTGATGAATTTACAAATTTGAAATCTTTGTGTGGTGAAAGTGCGATCGCATTTTTCAAAATGAGCCTAACCGATACTCGTAAAGCCAAAGAATATCTCTTGGGTATAACTCACAATGCCACTAATGAAAGCTTCCCAGATGGTACAGCAAGCGCTCGTAAATCGGGTACTGTATTGCTTGAGAAGTTCTCAGCTAATGGTGAAACACCTTTAAAAAGAGTCGTTGTGCGCTATGGATTGGTGGATGAGCAAGGGAATAATCTTGATGATGTTGAAAAAACTTTACCCAATTGGTTTCACCCTGATAAAATTTACCAGCATTTCAATGGTAAACCACTAAGTTTTGAAGATTAACCTTGGGAAAATGGAGAGTGTCCTTTTATAGCTAGTCTAGCCAGTACAAAACTCGCTCAACTTGATGCTGGGCGAGTCTCAGCTTATTTAGCTGACACAAGTTTAGCCTTGTGTTCTGGCTCTATTCAGTGCTTGTTCATCAACAACAATTTGTCCGTCAGTCTGCACCCATCGCCACAAGCCCTGTAAGAAGTTCTCGTCAGGACAGTCGCCTATTGTGACGATATCCAAAAGTTCAGCCTCGCTACCTTCACTACGAATGTATCGCAGTGGTTGATCATTGAAAGTTCCAATAATTTGTTTAGGGATTTTTGAAGCATTGATCAGTATATCGCCCAGGTGTTTCTGAAAAGCTGGTAAACCGCCTAACGGTTTCCAATGTTGATGAAACGTATACATCCTGTTTTCATCAAATAATCTATGTGCTAAACCATCAAAGACAATATCTTCATAGCCAAAAACCTCTATGTAACCAGGGAGTTTTTCCCAATCAAAATTGTTCTTCGGCATCCAAATGGCTTTTACTATGCGATATATATTCCATTCAGCTTCTTTATTTTCATACACTTCATCGTCTAATAATTCTACGATGTGAGTTACTCTTGCTCCTTGTATCAGTAGCATTAGATCACCCTTGAGAGGTTCTTCAGCATTAAGTTTATCTTTATAATTACGCCAGTGTAGACAAAAAATATTCGTTCCGGGAATAGCCATATCATTAGGATCACTGTAAGCCCAACGCCCTTGATCTTTCACGTTCTTCAACCACTTCAACTGTGATAAATCCATAAATTATTATCTATCGGGAGAAATTTTCTTGAAAATACTACTTACTTGTCAAACATGACCTAGAATTCCGTAAACTGCTAGGCTTGTTCAACCCTATATATAAATTGCCCAAGATCAAGCCTAGTGATATAGAAACCTGATATAGAAACAATACTTCTGGGAATACTAAAGCTAAATAAAGGTATCTTCCTAGCCTCATACTGAACTTAGGGCTATGTTACGAATGGCACTAAGTTCATCTGAATGGTAGGCAGCGTAAGGATTGCAGAGGGGCAGAGGGGCAGGGGTGCAGAGGGGAATTTCTAAATATCCGTTCGTATTGCCTAAAACTTCTTCTTTCTCCCCTGCTCCTCCGCTCCTCTGCACCCCTGCTGCCTCAACGATTGTCCCTTTTCTTAGTGCCATTCGGCTATGTTACAAATAAAAAAACCTCTACGGGTTGTAAAGTTATGTCGCCAGTTCGCCTGATCAACAATCGTTATGCTCTATCTCCCCAACCGCGCTCTGGTGGAATGGCTGATGTCTATCAGGCAAGCGATATGCTCGACGATCTGCGACGGGTTGCAGTGAAAGTATTCAAACATGGGCAGATTGAAGGCGATATCTTAGAAGAGTCCTTCAGACGTGAAACCCAAGCACTCAAAGAATTAAAGCATCCGGGAATCGTAGAACTTCTTGATTCAGGCAAGGATGAAAGTACAGGTGAGTATTTCCTTGTTTTGGAGTGGATGGAGCAAGACTTGGCAAAATTGTTGAAAGAGTCTGCATTAGATGGATGGGATTCTTTTTGGCAAAATGTGGCTTTTCCTGTATTACAAGCTCTGGCTTTCTCCCACAATCGTAACTATAGCCACCGAGATATCAAGCCCAATAACATTTTAATTAGTAGCGACGGTAAACCAAAACTCGCCGACTTTGGAATATCTAAGCTCAGAAGCTACTTTCGACCTAGCGTTACTCTGAGGGAGTTTGTATCTCGTCCCTTCACACCACCAGAACCTGATGATGGCTCTTATCCTTACACCAGGGATGTCTTCAGTTTTGGTGTACTAGTGCTTAAGTGCTTAACAAAGGTAGACATTAGCGATTATGATGCCATATCTCAAGGGGTGGTGGAATTTAATGCACCACCGGAAATTGTGGAGATAATAGAACGTGCTGTTTCCTTAGATCCAGCAGAACGCCAACACAATGCAGAGGTGTTGTTGCTAGAACTTGATACTATCCAAAGAAAGCGATCGCAAATACTGTTAACTAAAAAACGTGCTTGTTATCTAAGATTAACTCGAAATGCTTTGAGAAATTTTAATAACGAACTTCAGGCATCTGATGCTGAAATTCAAAATATTATTCTAGAGGATTTGAATACAGCTTGTGGAATCAGTCGTTACAGAAAATTTAGCGCCCAATCTCCTGAAGAAGAATTTCCCGAAGGTCACTATTCTATTTTTGGTGTTAGTTATAAATATCATGTAGCAGTAGGGGAAGAATACGTTGATATCATTAATGCCTATTCTGCCTCTAGTGCTAGTCTTGAAAAAAGTCGAGAAAAAGCTTGGATTCCTCCCTACGAATTCAAGTTTGGTAGACCACTATTCATGTCTGAAGCCGTAGACGCTATTACAGACATTGGAAATGCAGTTGAAGAATACGAAGCTAATCTGCGACAAACAAAAGTGGAAGCTGAAAAAGAAAGATTATTCCACGTTTGGTCTAATATTCTTCGAGCTAAAGCTGATTGGGAAAAAAACAGAGAAAAGCCAATTAAATATACCGACTTTACTCGTGATGGGAAGCATCTTATCTTTGAAATCTCAGAAATTCCAGATAAAGATATAGCAGGACAACCCCGACATATTATTAACAAAAAAGGATTTAGTATTTTAGGGGGAGATGTTGTTGAAGTCCAAGAAGCTAGTGACAGGTTAATTCTCTATGTGAAACATGGACAACCAGATAGAGCGCCAAGATCAGGTGAGCTAGTTTTTGATATTCGTGCCACTGAAACAGCATTAAATCGGCAAAAATACGCGCTAGATGCAATTAGATTTGACCGTGCAGTTCGGGCTGATATGCGTCAATTAATTGTCAATTCTCAAGAAGTCAAGCATCCAGAAATATCTGGAGACATAGAGTGTTTTCAATCTCTGAATGAATCACAAAAAGAGGTTGTAGAAGCAGCATTAACAACACAAGATTTTCTTCTAGTTCAAGGTCCACCAGGTACGGGAAAGACAACTTTTATTACAGAAATAGTTATCCAAACTCTTCTGCAAAACCCAGAAGCCCGAATCCTGTTGAGTTCACAAACTCATGTAGCCTTGGATAATGCACTAGAACGGATTCAAGACCAAAACCTTGACTTAAAGTTGTTACGCCTTGGTAATCATGAACAGGTTTCAGAAAATATTCACTCTCTATTGTTAGAAGAACAAATGCAAAAATGGAGAGAACAGGCTGTAACTACAAGTAAAAATTTTATAACAGAGTGGTCTACTAAAAGAGGTGTTTCTCCGGAAGAATTAGAAAAAGCTATTTTATTTCAACACCTAAAAACTCTAGTCACAAAGCTTAATGAATTAAAAACAGAAGCAACAACTCGCCAACAAGAATTATATGAAATTTACCCTATAAACTATGACATAGATAATCCCAAATTACCAGATAAACAAAAAATCCCCAAAGACAAAAGAGATGAATTTCAGCGTCTTACAAGTGAACTTGAAGAATTGCGAGAAGAACAAAAACAAGCACGAGAGCAACATAAAGCCAAAGCCCAGCGTCTTCAAGAACTCACAGGAATTGCTAAAGATGACTTATTAAAACTCAATGCTAATCAACTAGAAGCAAAGAGCAATCAGTTGATTGACCCTCATGCTCCAGATGCTAAAATGTTACAACAACTAATTAGTATTCAAGCCGAGTGGTTTGACTGTTTTGGTCGCAATGAAAAATTTAATGACCCACTGATCAAACGTTCTGATGTAGTAGCTGGAACTTGTATTGGAATTTCAAAATACATTCAAGATACAGAATTTGACCTTTGCATTATCGATGAGGCATCAAAGGCTACAGCAACAGAAGTATTAGTTCCGATGTCGAGAACTCGGCGATGGATACTTGTTGGTGATCCAAAACAACTTCCACCCTTCCAAGATGAAGTCAGCCGCAATGCAGAGTTTTTAGAGAAATATGATTTAACTGAAGATGACATCCGAGAAACTTTATTTGACAGACTTCTAACAACACTCCCTGACAGTTGTTGTAAGATGTTAAAAATTCAGCATCGGATGGTTGAGCCAATTGGCAATCTAATCAGTGAGTGCTTTTATCAAGGTGAACTGAAAAGTGCCAGAAAAGATATAGATGCAAATTTGGCTAAAGTTTTACCAAAACCAGTAACCTGGTTGACAACTTCTAATCTGCCAAATTATCAAGAGCAACGTGCTAATTCCAGTTATAACAATAGCTGTGAGTCTAGAGCTATTATTCATCTGCTTCGCAAAATTAATACAATGGCAGAAGTAGCAGAAAAAACCTATAGTGTGGCAGTATTAAGTGGATATTCAGCACAATTAAAATTGCTGAGTCGCGGAATTAATACAGAATTAAACAATTGGCAAAGATTAACCATTAGGTGCGCTACAGTTGACGCATTTCAAGGAAGTGAAGCTGATATAGCTGTATACTCTATCACTCGTTCAAACAACAAAGGGGAAATAGGTTTTCTTAAAGATGAAGCGCGACTAAATGTTGCTTTATCTAGAGGCAGAGTTGGCTTAGTGCTTGTGGGAGATCATCATTTTTGTCGGAGTTCAAAAAATAATCCTTTATACCAAGTATTAGATTACATTGAACGTCATCCTGAAAATTGTAGCTTAATGGAAGCGATGAATGGTAAGTAAATAAAATAGGTAAACCAAATCATGAATTTAGACAATTTTATTTCTCTCTCAGCCAATGAACTGCTGCGTTACAATAGAACAGGTTTCGATTTAGTAGCCTGCAAAGAGGTGGGTTTACCTGTTTATAAAGTAACTATTGAAGCTTTAATACAACTACGTAAGCCGATACCCCCAATAGAGGAATTTGTATTAAAGGCTATTGATGCTGGGCTGAATTCAGAAGAAGATATTAGTGCTTTCCTTGGTATAGAAAAGCAAATTTTAAAAGATGCAATGGTCAATTTAAGAATGAGTGAAAATATTGACCTTATAGCTCCTAATGATTCTCGGTTACAAGTTTGGAAATTGACTAAAAAAGGTATTACAACTCTCCAAGAAGCTAAAATTATTGTTCCAGAAGAGCGTACATTTGATATAGATTTTGATGGATTATTACGATATCCACGCTGGTATGGCAGCAATTCATACTTTTTAAAACACAAGGATTTACGAGAGCAAGAAATCCTAGAGATTGATCCGTTTCCAAATAAACCTCCAGAATTATCTGATATCAAACTTAAAGACGTAGATGGAATTATTCGTCAAATTGAGGGATCTAGTAAAGCCAGATTTAAAGAAGAGAAAGATTTACTAGCATTAAAAGCAATTGAAAAAAGGCAGAGATTTTTTGAAAAAGCCTTGGCACTCATATATAAAGCCAAAGATAGTGATGATGTTCAGGTGGCATTTTTAATTGATGATGTAATTTCCAGTGAACATGAAGCTGCTTTTGCTCGTTCTAATGGAATTAAAAAACTTCGCATTGTCGAAACTCTAAAAGAAAGCTCACCCAGGAAATTAGCTGAAGAAATTTTAGGACGTGATTTTGTCACTCAAGCTCCACTAGAAAAAATTGAAGCTATAAAGGAAGAAGTTTATACTAGTCAAGCAAAGATTGAAGCTGAAATAGAGATAACTCAAAACAACCTTGAACAAACTGAAAATGAAGAAGAAAAAATTATTTTTGAGCAGCAACTTCAATCTGCACAACAACAAATCGAGCAACTCCAGGCACAGCTAAATTCCCTCCTAACTTCGGTTCCTATGCGTTGGTTGGAAATGCACGAACACCGTCCGCTTCTGGAGAAAGCTCTCGGTGATACCCAAGAAAGTTTGATGATTATTTCACCTTGGATTCGAGCTAGTTCTGTAAATAAACGATTTCTTGCAGATTTTGAAAATCTCCTCAAGCGGGGAGTGCAAGTTTACATTGGATACGGTTTGGGAAAAGACGATAACGATAAAAAGTACCCAGCCGATATCCAAGCTGAGAAGACAATACAACAATTAGCCAGTCAGTACAAAAATAATTTCCAGATCAAACGTTTGGGAGATACCCACGCGAAAATCCTCATTTCCGATACAAAATTTGCTGTTACCACAAGTTTTAACTGGCTATCCTTCCAAGGTGCAAGCGATCGCACATTCCGTGATGAACGGGGAACACTTGTATCCGAGCCAAAGAAGATTAGTGAGCTATTCGACAGCTATAGAAAGCGATTTGACGAGTAAAAGAGTTGATTTAATCGTACTAACCTTTGATTGCCCCTTTGTCAAAACTTGATATCACTTTTGATATCAACGATTCATTAAATGGGGGTATTGACATGGCCTGATCTCTAGGTGCAAAGTTGCGATAATGGATGTTTTCAGTTTATTGAGGTTGTCATGTCTCCAAATGTTGGCAACACAAACCTCCAAATAATGATAATTGCCCAGGCGATAGATTTCCCCTGCGTCTTCAGCAACGGTAAAGAGATCCTAGTAAAAACTGCATGGGTCTGGGGATGGGAACGATTGCTTGAATATGCCAGCCCAATATCTGTTTATTGATAGGGTAATTTAATGGACACAAGTATTTACAAGTGTGCGATTCCTGAAACTGAGGTTAAAATCGCTGTGTCCTTTTCAGAAAAAGTATTTACAGGCTGTTTTTCTTCTTTTTGGTATTGGTGGTCGGGATGCAAGATTACAAACAGATTTTGCTTTGAATATCTGCTAAGTCAATAAAACGATCAGCCATATTGCGGAGTACATAGCTAGTCATCGAACTTAAACCAACAACCTCTACCCATTTCCCCTGATTTTGGACTTTTTCAACCACCCATTTCAGGTCTCCATCACCAGTAATTAGAACTGCGGCATCGTAAGAATTGATGTAATCCCCCATATCAATGGCAATTTTTACATCAAGATTAGCTTTCACAGAACCGTCTATACGTTTTACTAATTCGTCAGAAATAACTTTATAGCCTATTCTGCTTAAGGATGATAGAAACCTCAATTGCTCTGGATTAGTTGAGTCGATACCCGTGTAATACCAAGCGTCCGTTAAAAAATATGCATCAGTAAGATAAGCTTTTAGTTTTCGATAGTCAATGCGGATACTCAATGCTTGCATCGCATAGTATAAGTTAGCCGCATCTATAAACAGAACCACCCTTTTTTGCTTGGGTAGCAAAGGGCGCTGAAGAACAAGGGTAGAACTCATAAATTGCTGTTTTCAACTTTTCTCTAGACTTATGGCTAGAGCAAATATCTATTGTTATCATTCTTACGTCAACACATGTTGGTTGTCAACCCACATAGTGAAAATAGTGTTATTATATTCACCATAGGGTATGAAATTTCCAACCAGCTAAGGCAGGAGTTAAGATAACAATGAAGCAAAACCGAATCAAAGAGATAGTTGATACACGTAGCATAAGCCGCTACCGCTTCTGGAAGGACACTGAGCTAGATAGGGCTACTGCCTATCGGCTTTACAACGATGTTAATTACATTCCCTCTGATCCTGTATTGGAGAAAATCTGCAATGCATATGGAATCAAGAGAGAAGACTTGATTAAAGAAGAATCAGACTCGCCAGCATCCCCTGGTTTTATACAAAGTTCTTTATCTCAAGCATCCACCACTAAAGGATACTTAACCCTAATAGAGTTAGAAACATGGTTCTGGGCGGCAGCTTGTGCTATACGGGGAGCAGCAGATGCTTCAAAATATGCGGAATTAATTCTGACGTTAATTTTCTATAAAAGGCTTTCCGATGTCTTTGAGGATGAGTTTGCGGCTTGTGTAAAAGAGTTTAAAGATGAAACTTTAGCTTGGGAGATTATAGAAGAAGATTACACTGATGCGCTTAAGACTGGGCGTAACTCTATTGTTCGTTTTTATATTCCTCAAGATTTTCTATGGAATTCTATTTCTCAGCATCCAACTAAAAATTTAGGTAAGTTTATTACCACTGCCATGCAGACAGTAGCTAAAATAAACCCAACTCTAGATAGTGTATTAAAACTTAATAATTTCAGTCAAATACAAAGCGAACAGCATATTTTAGATGATCAACATCTTGCTAATCTAATACAAGTACTTAATAACTATCGATTGGGGCTTCATGATGTTGAGACATATATTTTGGGTCAAGCTTATGAATCTTTACTTGTGAAACTTTCTGAAGGTCAAGGGCTAAAAGGTAGTTCTTTTTCTACACCTAGAGAAATTGGATTGCTCGTAGCAGAATTAATCAATCCTGAACCATTCACTACTATTTATGATCCGGCATGTGGTTCTGGTAGCCTATTGGTCAAAACCAGACTTTTGTACGAACAACATCATACTGAAGAAAAGGCTAAAGCTCCTAAACTCTATGGACAAGAAATAAACTCATTTAATTTTGCTCTAGCTAAAATGAATTTTTTACTAAATGACTACACTGATTCATTTATAGAATTGGGAGATACTTTCCTCAATCCCAGATTTGTCACAGAAGGAAAAAGGGTAAGACGCTTTGATTATGTAGTTACTAACCTACCTTTTAATCTGAATAATTATGATAGAACTTTATATGAATCAGATTCATGGAATCGTTTTCCTTTTGGAGTACCACCTCAATCCTCGGCTGACTGGGGATGGATACAAATTGTATTCACAGCCCTAAATGATGATGGACGAGCAGCTATTGTTCTAGATACTGGGGCGCTATCTCGAGGTTCTGATAAAAACTCATCAAATTCAGAACAAGAAATTCGCCGCTCTTTCGTTGAAAATGATGTAATTGAAGCGGTCATTTTATTGCCTAAAAACTTATTTTATCCTACTTCAATCCCAGCGGTTTTATTGCTAAATCGTAATAAATTAGAAGAGCGAAAGAAACGAATACTATTTATCAATGCATCAGCATACTATACAGATAAAGGATATAAAAAAATCTTAACACATGAAGGTAGTAGCATAATCGTTCAAGCCTATCGTAATTGGGATACAAGAGATAATTTTAGCAAACTAATTTCTTTAAATGATGTACGTGCAGCCAATTACAACTTACTACCTTCACAATTTGTAGACAGTGGTGATAAAGTAGAGCATCGCCCATTGAATGAGATTATGGCTGATTTACTAGATGTAAGGCAAGACAAAGAAAAAATAAATCAAGAATTAGATTATTTTTTGGAAAAATTAAAATTAAAAT
>NNBV01000914.1_pt1 | contig 25412 bp, 24 predicted proteins | sample 1173771 | NCBI WGS metagenome assembly NNBV01 (sample SAMN07173938, study PRJNA388173) | plant metagenome | isolation source: symbiotic tissue sample KVS11 | place: Norway: Troms, Kvaloya island | reverse complement strand
AGGCGATGTGGAAGGAGAAGGGTGTGTGGGAGAAAATGTGAGAGGTTTGATTTGGTGTAGGAGAAGTCGGTGTAGGGGATGGTCAGGGGTCTCGTGGGCTCGGAGATGTGGATRAGTKCGTGGTGGGGGAGCGCAAGCTGGGCAGACGTGGGGCCACGCCCAAACATCAAGGGCATCACAAAATGGAAAGCGTGGCATGAACGGCATCGAATTTCGCAACGTCACCAAGCGCTACGGCGCCGACAAGAACGCACCGCTGGCCGTCAAGGGCATCAGCTTCGAGGTGCCCGTGGGCACGCTCACCACCATCCTCGGCCCCTCGGGCTGCGGCAAGACGACCACGTTGCGCATGATCGCGGGGCTGGAGTCGCCCACCTCGGGCTCGATCTTCATGGGCGGGCGCGACGTCACCACGCTGGGGCCGGCCGAGCGCAACGTCAGCATGATGTTTCAGAGCTACGCGCTGTTTCCGCACATGAACGTGATCGAGAACGTGGGCTACGGCCTGCGCATGAGCGGCGTCAAAAAGGACGAGTCCACTGCGCGGGCGCGCGAGGCATTGCGCGGCGTGGGCCTGGTCGGTTTCGACGAGCGGCTGCCCAGCGAGCTGTCGGGCGGCCAGCAGCAGCGCGTGGCACTGGCGCGCGCGCTGGTGCTGGAGCCTGCGGTGCTGCTGTTCGACGAGCCGCTCTCCAACTTGGACGCCCGGCTGCGGCGCGAGATGCGAGAGGAAATCCGCACGCTGCAGCAGCGCCTGAAGCTCACGGTGGCCTACGTCACGCACGACCAGAGCGAGGCATTGGCCGTGAGCGACCAGATCATCGTGATGGACCACGGCGTGATCGCCCAGCGCGGCACGCCCGAGCAGCTCTACGGCCGGCCCGAGAGCGAGTTCGTGGCGGGCTTCATGGGCGAGGCCACGGTGTTCCCGGCCACGGCCCAGGCCGACGGCAGCGTGGCGCTGGGGCCGCTGCGCCTGCAGCCCCGCCACGCGGTGGCACCGGGTACGGTGAAGGTGGCGGTGCGGCCCGAGGCCTGGCGGATCGGCGATGCTGACGCTGTCGACGGCTTGCCGGCCACGCTGCGCAAGGCGGCCTACCTGGGCAGCTTCTACGAATACGGCTTCGACACCACGCTGGGGCCGGTCTTCGTGGTGTCGAACGATCTGTCGCACCCGCTGGCCGCCGGCGCGCAGACCACGCTGTCCCTGGGAGCCCACGGCGTGAGCGTGGTGCCCGGTGCATGAAACAATGGCGGCATGAACGTGGTTTTCGATCTGGGTGCCGTGCTGTTCGCATGGGAGCCCACCCGCCTGGTACAGACCCATCTTGCGCAGCACGCGCCCACTGAGGCCGCGGCAGCCGCCATGGGGCGGGCGCTGTTCCATCACGACGACTGGACCAGCTTCGACTGCGGCACCCGCACGCTGAACGACGCCATTGCCCGCATGTCGGCCCGGCTGTCGCTGCCGACAGAGCCGTTGCACGCGATGCTCGAAGGGCTGGGCGAGCGGCTGGAGCCCATCGGCGTCACGGTGGAAATGCTGGAGCGGCTCATCGACTACCGCGAGGCCGGCCAGCCGCTGCGCCTGTACTACCTGTCGAACATGCCGGCGCCTTACGCGCGCGCCATCGAACGCCGGCATGCGTTCATGCGGCGCTTCGACGGCGGTGTGTTCTCGGGGGACGTGAAGTTTCTCAAGCCGGAGCGCGAGATCTACGAGGTGCTTGCCATGCGCCACGGCCTGGCGCCGGAGCAGACGGTGTTCATCGACGACTCCGCCGCCAATGTCGAAATGGCGCGCGCCTTCGGCTGGCACGCCATCCATTGCACCTCGCCGGCCGCGCTGCCCGCGCAGCTGCAGCGTTACCTGCCGGTCAGCACGACCTTGTCGGTGTCGAACCCCAAGCTGCGGGCGTAGTCCAGTTCGGCTTCGAGCACGGCGGTGTCCAGCCGCGGCGCGCGCGACAGCACCCAGAGGTACTCGCGGTTGGGCGTGCCGACCAGCGAAACCTGGTAGTCGCGGTCGAGCTTCAGGATCCAGTAGTCGCCCCACACCAGCGGCAGCCAGCTGAGCCACGACGGCGCAAACCGCACTTCGAGCCGCCCAGCGCCGGGCTGGCCCGCCACCGGCACCACGCGGGCACTGCCGATGGCTTCGTCGAAATTGCCGTCCGCGCGCACACAGCGGTTGACCACCTGCACCGTGCCGTCGGGCTGCGGCGTGTACTCGGCCGACACGGGGCCCGTGCATTGCTTCTGGAACCGGTTGGGCAGGCGGGCCTGCTCGTGCCAGATGCCGGCATAGCGTTGCAGGTCGACCGGCGCCACCACCTGGAGCGGGGCGCGCATCAGCGGTGCACCGTCGGCCGGGCCGGCGGGCTGGGCGCGCGCGGTGCGCACCGCGCCCAGCGCCAGCCAGGTGGCCACGCCGCCGACGACGAAGGCCGTGGCCATCGCACCGATCGCCTGGCTGGTGCGGCGGTCGTCGAAAGGCCGTACGGCGGGCGTGGCGCGGCTGGGGCGTTGGGTCATGGGGGCACTCCTGAATGGGGATCGGGGGAAACGCTTCGCAAAAAACGAAGCGTTCGGCGTCTTCCTCACGTTAGCCCCGCGGCGGGGCGCCTGGCCGTCAGTCACGGACCACAGGCGGTGTAGGGCGGGGCGGTTGGAAACGGTTCGGTACGCACTGCAAAGTGCATACAACCCCACAGGCATCAGGCCGATGGAGCCGCGCGAAAACCCGTGCTACGGTGCGCATGAAAACATCGGCCGACGCGCAACTGCGTGCAGGACTTGTCACAACCCGCACAGGATAATGATTTCATGAACCAACTCGATGCCCTTCGCCAGTGGACCACCGTCGTCGCAGACACCGGTGACTTCAAGCAGCTCAGCGTTTCCAAGCCGCAGGACGCGACCACCAACCCGTCGCTCATTCTCAAGGCCGTGCAAAAGCCCGAATACCGGCCGCTGCTCGACAACACCGTGAAGAAGCACGCAGGCAAGCCGCTCGACGAGGTGATCGACCGTTTGCTGGTGAACTTCGGCACCGAAATCCTGCAGATCATTCCGGGCCGCGTGTCCACCGAAGTCGATGCGCGCCTGTCGTTCGACACGGCCGCCACCATTGCCCGCGGCGAGCGCATCGTGGCGCTCTACAAGGCCGAAGGCATCGACACCGAAAAGCGCCTGCTCATCAAGGTGGCCTCCACCTGGGAAGGGATCGAGGCCGCGCGCGAACTGCAAAAGCGCGGCATTCGCACCAACCTCACGCTGCTGTTCTCTTTCGCGCAGGCCGTGGCCTGCGGCGCGGCCGGCGTGCAACTCATCTCGCCCTTCGTGGGCCGCATCTACGACTGGTACAAGAAGTCGGCCGGCGCCAAGTGGGACGAGGCCGCCAGCGCCGGTGCCAACGACCCCGGCGTGAAGTCGGTGCGCCAGATCTTCGAGTACTACAAGCAGCACGGCATCAAGACCGAGGTGATGGGCGCGAGCTTTCGCAACGTGGGCCAGATCCAGGCGCTGGCCGGCTGCGACCTGCTGACCATCAGCCCCGAGCTGCTGGCCGAGCTGGCCGCGAGCAACGAGCCGCTCGAACACGCGCTGGACGCCAAGGCCGCGGCCAAGGGCGATGTGGCCAAGGTGAGCTACGACGAGGCGGGCTTCCGCTTTGCGCTCAACGAAGACGCCATGGCCACCGAAAAGCTCGCCGAAGGCATCCGCGCCTTTGCGGCCGACGCGGTGAAGCTCGAAAAGCTCATGCAGGAAAGCGGCAAGTAAACATGGCCATGACCCCACGCTGCGACCGCGCACCGGCCTGGGCGCAGCTGCAGTCCAGCTACGACACCGCCGGGCGTCAGTTCGACCTGCGCCATGCCTTCGTGGACGACGCAGGCCGCTTCGCCCGCTTCAGCCAGGAGGCGCCTTACCTCTTCGCCGACCTGTCGAAGAACCTGATCGACGCGCGCACCGAAGAGCTGCTGCTCACGCTGGCGCGCGAATGCGGCCTGGAGGCCCACCGCGACGCGATGTTCGCGGGCGAGCACATCAACAACACCGAAGACCGCGCCGTGCTGCACACGCTGCTGCGCGCACCGGCCGATGCGCCCACCGGCCCCAAGACCGCCAACGAGCTGCGCGAAGTGCACGCCACGCTCGACGCAATGCTGGCCTATGCCGAGAAGGTGCGCAGCGACCACACCATCACCGACGTGGTCAACATCGGCATCGGCGGCTCCGACCTCGGCCCGCAGATGGCGGTGTTGGCGCTGGCGGAGTTTGCGGCGCCGGGCAAGCGATTCCACTTCGTCTCGAACGTGGACGGCCATGAGCTGGCCGGCGTGCTGAAAGGCCTGGCGCCCGAGCACACGCTGTTCCTCATTGCCTCGAAGACCTTCACCACGGCCGAGACGATGACGAACGCGCTGTCGGCGAAGCGCTGGTACGAGCAGTCGGGCGGCAACGACATTGCGGGCCACTTTGCCGCGCTCACCACCAACGTGGAAGCGGCGAACAAGTTCGGCATTGCCACCACCTTCGGTTTCTGGGACTGGGTGGGCGGGCGCTATTCGCTGTGGTCGGCCATCGGCCTGCCGATTGCACTGGCGATTGGTGTCGACGGCTTTCGGCGTTTGCTGGCGGGCGCGCATGCGATGGACGAGCACTTTCGCACCGCGCCGCTCGCGCAGAACCTGCCGGTGCGCCTGGGCCTGCTGGACGTGTGGTACCGCAACTTCCACAAGTTCACGAGCCGCAGCATTGCGCCGTACCACAGCGCCTTGAAGCGAGTGCCGGCTTACCTGCAGCAGCTGGAGATGGAAAGCAACGGCAAGCAGGTCGACGCCAGCGGCAAGCCGGTGGCGTTCGGCACGTCGCCGGTGTTGTGGGGCGAGCCGGGCACGAACGGGCAGCACGCGTACTTTCAGATGCTGCACCAGGGCACGGACGTGATTCCGCTGGAGTTCGTGGCGGTGCGTGATGCGTCGCACGATCTCGACGGTCACCACCCCAAGTTGTTGGCCAATGCGCTCGCGCAGGCGCAGGCGTTGATGGTCGGCAAGCTGGACGAGGGCGGTCACAAGAACTTTCCGGGCAACCGGCCGAGCACGTTCTTCGTGTTCGAGAAGCTCACGCCCGAGTCGTTGGGCGCGTTCCTGGCCATGTACGAGCATCGTGTGTTCACCAGCGGCGCGCTGTGGGGCATCAACAGCTTCGACCAGTGGGGTGTGGAGCTGGGCAAGGTGCTCGCAAGGGACATCGAGCCGCGTCTTGCCTCGGGTGACGTCACGGGGCTTGATGCTTCTACGGCTGGGTTGCTGCAGCGCTTGAGTTCCTGAGTTTTCTTTGCGCCCGTCCATGGATCTGTTGGGTCTGGATGGGCGTTGCTGTTTCAGGGCGACGCTCACGCCGACGGGGTGCCTTGCTCCGCGAATGTCCCCCGCTTCGCTCCTCCTTTATTTCGCTGCGCAAGGCACCCCATCGGCGTGAGCGTTCTCCAGAGCAGTCGTTGATCAGCTGGAACACCAGCAGCGTGCCCAGGTGCACAGGGCGTCGGGTGCTCCCCGCAGCGAAATAAAGGAGGAGCGAAGCGGGGGACATTCGCGGAGGGGAGTACCCGGCGGCCTGTGCACGCGCCCCGAACAGCGCCGCCAACTATTGGGCCAAAGAGCGCGCGAATCAACGAGAAGCTGAGGCCTTTGGACCGCGCATTCCCCATGCTGTATTGCGCCAACTAGGGAATATCCCAGTCAAGTGGTGCATGAAAGTACCATTGCTGCCGGTCGAAGTACCAAAGCCGCAAGTGCGTTTCTTCAAAATCCTGGCACGGCGACCCGACAAGATGAGGGCGTCGCTCACCTCTAGGAGACAACATGAAGCGTTTTCTGAAAGCGGGCCTCGTCCTCGCACTCATCGGCACGGGCGTCGTGTCCCAGGCTGCCACCGAACTCGTGATCGCGACCGTCAACAACGGCCACATGATCGAGATGCAGAAGCTCACCCCCTTCTTCGAAAAAGCCAACCCCGACATCAAGCTCAAGTGGGTCACGCTCGAAGAAGGCACGCTGCGCCAGCGCGTCACCACCGACATCGCCACCAAGGGCGGCCAGTTCGACGTGATGACCATCGGCCTGTACGAAACCCCCATCTGGTCGAAGAAGGGCTGGCTCAAGCCCATCGCCACCGATGCCGCCTACGACGTGGACGACCTGCTGCCCGCCATCCGCAACGGCCTGTCGACCGACGGCAAGCTGTACGCCGCGCCGTTCTACGGCGAGAGCTCGATGCTCATGTACCGCAAGGACCTGGCCGACAAGGTGGGCGTGAAGTTCTCCGACCAACCCACCTGGGCCGAAGTGAAGGCCTTCGCCGACAAGGCCAACGACCCCAAGGGCGGCGTGTACGGCATGTGTCTGCGCGGCAAGCCGGGCTGGGGCGACAACATGGCCTTTCTGACCACGCTGGTCAACACCAACGGCGGCCAGTGGTTCGACATGCAGTGGAAGCCGCAGATCGACACCAAGCCCTGGAAGGACGCCATCACCTTCTACGTCGACATGATGAAGAAGGACGGCCCCCCGGGCGCGTCGGCCAACAGCTTCAACGAAAACCTGGCGCTGTTCAACGAAGGCAAGTGCGCGGCCTGGGTCGACGCGACCATTGCGGCCTCGTTCATCAGCGACCCCAAGCAGTCGAAGGTGGCCGACAAGGTGGCCTTTGCGCAGGCACCGACCGCCAGCACGCCCAAGGGCGCCAACTGGCTGTGGTCGTGGAACCTGGCCATTCCGGCCAGCTCGACCAAGGACGAAGCGGCGCAGAAGTTCATCAAGTGGGCCACGTCCAAGGACTACATCAACCTGGTGGCCAAGGAAACCGGCTGGGCCTCGGTGCCGACCGGCACGCGCAAGTCGACCTATGCGAACCCCGAGTTCCAGAAGGTCGCCAAGTTCGCCGAAGCCGAGAAGAAGGCCATCGATAGCGCCAACCTCACCGACAGCACGCTGCCCAAGTCGCCCTACGTGGGCGTGCAGTACGCGGCCATTCCGGAGTTCCAGGCCATCGGCGTGGCGGTGGGCCAGCAGATGAGCGCGGCGCTGGCTGGCAAGGTCACGGTCGACCAGGCGCTGAAGACCTCGCAGACGGCGGCGGAGCGTGAGATGAAAAAGGGCGGGTACTACAAGTAGGCCCGAGCAAGTCAAGGCAAGCCCGCTGGCTTGCTCCCTCCCCTTCCGGGGGAGGGCTGGGGTGGGGGCAAGCGGCGCATGCGTCGGCGCAACGCACCGTGGGGAGAGCCCCCATCCCGACCTTCCCCCAGCGGGGGAAGGAGACAGAGACACAAGAAGGGACCTCCCATGAAACGACTCCTGCCCCGCGCCCTGATGGCGCCCGCGGTGCTCACGCTCTTCCTCTGGATGATCGTGCCGCTCGCAATGACGTTGTACTTCTCGTTCGTCAACTACAACCTCATGCAGCCCGGCGAGCGCACCTTCGCGGGCCTCGAGAACTTTCACTACTTCATCACCGACCCCGACTTCTGGCCGGCCACGTGGAACACGCTGCTGCTGATCGGCAGCGTCATCGTCATCACGGTGGTGTTCGGCGTGCTGCTCGCGCTGCTGGTGAACGAGCCGTTCCCGGGGCGCGGCATCGTGCGCGTGCTGCTCATCTCTCCGTTCTTCGTCATGCCCGCGGTCAACGCGCTGCTGTGGAAGCACATGATGATGAACCCCATCTACGGCGTGCTGGCCGACCTGTGGCGCTTCTTCGGAGCCACGCCGGTCGACTGGCTCACCGATGTGCCGCTGCTGTCGGTGATCGTCATGGTGGCCTGGCAGTGGCTGCCGTTCGCCTGCCTGATCTTCATCACCTCGCTGCAGTCGCTCGACCGCGAACAGATGGAAGCCGCGCGCATGGACGGCGCCAGCCCGTTCCAGCGCTTCTTCTATCTCACCATTCCGCACCTGGGCCGCCCGATGGCCGTGGTGATCATGATCGAGATGATCTTTCTGCTCAGCGTGTTCGCCGAGATCGCCATCACCACCAACGGCGGCCCCGGCAACGAGAGCACGAACATGACCTACCTGATCTTCAAGCAGTCGCTCATGAACTTCGACGTGGGCGTGGCCTCTGCGGGCGCTCTGTTCGCGGTGGTGCTGGCCAACATCGTGGCCGTGTTCCTCATCCGAATCATCGGCAAGAACCTGGACTAGTCATGTTGCACACCCCCAGTCTTCGCGCACTTCGTGTCGCTTCGCCAACCCCCTTGCAGGGGGCAACACCAACGGCCCGGCAGAGCCGGTTCCGTGGTGTTCCTGGAACTGGTCTTGCCCCGAATCAACGAGCGGTGGAGTAACTCATCATGCAACCCAGCAATTTCCTTGCGCAACTGCTGCGCACCCTCGGTGCGTGGGCCGTGGCGCTGCTCCTGTTCTTTCCGCTCGGCTGGCTGTTTCTCACGGCCTTCAAGACGGAGCTGCAGGCCATTCATGTGCCGCCGCTGTTCGTGTTCGAGCCCACGCTGGACAACTTCGGCGAGGTGCAGCGCCGCAGCGACTACCTGCTGTACGCGCGCAACTCGCTCATCACCAGCCTGGGCTCGACCATTCTGGGCCTGCTGATCGCGGCGCCCGCGGCGTACTCGATGGCCTTCTTTCGCACGAAGCGAACGCGCGACATCCTGATGTGGATGCTCTCCACCAAGATGATGCCGGCCGTGGGCGCGCTGGTGCCCATCTACGTGCTGGCGCAAACGGCGGGCCTGCTGGACTCGCTCACCGCGCTGACCATCGTGTTCACGCTGTCCAACCTGCCGATCATGGTGTGGATGCTCTACAGCGCCTACAAGGACATTCCGAACGAAATTCTGGAGGCCGCGCGCATGGACGGCGCGAGCCTGTGGACCGAGTTCCGCCACGTGGTGCTGCCGCTGTCGGTGGGCGGCCTCGCATCGACCGGCCTGCTGTGCCTGGTGCTGAGCTGGAACGAGGCCTTCTGGGCCTTGAACCTCACCTCCGCCAAGGCCGGCACGCTGGCCACGCTCATCGCGTCGTACGCCAGCCCCGAAGGCCTGTTCTGGGCCAAGTTGTCGGCCGCGTCGCTGATGGCCATCGCGCCCATCGTGGTGTTCGGCTGGTTCAGCCAGAAGCAACTCGTCCAAGGCCTGACCTTCGGCGCCGTCAAGTAAAGAAAGGGAGACATCTCATGGCCTACCTCGAACTCAAGAACATCAAGAAGAGCTTTGGCGACGTCAACATCATCAAGGGCGTCGACCTGCAGATTCAGAAGGGCGAGTTCATCGTCTTCGTCGGGCCTTCGGGCTGCGGCAAGTCGACGCTGCTGCGGCTCATTGCCGGGCTGGAGCCCATCACCAGCGGCAACCTGCTGCTCGACGACAAGGACATCACCTGGGCGCCTTCGGGCAAGCGCGACCTGGCCATGGTGTTCCAGAGCTACGCGCTCTACCCGCACATGAGCGTGTACGACAACATGTCGTTCGCGCTCAAGCTGGCGGGCGTGTCCAAGAGCGAGATCAAGACCAAGGTCGAGCATGCGGCCAATACGCTCAACCTCACGCAGTACCTCGACCGCACGCCCAAGGACCTGTCGGGTGGCCAGCGCCAGCGCGTGGCCATCGGCCGCGCCATCGTGCGCGCGCCCAAGGTGTTTTTGTTCGACGAGCCGCTGTCCAACCTGGACGCGGCGCTGCGCGGCAACACGCGGGTGGAAATCCACAAGCTGCACCGCGCGCTGGGTGCCACCACCATCTACGTGACGCACGACCAGGTCGAGGCCATGACGCTGGCCGACCGCGTGGTGGTGCTGCGCGACGGCCTCATCGAGCAGGTCGGCACGCCGCTCGATCTGTACGACCACCCGGCCAACCAGTTCGTCGCGCAGTTCATCGGCATGCCGTCGATGAACATGGTGGCGGCCAATGCCATTCCCAGCTTCTCGGCCGCCACCGGCGGCAAGCTGCCCGCCGACGGCTTCCTCGGCGTGCGCCCCGAAGGTCTGCGCGTGCACCCGAAGCAGGGCGCGCCAGTGAGCGATGTGCAGGGCCGCGTGGAGCTCATCGAGGCGCTGGGCGCCGACACGCTCATTCACGTCGACGTGGGCGGCGTGCCGCTCATTGCACGCCAGAACGACCGCACCCCGCTGCAGGCCGGCGACGACGTGGCGGTGGAGCTCGACCCGTCGGTGCTGCACCTGTTCAATCGCGAAGGCCGTTCGGTCAGCGCGAGCGCTTGATTCTTCCAACGTCTTTTCAACGGACATTCCCGTGACCCACGCGCACATTCCACCGGCTCCCACGGAGTTCACGGTGCTCCATCTCGGCCTGGGCTCGTTCCATCGCGCGCACCAGGCGGTCTACCTGCAGCGGCTGATCGACGCGGGCGACACCCGCTGGTCGCTGTCGGGCGCCAACATTCGGCCGGACATGGCCGACGTCGTTGCCGCGCTGCAGGCGCAAGGCGGGCGCTACATGCTCGAAACCGTGTCGCCGGCGGGCGAGTACCGCTACGAGCAGATCGAGGCCATTCGCGAGGTGCTGCCCTGGGAGCGCTCGCTGGCCCCGGTGATCGCGCGCGGCGCGGCGCCCTCCACGCGCATCGTGTCGTTCACCGTCACCGAGGCCGGCTACTACCTCGACGACAAGGGCAAGCTGGACCTGTCGTTCCCCGACCTTGCCGCCGACGTGGCGCGTGCACGCAATGGCGAAGCCGGTGGCGACAACGTGACCATCTACGGCGCCGTCTGCGCCATTCTGCGTGCGCGCAAAGCCGCGAACGCCGGCGCCGTGACGCTGCTGAACTGCGACAACCTGCGCCACAACGGCGACCGCTTTCACGCGGGGCTGCTTCAGTTCATCGAGCTGGCCGGCGATGCCGATCTGCTGGCCTGGGTGAATGCCCACACGCGCTGCCCCAACGCGATGGTCGACCGCATCACGCCGCGCCCGCCGCCCGAGCTGCGCGCGCGCGTGCAGGCCGCCACGGGGCGCGACGATGCGGCCGCCATCACCGGCGAGAGCTTCATCCAGTGGGTGGTCGAAGACAACTTTGCGGCGGGCCGGCCGGACTGGGGCCGCGTGGGCGTGGAGCTGGTCGAGTCGGTGCAGCCTTACGAAGAGGCGAAGATCCGCATCCTCAACGCCACGCACAGCTGCATTGCCTGGGCCGGCACGCTGGTGGGGTTGAACTTCATTCACGAGGGCACGCACAACGCGGCCGTTCGCAAGATGGCGTTCGACTACGTCACCGACGACGTCATCCCCTGCCTCAGCCCGAGCCCTATCGACCTGGCGGCATACCGCGACGTGGTGCTGGAGCGCTTCGGCAACCCCGCCATCCGCGACACCAACCAGCGCGTGGCGGCGGACGGTTTCTCCAAGATTCCGGGCTTCATTGCGCCGACGGTGCGCGAGCGGCTGGCGGCGGGCCAGGGCATCGACAGCGTGGCGATGTTGCCCGCGCTGTTCCTTGCGTTTTTGCAGCGTTGGCACCAGGGCGCCTTGCCTTATGCGTACCAGGACCAGGGCATGGACGAAGCCGTGGCGCATGCCATCTGCAGCGCGGCCGACCCGGTCGCTGCGCTGTGCGCGGACGTGGGCCTGTGGGGCAAGCTGGCGGGCGACGCGCGCCTGGTCGATGCGGTGCGCCGCGCCGCCGAGCGCGCCGCGCGCTTCGTCGAAACCGAAAGCCGGCCATGAGCGGCCGCTTGCAAGATCGGCATGTGCTGCTGACCGGCGCGGGTGGCGGCATCGGTCTGGCCGTGGCGCAGGCCTGCATTGCGCAGGGCGCGCGCTGCACGGTGATCGACCGCGCCACCGCCGCGCCCGATGCGGTGCGCGCGCTGCAGCAGCAGCACGCCGATCGTCTGGCCTACATCGCGGCCGACGTCACCGACACGCAGGCCATCACGCACATGCTGGCGGAGGCACAAGTGGCCTTCGGGCCGGTGCACACGCTGTTCAACAACGCGGCGGTGTTCGACCTGGCGCCGTTGCTGGACAGTGACGAGGCTTCGTTCGACCGGCTCTTCGCAGTCAACGTGAAGGGCATGTTCTTCGTGATGCAGGCGGTGTTGCGGCACATGGTGGAGGCGGGCACGCAGGGCGCGTCTGTGATCAACATGGCCTCGCAGGCGGGGCGCCGTGGGGAGGCGTTGGTGGCGCACTATTGCGCGACGAAGGCGGCTGTCATCAGCTACACGCAGAGCGCCGCGTTGGCCATGGCGCCGCACGGCATTCGCGTGAACGGCATTTCTCCGGGGGTGGTCGATACGCCGATGTGGGACCACGTCGACAGTCTGTTCGCCAAGGCCGAGGGGTTGGCGCTGGGTGAGAAGAAGCGCCAGGTCGGGCTGGCGGTGCCGCTGGGGCGCATGGGGTTGCCTGGCGACATCGCCGGTGCGGCGGTGTTTCTTGCCAGTGACGAGGCGTGCTACATCACTGCGCAGACTTTGAATGTCGACGGCGGGAATGTCATGAGCTGAGATGCGATGAGACGTTGCTTTTCAAATTGCCGCGACGTTGGTCATTCGGGGCGACGCTCACGCCGACGGGGTGCCTTGCTCCGCGAATGTCCCCCGCTTCGCTCCTCCTTTATTTCGCTGCGCAAGGCACCCCATCGGCGTGAGCGTTGGACAGAGCCGGGGTTGATCGCGCGATCACCCGCAGCGTGCCCTGGTGCACAGGGCGTCGGGTGCTCCCCGCAGCGAAATAAAGGGGGAGGCCGCAGGCCGGAGGACATTCGCGGAGGGGAGTACCCGGCGGCCTGTGCACACGTCCCGAACCTTTGACTCCCTACAGCAAGCAAGCCATGAACGAAGATTTCCACCTCTACCTGGACAGTGCAGACCTGACCGAACTCAAGGCCTGCCTCCCGCACCCGGTGGTGCACGGCGTCACCACCAACCCCACGCTGCTGCTGCGTGCCGGCGTGAGCCGCGCCGCCTTGCCGGACCTGCTCAAGCGCTGCATCGAACTGGGGGCGCGACAAGTGCAGGCCCAGGTGTATTCGAGCGAGGTCGACGGCATGCTCGAAGACGCACACGCGCTGCTGCCGCAGTTCGACAGCGGCCAACTCGTCATCAAGATTCCCGCCACGCGCCAAGGCCTCGATGCCGGCGCACGGCTCATTGCTAAGGGCGTGCCCGTCACGTGGACGGCCGTGTACGCGCCCGAGCAGGCGCACTTTGCCGCACAGCTCGGCGCGGCCTACGCGGCACCGTACCTCGGGCGGCTCGACGATTCCGGCGTGAACGGACTGGCGCTGATTGCGCAGATGCAGTCGCTGGTGGCGCGGCGGGCCATGACCGGTGCATCGGGAACATCCGGCACATCGAGCACACGGCTGCTCGTGGCCAGCGTCCGTTCGCGCGAGGCGTATCTTTCGCTGCTCGGGTTGGGCGTGGGCGCCATCACCATTCCGACCCGGCTGTTTGCCGAACTGCTCGACCATCCGGCCACGCTGGCCGCCGAAAACGGCTTTCTGGCCGACGCACGCGCCTTGCCCTGATTCAGAATCCAGACACCATGCGCATAGCACTCACGGGCGAAGCCCTCATCGATTTCACCGCCAGCCAGGCGGGCACCCTGGCGTTCCTCGGCCATGAGGGCGGCTCGCCGCTCAACACGGCCGTGGCCTGCGCGCGGCTGGGGCAACCCACCGGCTTTCTCACGCAGCTGTCGACCGACCTGTTCGGCGAACGGCTCATGGGCTTTCTGCAACGCAACGGCGTGGACACCCGCTTCGTGCTGCGCAGCAGCGCACCGTCGACGCTGGCCTTTGTCGAACGCACGCCGCAGACCAACCGCTACGCCTTCTACACAAGCGGCAGCGCCGACGCCACCTGGGCGCCCGAGCCGCTGCCGCAGTTGCCGGCGGAATGCCGCTTTCTGCACTTCGGCTCGATCTCGCTGCTGCAAGACCCGGCCGCCACCCGCATCGCCGACCTGGTTTCGGCCCACAAGGGCCAGCGCGTGATCGTGTTCGACCCCAATGTGCGGCCCAGCCTCATCAGCGACATGGCCGCCTACCGCGCGCGCGTCTCGGGCTGGTTCGCGCTGGCCGACCTGGTGAAGCTCAGCGACGAAGACGCGGAACTGCTCGCGCCCGGCCAACCCATCGATGCGCTGGCCGCCGAATGCCTGAATGCCGGCGCGCGCGCGGTGATCGTCACGCGCGGCGGCGACGGTGCCACGCTGTGGCGCACCGGGCATGCGCCACTGAGCGTGGCTGCGCCGCGCGTGCAGGTGGTCGACACCATCGGCGCCGGAGACACCTTCACGGCCGGACTGTCGGTGTCGCTGCTCGCGCACGGCATCGAGCAGCCGGCCCAACTCGGTGCGCTGACCGACGAGGCCTGGCGCGAGGTGATGGGCTTTGCCGCCACCGCCGCCGCGCTGAACTGCACCCGCGAGGGCGCCGACCCACCGACGCTGGCCGCGGTGCACGCCGCGCTGGCGAAAGAACAAAATGGCGCCGGGGCTTCCCTGCCCTGAAGCGTGCCGCCTGAACTGTTGCTGCCTGAACTTGCTGCCATGACGACGTCCACCCGCAAGCGTTCGATCCCTCGCCAGCGCCAGCCCGAGCTGGAGCGCGACTTTGCGCGCTCCCCCTCGCTGGGCTACGAGGCGCCCGAAGAAACCGGCCTGGTGCGCTGCCTGGCGCACGGCTTTCCCAGCCCGCTGGTGCGCTGGCACTTTCATGAAGACTACGAGCTGCACCTGATCACCGAGACCTCGGGCAAGGCCTTCATCGGCGACTGGATCGGGCCGTTCCAGCCCGGCCACCTGGTACTGTGCGGGCCGCGGCTGCCGCACAACTGGATCTCGCTCGACGTGCCCGAAGGCGGCGCGGCGGGCCGCGACCGTGTGATTCAGTTCCGCCACGAGCCCATCGAACGCGCGGCCGCGGAAATTCCCGAGCTGCGCGAGGTGATGCAGCTGCTCGAACGCGCGCGCCACGGCATCGAGTTCTTCGGTATGTCGCAGCAGGCGCAGACGCACTGGGACCACATCAAGGCCGCGCGCGGCGTGCGGCGCCTGGGCCTGTTCTGCGAGTTCCTGGCCGACCTGGCCGAATGCACCGACTACCGGCTGCTGTCCAGCGTGCAGATGCAGGGCGCCCAGGGCGCGGACGGCGACGCGCAGGTCGACCAGATCAACGGCATCGTCAACCGCATCACCAACAACATGGCCGAGTCGATCTCCATGTCGGACGTGGCGGCCGAGCTGGGCATGAGCGAGAGCCGCTTCAGCCGCTTCTTCCGGCGCTCCACCGGCAACAGCTTCACCGACTTCGTGAACCGCGTGCGCATCAACAGCGCCTGCCATCTGCTGATGCAGACCGACCACTACGTGACCGACATCTGCTACCAGGTGGGCTTCAACAACGTGGCCAATTTCAACCGGCGCTTTCTTGAAATCAAGGGCATGACGCCGAGCGAATTCCGGCGCCAGGCCGACACCCGTTTCGGAGTCTGAGGCTCGCCCCCAGGCTTCGCGCACTTCGTGTCGCTTCTCCAACCCCCTGCCGGGGGCAACACCTGAGGCCCGGCAAAGCCGGTTCCTCGGTGTTTCTTGAAAGAGGCGAATTTTCATGCATCGAGCCACGCGAGAGCGCGGCAAATTGAACAAGCAGGGAGTTCATCTTGTACCTGGGACTCGACCTCGGCACGTCCGAGCTCAAGGCGCTGCTGCTGGCGGACGACCACCGCATCGTGGGCGTGGCCCGCGCGCCGCTCACGGTCGAACGGCCGCAACCGCTGTGGTCGGAGCAGGCGCCGCAGCAGTGGTGGCAGGCGCTGGAGCATGTGATGCAAGCGCTCGGCCAGTCGCACCCTGAAGCGCTTGCCGCGGTGCGCGCCATCGGCCTGTCGGGCCAGATGCACGGCGCCACGCTGCTCGACGCAGAGGGTGAGGTGCTGCGCCCGGCCATCCTCTGGAACGACGGCCGCAGCGGCCCGCAGTGCGAGGCACTCGCGCGCGCCGTGCCGCGCCTGGGCGAGATCGCGGGCAACCTGGCGATGCCCGGGTTCACCGCGCCCAAGCTGATGTGGGTGCGCGAGCACGAGCCCGGCATCTTCAATCGCACGGCACGCGTGCTGCTGCCCAAGGACTGGCTGCGCTTCATGCTCAGCGGCGAGGCGGTCAGCGATATGTCGGACGCGGCGGGCACCCTGTGGCTCGACGTGGGCGCGCGTGACTGGTCCGACGAACTGCTCGCGGCCACCGGCCTCACGCGCGCGCACATGCCGCGCCTGGTGGAGGGCAGCGAAGTCTCCGCGCAGCTCAAGCCCGAGCTGGCCGTGCGTTGGGGTCTGGGCAACGGCGTGCTGATTGCGGGCGGTGCCGGCGACAACGCCGCCAGCGCGGTCGGCATGGGGCTGGTCGAGCCGGGGCAGGGCTTTGTGTCGCTGGGCACGTCGGGCGTGGTGTTCGTGTCGACCGACCGCTTCCTGCCGAACCCGGCGCAGGCGATGCATGCCTTCTGCCATGCGCTGCCGAAGCGCTGGCACCAGATGTCGGTGATGCTCTCGGCCGCGAGCGCGGTGAGCTGGGCCGCAAAGACGTTCAAGTTCGCCGACGAGGCCGCGCTGCTCGAAGCGGCGGCGTCGGTGGCGCCTGAGCAGCGCGCGCGTTGCCCGCTGTTCCTGCCGTACCTGTCGGGCGAACGCTCGCCGCACAACAACCCGAATGCGCAGGGCGCGCTGTTCGGCCTGACGCATGCGCACGGTCCGGCCGAGATCGCCTACGCGGTGGTCGAGGGCGTGAGCTTCGGCCTGCGCGATGGCTTCGACACCTTGCGCCTGCCTGCCGACATGCCGCTGCGCGAGATGGCGCTGGTGGGCGGCGGTGCGCGCAGCGTGTGGTGGGGGCAACTGCTGGCCGACATCTTCGGCGTGACGCTCACGCTGTATGCGGGCAGCGAGACAGGCGCAGCGCTGGGCGCGGCGCGCCTGGCGTGGCTGGCCGATGGGGGAGACGTTGCGCAGGTGTGCACGCTGCCGCCGGTGAAGCAGCAGCTCGTGCCGTCGACCGCCGACAAGGATCTGCACAAGGCGCGGCATGCACGCTTCCAGGCGTTGTACATCGCGCTGCAGGATCAGTTTCAATAGCCCCACCAGCCCGAACGGTTCGTGATGCCGTGCAAGCAGACGAAAAAAGGGCCGCTTGCGCGGCCCTTCGTTTTGGTGAGCAGAGCTCAGCCGGGCATTACATGCCCATGCCGCCCATGCCGCCCATTCCGCCCATGTCGGGCATGCCGCCGCCAGCACCCGACTCGTCCTTGGGTGCGTCCGCAACCATGGCTTCGGTCGTCAGCAGCAGCGAGGACACCGAAGCGGCGTTCTGCAGTGCGGTGCGGGTGACCTTCGTCGGGTCCAGGATGCCCAGTTCGAGCATGTCGCCGTACGTGTCGTTGGCAGCGTTGAAGCCGTAGTTGCCCGAACCGGCCAGCACGGCGTTGACCACCACCGAGGCTTCGCCGCCGGCGTTGTTCACGATTTCGCGCAGGGGCGCTTCGATGGCCTTCAGCACCAGCTTGATGCCGGCTTCCTGGTCGGCGTTGTCGCCCTTGACCGAGTCGCCCACAGCTTGCTTGGCACGCAGCAGAGCCACGCCGCCGCCAGCCACAACGCCTTCTTCCACGGCAGCGCGGGTAGCGTGCAGTGCATCTTCGACGCGGGCCTTCTTTTCCTTCATTTCGACTTCGGTGGCGGCGCCGACCTTGATCACTGCAACACCGCCGGCCAGCTTGGCCACGCGCTCTTGCAGCTTTTCACGGTCGTAGTCGCTCGTGGCTTCTTCGATCTGCACGCGCACTTGCTTCACGCGGGCTTCGATGTCGCCAGCGGCACCGGCGCCGTCGATGATGATCGTGTTTTCCTTGCCCACTTCGATGCGCTTGGCTTGACCCAGGTCGGCCAGCGTCACCTTTTCGAGCGTCAGGCCCACTTCTTCAGCGATGACCTTGCCGCCCGTCAGGATGGCGATGTCTTCCAGCATGGCCTTGCGGCGGTCGCCGAAGCCAGGCGCCTTGACAGCCACAACCTTCAGGATGCCGCGGATCGTGTTCACGACCAAGGTAGCCAGGGCTTCGCCTTCGACTTCTTCGGCAATGATCAGCAGCGGACGGCCAGCCTTGGCAACTTGCTCCAGCACCGGCAGCAGGTCACGGATGTTGCTGATCTTCTTGTCGAACAGCAGCACGAAGGGGTTGTCCAACAGCGCCGATTGCTTCTCGGGGTTGTTGATGAAGTAAGGCGACAGGTAGCCGCGGTCGAACTGCATGCCTTCGACGACGTCGAGTTCGCTGTCCAGCGACTTGCCGTCTTCCACGGTGATCACGCCTTCCTTGCCGACCTTGTCCATCGCGTCAGCGATGAGCTTGCCGATGGTTTCGTCGCTGTTGGCCGAAATGGAGCCGACTTGCGCGATTTCCTTGGAGGTGGTGGTGGGCTTGGAAGCCTTCTTCAGCTCGGCGACCAGGGCCGTCACGGCCTTGTCGATGCCGCGCTTCAGGTCCATCGGGTTCATGCCGGCAGCCACCAGCTTGAAACCTTCGCGAACGATGGCTTGTGCCAGCACGGTCGCGGTGGTGGTGCCGTCACCGGCGTTGTCCGAAGTCTTGGAAGCCACTTCCTTCACGAGCTGGGCGCCCATGTTCTGCAGCTTGTCCTTGAGTTCGATTTCCTTGGCGACCGACACGCCGTCCTTGGTCACGGTGGGGGCGCCGAACGAGCGTTCGAGCACCACGTTGCGACCCTTGGGGCCCAGGGTGACCTTGACTGCGTTGGCCAGGATGTTGACACCCTCGACCATGCGTGCGCGGGCTTCACCGCCGAAGACTACGTCTTTTGCTGCCATGTGTATTTACTCCGAATGGGATGAATGAATTACTTCTCGACGACTGCGAACAGGTCGTCTTCCTTCATGACGAGCAGTTCGTCACCGTCGACCTTGACGGTCTGGCCGCTGTACTTGCCGAACAGGACGCGGTCGCCGACCTTGACGGTCAGTGCGGTCAGTTCGCCCTTGTCGGTGCGCTTGCCCGGGCCGACGGCCAGGACTTCGCCTTGATCGGGCTTTTCAGCGGCTGCGTCGGGGATGACGATGCCGGAGGCGGTCTTGGTTTCGCTGTCAACACGCTTGACGATCACGCGATCGGCCAAAGGACGAAGTTTCATTGCATCTCCTGAATATGGATAAGAAACGGGTTTGTGGTCGGGCGCCGGACAGGGCCTGGCACCCATTCGACTGGCGGCGAGTGGCTGTTAGCACTCGTCGGCAGCGAGTGCTAATGATAAGGGCATTCGATGACGTTTCAAGGGCAGGGGCTTGCGGTGCCGAATTTGCCGGGCGATTGCCGGGCGATTGCCGGGCGGTTCAGGCCCATGCAAAAGACGCAGCTTTCGCGCCGCCGCGCCGCCCTGCATCGCGCGTCCCTGCCTGACGTATGCTGTGGCACCGCTGCATTGCACACAGTTTGTAGACAAACGATATGAAACCCAAAGCCCCGACACAACCGACGCCCCGCGCCAGGACCGGCAAGGCGCAGGTGCAGGCGAGTGTCGTGGCTTCGGGCACCCGCAAGACGGGGCAGGCCGCCGCAAAGGCCGCTGCCAAAGTTGCCGCCAAGCCCTCCGCCAAAGCGTCCCCCAACCCCGCCAAGCCCGCCAAGCCCGCCAACCCCGCCAAGCCCGCCACCCAACCCTCGCCCGACGCATCCGGCGAAGCCTCCAAGAACCTCACCGACCGCGCCTACGCCGTGGTGCGGCGGCTCATTCTGGAGCGCGAGCTGACCGGCGGCGAGGTGCTGGTCGAAGGCCGCTTGGCCGAGCGGCTGCAGATGTCGCGCACGCCGTTGCGGGAGGCCCTGCTTCGGCTCGAAGGCGAAGGCCTGCTGGTGCGGGCCAATGCGCGTTCGTATGCGGTGCGGCGCATCACCGCATCGCATTACTTCCAGTGCCTGCAGGTGCGCGAACGGCTGGAATCGCAGGCCGTGTCGCTCGCCATCGGCCATGTGCCCGCGGAACTGGTGCAGCGCCTGCGGGCCGACATTCTGTCGCTCGATTCGAGCCAGCAGGGCTCCAGCCACTGGCATGCCGACGACGAGATCCACGGCCTGTTCGCGCGTGCATCGGGCAACGCGATGCTGGCCGAGACCATCGCCCATCTGCGCGTGCTGTGCCGTCTCTTCGAAGTGGTCGACCCTTTCAACCGCATCGAGGAAGACAGGGCCGAGCACCTGGCGATCTTGAATGCCTACATCGCGGGCGATGCCAGGCTGGCCGAAGAGGCGGTCATCGCCCACCTGCGCAACCTGGCGCGCTACACGCTGTCCAGGCTCAGCAACGGGCTGGTCACCGACTTCCCGAGCTAGCCGCCAACCGGCAGCCTCCAGCGGCGCTCAGTGCCGCAGGATCTTGCCCACGAAATCGCGGGTGCGGGCTTCGCGGGGCGCATCGAAGATCTGCTTGGGCCCGCCGATTTCGACCACCTGGCCGTCCGCCATGAAGACGACCTTGCTCGACACCTCGCGCACGAAGCCCATCTCGTGCGACACGATGAACATCGTCATGCCCTCGGCGGCCAGCAGCCGCACCGTGTCGAGCACCTCGTTCACCAGCTCCGGGTCGAGCGCTGCCGTCACCTCGTCGAGCAGCAGAATGCCCGGCTGCAGCGCCAGCGCACGGGCAATGGCCACGCGCTGCTGCTGCCCGCCGGACAACTGGTCGGGGTACGCGTTCAGCTTGGCACCCATGCCCACCTTTTCGAGCAGCTGGATCGCGTAGGCCTCCACCTGCTTGCGCGGGCGGCCCTTCACCTTGATGGGCGCGACCGTCACGTTGTCGAGCACCGTCATGTTCTGGAACAGGTTGTACTGCTGGAACACGATGGCCATTTGAGAGCGCACGCGGCGCAGCTGCTCGCGGTCGTTGTAGTCGAGCGTCTGGCCGTCGATGCGCACCTGGCCTTCCAGCGGCGGCAGCAGGCCCATGAGCACGCGCAGCAGGGTGCTCTTGCCGGAGCCCGACGGCCCGATGAGGCTGACGATTTCTCCCTTGTCCACCGACAGGTTGATGCGCTCGAGTACGGTGTGCGCGCCGTAGTTGGCCTTCAGGTCAACGATTTCGAGTTGGGGCAAGTTTTTTCTCCAGGTATTTGCCGAACCGGGCCAGCGGATAGGACAGCATGAAATAAAGCGCCAGCACCGTGCCGTAGACCAGCGTGGCCGAAAAGCCCTTGTTGTTCATCGTCTTGCCGGCAAACGCCAGCTCGACCACGCCGATCTGCGAGGCCAGCGCGGTGTCCTTGATGAACAGCACGAAGAAGCCGAACACCGGCGGCAGAATGATCTTCCAGGCCTGCGGCACGATCACCAGTCGCAGCGTCTGCAGGTAGCTGAAGTTCATGGCCGCGGCCGCGTCCCACTGGTTGCGGTGCACCGACTCCAGCCCGCTGCGCACAATCTCGGCAATGAAGGCCGTGGCAATCAGGCAGACGCTGATCAGGGCCACGGTGAACATGGCCAGGTCGGCCTTCAGGCCCTGGAAGATGAAGAACACCAGCATCAGCGTGACCAGGAACGGAATGCGCCTGAACAGCTCGATGAAGGCCGCCGCCGCCATGCGCAGCGGCTTGCCTGCCGGCCGGCTGCCCAGCCGCACGGCCGCCAGCAGAAAGCCCAGCGAAAAGCCGACCACGCAGCCCACGGCCGACAACGCGAAGGTCACGCCCAGCGCCTTCGCGAAGAACAGCAGGTTGTAGTAGCTGAAGAAGCGGGGCAGCTCCTGCACGATCTGCTCGAGCATCAGAACCACCTCATCTTGGCGCGAAAGAAGCGCTTGCCCACGAAGGCCAGCGACAGGGTGGCGATCAGCGTGATCACGATGTAGAGCACCGCCACCACGGAGAACACCTCGATCGAGCGGAAGGTTTCCGCGTTGATGTTGTAGGCGCGGCCCGTGAGTTCTTCCACCCCGAAGATCGCCGCCATCGAGGTGCCCAGCGTCATCAGGATGTACTGGTTGGACAGCGGCGGAAACAGCACGCGAACAATGTGCGGAAGGATCACGTAGCGAATGGTCTGCAGGCGCGAGAAGCCCAGTGTCTCGGCGGCCTCCAGCTCGGGCACGCGCACCGATTCGAAGCCCGCGCGCTGAATTTCCGTGAGGTATGCACCTGCATTGAGCGTCATGCCGATCAGCACCGCCTGGTAGGGCGACAGCACGATGCCGGCGTCGGGCAGCGCGAAGAAGAGAAAGAAGATCTGGATCAGCTGCGGCGTGTTGGTGAAGAACACCACGTAGGCGCCGACGATGCGGCGTGCCCAGCGCGGGCCGTAGGCCCGGACAGATGCGCCGCCCAGCCCCAGCAGCATGCCCAGGGCGAAAGCCAGGAACGCGATCTGCAGGCTCAGCCAGGCGCCCCCGGCCAGGTAGGGCAGGCGCTCCAGCACCGATGCGTAGTCGAATTGCATGCGCGCCCTGCGGCCTTACTTGTAGCTGGGCGCGGTGCGCGGGTCGTGCAGCATCGGGCCGCCGAACCACTTCTTCCAGCGCTCGTCCGCAAAGCCGCTCTTGTGCATTTCCTTGATGGCGACATTGAGTTTTTCGCGCAGCGCGTCGTTGCCCTTCTGCACGCCGATGCCGCAGAAATAGACCTCGATGGGTGCGTCCACGATGCGCCAGTCGATCTTGTGCTTGGCGGTGTGCTCGGTCATGAAGTCCATCACGTCGATCATGGCGTCGGCGCGGCCCTGGGCAATGGCGCGCACCGCGTCGGGGTAGTTGTCCAGCAGCAGCAACTGCGCCTTGGGCAGCTTTTCCTGCACCAGTTTCACGGGGGTGGCGCCGCGCACTTCCACCAGCCTGACCGCCGGATCGTTGAGCTCCATCCAGTCCTTGTAGGGCTTGGCCTTGGTGGTGAGCACGCCCAGCACCTCGGTGTGCAGCGGCACGGTGAAGTCGATCACTTTCTGGCGCTCGGGCGTGATGGTCATGGCGCCCAGCACCGCGTCGATCTTGCCGCTGCTCACGAACGGAATGCGGTCGGGCGAGCCGACCTGCACGATCTCGGTCTTGACGCCCAGCAGTTCGCCGAGCTTGCGCGCGATGTCGACGTCGAAGCCGTCGATCTCGTTCTTGTCGTTGAACACGCCCAGCGGCGGCAGCGTCGGGTTGACGCCCACCACCAGCTTCTTGCTGGCCACGATCTCTTCGAGCGTGCGCGCCAGGCTGATGCCCGGCAGGGCGAAAAGGGCCGAGCCCAGCGCCAGCGAACCGGCCACCAGCAAGGTGCGGCGGGCGGCATTCCTTGTTTGCTTCATCGAGAAAACTCCTAGAGGTTGAAGGTTGAGTCGGAGGCGCCGCTGCGCTCCGGGTTGCCGGGTGAACGGATGCAAGACGAATGCCAGATGGCAAATTGTCTGCAAAAAATATAAGATTTATATATTGAATGTATACAATAAAATCGCGCCGGTCCAGTCAAAGCTTCGGCTGCTGATTTCGCCCCCCTTGTCTGCTTCTCGATCGATTGCCCATCACGCCTCTTTTTCCATGACCAAAAGCTCAACTCCCGCCCCGCAATCGCTGCGCGACGACCGCTCCGTGCAGCGCGGGCCGGCGGTGCGGTTCATGGCGGACGGCCGCACGGTCGACGCCTTCGAAGGCGAGAGCGTGGCGGCGGCGCTGCTCGCCGCGGGGCAGCGCACGCTGCGGCGCAGCCCGCGCAACGGCGAAGCGCGCGGCATGTTCTGCCTCATGGGCTCGTGCCAGGAATGCCTGGTGTGGGTCGGGGCGCGCAAGCTGCCGGCCTGCCAGGTGCCGGTGGCGGCGGGCATCAGCGTCGAGTCGCTCGACTTCCGGGAGCAGCGCCTTGGCTGAGGCGCTGCCTTCGCCGGTCGACCTGCTCGTGATCGGGGCCGGCCCGGCCGGTGCGCGGGCTGCATTGCGCGCCCGCGCCTGCGGGCTCGACGTGCTGCTGGTCGACGAGAACACCGACGCGGGCGGCCAGGTGTGGCGCGCGCTGCCCCCGGGCTTCAGGCGCGTGGCCGGCGCCGCGCATTCGCCCGAGGCGATGCAGGGCGACGCCCTGCGCGCCGAGCTCGGCGCTTGCGGCGTGCGCTGCCTCTACGGCCACAAGGTGTGGAACGTGGGCAGCAGCCTTCGCACCGACCTCATCGGCGAAGGCGGCGTGTCGAGCTGGCAGCCGCGCGCGCTGCTGGTGGCGACCGGCACCACCGAGCGCGTCGTGCCTTTCGAGGGCTGGACCCGGCCCGGCGTGATCGGCCTGGCAGCGGCCACCATCCTGCTCAAGTCCCAGCACATGCTGCCCGGCCGGCGCACGGTGGTCGCCGGCAGCGGCCCGCTGCTGCTGGCCGTGGCAAACGGCATCCTCAAGGCCGGCGGAGAGGTCGCTGCCGTGCTCGACCTCGCCAGCCGCGCCGACTGGCTGCGCACCCTGCCTGCACTGGCAGGCCGGTCCGACCTGCTCTGGCAGGGCCTGCAATGGCAGGCGCGGCTGCGCATGGCCGGCGTGCCGATGCTGCATCGGCACGGCATCGCGTCGGTCGCGGCCTTCGGCGATGCGTTCCGGGTTCACGCGCAACAGGTCGATGCGAGCGGTGCGCCTGTGCCTGGCGCGGCGCCTGTGGTCTTCGAGGCCGACAGCGTCGCGGTAGGGCACGGCCTGGTGCCCGCCACCGACGTGACCCGGCTGCTGCGCGCGCGCCATCGCTACGACGCCGCCCGTGGCGGCTGGATTGCCGACGCCGATGCGCAGGGCCGCACCTCCGTGCCCGGCCTGTATGTCGCCGGCGACGGCGCGGGCATTGCCGGTGCCGCCGCGGCCGGTGTTCATGGCGAGCTGGCGGCGGTCGCCTGCGCCCACGACCTTGGCGTGCTGGCGCCCGACGCGCATGCCTCGTTGCGTGACCGGCTGCTCGCGCAGTGGCGCGGGCCGGCGCGTTTCGGACATGCCATGGCCGGCCTGATGGCGCTGCGCGAAGGCAGCGTGGCGGCCATCGCGCCCGCCACCGTGGTCTGCCGCTGCGAGGACGTCACCCGTGCGGAGATCGACGCGGCCGCGCGCGAGGGGGCTCGCGACATGAACCAGCTCAAGGCCTGGACCCGCTGCGGCATGGGCCCGTGCCAAGGCCGCACCTGCGCCGACGTGGCGGGCGCCTTGCTCGCCGCCCATGTGGGCGGTCGCGAAGCGGCGGGCTGCTTCACCGGCCGCGCGCCGTTGCGGCCGGTGTCGCTGGCCGAGGTGGCCGGCGACTACACCTACGCCGACATACCGATTCCGAAGGCGGCCCCGCTGTGAGCCTCGACACGCAAGACACCCGCAGCAGCCGCACCCCCGGCACCCCCGGCACCCCCGGCACCCCCGGCACCCCCGG
>NNBV01003083.1_pt1 | contig 25482 bp, 17 predicted proteins | sample 1173771 | NCBI WGS metagenome assembly NNBV01 (sample SAMN07173938, study PRJNA388173) | plant metagenome | isolation source: symbiotic tissue sample KVS11 | place: Norway: Troms, Kvaloya island | reverse complement strand
AAGTATGAAAACACTTCCTGAGATGGATACAACGTAACTGCTCTGCAAAAAGAAATTCAGCCAGCTGAGATTTGTAAATCCAAACTCTTTATAAAACAACACACCTACCGATCCCAGGTAGCCAAACGAATCGGCGAGGTAAATGACAAACCCCACTGTACCTGCATACCGGAAGGTGGCGAGCAGGCGATCAAAGAAAATGCTGTTGAAGGGCACATAGCCTAAGTACAGTCCGAGCCCCACCAGGATCATCCATACGGGAGCGGATAGCAAACTGATTTCGAACAGGTAGGTACTGAGCCCGATTAAAATCATTCCGCTTAATATGATGTAATGATTCACTGCCAGTGCAATGCGATTATTACGAATGAACATCACGCAACCCATGGCAATCAGTACAATGACAGCAATAGGGATTTCAGTTAACGTGAGTAACTCTGGTGAATTACCGAAACCAAGACTGTTCCATATTTCGATAGAGAAGTTGTCTCTGAAATCGCGAAAAGCAGTAAGTAACATGTAACTGATAATTAGTAATACCAGCCCAGGAGCAAAATTTAAAATGAATTGCCTGCGCTGTTGCCCGTTCATGGGTAAGCGTTTGGTGCGCAATGCCTCATCTTCCGCTGAAGGTGGTGGCAGTTGGTCAAGAAGAAACAGGAAAAGAAATAAAGGTAACAGGAACAGGCATCCGGTAACGAAAGGCATCCACCATTCGGATACTGAMCAATTTAACATCACATAAGCGCCCACTGATTTTACAAAGCCGGATGAAAAAATAAAACTCACGGATAAACCGGCACCGAGCATTTCTGTCGTTCGTCTTCCTTCCAGGTAACTGAAAATTATTCCCCAGATCATACCTAATGGCAATCCATTAGTGAAAAGAAAGAAAATATTGTACGGTGGAGGAACAAGAGCAAATAAGAGTAATGATAGTGCGGCAACAGCAACGAGAAGAATCATTCCTGCTTTGCGTGACGTAGTTCGAAGTTCAGAAATGATTTTGATGCCAATGAATTTGGAAAGCGCATATCCAAGTACCTGGAAGATAACGAGCCACACTTTATAAGTGATGCCCAGATAAATTAATCCTTCGAAGGTGCCAACGGAAAATGCTTTACGAAATGCATAGACACACGTGTATAAACAGAAGGCTGTTGTTGCTGCGTAGAGTGAAAACCAAAACGAATTTGTTTTCTGTAGCCAGCGTGTGAGGGGAGAAGTAAGGTTCAATTTATTTTTTTTCGAAACTACTTTTGCAATGCCATGCTGAAATGAATGAGATGTGATGTTTGCGTTAAAGACCGGAGGGTTTAATTAATATTTCGTTTACAATAGCAGCTTTACTATTTGATAGAGAATGGACTACTTGCCTGCATGATGAATTCAAAAAATACTGCGGACATTGCCATTGTAGGAGCTGGCATTGTGGGACTGGCACATGCCTACATGGCATTACGCAAAGGGTATCGCGTGGTGCTCTTTGACCGCGATCAGTTTGCGGTAGGTGCTTCAGTGCGCAACTTTGGTTTGATATGGCCCATTGGTCAGGAGCCAGGTGTGGGGTTGGATCGTGCGATGCGCAGTCGTGGGCATTGGCTGGAAGTAGCAGAGCAAGCTGGTTTCTGGATCAATCCCAATGGATCATTACATGTAGCCTATCACGAAGACGAATGGGATGTACTCAATGAGTTTAACACGATATATAATGATGCCGGATATTCTACCCGTTTGCTCCATGCAGATTCGGTCGCATCAAAATCAGGGTTTGTAAAGAAAGAAGGGTTGAAGGGAGGACTTTGGAGTGATACGGAATGTACGGTCAATCCGCGTGAAGCGATTCGTAAAATTCCACTGTGGCTGGAGGAGAAGTATGGATTGATCACACGCTTTGGTCATGTGGTTACGAATATTGAGATGCCACGCGTACAGACAGCGCGTGAAAGCTGGCAGGTGGATAAGATATTTGTTTGTAATGGAGCAGACTTTGAAACCTTATATCCGGAAGTATTCGATGCACAGCCGATCACTAAATGTAAACTGCAAATGATGAAGGCGGTTTCGTCTATTGATAACCTGAAAATCGGTCCATCGCTGTGTGCAGGTTTAACATTGCGTCATTATGCCGCGTTTTCAAAATGCGCTTCTTTGAAGAAGCTGGATGAACGCTACGATCAGCTTAATCCTGCTTACAAAAAAGATGGCGTACATATTCTGTTGGCACAAAACGGTCAGGGTGAGTTAATCATCGGTGACTCTCATCATTATAGTAAAACCGTGGAGCCTTTTGATAACGAAGAAGTGAATGAACTGATACTCGGTTACCTGGATTCGTTCACAGAGCTTGGAGCTTTGAAGATCACTGAGCGATGGCACGGTGTCTATCCGAAGGTAAAGGGAAATATCAGTTTAGTGGTAGAGCCGGAACCAAATGTGACCATTGTAAATGGATTAGGAGGCGCAGGCATGACTTTATCGTTTGGATTGGCGGAAGAAGTGATCGGGCGCTTATAATAATAGAGTGACTCCATTCAATTATATCCTCTATTTCAAATAATACGTCACCAGCATTACCACCGGCCCTGAACTTCTGTTCACAGGCATGTGTGGTTTGCTTGCATCAAAGTAAAGCGTATCGCCTTCATTCAGGCGGATAATTTCTTCGTTGATATAATAGTCACATTGCCCGGAGAGGATATACTTCACTTCGTGTCCATCTGTAATGGTGGGTTTGCTTCGCGCTCCCGGCTGTACAGTAAGTAACACCATTTCCATGGAGCTACCGGGCATACTTTGTGAAAGTAAAAACCGGTACGAAAAACCTTCACGGTCTTCTTTATGGATCACCTGCTGCTCTTCTTTCTTAATAAGGAGATAGTCTTTACCGCGCAGCAGATCCATGCCATCAAAGAAATCTTTCAGTGTCACTCCCAATGCATTCACTATTCCAAGAAATACTGGAAGAGAAGGTATGGTTCGCGAGTTTTCAATTTTCGAAAGCAACCCTTTGCTCACGTTCGAGTTTTTACTCAACTCTGCGAGCGTAAGATTTTTATTGGAACGCAGGGCTTTTATTTTTTTTGCTACCCGTGGCAGCAGCTCCGTATCGATCATGGGTTTTGGTTTACTAATTGTAAACTTTCTATTTTCCTTCCGCTCTTCCAATTCAAACAGATTTTGTTTGTGTGAATGAATTGTTAAACGAATTTGTGCCTGATCCCGATTGAAAAACCGCATTGGTGGAAAATGAATTATCGAATTATTAAAGTCCCTTCCTCTTTCCCCTTCGCTATTAACGCTTACATAATTTGCCACTAAAGCCATCATCAAAACCTTTTTCAATTTTTGATGCATTCAACCCATAACCCTTTGTATATGCACAAAACTTTATCTGAGAAGGTTCAAAAGAAAGGCTTAATCGTGAGGCTTTTATTTTTGATCTGCTTCATGGCTACCAACTATGCCATGGCGCAACGCACGCTGTCCGGAAAAATTATTTCCGGTGAAGATCAATCGCCTTTGCCCGGTGTGAACATCGTGGTAAAAGGAACAACCAACGGAACCATTTCCGATGCCAATGGAATTTATTCACTTAACCTGACCTCTGACAATGATGTGGTTGTCTTTTCATTTGTCGGCTACCTGTCGCAGGAAGTTTCGCCTGCAGGTCGTACTTCATTGGATGTGACTTTGGCTACGGATGCTACCCAATTATCAGAAGTAGTTGTCACTGCTTTGGGTATTGAAAAAGATAAAGGCAAGATTGGCTATGCCACGCAGCAAGTGAGCGGTGAAAGTTTAATAAAGGCACGTGATCCTAACCCGATTAACAACCTTACGGGAAAGGTAGCAGGCTTAACCGTTGCTGCCTCAACTGAATTGTTAGGAGGTCCTGGGATTTTTCTCCGTGGTAAAACACCACTGTTTGTAGTAGATGGTGTTCCAATTCAGTCGGACACATGGAACATCAGCCCTGATGACATTGAAACCTACACTATATTAAAAGGCCCATCGGCTTCGGCATTGTATGGATCACGTGGTCAGTATGGTGCTATTCAGATCACCACCAAGAGAGGCACAAAAGATAAGCGCGGTGTTTCCGTTGACTTTAACTCTTCGTTTATGTTAGAGAAAGGATTCCTGGCGATACCAAAAGTGCAGGATGAATATGGTCCTGGCGATCATGGCCGTTATGCATTCGCTGATGGAAAAGGTGCCGGATTGAATGATTCCGATTATGATGTTTGGGGACCTAAATTCGAAGGACAATTAATTCCGCAGTATGATGGAGTAGTTGATCCAAACAATACATACACGACTACCTTCCCAAGTGGTGCTTCGTATACCGGTAATATCATTCCTACTCCCTGGACAGCACGTGGTAAAGATAATCTTACCCGTTTTCTCCAGGCAGGCATTATTAATACGAATAACATAGCTGTGTCCGCCAAAGGTGATAAATATGATCTGCGTTTTTCCACAACCTATAATTACCAGCGAGGTATTGTACCGAATTCGCAATTGAATTCTAACAACTTCAATATCTCGGGAGGGATAGACCTTTCACCTAAAGTCAGATTTGAAGCCAATATCAATTACAACAAACAATACACCGACAACTATCCGGATGCCAACTATGGTCCGAATAGTTTGATCTATAATATGGTGATCTGGGGTGGTGCAGACTGGAGCGTTGACGACATGAAGAATTACTGGCAGAAAGGTAAGGAAGGGGTTCAACAGATTTATGCCGATTATACCCGTTATAACAATCCATGGTTTACAGCAAAGGAATGGCTACGCGGTCATTACAAAACAGATGTATATGGTTACATGTCGTTGCGCTGGGAAATAGCAAAGGGACTTGATATTGTAGGCCGCACCCAGATTAACTCTTATGATATTCTGCGCACAGAAAAGTTTCCGTACTCGGCAACCACCTACGGACGTGAGCAAGCTAAAGGAGATTATCGCGAAGACAAACGCAATCTGTTTGAAAATAACACCGACTTTCTTTTAACCTATACAAAGAAGCTGGGTGCTGATTTTGATCTGAGAGCTTCTGCTGGCGGCAACCTGCGCTCGTTTAACTATCGTTCAAGCTATACGACTACGGATTATTTAAATGTTCCGGGATGGTATAACTTCGCCAACTCACTTAATCCCGTTAAATCTTTTGGTTTCGAAGCACCCATGTCGGTGCTCAGCGCGTACGGGTATGCAGATTTAACTTATCGTAACTTTCTTACCCTTTCATTAACCGGCCGCAGTGACAAGCACTCTACATTACCTGCCGCGAACAATAAATATTTCTATCCATCAGCATCGTTGAGTGCGGTTATTTCTGAAGTAGTTGATCTTCCTGCTCCTTTCTCTTATTTACAGGTAAGAGGCTCGTATGCGAAAGTAGGAAGTGCATTAACCTCTTCGACCATTGGGCCGATTCCGTCTATCTCCATCAATGGTAATCCGCTTGGATACGGATCGACTTATACAACACCTTATGATGGGCCTAGTTATGTGAATGCCCCGGTATACAGCACATCGCTGTTATACAACAATCAACCGGCTGCGTATTATACAAACACCATTACCAATCCAACCCTGGAACCAAGTTTCAGTTCTGCTTTTGAGACGGGTGTGGATGTACGGTTTCTTCAAAACCGGATAGGACTGGATGCCACCTACTTCCAGAGTTTAGATGGCCCCGGTATTTTTAACTTACCTATATCTCAAACATCCGGATATACTTCCGCCCTTGTAAATGGTATCAAAACAAAGCGCACAGGTGTAGAGCTCGTATTGAAAGGTACTCCGGTAGATCTGCCCAATGGTCTTCAATGGGATGTCATGGTAAACTGGTCTACGTTCAAAGAAGTAGTGGATGAAATTTATCCTAATGTCTCTAATCTGAATACCTATGTGCAGGTGGGCGAACGTGTCGATCAGATCTGGGGTTCTGCTTTGGTACGTAAAAAGGATGGTACGTTAATTATCGGTTCTGACGGTCGCGCTATTCCTGAAACAACAATCAATGGAAATGCGAGTAGCTTTCTTGGTTACTACAATCCGGACTGGGCCTATGGTATCACGAATACTGTAACCTATAAAAGCTTTTCACTTAGTTTCCAGTTTGACGGACGCGTAGGTGGAAACATCGAGAACTATATACAGAAACAAACTTTCAGAGGTGGCCGTCATATAGCAACTGTGGAAGGCGCTATGGGCGAAGCCCGCAACCAGGATTATCTTGGCGTGAAGTCGTATGTAGGCGAAGGTGTTAACCTTGCTTCAGGAGCGATTACATTAGATAATGAAGGGAATATCACCAATGAGAATGAACTGACCTTTACTTCATCGAATACGAACAAGACTTATCTGCAGGATTATATCAGTCGTTATTACAACACGAATGAATCGAACATGATCAGCCGTACCTTCTCTAAACTGAGAGAAGTGATTGTAACATATAATGTTCCTTCAGAGGTTCTTTCTCGCACTTTTATGAAACGCGCAAGTGTATCATTGATAGGACGGAATCTGTTCTACTTTGCCAAGTACAAAGATCTTGACATTGAGCAATACGGTGGTAGTGAAACAGGATCAGGTTTGCAGACACCCACACAGCGCAGATATGGTGTTAATTTAAATATCACCTTCTAACAATTACAGAAATGAAAAAAATCAAATTTATACTCATTGCCCTAGTTGCTACGCTTGCATTGAATAGCTGTGCCGACTTTGAAGAACTGGAGAAAAACAAGAACAAGCCTAACCAGGTACCAGCGGGTTTGGTTTTCAACGGCATCTTAAATGATTTATATGAACGACCATGGTCAGTGGAGCATCGTCAAAACCAGTTTTGGGCATGCAACTATAACTACTATGGAACCAATGAGTATTGGTCTGCGGCAGGACTTAATTTTTTCACACTCAAGAATATTGAGAAGATGAAGGAAGAAGCCATTCGTAATGGAGCGAAGGAAGTAAATCCTTACAGTGCGTTGGGTAAGTTTCTATCAGCAGTGTTTTATGTGCGCATGAGCCAGCGTGTTGGTGATGTTCCTATGACTGAGGCATTGCAGGGATTAGATAACATCGCACCTAAGTATGACAATCAGAAGCAAATCTACATCGCTGCATTAAACTGGCTTGAAGAAGCCAATAGTGATCTGGCAACTCTTATTGCTCAAAATGATCAAACACTTCAAAGCGACATCTACTTAAATAATGATCTGAATAAATGGCGTAAAGCGGTGAACAGCTTTAAGCTTCGCGTATTGATCAGTTTAAGTAAAAAGGAAGCTGATACAGATTTAAATATTAAGGCAAAGTTTGCCGCAATGATTAATGACCCTGCCAAGTATCCTTTAATGACTTCATTAGCAGATAATGTTGAATATAAATACAATGGTTCTACGAATCTGTATCCATTGAATCCAGGTAATCGTGGATTTGATAAAGGGCGTTATAATACTGCCGCTACTTACATCGGGTTGTTGACTATGCTGAAAGATCCACGAGTATTTGTTACTGCAAACCCAGCTAAGAAAAAATTAGCAGATGGGATTGCTGCTACGGATTTTGCAGCATATGTAGGTGCCAGTTCAGGTGAAAGTTTAGATAATATGTCGAGTAAAGCAGGTTTAGGTGAGTATTCGTTTATAAATCAAAAACGATACTACACAACGCTTACCGGGCCCGAACCGGCTGTTCAGTTTGGTTATGCAGAACAATGTTTTAATGTAGCCGAGGGTATTAACCGTGGATGGGCTGCAGGCAATGCCGAAACTTACTATAATAACGGTATCAAAGCATCAATGGAATTCTTTGGTGTAAAAGACGGGTCAGTGATTACCATCACAGATCAGGATAATGATGCTACATTGGGTACGGTCACTGCTGATGTCACTGCTTATCTTAACCAAACTGCTGTTAAATATGTAAATGGTGCTGCCGGGTTGAAACAAATACTGGAACAGAAATACCTGAGTCTGTTTCAACAATCGGGACAAGAGGCATACTTCAATTTCCGCAGAACAGGAGTTCCTGCTTTTCTTACAGGCCCTGGCACAGGAAACAATGGTGTGATACCAAAGCGCTGGCTTTATCCTATCGCTGAGAAAACATATAACGAAGCGAATTATTCTTCATCTGTTGCTACTCAGTTCGGAGGAGCAGGGGATAATTTGAATTCCGATTTGTGGATTGAAAAGAATTAAGTCTTTGCCCATAGTGTAGTTCTAAGTCACGGGCTTCTGTCCGTGACTTTATTTTTTCTTCATTAAAATAAAGTCATCAAATGCAATCAAGAAGAAAATTCTTTCAGCAATCTGCTTTGACCGGATTAGGATCAATGATGATTCCGTCATTGGTAAAGGCAAATGATACATCTTTTGATCTTCAGCGGGAAAAGAAACGTGCATTGCGTATTGCTCATATCACCGACGTACATATTATTAACCAGGCCAATGCGGAAACTTGTCTTACGCGTGTGATGAATGAAATTAATAGTATGAAGGACAGGCCTGACCTGATCCTTAATACAGGAGATACCGTAATGGATGAGAACAAGCAAATCAGGGAAGAGGTAGAAGCCCGATGGAAGGTTTGGAGTAAAGTAATGGCATCTAATAAAATCCCTGTTCATAGCGCATTAGGTAACCATGATGTGTGGTATGGTCCGGATGAAATACTGGATGCTCAATACAAAAAAGACAAACGTTACGGAAAGCAATGGGCAATGGAAGTACTCTCATTACCTAACCGTTACTATACATTTGAAGCGAAAGGCTGGCAGTTTATTGCTTTAGATAGTATCAACGGAGAATCAGGTTATCAATTGGATGAAGAACAGTTTGCGTGGCTTAATGCAGAGCTGGTCAGGTTGCCGTCTTCACGACCGGTATGCGTTTTTAATCATGTTCCTATCCTGGCGATGGGACCATTGATGTATGAAACGAAACGCAAATCCGTGGACAAAGTGAAATTTCCTTCCGGTGATATGCATAATGATCATCAACGAATAAAGGATTTGTTCTTCAGATATAAAAACGTGAAGCTATGTTTAAGTGGGCACGTTCATTATATTGATGAGGTAGAGTATCTGGGAGTAAAATATTTGTGTAATGGGGCCGTATCAGGCAATTGGTGGGGCAACCCTTTGGCTTTGGATGAGTTTCCTCCAGTCTATGCTATCATCGATCTGTATACGGATGGCAGCAGTGTTAGTGAATTGAAGTTTTATAATTCAAATTCATGAGACGTGTTTTTATTACTGACGCGCTACTTTCATTACGATGAAGTGTCATGGAGCAGACCTATGAATTTTAAAATGTTATGATACCGAGAATAGAAGATAATCCCGATTAAAAAAACACTACTATGAAACAGACTCATTCTTTACTACTACTCTTATTCATCAGCACCCTTTCCTTTTCACAAAAAACAACTAAGACAGAAAACGTTATCCTCATCACTTTGGATGGAATGCGCTGGCAGGAGATCTTTGGTGGCGCGGAAGCGCGACTGATATCCAAATCCTTTGTGAGTGATTCAGCAGCAGTCATTCGCGATTTCTGGGCAGAGACTCCGCAACAGCGCAGGGAAAAACTGATGCCTTTTTTCTGGACGACCATTGCAAAACAAGGTCAGCTCTATGGAAACAGAGCGCTCAGTAATTTTGTGAACGTGAGTAACAACCAATGGTTTTCCTATCCGGGCTATAACGAAATACTTTGTGGGTTCGCAGACAATGAACGCATTCACTCCAATGATAAACTGGAGAACCCTAATAAAAATGTGCTGGAGTTTATCCATCAGCAGAAAGAGTATAAAGGAAAGGTGGCCGCTTACTCTTCCTGGGATGTCTTTCCTTTTATCATCAACACCAAAAGGAGTGGAGTGCCTGTTAATGCCGGTATTGTAAACGCGAAAGGTAATGTGAACGAAAAGGAGAAATGGCTGAACGAGCTGATGTACCAAGTGCCTAATCCACTGGGTGATGTGCGACTGGATGCGTTTACTTTTGGCTTTGCCTTCGAGCATTTAAAAAAGAATAACCCGAAAGTGATGTACATCGCGTTCGATGAAACGGATGATTTTGCTCATGGCGGAAAGTATGATCTCTACCTGCATTCCGCACGCTACACCGATGACTTTATCAAAACATTGTGGAACTGGTGCCAATCGAATGAGAAGTATAAAAACAAGACTACGCTGATCATTACTACCGATCACGGCCGGGGAAGCAGCACTATAGAAGGCTGGAAACATCACGGGCAGGAAACTCCTGACTCTAACCAGATATGGATTGCCGTCATTGGCCCTGATACTCCTGCTCTTGGTGAAATGAAAAACGCAAATCAGCTTTATCAGAACCAAGTAGCGAAAACGGCAGCCGCTTTCCTTGGGTTAGATTATCAGAACGAACCTAAGCCCGGAGCAGTGATCACTTCAGCTATAAAAAGTACGAAGTAGGAAACCGGTCAGAGGAAAACTTTACTTGCAGAAATACCGGAATGTAAAATTACGTTAGCGGGATTTACATTTTAGTCATATTGATCTGATGTTTTGATAAATCAGCATTAATAATGAGTTGATTGCAGAAGGATAGATTGGATACATGAAAAAGAGTATCCTTTCTATCCTTTTTGTTTTCATGCTGGCGCCTGCTTTCACGCAATCGCACCAGACAGAAAATCTTGTCATCGTTACATTGGATGGTTTCCGATGGCAGGAATTTTTTTCCGGAGCCGACTCTGCTGTTTTTTTTAATCACCAATATACTCCGGATACAGATCGTGTGAGTGCGTTTTGGAATTCTGATTTTAATAAACGCAGGGAAGCACTCTTGCCCTTCTTTTGGAATGTGGTAGCGCAGCAGGGACAGTTGTATGGTAATCGTCAGTATGGTAACAAAGTAACCTGTGCTAATCCGTATTGGTTTTCTTATCCTGGCTATAGCGAGATGTTCACGGGCATTGTCGACAGGCACATGGCATCTAACCGCAAGGTGGTGAATCCCAATTCAAACGTGTTGGAGTTTATCAATCAACAAAATGAATTTGAAGGAAAGGTAGCCGCCTTCTCCACATGGGACGTAATTCCTTATGTACTGCGCACTTCCTCCAATGGTATTCATGTAAATACCATGAAAGGTAAAATCTTTCAGGACTCTGTCATCATCGATAATGACGATGTGCTGCAAGCGGATAAAGACAAAAGATGTGATGAATCTACATTTTGTGCCGCATTTGATTTTCTTAAACGGCAGCAACCTAAAGTTTTATTTCTCAGCCTCGATGGTACCGATGAACACAGTCATGCCGGACGCTATACCGAGTACCTGCTCTATGCACACAAAGCCGATCAGATGATTGGTAAATTATGGAGCTGGCTGCAAACGCAGGAGCAGTATAAGGATAAAACGACTTTACTCATCACCACCGATCACGGCCGGGGAAGAGGTAAGAATTCATGGAAGACACATGGCCGTTGGGCGTTAGGTTCAAACCAGATCTGGATGGCCGTCATAGGGCCGGATACATCTGCCCTGGGTGAAATGAAAACCAATGATCATTATTTTCAAAAGCAGATAGCAAAAACGGCTGCTGCTTTTTTAGGAATGGACTACACTCATACATCATCAGCAGGAGAAATCATCTCGGCCATGATGATGCGGTATAGTGATTTATCAGCGAAAGAAAATGGGATAGCTACAAAATAGGACAGACCCTTCTTAAATAAGTTACGCCTGTTGTATAAAATGCGTGGCTTCAGTAGCAGAACAGGCAGTACAATGATCGCTTATACGCTTCGGATGCAGGTAAAAATAACCGTCTTAAAGAGAAGTATTTTTCATTACCACAAAACACTTGAGACATCTGTTTGTTTAACAACAGATAATGAAGCATCAGTTGATACGAAAACAAAATCTTCCATCTAAAATCTGTCTGGTTTGTGGCAGGCCTTTCACCTGGCGCAAGAAATGGGAAAAGGTATGGGACGAAGTGAAGTATTGCAGCGACAGATGCCGGATGACTAAATCTAAAAAATGAGCGCGATCTCACTTTTGTTTCCCCATCAGCTTTTTGAAAACAATCCGGCACTGCAAAAAGACCAGCCTGTTTTTATGATGGAAGAGTATCTCTTCTTCCGTCAATATAACTTCCATAAACAAAAACTGGTCTTTCATAGAGCCAGCATGAAGGCACATAGTTCTTTTTTGCAAAGTGAGGGTTACACCATCACCTACATTGAGGCGCATGAAAAAAATGCCGATATAAGAAATCTCCTTCCGTATCTCCGGGAACAGGGAGTTACGGGAATCCACTACACAGATGTAACGGACTGCTGGCTGCAGCAGCGAATGTCAACACAGGCGCAGCGATTGACGTTGACTTTAGTTACCTACGAATCGCCACTCTTTCTCTTGACGAAAGATGCAATCAACACTTATTTCAAAAACAAAAAACGTTTTCATCAAACTGATTTCTATACACATCAGCGCAAGCACTTTAAAGTTCTGGTTAACGAAGAGCTTCAGCCAATAGGAGGGAAGTGGACATTTGATGCAGAGAACCGTTTGAAATACCCCAAAGGAAAAACTCCACCCGAAATACATTTCCCCAAAGCCAGTCACTATTGGAAGGAGGCCCTAAGTTATGTCGAAAAGAATTTTGCTTCTAACTATGGCGAAACAGGTGATGATTTTATTTACCCGACCACGTTCGAAGAAAGTCGTGCATGGCTGAAACAGTTTTTGCAGTTGCGCTTTGCTGAATTTGGTGATTTTGAAGATGCATTAGTCGCCAGGGAAAATATTTTACATCACAGCGTGCTGACGCCCATGATGAATGTGGGTTTGCTGACACCCGGAGAAGTACTCGACCAGGCGATTGCATTTGCTAACGAAAACAATATTCCGCTTAATTCACTGGAAGGTTTTGTCAGGCAGATACTGGGGTGGCGCGAATTTATTCGTGGCGTATATGAAACAAAAGGCGTGGCTGAGCGCACAACCAATTACTGGAACTTCAAACGTAAAATTCCTGAATCATTCTGGAAGGCCACCACAGGGATTGCCCCGGTAGATGCCACCATCGGAAAAGTTTTGGCTACCGGCTATTGTCATCACATTGAACGCCTGATGGTGTTAGGAAATTTTATGTTGCTCTGTGAATTTGATCCGGATGAAGTTTATAAATGGTTCATGGAATTATTCATTGATTCGTACGACTGGGTAATGGTGCCCAATGTTTACGGCATGAGCCAGTTTGCTGATGGCGGACTGATGGCCACCAAGCCTTACATCAGCGGAAGCAATTACCTGATGAAGATGAGTGACTATAAAAAGGGCGACTGGCAACCGGTTTGGGATGGATTGTTCTGGCGCTTCATGCACACGCACCGCGATTTCTTTTTAAAGAACCCACGATTGAGCATGCTGGTGAAAACATTTGACAAAATGCCGGAAGAAAAAAGAAGTGAACATCTTCGCAGAGCGAATGATTACCTGAAAACATTAGATGCTATCCAGGAGTAGGGACTATGGATAAAGAACAAATCACATCGGTTGACAGGTTTGAATGGCAAATGCAAAATAGACCTTTGTTACATACTGATTTAAATCGTTTGGATTTTTCCTTATCACATTGGAATGCTTTTCAATGTAGATCCACTATTAAAATGTATTATTATAACAGCTCAATAGAAGCTCGAAGAATTAAACCGCTACTACGGTTGGCGTTTAGCTTATTAACAGACAAGCAAAATTAACAGCTCTCACTTTAATCTTGCCTTGCCAATCTCTTCTTATCGGCTTTATCAAACCGTTTAATAAACGAACAATGTTGACAAAATGTCTCCACGAGTACGCCGTTCAAAAACCCTTCCCGCATATTTATAAATCTCTCACTATTGAGAATGTCGTGCAATGATTGTTCTCTGACATTTCCCAGGTTAATAGCTCCATCTTTGTCCAGGCAACATGGCACCACCGTACCATCGGCATGAATGCCTATATGATTAACTGTGCCATGGCAACGACCGCGCATACCTTGATGGGGCAATGAAAAAGAGGGCCATTCAAAACGGGAATCAAAATGCAGGTAAAGTCTGTTTAAGATGTTTTTGGATTTGATAGCGCCCGTTTCAATATTTCGATTGATCTTAACATTGAAGTACGATTCAATTTTTAAAAAGACATCCTCATTATCTGAGTCATTACTTTGCTGATTCCACAATCTGAAATTGACGTAGAGTGCTGGTCGCAATTCGTGAGCAGCTTTTGCGAACTCAAATATTGGTAGTAGAAACGGACCAAGCTCCCGATCAGGAAAATTGTCTTTAAATGCCTGTATAGAAAAATTGACTTGTCTTATGCATGGGGAGTTAATGATACGGTCTTTATATCGCTTGATAAGAATTCCGTTGGTGGTCAGATCAATTTGAGTATTATATCGTTCGCACACATCCAGAATTTCTGAAAACCTGGGATGAGCAAGGGGCTCCCCTAGTAGATGCAAACAAATAATTTCACTCAGTGGAGCGACCTCTTTTAGAATGCTCTCAAATTCACCAAGATCCATCAGCTTCTTATCCTTCTCTACAACAGGACAAAATGAGCACTGTACATTGCAAATGTTAGATATTTCGAGGTAGACTTTTTTGAACATGCCCTTTTAAAATTTTTGCACAAATCGGGATGACTTCTTTTTTTTCTGCTTATGTTTTATAAAATATCGAATGGCAATTACAGTACCCCCAGTCGCTACAATGAAGGTAGCAATACTGACACAAAGGTAAAGCCATTCCTCACGGTTCGAAACAAAAGTAATATCCTTGCGGGCATACTTCAATTCAGCTTCTGGATGATACCATACCCAGATTGAATCATGGTGCGCCAACATATATTCATTTATATGCTTAACGTTTGAATCGTCACCGTCTTTGCTGAGCAATACACTTTTATCGTGATCTGTAAAAATTAACATCCGGTCAAGAGTTGAACTATAGACACTGTAATATGTACTTGTCTCAGTCCCATTCCCGAAGGTGGCATTATTAACAACAATAGAATCAACCTTAATACGCCTCATTTCATATTCCGAGCTAGCTGAAATATTTCTGATGCTTTCGAATATTTGTTTCGTTGCTACAGGAAAAAACATGACCGACAACAAAAATCCCAGTACCAATACGGAGCCAACAATGTTCTTCATAGCTATCCAGGGGGTAATCTATTTTTGACTTCAATTAGCATTAACAAAGCCATTGTTATCCTATGGTTCGTTCTAAAATTGACCCAATTATGAATCATTGTTTTAGGAGTCCTACCGAATTCCTTTTTAAAAGCAGAGATAAAGGATGATAAATTTGCAAACTCAACAGCATACCTTGAGTGAACCTCAAAAAAATAGGCTCTGAAAATCAGAGCCTAAGTTCCTCGATAAGAGCTAAGTACCTCAGGCCGGAATCGAACCGGCACACCTTACGGTACACGATTTTGAGTCGTGCGCGTCTACCAGTTCCGCCACTAAGGCAATTGAATCAGATCTGCTACCTGATCGGGGTGCAAATATGGGCAAACTTTAATTTTTTCACAATCTACACCTCAATAAATTTCTCAAGCGAAAATGCCTGCGGCCGGTCGGCAAACAAGGGTTTTACCCTGGCCCATACCTTTTCAAACAACTCCGATTTCCGGTAGTTTTCCAGATCGCCTGCCTCCTGCCAATGGCTTAAGGTGGTATAGGTATGCGGTGAACTGACATCCTTCAGCAACTGAAGATGCAGGCAGCCGGGAAAATGCCGTATGGCTTCCTTGTTAACATCAAAAATGGGTAGAAATTCGTTTACACCGGTTTCGGTAAAGTGCATACGAACAATTCGGATGATCATAAAGAGGAAAGGGTAGGTGGATCGGATGATTAATGTGATTGATAATTACCACTTGTCTTCGAACCCGGCAAATCTTTTTATCTTTCAATTCAGGTTATCGTTTATGAAGCAAGTAGAGCTGACCAATGTAAGTTATCATTATTCCGGGCACGTCGCTCTGCGTCCGCTGTCGGTCGGTTTTGAAAAAAATAAGATCACTGCTATCATCGGCAGGAGCGGTAGTGGAAAGTCTACACTGCTTCGGCTAATCAACGGGTTACTGAAGCCCTCGCAGGGAACGATTGCCATCGCCAATGCAAGGTTAGATTACAATCGCCTGCCCGAAACCCGCCTGAACATCGGCTATGCGGTACAGGGCAATGGATTATTCCCTCATCTTACCATACAGGATAATATTTCCATTGCAGGAAAAATAAAACAGCAGGAGAAAGGAAATATTCGTAAACGCGTGGACGAACTGATGACGCTTATGGGTTTGCCCGAATCCTATACATTGAAATATCCGTATGAATTGTCAGGAGGAGAACAGCAGCGTGTGGCGATAGGTCGTGCTTTGTTTTTAGATCCGCCTTTGTTGCTGATGGATGAACCTTTCGGTGCGCTCGACCCGGTAACACGTTATGAGATGCAGCAGGAGATTTTGAAAATCCAGAGGATAGCACCGCGCACCATTTTGATTGTTACCCATGATATGCGCGAAGCACAAAAACTGGCCGATTATATTTTGGTTTTGGAATCAGGAGAGCTACAGCAGTTCGACAGCAAGGATAAAGTGCTTCAGTCTCCCGCCAATGAAAACGTTCATCACCTCATTGAAGCCTCCTTACTGTGAGAAATTTAATTGTCATTGCATTCTCTTTTTTGACGCTTGCCGCACAGTCGCAAACAATCCGTGTGGGCGCAAAGCATTTCAATGAAGGATATATTCTGAGCGAGATGATCGCGCAGCTACTGGAAATTGAAGGCTATGCGGTGGAACGAAAGTATAATCTGGGAGGCACATTGGTTTGCTACCAGGCACTTCAGAATAATGAAATCGATATCTACCCGGAGTACAGCGGAACGATTGCCGCAGAGATCCTGCAGGTAAAAAACAAAATCAGCTTTGATGAAATTAAAATCATGCTGGCAGATAAACTGGATATGGAGATGTCGGATCCCTATGGATTTAATAACACTTATGCATTGGTGATAAAGGATTCATTGGCCAAGCAGAAGAACATCTTTTCCATATCCGATCTTAAAAAGCATAAAGCATTGAAAGCGGGAATCAGCTATGAGTTTTTAAAAAGACAGGATGGCTGGGACAACCTGGCGAAAGCCTATTCCCTCAGGCAAAAGCCAACAGGGCTGGAACATGGTTTAGCCTACCAGGCATTGAATGAAGATAAGATTGACTTCACCGATGCCTATTCCACCGATGGAGAAATTCCGGCTAACCACCTTGTTGTTTTAAAAGATGATTTAGAATTTTTTCCAACCTACGAAGCAGCTTCCTTTTATAAGAGAAATTTATCTGACAGTATAAAGCACATTCTTTCGCGGTTAGATAATAAAATCAGTGAAGACGAAATGCAGGCAATGAATGCTGCCGTATTGTATGAGAAGAAAACATTTGCACAAGTTGCGGCTTCTTTTTTGAAACAGAAGCAATTGGTTACGGCAGAAGTAAAAGAGGAGACATCCGTCTATGCCGATCTTCTCAGCAAAACAGGCAGGCACCTGTTGCTCACGTTTACCGGTCTTTTCATCGCGATACTGGTTGCGCTTCCGTTAGGCATGCTTCTCCATTGGTTTCCTTTCCTGGCAAGGCCAGTCTTATACCTTACGGGATTAATGCAGACCATTCCATCCATAGCCTTACTGGCTTTCATGATTCCGTTTTTAGGGATTGGTATTATTCCTGCTATTGTCGCTTTATTTTTATATGCCTTGCTACCCATTCTTCGCAATACCGTTACCGGACTTCAGGGGGTGGATCCGCTATTGAAAAAAGTAGCTGCAGGAATAGGGATGAACCGGATTCAGAAATTAAAACTTGTGGAGTTTCCATTGGCAATGCCCACGATTTTTGCGGGGATACGAACTGCAGCAGTAATCAATGTAGGAACAGCAACACTGGCTGCATTTATAGGAGCAGGCGGATTGGGTGAATACATTGTTACTGGCCTGGCATTGAATAATACTTCTTTGATATTACGCGGAGCACTTCCTGCCGCTGCGCTGGCGCTGTTAGTAGAGTTTATTTTTGAGTTGCTGGAGAAGGCAAGTGTGCCCCAGCATCTGCGAAAGTAATTCCATTCAAATCAATACCCGATAATCTGTTCATCAAAATAACACCACGCCCAGTTTTCACCCGGCTCTGCTGAAATAGCTACAGGATGTTTGCTATGATGCGCATGTTTAGACGCGTGTTGATTAGGTGAAGAATCACAACACAAAGTAGCACCACACGTCTGGCACGTGCGCAGGTGCACCCATTCATCTCCTGATTTTATACACTCCTCGCATTCTCTTTTTTTTGTAGGAATTACTTTTTTCCAGTCAGCAAGGTGAGAACATATTTCTTTAAGTGGCATTCTGTAAATAGTTAATGGTGGTGTGTTTATTCAATGTTTATTTAAGCCACAGATTGCACAGATGAACACAGATTTGCTTGTATTTTATCTGTGGTAATCTGTGATTTCTGTGGCTATCAGTTCTCCGCCAGGTATTCATGTACAAACTTGATGGCCATTGCCCCTTCACCCACGGCCGAAGCAACACGGTTCATTGCCCCTGAACGTACATCACCGGCAGCAAATATTCCAGGGCTGCATGTTTCCAGTAAGAAAGGCTCGCGGTTCAGCTTCCATGACTTTTTGAATGATTCATACTTCAATAAATCACGACCTGTTTCAATGAATCCTTTTTCGTCTTTGATGATATCCAACTGAAGCCAATCGGTAACTGGTTTGGCACCAATGAATATAAACAGCGCAGCCGCTTTTGCCTGTCTCCTTGATTTGGTGTTGATGTCTTCCAGGCAAACTTCTTCCAGTTTATCGTTGCCAGTTACTTTTCCAATCACCGTTTCGGAAAGTATGTGAATGTTGGGCGTGTTCCTGATCTGATCAATCAGGTACGAAGACATCGTAAATGAAAGATCTTTTTTACGAATCACAATAAATACATTCGCAGCAAACTTGGAAAGATACATGGCCGATTGCCCTGCCGAGTTACCACCACCCACAATGTATACATCACAATCGCGACAAGCATGCGCCTCTGTAGTGGATGCACCATAATAGATGCCAGCTCCAGTAAATTTATCTACATCAGTCGCTTCGAGTGCGCGGTAGTCAACACCAGTAGTGATGACAATGCTTTTTGCATTCAACTCACTACCATCGCGCAGCTTAATGATTTTATAATTATCCTTTAAGGAAATACTCACTACCTCCTGCGGTGATAACAGTTCTACTCCGAATCGTGTTGCCTGGGTAATTGCCCGGCGCGAAAGTTCGGCACCGCTTAGTCCATTGGGGAAGCCCAGGTAATTTTCAATGCGTGAGCTGGTTCCTGCCTGTCCGCCAGGAGCGCGCTTCTCAATCATGGCAGTGTTCAGTCCTTCCGATCCTCCGTATACTGCAGCGGCTAATCCGGATGGCCCGGCTCCAATGATGGCTACATCGTACATCGTTTTGGATGCTTTGGATCGCATACCTGTTTTCTCACCTACTGCCTGCAGGTTTGGATTGATGAGGAACGAACCGTCTTCAAAGAAAACCGCTGGCAGATCTTTATGCTCAATCGTATTGAGGGTAATTAATTCTTTACCGGCTTCATCAGTTTCTACATCCATCCATTGATAGGGGATCAGGTTGCCCGATAAAAAATCTTTGATATCATGTGAGCGCGGAGACCATTGAAATCCTACAATGCGTATCCCCTGAAACAACGGAACGTGTTTGCTCTGCCATTCATCGAGTAAATCATTGAGTTGGGGAAACATTTTTTCTTCTGGCGGATCCCAAGGTTTCATCAGGTAGTAATCCAGCTGCACTTCATTGATTGCACGGATAGCAGCTTCTGTATCAGAGTAAGCGGTGAGCAGCACACGTTTCGCATCGGGGAACAGTGCCAATGCCTGATGCAGGAATTCAACACCGAGCATTTCGGGCATGCGCTGATCAGAAAGGAACAGTGCGATGACTTCATTTTTATTTTTTAAATCTACCAATGACTCCAGTGCTTCTTTGGCCGATGTCGTGCTCATGATGCGATAGTCGTTTCCGTATTGACTTCGCAAGTCTCTTACTACTGCACGCAATACCTGCGGGTCATCATCTATGGTAAACAGTATAGGTTTCTTCATCTTTGTTTCACTTCGTTAACTTGTTCTTTCATGTGTGATTGTGCTGCCTGGCCGTAACCCGAAGCATCGCTTTTTCTAGATCGGAAAGCACACTTTAAATTCTGTTCTTCCCGGTTTTGAAATGACATCCACTTTGCCATTGTGTTGCTGGTTTACAATCTGTCTTACAATCTCCAGCCCCAGCCCGGTGCCTTTACCTACTGGCTTAGTCGTAAAGAAGGGGTCAAATATTTTATCCAGAATATCCAAAGGTATGCCCGGGCCGTTATCGATGATGGATACAATAATAAATTCACGATCTCTTCGTGTGCTGATCTCCAGCGTGCTATTGGGTGTGCCTTCGAGTGCATCGATGGCATTATCAATAATGTTGGTCCACACCTGGTTCATTTCGCTTACCAGTATATTGGCAGGCGGCAGATCAGCTTCGTAATTTTCAATGAGCCTGATATTGTTCTTTTTGAATTTATGTCCCAGCATCGTCAGCGTATTGCGAATGCCAAGGTGAACATCCGTCAGTTGCTTGTCAGATCCCTGGTCCATGTGGGTATATCCTTTCACGGAACACACCAGGGTATTGATTCTTTTAGAGGCTTCTTCGATCTCACCCACCAGTTTCTCCGTACTCAACATCTGGTTCATCCACCCGATGACGGGCACGATATCTTCTTTTCGTAGTGATGACTTTACGCTATCCAGATCCTGGGTAGTTAAACTGAATTCAGTAAATGTCTCGGCCATCTCATAGGCATTTTTCAACCCGTTTTCTTCAAGCCATGAGGCCACTACATCTTCTTGCGCTGTCTTCTGCATCAGCGAAAGCGTAACGTTTCCGTACGATGCAATTTTAGATGTGAGCACGCTGTTTACTTTATCTATAATTTCTTCGCTGGAGCGGATGTTAATGACCTTCTTGAATTTTTCAGGAATATAAGAGAGATTCTTTTTCAACTCCTGCGCACTGCGCACTACGGCTGCCGAGGGATTATTTAGTTCATGAGCTAATCCGGCAGAGAGTTTTCCCAGTGCCATCATCTTATCATTTTGTTGTTGTTGCTTGGTAAAATCGCGCACCCGGTCGGTCATGTTATGTACCAATACTTCGGTGAGTTCATAGCAGGTGCTGATCATCTCTTTAAAATGATCCTGATGCAGGAAGTAAGCAACCAACTTACCTACAGCCGTACCTTCACCGGCAGCCACTTTCATCCTGGAATAGGGGAGGCGGCCAAGAATCTCCAGCGGTTCATAGGTGCCAAAATCTTTTCGGCTTCCGGCCTGTATACGGGAAAGGTTAAGTCCACCAGAGAACACAATCTGAAATCCATTAATCAGATCGCCTACGGTGAATACTTTTTCACCGTCTTCGTAGGTGACGATAGTGCCTTTTTCGGTCAGCCATTGCAGCTGAGCTTCAGGTACGCCAGTAAATTCAGGTACTTTTTTTAATTCGGTGAGCAGATCAGCAATCATTTCGAAAATGTAATAATTAAAATTCCCTGGTAAAACTTTAAGAAGCCGGTTTATCTAACTAAAAATGGGTGATATCCATCTGAATAAATAGAATCCTTTAAGGAACGAAATTGAAATACAGATGTACCATTTTATTGAAAAAATAACAATATGGTTATGGGTTGGATTTAAAACAGCTTCAAAAACCAAAAATATCCCTGAATTCAGGGAGTGTAAGATTACTGTATTTTTCACAAGCCGTCATAAAATGACTACGTATATATTGTATTAGACTTTTTTCGCGCAAAGACTGAAAATCTTGCGGGATAGCTTATTCAGGATTTTCGAGTAAGGAGCGTTGAGCAAGATGTCATGAGAACAAAAATCAGTGGCTTACAATTACGATTCATCATTCTTTTTTCAGGCATTACCCTGATTGCGATTTTTGCCGTTGCAACAGTCCGGTACACGCTCAATAAACAAGCGGAAGACACACAGTTTATTGTATTGAGCGGACAGCAAAGTATTCTCACCCAACAGGTATTCAAGCTTTCGCTCTTGATAGAAAGAGATGTGACCACCAATCAATACAAAGCGTGGCGGACAGATACATTGAAAGATGTGCTGAACAACCTGAGAAATCTTCATTATAAACTTCTGGATCAAAGCAGAACACATCACAACAGTGCCAGGACGGATTCTCTGTTAAGAAGCAGCACACCCTATTTTGAAAGCACTTTTGTAGCAGGTGCACGTATTGTTTCGAATAATGATATTGCCGTTATAGGAGATGCTGTAAATACCATTACTGAAAATGACAAAGTCCTTGCATTCTCCACTCAGCGCATTTTAGAATCCTATCAGCAGCATTCGGATGGCAAGATCAGGGATTTTAAAATATCACTGATAGTGATTTCTATCCTATCCAGCTTAACGGTGTTTGTTGTTGTTCTGCTTATTTTCAGACCATTGCTTGTTAAACTCGCGCTTAATAATAAAGCGTTGTCCAGGTTAAATCTACAGCTGCAGGCTTCTTACCAGGAATTGCAGGCAACCGAAGAGGAGATCAGGGGTAATATGGATAATATACAGACTTTGCAGGAGCACCTGGGCGCAAAGGAAAAGCAGTATCGTGAGTTGGTGGAGAATGCGAATGATATTATTTATGAACTCGATGAAAATGCGAAGTTCACTTATGTCAATCCTACCACGCAATTCCTCACCGGATTTACAAAAGAAGAATTGCTGGGTAAACCCTACTGGAAGCTTGTACGGTCTGATTACAAGAAGGAGGTGACTGACTTTTATGTTAAACAAATTAAAGAGAAGCAGGAGCGGAGCTATTTTGAATTCCCTATCCGCACGGCGGATAATTTAATCGTATGGCTGGGGCAAAGTGTATACCTAACGTTTGACGAAGATGGCTGGGTGCCTAAAGCCAATGTGGTAGCGCGGGATATCACTTTACTGAAACAGACACAGGAAAAACTGGAGGAGAGTGAACGACTCTACCGCCTGATTTCAAATAACTCCATGGATTTAATATCCTTATATGTTTCTGCTGATAATAATCCTGTGCGTATATATGTTTCTCCTTCTGTAAAAGAGATTCTTGGGTATGAGCAGGAAGAACTTATTGGCCACTCGCCATATGATTTTATGCACCCGGAAGATGCGCAGCGAAAGAAAGAACGTGTGCTGCCGGTTATTTTAAGTGGCAAGCCCGCCCTGATGGAATATCGTGCTTATAAAAAGGACGGCACCCTGATATGGATGGAGTCAAATTTAAAACCCTATTTTGATGATCACGGTAAGCTGGCCGGGTTTCAGACTTCAGCACGTGATATTACAGAGCGCAAGCTGGCAGAGATTGTAATTAACAATGCAAAGGAAAAAGCAGAAGAAGCGACCATTGCCAAATCGCAATTCCTCTCTATGATGAGTCATGAAATCCGTACACCAATGAATGCGGTAATTGGTCTTACTAATTTCCTTTTGGAAGAAAATCCGCGGGATGGGCAATTGAAGCATTTACAACTACTGAAATTTTCGGGCGAAAGCCTGCTCACTATTATTAACGATATACTTGATTTCAGCAAGATTGAAGCGGGTAAAATCAACATAGAACATGTGCCCATCCGGGTAAAACCTTTTTTGAATAACATTGTGCTCCCAATGAAGATGCGTGCCAATGAAAAGGGAATTTTATTACTGCTGAAATTTGATGAAAGAATTCCGGAAGTGATCACTGGAGATCCTGTTCGTATCAGCCAGGTGATTAATAACCTGTTGAGTAATGCGATTAAGTTTACCAAATCCGGGTCTGTTCATTTGACGGTTGATCTTAATGGAGTAAGCAATGGCATTCATCAGATTACTTTCAGTGTTAAAGACACCGGTATTGGAATCGAGCCCGATAAATTAAATTCCATATTTGATAGTTTCGCCCAGGCAAATACAGATACCACGCGGAAGTTTGGCGGTACGGGCCTTGGTCTTACGATTACTAAAAAACTACTCCGGCTCATGGATAGTGATATTCATGTTGAAAGTAAACCAAGTAGTGGATCAGAATTTATTTTCACATTGCCGGTACAGCAGTCAACACTCACCAGCCATGAAGAATATGCTGAGCATGCTGCCGGGGAGCAGATGAGCAGTATTGACAATACCTATCACGTGCTGCTGGCAGAGGACAACGATGTGAATCAGATTGTAGTAATGAATTACCTGGAGAAGTGGGGATACAAAGTTTCCATAGCCAACAATGGAAAAGAAGTATTGCGCCTTATTCAGCAGAAATGTTTCCATATTATATTGATTGATCTGCAGATGCCCGAAATGGATGGCTACCAGGCGACACAATTGATCAGGGAGATGGATGATGTCTACTTTAAATCTGTTCCTATCATTGCATTGACGGCTTCGGCCATGACGGATGTGTCAACCAAACTTACGGCCATTGGAATGACTGATTATATTTCCAAGCCTTTTAAATCAAAGGAGCTTGCAGATAAAATAACCATGCACTGCCTCAGGGAGATACCATGTGATCGAGAAAGAACATTGCAAAGTTCACTGGATGCTTACTCCGGAGGTAATCAGGATGTGAATCTTGACCTGGCAAGACGAATGATTCAAAATATTAATGATTTGCAAACGGCATTGCAGCTGGCTGTAGAACAAGATGATATTGAAGCCTATGTGAGAACGTCTCATAAAATGAGAACGACCATCAGCATATTGCGAAATGAGCAGTTTGCTAATGGCCTGGAGGAAGTAAAACATGCATTGCTTTTGAGAAAGGAGACGGCAGAGCAATTAGCCACAAGAGTGGAGTCATTTAATTTTATCTGCAAAAAAAAGATAGAAGAACTCACCGATTTTTATGTGAGTGCCCTTTCATAGTTTTAAGGTAAGAGCTGGTTGGGCAAGCGCAGTGTAAAGGTGGTGCCTTCAGATGGTTTACTCTTAAGTTCAATAGAACCACCCAGTTTATCCACTGCGATTTTTACCAGGTAAAGCCCCAGCCCCGAACCTTTTGAGTTGACATTTCCCCTGTAAAACATCGTGTACACTTTTCCTTGCAGCTCATCCGGTATACCCATTCCGTTATCCTGAAATATGAAACGTACACTCTGCAAGGTAAACTTGACTTTGATGTTTAATACACTTTCTACATTGGTTCTTCTATAGTCGAATGCATTTTGAATGAGCTTATCAAAAATAAGTTTCAATAGATTAAGATCACTTATAATGGATAATGT
>NNBV01002047.1_pt1 | contig 25604 bp, 21 predicted proteins | sample 1173771 | NCBI WGS metagenome assembly NNBV01 (sample SAMN07173938, study PRJNA388173) | plant metagenome | isolation source: symbiotic tissue sample KVS11 | place: Norway: Troms, Kvaloya island | reverse complement strand
GTACTGGGCCCATGACTCTCATGGTTTCAAGCGTAGGACTGGGCTTGCCACCGCGGGGTTCCACCGTTACAGCGAAAGCGACAGCACCTTTGATGTTCTTCATCTTCATCAATCCTTCGAAGCCCGTGTCGAAAACTCCGGCATCTACTGGTTTGCCATCTACAATGGCCCATAGCTGGAACTGGTTGTTCTGTGAAATTTCTTTCAGGTTCTGAATGCTGATGAATACTTCTTCGGAAGCAGGATTCCAATACACCGAAGCAAGTGCTGCGGGTTCGTTGGGTGTTCCTTTCAGCACTACTTTATTATAAGCAGTACTTTCTATAATAGAGAAGTCCTGCTGAATCTTATCCAGTTTATAATTAACGGTATTGTAATCTTTTGCCATCTGCTCGTTTTGAGCAAGCAGGTTATCCAGGTTAGCTTGTGTTTGCACCCAAAGCTGGCGGTAATCAAAAGCGAGATAAGAAGTAACCAAAGCAAACGCTACCGAAGCGGCCGCTACGTATTTCCAGTAGTTATTGTAAGAGGCAATAGCGACTACTTTCGTTTCCTTTTCAATGATGGGTTCAACTACGGGTTTTTGATTGGAAGCAAATTTTATTTCCGTCTTCGGAATCTTTGCCATTAACCGGGCTTTCACATCAGCACGTGGCTTCACTGCAGCTTTCATTGCGAAAGCTTCCAGTGTTTCCTCTACCATCAGCAACTCGGCTTTCAGTTCAGGATACATAGCGATATCTTTTTCCACTTTCGTGCGCTCTGCCTGTGACAGCTCTCCCAGCACGTAAGCTTCCAGTATTCCGGTCGATATGTATTCTTCTATGTTCAATTTACGTTCAAAAGTGTGCGTAGTTCAATCATGGCCATACGTGTCCGCGTCTTCACTGTGCCCAAAGGAATATTAAACTCCTCCGCCACTTCTGACTGTGTATAGCCTTCTAAATATAATTTTTCAATCACAAAGCGCTGGTCGTCATTCAGCTTCACCAATACCTCTTTCAGGCCTATGGCTTCTACATTCTGCTCTCCGTAATCCGCTCTGTCAATTTTACCTACGAGGTTATCAATATCATCGGTTTTCCTTCCCTTACTTATTTCTTTTGATCGTGTTTTATCGATGGCCTGGTTGCGTGCAATGTTAAGCATCCAGGTAAAGAGCTTGCCTTTCGAAGCATCGTAAGCGTCAATCTTATCCCAGATTTTAAGAAATACATCCTGCAGCACTTCTTCTGCTACATCTTCATTTTTTACCACGCGGGTGATGATCCCATATAGCGCAGACGAATAATGATCATATAGATAATCTAACGAAGCCTGACTTTTGGATTTCAGTCCGGCTACTAAATCACTTTCCGCTATGAGAATTCTTGAGGCGATGGTTCTTTTTTATTTAACGAAGTCCTAAGATATTGAAAAGATGGTCAATCGGACAAATAACAGAAGTGATTAAACAAATAAAAGTCTCTGCACATGATTACATCCGCTCCGGCACTTGTATACCAAGCAGTGCCATGGATGACTTCAGCACATCAGCTACTACTTTAGAGAAGGCAACTCTGAATTTCAGTTTGGCAGGATCTGCTTCATTGAAGATCGGAATCGCCTGATAGAATTGATTATATCCTTTCGCCAGATCGTACGCAAAGTTAGAGATCACAGCTGGCGAATATTCACGGGCTGCTTCCTGCAGTTTATGATGATAGGTATTAATCAGGAATATGGCATCACGTTCGGCAGGTTCCAATGATTTCACATCTTCTACAGAAGCAGTGATATTCATCGACTCTGCTTTGCGCAAAATCGATTTGATACGTGCATGGGTGTATTGAATGAACGGGCCGGTATGTCCTTGCAGCTGTATGGACTCGGTGGGATCGAAAAGCATTCGTTTCTTCGGATCTACTTTCAGCAGGAAGAATTTCAATGCACCAATCCCTATCATTTCGGATAGCTCTTTGATTTGCGCATCCGTTGCGTCATCAATCTTTCCTAACTCACGTGTCTGCTTCTCCGCTTCGTCTGCCATCTCCTGCATCAACTCATCCGCATCCACTACAGTACCTTCACGTGATTTCATTTTGCCGCTAGGAAGATCAACCATTCCATACGAAAGATGGAAGCACTTCTCAGCCCATGTGTAGCCTAATTTTTTTAATATAAGGAACAGTACTTTAAAATGATGCTCCTGCTCATTCCCTACTGTATATACTTGCCCTTCGATATTAGGGAAATCTTGAAAACGAAGTATCGCGGTACCTATGTCTTGAGTCATGTATACAGAAGTACCATCCGATCTCAACAATACCTTTTCATCCAAACCTTCTTTGGTAAGATCAGCTCTAACCGAACCATCTTCTTTTTTAAAGAATATACCTTGTTCCAATCCACGCAGTACAATATCCTTACCTAACAAATAAGTATCCGATTCATAATACAACTTCTCGAAATCAACCCCCATTCTTTTGTAGGTGACTCCGAAGCCATCGTACACCCAGCCATTCATCGTCTTCCATAGCTGCACGGTTTCAGCATCTTTAGCTTCCCACTTCAGCAGCATCTCCGAAGCCATCTGCATAATCGGTGTTTGCTTTTCCGCATCCGCTTCAGCAACACCGCGCTCCATCAACTCTTTAATCTGTGCCTTGTAAGTCTTATCAAACACGACATAATACTTCCCCACCAAATGATCACCTTTCAATCCGCTGCTTTGTGGTGTCTCTCCGTTGCCAAAAAGCTTCCACGCGGCCATCGACTTGCAGATGTGAATACCACGATCGTTAATGATCTGTACTTTATGAACGTTGTATCCGTTGGCTTTAAATATCTCCGCTACACTCCATCCCAAAAAATTATTACGCAAGTGACCTAAGTGCAATGGCTTATTCGTATTCGGTGACGAATACTCTACCATGATCTCTTTACCATTGGAAGGCAGCTGTCCAAAGTTCTTATCCGCATAGATGGATTGAAACAACTGCACCCACGCAGCATCAGCAATCACCAGGTTGAGAAATCCCTTCACCACATTGTACTTGCTAACCACCGATGAACTCTTCACTAACTCTTCACCAATAAGTCGGGCCGTTTCTTCAGGACCTTTCTTTGAAATTTTTGTAATCGGAAAGCACACCAATGTATACGAGCCTTCAAACCCTTCATTGGTCGGTTGTAGCTGTTCATTCAAAATAGGCTGACCGAATAATGTCTCTACAGTCTTTCTTATTTCGGTTCTGATTACCAATTCTAAATTCATGTGAATTACTTTGTAAGCGTATAAGATATTTTATTTTGTCTGATCGAAAAAAGAAGGCATTAAATAAAAAATTGTGTCGATAAAGAAAAGAGCACCTTTATTGGTAAGCACATTTTCATCATGTAAATCTTCTAGTATGATGCCTAACTCAGGGTTGAAATAATCGTTGTTTTTCTTTAGATGAAAGCCGTTTGCTTCTAAAAATTCTTTGACTGAGTCAATGTCAGTAGGGCTCGAAATTTCAACAAAGGGTTGCTTTACCACTGCGTGCAAAACTTTCTCTTCCATATGAAAGCCGATCAACTCATAGGAAGTTGGAGGAAACAAAAAATTATGGATGATAAGGCTATAGAAATAATCAAGCCAGTACTCATAAAAAACAGAGTCATTTAACTTAATCACATATCGCACATCTTCTGCCAGATAAACACGCTGTTCAAAGCCTCTGGCTAAAAACCGGCTTTCATCAATAGCATCAACCCACAAATTATTTTTATTAACCCAATCGATTAATCCCGCTGCCTCTTCATTTTTGAAGAACTCGATTGCCTGAGTACTTGTACTTGCTGCTTTGCTTTTTCTAAGTTCGTAGGCTGCTGCTTCAATAAGATTTCCTTTTGAATTTTGGCCAATTCCTGAAATGATACTTTGTAGTTCATCTTTCAAACTCATTTAATCAAAGATAGTCAATATAGTATACATGCTAAAAATAAGCTTCGACACTAAATTCATAATTTTTAACCGCAGAGGAGCAGAGGTACGCAGAGTTTTTATTCATGATAAACACCTTGTATCGCACATCCGATTATCCTCTCCGAGATTTCATTTTCAGTCATCGCACGAATTGATTAAAACCGCAGAGAAGCAGAGGTACGCAGAGAATATTCAGTCACTTTAGAGCAACAATGAATGTATTCCTCAGCGTTCTTTGCACCTCTGCGGTAAATTGTTTTTACATATCCAATATATAAGCAAACATCAGCGGAGCCACGATAGTCGCATCACTCTCCACGATGAACTTCGGTGTCTCAATACTCAGCTTACCCCAGGTTATTTTTTCATTGGGCACTGCGCCTGAGTACGAACCATAAGAGGTCGTGCTATCACTGATCTGGCAGAAGTAACTCCAGAACGGAACACCATCACGCTCCAGATCCTGATGTAACATCGGCACAACACAGATCGGAAAATCGCCTGCTATACCTCCACCAATCTGGAAGAAGCCGATACCATGTTCACCAGCGTTGTCTGTATACCAGTCGGCCAGCCACACCATGTATTCGATACCGCTCTTCATGGTGCTTGCTTTCAGTTCGCCCGTCAATACATACGATGCAAAAATGTTACCCATGGTAGAGTCTTCCCATCCAGGCACCACCATCGGCATGTTGCGCTCAGCGGCAGCAATCATCCATGAGTTCTTCGGGTCGATTTCATAATATTGTTTCAGGTCACCGCTGTTGATCATGCGGAACATGAACTCATGCGGAAACAAACGTTCACCCTTGTCTTCGGCATCTTTCCATACTTTAAACAGGTGTGCCTGCAACCTGCGGAATGCTTCTTCTTCCGGAATACAGGTATCCGTAACACGGTTCAAATGATTGCCGAGCAAATCCCACTCGTCTTGCGGAGTAAGATCACGGTAGTTAGGAATACGCTTGTAGTGCGAGTGCGCCACCAGGTTCATGATGTCTTCTTCCAGGTTGGCACCGGTACACGAGATGATATGCACCTTGTCGTTACGAATCATTTCGGCAAAACTGATACCCAGCTCGGCCGTACTCATGGCACCGGCCAGCGTCACCATCATTTTTTTGCCCTCGGCAATGTGTTTTTTATATCCTTTGGCAGCATCTACCAATGCCGCCGCATTGAAGTGCAAATAGTTTTTCTCAATAAAAGCTGAGATTGGTCTGTTTTGGCTCATGATTCGTAGTGAAATTTTGGTGCGAAAATACGGAAACGGATGGAGGTTTCAAGGGAGTTGGGGCAATAGTAGGCAGGAGGCAATGCCCAGGTAAGCAAGTCAAATTGTTTGCCTTTTGCTTATTGTCAACTGGTTATTGCCTTATTTTTTTCACTGGGCGGACGAACGGGCTGTCGGCACTCGCCAGGCCAGCGCACATGCCACTTCGGGCTCAGACAAATGCCTCCATCCCTGCCGCATGAATCTCGAAACGAAGTTGAGATTCCCTATATTCACAAGCACCATATTTAAGCTTATATACATAATACCATGTTTGCAATATCCCCAACTGATCAAAATTGGTTTTACCTCCTTAAAGATTCGGGTCTAAATTCCATGGTCAATTTTTGGACTCCCACACCTTGGAATATAAAGCAGCTTAACAAAGGGAGCAGACTTTATTTTATGCTAAAAGCTCCTATAAGACAGATAGGCGGATTTGGAGAATTTATTGAATATAGAGACTTAACACCTGAACAAGCTTGGAATCAATTTGGCTATCGAAATGGGCGTACGTCTAAGCATGAATTTATTAATAGCATTCAGAATTACATTGACAAAAACAGCAAAAAATCTGGTAGTCAGCCGATAGACATCAATACTTATGAGATCGGTTGTATTATTTTAGACAACTGCGAATTCTGGAACAATGCAATCTTTATTAACCCTGCTGACCATAATATAGATTTTGCAACTCAAGTGGTTAAAATAAAATATTTTGACCAATACGACCCATTCATGCAATCCCAAGAAGAAAGAGATAACTTCAATCTAATAAATGAACCCCGAGAAAATAAGCCTACAGTTACAAATTCAAGAGAAAGGCAGAGTGAATTTAAAGGAAGAATTTTAAAAGCATATCATAGTAGGTGTTGCATCAGTGGCGAAACAATTTCAGAACTTTTAGAGGCTGCTCATGTACAAGAATACAGAAATACAAGCTCAAACCATGTTCAAAATGGTCTACTATTAAGAATTGATATTCACAGGCTCTATGATAATCATCTTCTTTTCATCGACAGTAATTACATCATTCATGTCAGTAACTTGGTGACAAGTCAGCAGTACAGACAGCTTCATGGACAGACAATCACGTTACCTGATCTTGATTATAGCTGGCCTTCCAAAGAGGCATTAGAACTAAGAAGAAATGAGTTCAGAAGTTAAAAAACTCCGTTCATTCTGGGTTTATAAATCTTCTCGCCAGGCTCAACATTAAATGCTTTATAGAAAAAGCGTAAAGTTAGTGGGGCTGTTCACACCCTTCCCTTTTTTGCTTGCATCTCTGATTTTCTTTTTCTGAAATACTCAACAACTTCAGCCTTTGTCATTTGGGCTAAGTGTTCGCTTAATTTTTCTCTTTGCTGCCTCATAAATTTCACAGCATCAAATTGTTTCTCGTTCATTATTCAAAAAGCTTTATGTTAAAGTTAACCGATAACTTAATTGCTAAAAAAATAAAAGCCCCACAAAGACTAAACTCCGTGGGGCTTTCCATTTATTCAATTAACTATTACCAAACTACAATCCGTTCATTCTCCGGTTTGTACATCTTATCACCCGGCTGCACATCAAATGCTTTATAGAACGGTGTGAAGTTCATCAGCGGGCCGTTCACGCGCCACTTGGCGGGTGAGTGCGGGTTGGTGTTTACGTACATGCGCAAAAACTCATCTCTTGTTTTCACACGCCATATTCTCGCTATCGAAATAAAGAAACGCTGATCAGGTGTGAATCCATCCAGTTTGGTGGAGTCCTGTCCTTGCTTTGTCAGTTTAAATGCATCGTAGGCAATGGCCACGCCTGCTATGTCTGCCGTGTTTTCACCTACCGTCAATGCTCCTTTTACATGAACTGAATCGAGAACAGTAAACGAACTGTACTGATCAATCACCTGCTGTGTTCTGGTTTTGAACTTATCATAATCCTCTTTCGTCCACCAGTTTTTCACGTTGCCGTCTTTGTCATATTGTGCTCCCTGGTCGTCAAACGAATGTGTGATCTCGTGACCAATCACCATACCAATGCCACCATAGTTCAGTGCATCGTCAGCACTCAAATCAAAGTAAGGTGATTGTAAAATCCCTGCAGGGAATACAATTTCATTTAGCGGAGGATTGTTATAGGCCGTTACGGTAGGCGGTGTAGTATGCCACTCCGTTCTGTCCACTGGCTGACCTATTTTAGCGATATCATTGAGGTATTCATTTTTATCGGCCGACAGGCGGTTTTCGAAATAAGTGGTTTTGCTCACCTCTACCTTAGAGTAATCCTTCCACTTGTCCGGGTAACCGATCTTCTCTGTGAAGGCCTGAAGTTTTTCTTTAGCTTTTGTCTTGGTGGAGTCACTCATCCACTCCAGGTTGTTGATCCGTGTTTCAAATGCGGTCTTCAGATTATCTACCAATACGCGCATGCGTTTCTTAGCCGCTTCGGTAAAATATTTTTTTACATACAACTGCGCCAGTGCATGACCCAATGAACGATCAACCGCTTCGGTCATTTCTTCCGTGCGCGATTTTCTCACTGCTTGTCCGGTTAATATTTTGGTGTACGCAAAAGACGCTTCCGCAAATGGTTTGCTCAGCCAGTTGGCATAAGTGGTAAGTGAATTGGCTTTCAGATAAATTTTCCAGTCATTGACAGAAACAGATTTCAGCATCGCATTCAGCTTATCGTAATAGGCCGGTTGCTGCATGTTCACCGAATCTACCTTTGCACCCAGTTCATTCAAATAAGAAGTCCATCCGATAGCAGGTTGTTTTTTTACAATAGCAGCAACAGCCAGTTTGTTGTAATTGGCTTTCACATCTCTGCGCTCAATGTTAGTCTTGTGCGAAGAAGCCAGCTGCTTTTCAATTCCATAAGCTGTTTCTGCATTCTTTGCAGCAGTGGCAGCATCGGTTCCTGTCAGCTCAAATAGCGTAGCGATGTATTTTTTATATCCTTGCTGAATAGCCAGTGTGGAAGAATCTGTTCTGAAATAATAATCTCTTTCAGGTAATCCTAATCCGGTCTGTGCAAACTGCACAATGTTAACCGAACTGTGCTTTGCATCCGGCCCTACACGCATACCAATGATGGAGCTATTGTTTGTCTTTTCCTGCTCCGCTACCAGCTTCATTAGCGCAGGCACATCGGTGATGGCATCAATACGGGCAAGCAGTGGTTTGATGGGCTCATAGCCTCTTTGGTTGATGGTCGTCGTGTCCATACCTGAAGCATAAAAGTCACCTACTTTCTGCTCAATGCTTCCGGCTGAGTTATTAGTTTTCGAAACACTATCCAGAATGGCCTGCAGCCGTATCCGCTGCGGATAATTCATAAACGAATAAGAACCAACTCCTGTTTGTGTGGCGGGTATCTTCGCGGTGTCATACCAGATACCATTGGCATAGGTAAAGAAATCGTCTCCCGGTTTTTTAGTTTGATCGATACCGGAGACAACCACATGTTTTTCATTCGTGTCTGCGGCTTTTTTACAAGCGCCAGCCAACACAAGCGCCAGCGAAAAGTAAAGGAGTCTTTTCATGTTTACAGTTTATAGGTAATGGAATATTTTTCTGATTAACCAGGGGCTACCCCGGCTATTTGTTTCTAAAATTAAGCAGGAATGAATCTGGATTTATGATTCTTCACACGTTTAGTTTAAACGGTAAAAAATCATTTTATGCGCAGCTATAAAAGCGATCTATTCTGTCAGGGTTCGTATAATTCCTGATTCGTTGACTTTAAATAATCTTATCTCTAAAAATAAACGGGTTCCCATTCCTGTGCAATGCAAAGTGAATCTCGGCGGCCTGCTCGGCAGGATAACGATCATAATATTTTTTTTCGACGTTGAGCTCGCGTCCACCAATCATCAAATAATATTTATAATTTTTGTCATCACCGGATCCTTCCTCTTTTCTTATCCGATCAGCAATCACACCCCTGAAGATTATTTTTTTGTCTTCTTTGGCTATCTGCATGTAGTCACTTCTGCCGCGCACTACAGCATACAAAAGAAGTAACATAAAAAGACTGTAAATACTATAGGCAAGTATACCACCCTCCACAACGAAATAAATAATGGCCCAAACTATACCACCAAATAGTACCAGGGCCAGATACATATTCCGGATAGCACTCAACAGTTTAGCAGCATCCCTTCTTTCCAGTGGTGCTTCTGTTTCAGAATAAAGCAGTGTTGCTGCTGGCTGCTGTGATTCTTCTTTTGCACCGCCTGCAGGCTGCGCACGAAGTTTTTGTTTCCTCTTATTAACAATAAATACAATTGCAATCACCTCAGCCAATACCACCAATCCAATTATCAGGATGGCATTCGGGTATTCTGTTATCAGCTTATTCAAATTCTTTATCTGTATGAATCTATTCTAAAAAAAGCATTATTGATCCATGATGAAGCGTGGCATGGTACAACCGTTCAAATTTACCTTACTTTTTTTTATTTGACGAAGTCGCTACCTTACTTTTTATGCACCGATTCTTATTACTTCTTTTATGCGTTGCCTCCCTGATCAGCCACGCACAACCTGTTGACACCCTCAAACAAATCGATCAGCTTTTCAGTCGGTGGAACAACGCCACACCCGGAGGAGCGATCATCGTGTCGCGGGGAGATAAAATTATTTACAACAAAGCCTTCGGGCTGGCCGACCTGGAGCACAACGTACCCAACACTACGGAGACTATTTTCGAAAGCGGATCCGTAGCCAAGCAATTTACGGCTGCTGCGGCTCTGCTACTTGCTGCGGAAGGTAAAATTTCATTGCAGGATGATGTGCGCAAATACATTCCGGAACTGCCGAAGTATTCATCGGTCATTACTATTCAGCAGTTACTCAATCATACCAGCGGGCTCAAAGACTGGGGCTCGGTAGCCGGCATAGCAGGATGGCCCCGCACAACAAAAGCATACACGCAAGAACTTGCTTTGCAGATCATGAGCAAACAAAAGTCAACCAACTACACACCGGGTAGCGAATACAGTTATAGCAACTCCAACTACACTTCATTGGTCACTATTGTAGAAAGAGTATCCGGTCAGTCGCTGGCAGAGTTTACGCGCTTACGTTTTTTTGAACCCCTTGGAATGAAGTACACGAAGTGGCGCAACAACTTTCATGAGATCGTTCCCCATCGTGCTATTGCTTATGTTAAAGCAGGTGCCGGTTACGAGCAACTGATGCCTTTTGAAAATGTACACGGCCATGGTGGACTGCTTACAACTACTGCTGATTTAATGAAGTGGAATTCATTGCTGGAAACAAAACAAATTGGTGGCGATAAAGTATATCAATGGCGCATACAAACCGGTAAGCTAAACAACGGACAATCGATCACTTATGCTTCGGGACTTGTCGTTGATCAGTTAAATAACTTCACACAGATCAGTCATAGTGGTGCTACTGCAGGCTATCGCGCATGGCTGGCCTATTATCCCCAGAAAAAATTGACCGTTACTTTGCTGAGCAACGATGGAAGTTTAAATGTATCAGGTGCTGGTCAACAGATTGCCGAAGTATTTTTAGGGAAGAAGCCGGTAACGCGTAAAGAACCTAAAGAGATTACATTAACAGAAGCAGAACTGAAACGCTTTGATGGCATCTATCGCAGCACGCGTCATTACGATGTGCAGAAGCTGGAATACAAGGAAGGGAAGATTATCTCGAACGAACATGCACTTCATGCTACTCATCGCGACACCTTATACCTGGACGGACTGAAATGGATAGCAACTAAACCCAACACCATTATCGTTCAGAATCAAAACGATACCTTAAGCTATCGCAAAGTAGCGCCACCCGATCTGAGCTTGAAATCATTGTCTGCTTTAGCCGGTGATTACTATAGCGCAGAAGCAGAGGCAACATACACTGTGGAAATAAAGAATAACGAAGTGTGGGTACAGATTAAACCCTTCCCTGCTGAAAAAACAGAGCCGTCCTTCAAAGATGGATTTTATCTCTATGGAACACTTTATGAATTTCAGCACGACAAGAAAGGAAAAGTAACGGGGCTGTTGGTGAGCACTTCACGAGCGGAACGAATTATCTTCATAAAAAAGTAATTCAGGCTATTCATTTGTTGGCATAAGAGAGTTAATTTCGCGATCGATTTAATTTTTTAACCCAAAAACCAAATGAAAAACACCGCTCTGCTGGTGGTGGCATTTATTGCCTCCGCTCATTTTTCCTATTCTCAATCTAATGATTCCATCAAAACGATTGACAGCATCAAGGCTACACGTGGAAAAGTGACCACGGAACTCAACGTGAATCTTTTTCAGGGAAACCTGAATCTAAACAATGCTCTTCAACAAATTAAAGTACGCTACTTCCTAAGTGATAATCTTGCCCTTCGTGTAGGATTCAATTTCAATTCCTCAAAGAATGACAGTGATGTAAGTAATGCGTATGGAACCAATCCTTACAAATATCAAAGCAACAGAACGACATCCACTTTCAGCCTTAATACAGGTATTGAAAAACATTTTCGTGGCACTAAAAGACTTTCTCCTTATGTAGGGGCTGAACTTAGCATTGTGTCAAAGTCTTCCTCACAAGAATATGGTGACGCTACTTTTACTACAAAAATTGACGGAGCATGGCAGGTAGGGGGTAATAATGGATTGTATTCTTACGATGAACGTGCTTACTTCAGGTACGGTATGAATCTGATTTGCGGGTTTGATTACTACTTTGCAAAAAACTTCTATGTAGGATACGAGTTCTTATTCCAGTTCAACAAAACAAAGTACAAGGACATTGATGTAACCTATACAAGCACACAGACACAAAACCCATCAACGCCAACCCCAACTCCTAAGTATAAAGACTCCGATTCATTTGTTGGTCCTACTTTAATCAACGGCATTCGTCTTGGCTTTATCTTTTAATTTCACTGAATCATGAAAATCTTAAAATTAGTATTATACCTGCTTACGATCTCCTTTGTATTTTATTCGTGCAATGATGAGGACAAAGATGTAGATCCAAGTGTTAAAACTGTGGCGGTTACAGCCACTTCAGCCTCCACGGTGTTGGCCCGTGGTAATATCGAAGAGATCGGTAGTTATAATGTAGTCGACTATGGATTTGAATATAGTACTGATGGTACTACGCAAAAAATATCGCTCGGCAATAAACCTAACAAGGGAACTTTTGAATCTGAGATAAGTGCTTCGTCCTCATATTACAATTATGGGATTAATGTAAAGGCTTACTTGATCAACGACAAGGGAACAGTATATGGAGAAAATATTCAAACCACTTTTCCAACGCTGGCGATCACATCTATCGCTCCATTAGCTGGCAAAGCAGGTGACCGCATTACTATTATGGGTACCAATTTCAGCACCAAAACTCAAGACAATAAAGTATCATTTAATGAAACGATCGCCAACGTAGTGGAAGCAAGTAGTTCCAAATTGGTAGTAGAAGTACCCAATAACATAAATAATTCCTCTTACTATTACTATGGAGTTCGTGTTACTGTTAAAGTGGGAAATCAATCTATTGTTGCCACTGAGTATTTTAAACTAACTCCTACCGTAACGGATTTCAGTCCTAAATCAGGTACGGTAGGTACACTCGTTACGTTAAATGGTAATAATTTCTCAGGGGCATCTTTTAGTATTCTTGTTGGGGGTATTAGTGTTTCTACTGCAGGCGTTACCAATAACAACGTAACATTTTATATCCCTTCAGGTGTTAAACAGGAAAAATTAAAGATTGATTTTGTCTTTAACGGAATAACAACTTCATTACCTGGAGAGTTTTCTCTTCTGGCTCCTGAGATCACCAACTATTCACCAAAAACAGGAATTGGTGGCTCCTTAATAACAGTTACCGGAAATAATTTTACAGGAAGTAGTAGCGGATATTATGGCTATGAAAGTGTGAAGATAAAACTGGGTACAGTTGAATGCCCTATTCAAAGCTACACACCAACGGAGATAAAATTCACTGTCCCTAAAGAACTGGCTATTGGTTATCATACATTAAGCGTGATTACACCTGTGTTTACCGTAACTTCACCTGATCAATTTACACTATCAAGCCCGAAGATTAATAGCTTATCTCCTACTTCTGCCATCCGAGGCACGTATGTCACTATCAATGGAGAGAACTTTGGGGCCAATCAATATAATGAAGCAACTGTATTGGTCGGAACTACCTCTGTATCTATTTATAGCTGGACGGAAACAACCATTAAAATTTATATAACCACCTATATGTCCTTAGGTAGTTATAAGGTTACTGTAAATGCCGGAGGTCAATCCGTTACATCAACGGATAATCTTACCATCACCAATTAGTAACTGGCAGTCCAAATACACAGATCATCCTATCATAATAATGGATGATCTGTGTATCTTAATGAAGAAATTACAAATCCATGATAAACTTCGGCATCCTCGGCCCCGGCAAAATTGCCAACCGCTTTGCTTCTTCCTTCGAACATGCCCAGGGAGGAAAAGTATATGCCGTTGCCTCACGCGATGAAGCGAAGGCAAAAGAGTTTGCGGCCACCTACAACATAGAAAAGATCTATACTTCCTACGATGACCTGATCAACGATCCGCAGGTGGATGTGATCTATATCGCTACACCTCATCCTTTTCATTACGAGCAAACGTTGCGTTGCTTACGAAATGGAAAGGCAGTGATCTGTGAGAAACCTTTAGCATTGAACTACCGGCAGGCCAATGAAATGATTCAGGCAGCACGCATTGAAAATGTATTCCTCATGGAAGCAATGTGGTCACGCTTCTTTCCTGCTACGAAGAAAGCATTGGAGTTAGTAGAATCAGGCATCATTGGTGACGTTAAATATTTACAAGCTGATTTTGGCTTTGCTGCTCCGCTTAATCCCGACAGTCGTGTGTATAACATGGACCTGGGTGGAGGTGCTCAACTGGATGTGGGTATCTATCCGCTCTTCCTGGCTTTGCTGATGCTGGGCAACCCCGATGAGGTGAAGTCATTCAGTCAGCTGGCAAGCACTGGTGCCGATGAAGTAACGAGTGCTTTGCTGGCGTACAATAATGGAAGCATGGCAAATATTATGTCTTCCATAGTTACCGACTCACCCAAGCAGGCCGACATCATGGGTACACTGGGAAGAATTACTATGCAAACCCCCTGGCACAAATCACAGTTGATTACAGTACGATTAAATTCAGGCGAAGTCTCTGAGTTTGCATTTCCCTATCCCGGCAACGGATTTCAGTACCAGGTAGAAGAAGTGATCAGTTGCCTGCAGGCCGATAAGAAAGAAAGTGACCTGATGCCACATTCTCTTAGTCTGTTGATGGCACAGGTAAGTGATGAGATCAGAAAGCAAGGGGGCGTGGTATATGAGGCAGATTAGAAAAGTACTCCCTGATCATCCAATATCTTTAAAAGAGAAGCAACACTCACCACTCGTATTTTCTTGTCATAAGGATGATCCTTTGCAGAAGGAGTCACTATAAAATTGTGTTTCGCATTCAAATCTGCCAACGCCAGATGATTTCCTTTACTCAAAACGGGATTATCAGTAAACTTTATCTCTAAGGCTACAAGGGGAATACTACCTTTTACAATCACGAGATCAGCTTCCGCACCATCTTGTGTCCGATAGTAGTAAAGCTCAAATTCATCCTTTAGTACTGATGCAATCTGCTGTATCACAAAGCCTTCCCAGGAATGTCCTGTGAGGTGATGACCGAGCAATGTATCCATCCGATCAACACCCCAAAGCGTGTGTAAGATTCCTGTATCGCGAATAAATATCTTAGGTGCTTTAACAATGCGCTTCTTTACATTAACATGAAATGCCGGCAATCGCCTCACAATAAAAGTCTCTTCCAGGACCTCTATGTAATTGATAACAGAAGATACGGATACCCCCAGCGATTTAGATAAATTGCTATAGTTTAAAACAGAACCATGGGAGCTGCTTATCATTTGCAGTAATTTTCTCAAAGCGGTGCGATTGGCACTTAGCCCCAGCGAAGGAACATCTCTTTGTATATAGGTTTGCACAAAACCAAGTCGCCACTCCATGCTGTTCCGATTACTAGTGGCCAGGTAAGAAGCAGGAAAACCACCCCTAAGCCAAAGCTTTTTATACTCTTTGTCCTTTACTTCAATAAGTGAGAAAGGATGCATTTCACAAAATATAATTCTACCTGCTAATGTTTCAGATCCATGTTGTATAACTGCCGGAGATGCAGAACCCGTCACCAGAAATCGTCCGGACTTTCTCTGCATATCAATTAATGAACGCATCACAGGAAATAAATCCGGCTGATGATGAATCTCATCTAAGGCGATCAGCTTGTCAATATTTTCTCTAAGATAAAGTTCAGGATCTCTTAATAAATTGAGATCAGAAGGTAATTCCAGATCAAGGTATACGGCATTTTTAGCAGATTTCAGAATCTCTTTAACCAGTGTAGTCTTGCCTATTTGCCTTGGGCCGAGTAGACCCACAACCGGAAATCGCTTCAGTCTGGATAGTATAAGAGCAGATATACGCCTGGAAATCATCCCTGCAAATTTACAACAAAAAAGTAAATTTGCAGGGATGATTTTTTAGCAAAAATTATTGATTGACTCTTAACAAGCTAAAAAAACTCATTAACCCTCAAGGAATTATAAGTCGCTAATAACAGATAACTGATAACGGCTCACAATCGCTTTCGTAGCGGCTTCCAATATTTCAAAAGCACTCTCTGCCATTTTATTCTCGCTGTCGAGCGTAGGATTCACTTCGCATACTTCCCATGCACACACGCGTGGATCTTTACATAGCGATACATTCAGCACTTTTGCTTCCTCCACCGTTAATCCATTAGGCACGGGTGTACCTGTTCCTTTTGATATGCGGCTATCCAGGCTATCCACATCAAACGACACATAGATCAGATCACAATGACTTAACATCTGTAGTGTACGTTGGGCAATGGTAACCGGGCCCGCTTTCTTTACATCTTCGGTTTCAATAAAATTGATGTTGTATTTATTGATCAGGTAGTTCTCCGGTTTTTCAAAATCACGCACCGAGATGTACACAATGTCTTCCGGCAAAATCTTCGGGCCGGGATTACCCACGTTCTTGATCTGCTCCCAGTAATCTGTAGTCTCTCCTTTCGGATCGTTTACTTTGCATTCAAAATTGTCGAGCCCGCAAGCCATAGCCAGTGACATGCCATGCATGTTACCGGAAGGCGTGGTGTAAGGTGTGTGAATATCCGCATGGGCATCTATCCATATCACACCCAGTCTTTTTTTAGGATGTGCTTTTTTTATTCCGGCAATGGTGCCGTAGGCAGTGCTGTGATCGCCCGAGATAATCAATGGAAAATAACCATCAAATAACTGCTCGTACACTTCCAGGCACACACGCTCTTCCATGATGAGCACGCCATCGATAAACTTGGCATGTGCGTGTTCTGCGCCATCAAACAACAATTCATTTACGTTGTCAACTTCGATGGAATCATATTGGCGGAACAAATCCGACTTCATATCGAGGCTGGCAATTTTGATTGCCTCCACCCCCAAACTGGCGCCACGAGTTCCGGCACCGATTTCGGATTTCACCTCAATGATCATTATCTCTTTCACAAAAACAGCAGATTATAGCTTGAATTAATAAACGGTTAATCTCAACAGACCATAAAAAGGCCTTTTACTCCGATGAAACTTAGTAATCGGGTCGGGGGTATGTACCGTGTTTGGGTGGTACAAAATTCAGATTGAGAAAGTGATTAACCATACGATTTAACGTATTGCAAAGATGGCAAATTTATATGAATATTGCATTCTTTGGCTGAGCGTTAAAAGTTAACCGTAATGGGTTAATCAGAGGTAGACAAAACGGTCAAAAAACGATTCTCTTTTTTAACTTTTAACGATTAACGGATAACACATTAGATGAAGAGTTACCGCGAGCTGATTGAGCAGACTTTTGAGTTCCCGCAGAAAGAATTTAAAGTACGCGACCACGAATTGTTATTCAACGATGTGCCCCTGATGGACATCATCAAAGAATACGGCACCCCACTAAAACTTACTTACCTTCCACGCATCAGCGAGAACATACGCTTCGCGCAGGCTACGTTCAACAATGCCATGGAGCGTTTCCGTTACAACGGGAAATACACGTACTGCTATTGCACCAAATCATCCCACTATTCTTTCATCACGGAAGAAGCACTGAAGAACGACATCCACCTGGAGACTTCTTCTGCTTATGATATTCCGATTGTAAGAAGTTTGTTTGAGCGTGGCAAGATCAACAAAGACACCTACATTCTTTGCAATGGATTTAAGATGCCATTGTACACACAATATATTTCTGACCTGTTGAATGATGGGTTCAAGAATTGCATTCCCATTCTCGACAACCTTTCGGAGATTGATGTGTATGAGAAGAATGTAAATGAAACCTTCAATGTAGGTATCCGGGTAGCTGCCGATGAAGAACCGAAGTTCGAGTTTTACACTTCGCGCTTAGGTATCCGCTACAACGACATCATTCCTCTATACAAAGAAAAGATCGCGCCAAGCAATAAGGCCACGCTGAAGATGATGCACTTCTTCATCAACACGGGCATTAAAGATACTGCGTATTACTGGAGTGAGCTTAGCCGCTTTATCTTCAAGTATTGCGAACTGAAAAAGATTTGCGATACACTGGATTCCATTGACATTGGTGGTGGATTCCCTATCAAGACATCACTTACTTTCCATTACGATTACAAGTACATGATCGAGCAGATCGTAGAAAACATCAAATGGATCTGCGAAAAGAATAACGTACCAGTTCCTAACATCTTCACGGAGTTCGGAAGCTTTACCGTTGGCGAAAGCGGTGCCGTGTTGTACAGTATGGTAGATCAAAAGCTGCAGAACGACAAGGAGCTTTGGTACATGATTGATGGCTCATTCATCACTCACTTACCTGATGTATGGGGCCTGAATCAGAAATACATTTTGCTGGCTATCAATAAATGGGATGATCCGTACCATAAAGTAAACATGGGAGGACTTACCTGCGATAGTCATGATTATTATAACTCAGAAGCACACACAGGTGAAGTGTTCATGCCGATGATCAATGACGAAGAGCGTTTATACATCGGCTTCTTCCATACGGGCGCTTACCAGGAATCGCTGGGCGGATACGGTGGTATTCAGCATTGCCTGATTCCTGCACCAAAACATGTATTGATTGATCGTAATGAAGACGGTGAGATCACCACTCGCCTGTTTGCACCGGAGCAATCCAGCGAAAGCATGATTCATTTACTCGGCTACGAACCATTGAAGGAGCCTGTAAAAAGTTAATTGTTAACCGTTAATAGTAGTACAGATTTTGTATTACTATTAACGGTTAACTAATTACAATTAACAAAGACTAAAAGCCCATTCCTTTCGCTTCTTTATATCCTGAAGGGATCTGGAAAAGACTTGCACTTAGCGATTCCTTCTTCACGTCTGTGACTTCCATGGTCATGTTGCCTTCGGGTATGATCATTTCAATACGAAGCGGAACACCTTCAATATTCTCATAGAAAAACTGATTATCGCGCACACGATGCTGTGATAACTTCTTCATATCAATATCAATCTCCTTCGTAGTCCAGAATACCTGTTTGGCTGATTTGCCTTTCGGATCTGTTGACTCCACAATGTACTTGGTGCAGGTGTAGTTCAGAATCTTTTTCGTTTCTGATGTCTTGGTCACTTTAGGAGGATTGGCTGTAGTGGTAGACTCCGGTTTTGTAGCGGTGGCCAACGGAGTGTATGTTTTATTAGCATGATCAATTCTTACCGATTGGTTCTTATCTCCCTGGTAAAGCACTTCTGATTTATCCATAATACCGCCTTCCATTTTGGTAAGTGAGTTGGCGCCCTTCACCTGGATGCTCATGCCGGTAGGAATTAATGAGTTCACACTTCCGCCTGCCATCATTTTCATGGCTGCTTCCATCTGTGTTTTCATCTGTGGGTTGGCATCCATCATCGCCTTCATTTGCGGATCGTTCATCTTGGCCTGAAGTTCTTTCATTTTCGCCTGATTGGCAGGATCATTCAATTGCTTTTTGGCATCTTCCAGCTGGGCTTTGGTTTTAGGATCGGTGATATCCATGTTCATCTTCCATTTTATTGTTCCCTCAAAAGACTGGGAACGGCCGGTGATGACCATCAGGATCAACACCACCATCATACTCAATTTCTTCATTTGTGTTTTAGGTTTGTTTGTTTAATAAAGTTACCAATCCGGCCACGAGTACCAAATAGCATGCCTGTTATGTGAAGTGTCGCCCATTAATAGTTAATTGGGAAGCGCTACTTAAATCATTTTCCGCGGTGCTTTTTCTTAGCGCCTTTGCGTGAAAAACTCAGACTCTCTTTTTCTTCAATATAAACCGGGCTGCTTCCAGTAAGTTCTTCATTTCATAGTCGGCCCGCTCTTCTTTATTGGGTATCTCATCACCAATCTGGATAGTGCGTATGCCCAGTTGCCTTGCCGGTACAATATCACGACCACGATCACCAATCATCCACGATTTTTTGATATCGATATCAAATTTCGCAATGGCTTTTTCAAACATCAGTGTGCCTGGCTTGCGTGCCAGCGATGCCGTTTTGTTTCTGAAATAAGGGCAGAAATAAAAATGATCAATCACATGCTCACTTGCTTCCTGCAAATAGATATGACAGATCTTCATCTGCTCCTGCGTATAAATTCCTTTGTCAATGCCCGACTGATTGGTGACTACCACTAACTTATAGCCCGCTTCCTTTAGTTGATAAAGTGCTTCCGGCACACCGTCAATGATTCTGAATTTGGTGAGCAGGTAAGTGTAGTTCACATCATCTACATTGAGTACCCCATCCCGGTCTAAAAAAATACATTTATTCATGTACCAAATATGCGAAAAAGGATGTTTTTGGAGGGAATGTTTTTACTTAGTTTTGCCGGATACCCAAAGGCATGGCGAGCAACGCACTGGTTATCATCCCCACTTATAATGAAAAGGAAAATATTTCTCTGATCATAGAGACTGTTTTTGCGTTGCCCAAAGATTTCCATGTTCTCATTGTTGACGATGGCTCACCCGATGGTACGGCCGATATTGTGAAACAACTGCAAACCAATTTCAACACAGAAGCAGAAACGCGACTGCACCTGCTGCAACGCAAAGGAAAACTTGGCCTTGGTACGGCATACATCACCGGCTTCAAGTTTGGAATAGAGAAAGGCTACGAATTTCTTCTGGAGATGGATGCTGATTTCTCGCATGATCCTAAAGACCTGGTTAGCTTATACCTGGCCTGTGCTGAAGGCGGCAGCGATGTTTCTATCGGATCACGTTATGCAACGGGGGTGAATGTAGTGAACTGGCCCATGGGCCGTGTGCTGATGTCTTACTTCGCAAGCAAGTATGTGCAGTACATTACGGGCATTCCTATTCATGATACTACGGCTGGCTTTGTGTGCTATCGCAAAAAAGTATTGCAGACTATTGAATTGAATAAAATCAGATTCGTTGGATATGCCTTCCAGATTGAAATGAAGTTTCTGGCCTGGAAGTTTGGCTTCCGCCTGACGGAAGTTCCGATCATTTTCACGGAGCGTGTACGCGGTGCCAGTAAAATGTCTGCTGGTATTTTTAAAGAAGCTTTTTTTGGTGTGATGCAGATGACGATACAGAGCTGGTTTAAGAAATACATTATTCCTCCTACCAACTGAGAAATCTTTATATTCTTATTTTATTGTGCCAGCAACGATAAGCATGTGGCATCTTTACTCCAATACAGCATATCAAAATTCCGCGGGGTTCTTCATTCAACTATCGATGAAATGCGCAGGCCGCGGATTTAGAAACTGCGCGGCTGAGAACCCACCACAGAGCAGTGCTTTTTCATAGCGCGCCAGTGAAAGTGATTACCCGGTATTCTATTTGTACGTTAAGATCATGGGGTAAAATTTCGACAGCTTTATTTTTTTGCATTCTAAACATTGCCGGATAATGCGAATGCAGGATTTAGCTGTCATAATCTTATTTTTGCTCACGCTGTGTTATGCAATCAGACGAAGCACAATCATTCCTCGCTCCCTTGAAGGGAAAAGTACTGGCCGCATTCCTGCTGGCAGCCATTGCAATTGCCTTGGCTGTAACTATCACTTACTTTAGTTTCTATGGCTTGCTTGCCAAAGTGGATGAACTCTCACTACCCAACAATAAGCTAAAGTCACTCAGCTATCTTTTTGAACAGATAACACGCCTGGATCAGCAGCAACGGGCAGATGCCTTGCGTAATCCGGAGAAATCATATGGAACGCTGCTGCGTGAATCAAAATCCATTTCATCAGCTCTTGATTCACTTGCTTCCATGAGCTGGGAGGATAAGCGACAGGCGGAACGGCTGCAGGCCATGAAACGCATTCTGCATAAGCGCGACTACTTGCTTATTGAATATCTCAAATCAAAATCGGATTTCTTTCTCAACAGTAAGCTATCGCTAAAACTAGATTCTCTTTCCGAAATACTGGTACAAAGTCAGCCCAAAGCAGATAGCAGTGTAACCACCACGCAGAAGAAAACGGTGACTACCGTTTATCTTCCTGATGAAACTAAAAAATCTTTTTTCGGTCGCCTGTTTGGTGGCAAGAAGAAAGATAGTGCGGAAAACCGGGTGGAAGTAAAAGAAGAGATCAGTGTAAAAACCGACACCCTTGCAGTGGCACGACAGGACAGTGCGATTGCCCAGGTGGGCCGCATCATGAAGTCGCTGGACGAGGGGCAACGCACACAAACACGCCAGATGATGAAACGTGAGCTGGATCTGATCAACACCAACATTTCGTTAATCAATCAGCTTCTCTCCATCCTGCAAGAGGTAGAGAACGAAGAGATTTCATCCATTGAACGAAAGAATGCAGAAGCAGCAAGCCTGGTCAGTTCCAGCATTCAACGCATTGGCATTATCATGCTGGTGTTTTTTCTGTTAGCTGCTTTACTGGTCTTCCTGATACTGGTAGATATTTCCAGAAGCAATTATTATCGTCTGCAGCTCATTAAAGCAAAAGAAGAAGCAGAAGAACTGGGTAAAGTGAAGCAACGCTTTCTGGCCAATATGAGTCACGAGTTGCGCACACCATTACAATCCATTATTGGATTTGCAGAGCAACTGAAAAATCCGGCGGTAAGCAATGAAGCAGTAATTGCCATACAAAGTTCATCCGAACATTTGCTGCAAGTGGTCAATGAAGTGCTGGACTTCAGCCGCATCGAGTCGGACACCTTTACTTTTGAAAACGCTCCTTTCTTTTTAGATAAAGTAATCGATGAGGTTACTTCGGTCATCCGCATCAGTGCAGAAAAGAAAGGGCTTCAACTGATTGTAGCGAATCACAATCTGCCTGCCAATGTAGTGGTGGGTGATGCATTTCGTTTGAAACAGATCTTGTATAATCTTCTTGGCAACGCAGTGAAGTTTACATCGCAAGGTGAAGTGAAGCTGGAGACGGAAGTAACACAGGGAAAATACATCAAGTGCGTTTTTAAAATCACCGATACCGGCATTGGTATCGCACCGGAAGATATTGGCCGCGTGTTCGGGCAATTTGAGCAAGGCAATATGAACATTCACAAGCAATACGGTGGCTCCGGCCTGGGACTGAGTATTGTAAAAAAACTGGTGGATCTGCAGCAAGGTAAAATGGAGGTATCCAGTGAGCCGGGTAAGGGAACTACCTTCACATTAAAACTATATTTTGATAAGGCTCCGGCTGTTATTTCAGCAGAAGTTGATAGCATCCTTCCAATTGAAACTAATATTGATCCGGGCAGGGTTTTGCTGGTTGATGATGATCCGCTCATCCTCCGCTTATGCAGTCTTATTCTCGAAAACAACAACGTGAATTTTAAGGCGATGAATCAGCCGGAGAAAATACTGGAAGAGAATCTCGATGATGTCAACTTCATCTTTCTTGACATTCGCATGCCGGGCATTAATGGAATTGAACTCTGCCAACTATTGCGTGCCCGTAAAAGTGAGGTGCAGATCATCGCACTGACCGCGCATGTATTACCACAGGAACAATCTTCACTCTTGCAAAGTGGATTTGATCAGCTACTATCAAAACCATTCCGTGAACAGGATCTATTAAAAATGCTCGGCATCCATCGTGCTGCTGTTACTACTCCTATTCAAAAAGAAACCTCCTCGCTTGATCTGTCCTCTATCAAAAAAATGACGATGGGGGATGATGCTCTTTTTCAATCCGTGCTTGTTCAATTTGCAGAAGACACGCAGAAAAACAAACAGGATCTTGAAAAACAGTTTCAGGAAAAGAATACCAAAGCAATCCGTGAAATTGTTCACCAGCTTTCAGGAAGAGTAGGCCAGATGGGAGCCACCTCATTATCACAACAATTTCGTCAGGTGGAAACCGAACTTCATGCCGGAAAGAATACCGATGAGATTGCCGACAAATTAAAACTATCTCTAAACGACCTGGACGTGATGCTTAAACAAATTCAGAAAGAAATCGTCTGATTATTCTATTCCGTACTTCTCTATTTTTAAATACAACGTTTTACGATCAATATTTAAAAGACGCGCTGCTTTTGATTTGTTGTACTTCACTTCATGCAAGGTGCGCACAATCAAATCGCGCTCCTGTGTTTCCTGCATCGCTTTCAGATCATAAATATTATCTGATTTTTTCTCCGTCTTTTGTTTGCTGATCGAAGAAAGCATTTCCGAGGGCAACGTAGTTTCATCAATAACATCACCCGGAGTAAGTAACACGGCACGCTTAATCACATTTCTCAGCTCACGAAGATTACCCGGCCAGTCATAGGTTCTGAAAATATTGATCATACCGGGAGAGAAGGTGGCTGCAGGACGCTGCAGATCATCACTGGCCTGCTTGCGGAAGTATTCGATAAATTCAAAAAGATCATCTCCCCGTTCGCGCAATGGTGGCACGCGCAGTTTAAATTCGTTCAGGCGATGATACAAGTCTTCACGGAAGGTTCCTGTTTTTGTCTTTTCAAAAAGATCATCATTAGTTGCCGTGATAATGCGCACATCGATTTTCACTTCCTTGTTACTTCCCACCGGCGAAATAATTCTTTCCTGTATGGCACGCAACAGTTTCACCTGCACTTCATAGGAAAGATTTCCTACTTCATCCAGAAACAATGTTCCGCCATTAGCTTCTTCAAACTGACCTCGCTTGTCGTTAAGTGCTCCGGTGAAAGCTCCTTTCACATGTCCGAATAATTCGCTTGCTGCAAGATCCTTTGATAATGCACCACAGTCCACCGCAACAAATGATTCTTCCCCACGCTTACTCAACCGGTGAATGGATCGCGCTACATTTTCTTTTCCGGTTCCGCTTTCTCCTTCTATGATCACGGTAAAGTCGGTAGGCGCTACCAGGCGGATATGATCGTATAAATGTTTGGAGGAAGCACTATTACCATCTACTAACGCCGAAGCCCTTGCCGTTGATTTTGTTTTAACCACTTTATCCGCTTTGGGCTGAAGCGATTGCTTGAGCAACATCAAAAGTTCTTCCGGATTAATAGGCTTTGTAATGTATTCCATCGCTCCGGCCTTCATGGCTTTCACGGCAGTGCGTATGTCAGAGAAACCGGTCATGATGATCACGGCCGTGTCTGGCGAAGATTCCTTTATACCTTCCAGTACTTCAAGCCCTGCCGTATCGGGCAGGCGATAGTCTAATAAAACCGTATCAAATTTCTGCTCTTTAGCGATGCGAAGGCCATCTTTACCTGTGTGGCAAACTTTAACTGTATGTCCATTCTTACTTAAAAATCCCTCCAGTATTCTGCTAAAGGTGAGATCGTCTTCTATTAAAAGTAATGCTGCCATTAAGGGTGTTTTATACAACTGGAATTGTAAGATGTTCGCTCTCCATTCCAGCATCAAAGTAAAAAAGAAAAAGCCGGATTAAATCCGGCTTTTTCTAAAAGGTTAAAACTATTATTGATTATTCAACGATAGAGCCTTCCTTAGAGAACTTAAGGGTTTTTGTTTCAGTCCCCTTTTTTACATCTACTTCGTAGTAGTTCTTAGTCTTATTGAAGTAAGCAGCATCTGCAGCCCATCCTTTGTATGCATCTCCTTCAAGAGCAGTCTTCACTGCATCAGGAAGTTCTTCTACTTTGATTTTTACTTTTTCATCAGTTTGAGTAGCTGATGCCTGATCAGGAGTTGCTACACGTTGTGCATTTGATACCTGAACAAATCCGACACTCATTACACCTKCTACAATTGCGAAGATTACTTTTTTCATGATTTCAAGAATTTATATTGTGAATAATTTATTAAT
>NNBV01000763.1_pt1:20000-25656 | contig 25656 bp, 13 predicted proteins | sample 1173771 | NCBI WGS metagenome assembly NNBV01 (sample SAMN07173938, study PRJNA388173) | plant metagenome | isolation source: symbiotic tissue sample KVS11 | place: Norway: Troms, Kvaloya island | reverse complement strand
CGAAGTAGGCAATGGTAAGTTAAGCGTTTAYGCCTATAGTAATGCTTTCTCTGATCAGGCTTTCGGTGCCAGCACTAATTTTAAAGTTGGTGACAGTGAGTTAATAACGGATAGTGATTCCAGAGGTCCCGATATCGAGCTATTTTTGGGTGATACCACATACAGGGAGGGGGGCGCAGTAGGTACCAGCACTCAATTGGTTGCTACTTTATTTGACAAACATGGTATTGACGTATCCGGCTATGATGGAGGAAATATCGAAATACTACTCGATGATTCCATTCACTATATTGCAAATACCTATTATGAATCGTTTCCTGATGATTATAAAAACGGTATGATCAGTTTTCCAATAACCGACTTGCAAAAAGGAACGCACAGCATCACACTTACCGCACGCGATACCTACTCCAATTCGTCAAAATCAACTATTTATTTTGATGTTTCGGAAGGGAACAAACTGGTTATCGATGCGTTGATCAATTATCCTAATCCGTTTGCAGACAAAACCACTATTCAATTCAGCCATAACCGCCCAGGCGAAGATCTTGAAGCACAAATGACTATTTATAACTCCATGGGCCAACCCATAAATTCCGCTAATTATTCAGTTCCGGAGAGCCTTTATAAGGTAACTCTGGCCGAATGGGATGGTGTGACAAATGGAACAAAATTGACCAATGGAATATACTTTATGAAACTCTCTGTTCGTTCCCTATCGGACGGGGCGAAAAATGAGAGATTAACCAAATTAATTGTCCTTAATTGATTACCTTTAAGCCTTGCATTCTGATTATGAATAAGTTAAGAGTTGGCCTAATCTTATTTACTGCGATCACATCATTTCCTGCTTTTTCGCAAACCGGTGTCCTCGTTGGGCAAGACACCACCAATCGCGTTATTAGCACAGCTGTTCCTTTTCTAACTATCACACCGGATGCTCGTGCGGCAGGCATGGGTGATACCGGAGTGGCTACTTCTGCCGATGCAAATGGCAACTACTGGAACGCCGGGAAGATGGCATTTATAGAAAATGGATACGGGGTATCAGCTTCCTACACTCCATGGCTTGGAAAGATTATCAATGACATGTACCTGTTTCACCTTAGCGGGTATTATAAAATAACAAGAGAGCAAACTGTTTCTGCTTCAATGAAATATTTTGACCTGGGCGAAATCCAATTCAACCATGGCCCGGATCCTAGCCAGCAAGACGGACGGTTTAATCCACGCGAGTTTGCATTTGATGTTGGATACTCAAGAATGCTCACAGAAAATTTGGGTATTGGTGGTGCATTGCGATACATCCATTCCAATCTGTTAGGCACAAACTCAAATGTATCCGATGCCCGCCCTGGAAATTCACTGGCGGTAGATATCGGTATTTATTATACCAAACCGATGGTATCCAAAAATTCAACTCTTTCGCTTGGAGCTGCTGTTACCAACTTAGGTAGCAAAATCTCTTATTCGAATGCGAGTAACAAAAGCTTTATCCCTTCTAATTTACGTATAGGAGGTGCTTATAAAACAATGGTGAACCCATTGAACAGCTTCACTTTCGCTCTGGATTTTAATAAACTATTAACCCCAAGTCCTGGCCATGAAGATGCATCATTTTTAAATGGTGTCTTTGGTTCTTTTGGAGATGCCAGAGGCGGCTTCAAAGAAGAAATTCACGAAATCACTATATCCTCAGGTATTGAATATTGGTACAATGAAGCTTTTGCTGGTCGTGTGGGTTATTTCTCAGAAGCAAAAGATAAAGGAAATCGTAAGTACATGACCTTTGGTGTGGGTGCCCGTCATAAGAAATTTGGATTAGATGTGGCCTATATGGTGCCCACTAACAAAAGAGAAAATGCCCTTGCCGAAACTATTCGATTCACACTCTTCCTCAAGTTTATAGCAAAAGATAAAGAGGACGAATCAGTTATTGACTAATTCATGCTCGATCGCAAAGTAGCCCCTCCCTTTTCACATTCTGATTCCATTACACTTCCTCTCCCTAAAGAGCTAAGGATAAACGATGATTTGAATGTACTTTATTTTGACTTAGTCAAGCAAGCACTGATTAAGATCGAGTTCATTTATAAAGCCGGTAAGTGGTACGAATCTCTTCCCGGACTCTCTTACTTCACTGCTCAGATGCTGGAAAAAGGAGCTGGCTCTAAATCCTCTTCCCACATCGCTGAGGTGTTCGATTTGTATGGAGCGCACGTTGAAATTTCTCCTGGGTTCGACTACACATCGGTATCGCTTTACAGTCTTTCAGATAAACTTAAAGAAGTACTCCCTTTATTTCTTGAAATGCTGCAGTACCCTTCTTTCCCTGAAGATGAACTGGAATTAATGAAGGGTATTTTTTCACAGAACTTAAAAGTCAACAACGAAAAGAATAGCTATGTAGCATCGAAGCTAATTCGTAAAAATATCTTTGGTGCCAATCATCCTTATGGTAACACGATTGAAGAAATAGACATTCAAAACATCAATACCGATGCGATGCGTAATTCTTTCAAGGCATCATTTTATCCTATACAAATCTACATCACTGGCGCTCTGACAGAAGCTCAGTTAAGCTCCATTCAGTCTGATCTTAAAGGCATTAAGACTATTTCTCATAAAACCAATTCTATTTCTCATACGATAAGTCCAGGTATACAGGAAGAAGCTCAGGGAAAGACGGATAGCGTACAGACATCCATCCGAATGGGTAAGAGAACGATCAATAAAGGACATAAGGATTTTCCTCACTTACTGTTCATTAACCATATTTTCGGCGGCTACTTCGGTTCGCGCCTAATGAAGAATATACGTGAAGAGAAAGGTCTTACTTACGGCATCTATTCTTCCATAAACACTTTCAATAAAGACAGTTTCCTCACTATTGGTGCCGATGTAAATAGAGAAAATCAGGATATCACTATACAGGAAATAAAAAGCGAGCTGAAAAAATTGGCTACCGAAAAAATCTCCGATCAGGAACTTCTTATTGCAAAAAACCACTTCATAGGATCTATTCAATTAGACATGGCCAATCCGTTCTCTGTAGTAGAGAAAATAAAAAATATCAGTCTCAACAATCTTGACCCGGGCTATTATTCTCATCTCTTAAAGGAAATTAGCGAAGTATCCTCTTCTACACTTGTCACCACTGCTCAAAAGTATTTACAAGATCAGGATCTGTTCCTGGTTAAAGTTGGCTAATAAGTTTAGCTCTCATTCTTAATTGATGTGTTGTATTGAGTCGTTTAATTAACTTCGATGGACACACTAATCATACAATAAGGAGAGGGAGCACTGCACAGTCTATCGTCACCTGATCAGTTGCCTTGCTTCCCTCCAAGGAATAGGGGTCATCTTTCATTGGATTTTGGGTATAAAAAAACCTCTTACAATTTACTGTAAGAGGTTTTTATGAAAAAAGGCAACGACTTACTCTCCCGGATTTTACTCCAGTACCATCAGCGCTGGTGGGCTTAACTGCTCTGTTCGGAATGGGAAGAGGTGATCCCCACCGCTATAGTCACCTTAAGATTTTAAGAGGGCTGATTCGTTTACCAGCTTCTCTGCCTATGCTTAACTAACCATCATGGTAATCCATGAATCAAATTAATCATAGTCAATATCGTTAACACATTGATGAAAGAGTAAATTTAAACGAGCACACAAGTGCGTAATCTTATTATTGTAGATCTGCCTCGAAGGGCAGATAAATTCTAATGCTGAAGCGTTCGGGCAATTAGTACTGCTCAGCTTTGCCATTTCTGACTTTACACCTGCAGCCTATCAACGTCATAGTCTCTGACGACCCTATATGGAAATCTCATCTCGAGGTAGATTTCGCGCTTAGATGCTTTCAGCGCTTATTCCGTCCCAACGTAGCTACCCGGCAATGCCGCTGACACGACAACCGGTACACCAGCGGTTAGTCCAACCCGGTCCTCTCGTACTAAGGTCAGATCCTCTCAAATTTCCTACGCCCATCACAGATAGGGACCGAACTGTCTCACGACGTTCTGAACCCAGCTCGCGTGCCACTTTAATGGGCGAACAGCCCAACCCTTGGGACCTTCTCCAGCCCCAGGATGTGACGAGCCGACATCGAGGTGCCAAACCTCCCCGTCGATATGAGCTCTTGGGGGAGATCAGCCTGTTATCCCCAGCGTACCTTTTATCCTTTGAGCGATGGCCCTTCCATGCAGAACCACCGGATCACTATATCCAACTTTCGTCCCTGCTCGATCCGTCGATCTCACAGTCAAGCATGCTTATGCTATTGCACTCCACGTACGGTTACCAAGCGTACTGAGCATACCTTTGAAAGCCTCCGATACACTTTCGGAGGCGACCACCCCAGTCAAACTACCCACCACACAATGTCCCAGAATAAATCCTGGTTAGACATCAAGAAAATAAAGGGCGGTATTTCACCGTTGACTCCCCGTAACCTAGCGGCCACGGATCAAAGCCTCCCGCCTATCCTACACATCATCTTCCCAATGTCAATGTGAAGCTATAGTAAAGGTGCATGGGGTCTTTCCGTCCCGTGACGGGTACACGGCATCTTCACCGTGACTACAATTTCACCGAGCTCATGGCCGAGACAGCGCCCAGATCGTTACACCATTCGTGCAGGTCGGAACTTACCCGACAAGGAATTTCGCTACCTTAGGACCGTTATAGTTACGGCCGCCGTTTACTGGGGCTTCAGTTCAATGCTTCGCAGGTTACCCCACTAACATCCCCCCTTAACCTTCCAGCACCGGGCAGGTGTCAGGCCTTATACTTCATCTTTCGATTTCGCAAAGCCATGTGTTTTTGTTAAACAGTCGCCTGGGCCATTTCTCTGCGACCTGCTGTATTGCTACAGCGAGGCACCCCTTCTCCCGAAGTTACAGGGTAATTTTGCCGAGTTCCTTAGCCATGATTCACTCGAGCACCTCAGGATTCTCTCCTTGACTACCTGTGTCGGTTTGCGGTACGGGTACCATAACAATATGCTTAGCAGATTTTCTCGGAAGTCTGATTAGGTTCTCTATCCATTTGGCCGAAGCCTCCTGGTACTATTGGGTTTCAGCAAAGTCTGCGGATTTGCCAACAAACTCTATACCTACGCCTTTTAACGATCTATTTCGTCAGATCGCGGAACTTTCACTACTCCTTCTCCACATCGCTCATTACGGTAGTACTGGAATATTAACCAGTTGGCCATCGGCTACACCTTTCGGTTTCGTCTTAGGACCCGACTTACCCGCGGATGATTAACATTGCCGCGGAACCCTTAGTCTATCGGTGGGCAGGTTTCTCACCTGCCTTATCGTTACTTATGCCTACATTTGCTTTTCTAACCGCTCCACCGTGCATTACCACACGACTTCTCCGCTGTTAGAATGCTCCCCTACCACTTGTATTGCTACAAATCCTAAGCTTCGGTACTATACTTGATGCCCGATTATTATCGATGCTCTGTCGCTCGACCAGTGAGCTGTTACGCACTCTTTAAAGGAATAGCTGCTTCCAAGCTAACCTCCTGGCTGTCTCAGCAACTGAACCACCTTAGTTCAACTTAGTATAGATTTTGGGACCTTAGCTGTAGGTCTGGGTTCTTTCCCTCTCGGACACGGACCTTAGCACCCGCGCCCTCATTGCA
>NNBV01000763.1_pt1:0-15000 | contig 25656 bp, 13 predicted proteins | sample 1173771 | NCBI WGS metagenome assembly NNBV01 (sample SAMN07173938, study PRJNA388173) | plant metagenome | isolation source: symbiotic tissue sample KVS11 | place: Norway: Troms, Kvaloya island | reverse complement strand
TCTTTGTTGTGGACCTGAAAATACCGGAAGGGATTTGGTGCAGCACGTGTTTGATTCCATCAAACTCTAATGTATGACCTGCATTAGGGCCACCTTGAAAGCGCGCCACTACATCATACTTAGGAGCCAGAACATCAACAATTTTTCCTTTCCCTTCGTCTCCCCACTGAAGACCGAGCAGTACATCTACTTTCATCTATTATAAAAATTACGAAATACGAGTTACAAATTATGAATTAAAGGCTTATGCATTTTGATGTGCATGCGGCCACACTATCTCAACTAAATTTTACGATTTTACTATTTCATCTTCGGATTGAATAATCTGGAAGATGGCATTCAGCTTGGTGATCACAAGAAGTTTCTTCACGTTCTCGGAAGGACGCATGAGATACACATCGCCTCCTTTGTTTCTGAATTTGGTAAGAATAGTAATCAAAACCCCAATGCCACTACTGTTGATGTAGCGTAGTTCTGAAATATCAATAATACATGTCAACAGTTTATGACTGACTGCATCATTGACTGCCTCTACCAGCTTAGTGCCATAATCTTCACCAATAAGATCGCCTGATATTCTTAAGATCAGTGTGTTAGCTTTTATTTCCTGAGCAAAGTTCATACTGTTTTTTTGTTTTCGCAGTTCTCTTTTGTGCAACTCGCATATAGAATCAGGGAATGATGCATCACGTTGAAATGCATGAGTTCTTCTACTGTATTCTGAATGTTTTGAATACGCGGATCGCAAAACTCCGTTACTTTATGACACTCGGTACAGATTAAGTGATCGTGCTGCTTGTAGCCGTATGATTTTTCATACTGCGCGAGGTTCTTACCGAACTGGTGCTTGCTTACCAGGTCACATTCCACCAGCAGATCCAGTGTATTGTAAACGGTAGCACGGCTTACGCGATAATTTTTGTTTTTCATGTTGATGTAAAGAGATTCTACATCAAAATGACCACCGAGAGAATAGATTTCTTCCAGGATAGCATAACGTTCAGGAGTCTTTCTCAGCTCCTTGTTTTCAAGGTAAGCAGTGAAGATCTTCCTTACCTCATCATATAATTTTTGATTGAGTGCCATAGGCTTAAAGTGCAAATGTGCAGATTATTTGCAAAAAATTTAAAGTTTTAATTTTTAATTACTCCGGGAATCAAAACGGGCCACGGTGACCATGCCTTCCACTTTTTCAAGTTTACTGATCAACATTTCAAGATGCCGGGTATCATTTACGTACAACATAATTTCTCCATTAAAAATGCCATGATCGGTATTAAAAGAAATGGAGCTCATATTTACCTTCAGTTCTTCTGAAATTATTTTCGACACATCGTTGATCAGTCCTACCCTATCGGTACCAATTACTTTCAATCCCGTAAGGAAAGAAACTTCATGCTGCGAAGTCCACTTGGCTTTGATCACCCGATTGCCATGATTGGCTAATAGTTCAGTTGCATTGGGACAAGTGGTGCGATGAATTTTTATGCCCTCATTTACCGTAACAAAACCAAACACATCATCGCCAGGGATAGGCGTACAGCATTTTGCCAGCTTGTACTCCACTACATCCATATCTTCTCCAATGAGAAGAATGTCTTCGTTTCTACCACGTGCTCTTGTTAATTCCTGTTCGACCAGCTTGGCATCTGTGCCTGGCGTGTGGGGTCTTGATTTAATAGCCGAAGAAGGCTTAAACTCTTTATACCTCTTAAGATCGTTAATAGTAATGAGGCCTTTACCTATACGATAATGCAGATCGAACTTGGAAGTGGTATCAAAGTAAGCCTGCATCTGCTCATAGGTTTGTCCGTTGGCTTCCAGCTTGAGCTGGTTGAGCTTACGAAGCAAAATCTCCTTCCCCTCTTCTGCCACATTTTTCTTATCTTCTTTGAGGGCTTCTTTGATTTTTGATTTTGCTTTGGGACTTACAACAAAGCGAAGCCAATCTTCATTGGGTTTCTGCTTGACAGAGGTGAGAATTTCAATCTGATCCCCGTTCTTCAACACATGATTAATCGGAACCAGCTTTTGATTCACTTTGGCTCCGATACATTTTGAGCCTACACCGGTGTGAATTTCAAAAGCGAAGTCGAGCGCTGTGGCGCCTTTCGGCAATGTTTTTAATTCACCCTTGGGGGTAAATACAAAGACTTCTTCGTTGAAAAGATTTCCACGGAAGTCATCTACAAATTCAAGGGCAGTTAAATCCTGACGTTCTAATAATTCACGCACACGCACCAGCCATTTTTCAAGATTGGATTCATGACTTGCGTTATTGTCTTTATACTTCCAGTGTGCGGCATATCCTTTCTCAGCAATTTCATCCATGCGCAACGTACGAATCTGAACTTCCACCCACTGACCATTTTTGGCCATAACGGTGGCATGCAAGGATTCATATCCATTGCCCTTTGGAGTGCTTATCCAATCGCGAAGACGGTCAGGGTTAGGAGTATAATAGTCAGTAACAATAGAATAGACCTGCCAGCAATATGATTTTTCCTGCTCGACAGGCGTATCTAAAATGACCCGGATAGCAAACAGGTCATAGATTTCTTCGAACGGAATACTTTGCCTGCGCATTTTATTATAGATAGAGAAAATAGATTTGGGGCGACTCTTAATCTCATATTCTACTTTGAGTTTGTCCAGTTCTTCTTTGACGGGCAAAACAAATTGCTTGATAAATTTATTTCGTGATGCTTTGGTCTCATCAATTTTATCTGCGATGTCGCGAAAGGCCTGATAATCGGTGAAGCGCAGGTATAAATCTTCCAGCTCTGACTTGATGGCATTTAAACCTAACCGATGGGCAAGCGGAGCGTAGAGATAAATAGTTTCGGATGCTACTTTCAGCTGTTTATTGCGCGGCATGCTATCCAACGTGCGCATATTGTGCAGACGATCAGCCAGTTTAATTAAAATCACGCGCACATCTTCCGATAGTGTGAAGAGCATCTTACGGAAGTTTTCCGCCTGGGCAGAAGTTCCGTATTCAAATACGCCGCGGATTTTGGTAAGCCCGTCTACAATCATGGTGATCTTCTTGCCGAACATCCGCTCAATGTCAGCAAGCTCAATGTCAGTGTCTTCCACCACATCGTGCATAAGGGCAGCAATGATGGAGGTGGTACCGAGGCCGATTTCTTCCACGCAAATCTCAGCCACGGTGAGTGGATGAAAAATAAATGGCTCGCCGGATTTTCTGCGCATGTCCTTATGCGCTTCGAGGGCAAGGGTAAATGCTTTCTTAATTAATTTTGCATCACCATCCTTCAAAACAGGCTTCGCTTTTCGCAGTAATCTGCGATAGCGGGCGATTATTTCCTTCTTTTCTTCAACTACATCAACAACCACAGGCGTAAAGAATTTTCCTGATTATACAGATTTTTCACGAACAACTTCAATCGTAATGAATAATCTCTAAATTTGCACCCTCCTTAAAGGAAAAGTGGCCCAAAAATGTCATTCTAAGCGGATGTGGCGTAATTGGCAGCCGCGCCAGACTTAGGATCTGGTGCCGAAAGGCGTGGGGGTTCGAGTCCCTTCATCCGCACAAGGAGTTTTAAGAGCCCTCAAATCCAGGAATTTTTTTCTGGGTTTGGGGGTTCCTTTTAAAATCAACTATTAAAATTTTAAAGCCTTGAATATTACACTTGACAAACAAAGCGCAACGGACGGCCTTATTAAAATTCAGCTAACCGAAACGGATTACCAACCTAAAGTACAAGTTAAACTAAAGGATTACGCGCGCAAAGCTTCCATTAAGGGATTTCGTGCCGGTAAAGTGCCAGCAGGTGTAATTAAAAAAATGTATGGCAAATCGGTGCTGGTAGAAGAGGTTAACCACATTATCTCTCACTCGGTATCTGATTATATTAAAGACAATAAGCTCAGAATACTGGGTGATCCTATTCCTAACCAGGAAAAGGCAATGACTATTGATTGGGATAGCCAAAAAGATTTTGAGTTTGAATTCCAGATCGGAATGGTGGAAGATTTCACTTACGATATTTCTAAAAGCGTAAAAGTACAATCGCATCCCATCGATGTGGATCAGAAAGTAATTGATGAGACCTTGGTTGATCTGAAGCAGCGTTTCGGAAAAGTGACTTACCCGGAAGTGAGTGAAGTAACTGACAGCGTGTTTGGTACGATTACTTTGGAAGACGGATCTCCAAAAAATGTGGTGATCAACATTGATAAAGTAGAACCCAAAGAGCAAAAGAAATTCGTCGGCCTTAAAAATGACGATGAAGTAGAATTTGAGATTGAAAAAATCCTGAAGGACGAAAATCAGATCGCTCAAACGCTGGGCATTCCTTTGGAAGAAGCAAAAAATGCGAAAGGAAAATATACGCTCAAAGTAACTTCCATCAGCCGCACTGAGCAAGCTGTAATCAACACAGAACTGTTTGACCGTGTTTTTGGTCCGGAAGTGGTGAAGACGGAAGAAGAGTTTTTCGCTAAGATCAAAGAAACTGTAGCTGAGAACTACAAGCGCGAAACAGAACATTTGCTGGATCACGAAATCATGCACTACTATGTTGATCATACAAAAATCAACATGCCTGAAAACTTCTTAAAAACCTGGCTGAAAAGCACTGGCCAGGGACAAGTGACAGACGAAATTCTGAACAAAGAATTTAAATCGTATACCGATTCACTGAAATGGGATCTGATCAAAAATAAAATTGCTGAAGACCACAAAATAACGGTAGAAGGTGAAGAAGTGAGAGCCAGGGCAAAGGATCTGATCATCGAACAGTTTGGCGGACCTGCTATTGCCCAACAGCTTGGTGATAAGATGGATGACATTGCAAATAATTATTTATCCGGCCAGGATGGTAAAGGAGAAAATTTCATGCGCCTTTACAACCAGCTGCGTAATGATAAGATTACTAAACTGATCCGCGAAAGCATTACGGTGACAGAAAAGAAAGTGAGTCTGGACGATTTCAAAAAAATAACGGCTGAGCATAATCATTAACAGTGAGTTAGCAGACGGGCATGGCTCTTTTGAACCATCCTAAATCAAATATCGTTTTAAGAAATAGCCCTTTGTAGAGAGGGCTTTTCTTTTGAAATTATTTTGGAATATCTTACTTCACATTCAAGGGCCGCTTTGCAATAACTGAACGGTCAAATCCGACTTATAAAGAATATATAAACCAATTTTTAGATATGAACTCTAATAATGAATTCCGCAAGTATGCAGTACACCATTTGGGCATGAGTGGAAACACCATCGACAGCTATGCTCAAAAAATAGACAATATGACTCAGTATGTGATCGAAGAGCGCCCGGGAAATTTCCGTGCGATTGACGTATTCACACGTCTTATTTCTGATCGTATTATTTTTCTTGGAATGGGCATCGATGACCAGATCGCCAACCTGATCACCGCTCAATTGCTTTTCCTGGAATCTGCCGATCCTAAAAAAGACATTATCATGTATATCAACAGTCCGGGTGGATCAGTGTATGCTGGTTTGGGTATTTATGATACCATGCATTACATTAATCCTGACGTAGCTACGATCTGTACTGGTTTGGCTGCTTCGATGGGAGCTGTGCTTTTAACAGCCGGAGCTGCTAAAAAACGTTCCTCTTTGACTCACTCACGTGTGATGATCCACCAGCCGATGAGCGGAATGCAAGGACAGGCATCAGACATGGAAATTTCACTGAGACAAACACTTGAAGTGAAAAAAGACCTCTATAATATCATTGCCAAGCATAGTGGCCAGAGCTACGAAAAGGTCGAAAAAGATTCGGATCGTGACTACTGGATGAGATCGTATGAGGCCAAAGAATATGGCCTGATCGATGAAGTGCTGGAACGTAAAAAATAATTTGACAATTAGGCGATGTGCCGATGTGCCGATTAATGGGTACCTTTGTAAATCGGATTTTGAAATTCACCTCATCGGCACATTGACTAATTGAAAATTGAAAATTTAAGTATGGCTGAAGTTACCTGCTCGTTTTGCGGAAGAAATAAGAAAGATGTAGACCTGATGATTTCGGGTATACATGCGCATATCTGTGATAAGTGTGTGACACAGGCCAGCCAGATATTGCTGGAAGAAAAGAAAAACAAAGTGGAAGCGGGAGCGCTGCCCAATTTCAAACTCATCAAACCCCGCGAGATCAAGAAATTCTTAGATGAATATGTGATCGGGCAGGATGAAGCGAAGAAAGTCATCTCTGTAGCGGTCTATAACCATTACAAACGGTTAATGCAACGCAAAGCGGATAGTGATGTAATGATTGAAAAATCGAACATCATTATGGTAGGCGAAACCGGAACAGGAAAGACCTACCTGGCGCGCACACTTGCTAAAATATTACAGGTTCCTTTTTGTATTGCCGATGCTACGGTGCTTACCGAAGCCGGATATGTAGGTGAAGATGTGGAAAGCATTCTTACCCGCTTATTGCAGGCGGCAGACTATAATGTAGAAGCTGCTGAGCGTGGTATCGTTTACATTGATGAGATTGATAAGATTGCACGCAAGTCAGATAACCCGTCCATCACACGTGATGTGAGTGGTGAGGGAGTACAGCAGGCTTTGTTGAAATTGCTGGAAGGAACAGCGGTAAATGTTCCCCCTCAAGGTGGACGCAAACACCCTGATCAGAAAATGATTTCTGTTAATACAGAAAATGTTTTATTCATCTGTGGTGGCGCATTTGAAGGTATGTCACGATTTATTTCGAGAAGATTGAATACCCGCCCGCTTGGATTTGCGGCTACAGCCGAAAGCATGAATCCGAACGACATTGATAATAACAATTTATTGCAATTCATCTCTGCACAGGATCTGAAGAGCTTTGGATTGATTCCGGAGTTGATTGGCCGCCTGCCGGTACTTTCATTCCTTAATCCGCTTGACCACTCTGCAATGAGAAAAATATTGGTAGAGCCAAAGAATGCTTTGGTGAAACAGTATAAGAAGTTGTTTGAGATGGAGAACATTGAAGTAGAGTTTAAAGACGGAGCCATTGATTTCATTGTAGAAAAAGCCATCGATTTCAAGTTAGGTGCCCGTGGTCTGCGCTCCATTTGTGAAGCGATCATTAACGATGCCATGTTCGAGATGCCTTCGGATAAAACAACGGATAAACTGGTGATCAATCGCGCTTATGCGGAAGAGAAATTCAGTAAGTCACATTACAGCAAATTGAAAGTAGCATAGTCTTAACCTGGATTAGAAATGATTAATATGATATCCATGATTAATTTTAAATGGACAATTAATTTGAGTTAGAATCCGATTTAGTTCAAGAACTATAAACAAAAGAGAATGCTATAACAGCATTCTCTTTTTGTTTTATCGGTTTATATTGAAAACTTACTTTCTTAAGTAGTTATACATCAGCCCTGCTGCATTCTCTGAAGCAGAACCCGTATCCAGTATCTGATACACTTCATCGTAATCGCTCAGCATCTTCTTTCTATACGAACCATCTTCAAGGAGCAATTTCAGTTCAGTATTCAGATTAGCTGCATTCATTTCATCCTGAATAAATTCTTTGAATATTAACCGGTTGACGATAAGGTTGGATAAAGAGATAAACGGAATTTTTACCAATCGTTTAAGTAACAGATATTCCAATGATCCCGCTTTATAGATAACGGCCTGAGGCACTTTAAATAAACCTGTTTCCAACGTAGCAGTACCAGACGTAACAATAGCAGCTTGCGAATGTATTAGCAGATCGTACGTTGACTCGTAAACAAATTTCACCGAAGAGATTTCACTTAATGGAGCATATAACTCTTCCGGTAAAGTCTTCACTGCAGCTACAACAAATTGATACTGCAGATTCCTCTTCACCACTTCTGCCATTACGGGAATCATTCTTTTTAATTCCATCTTACGGCTTCCGGGTAAGAGTGCTACTATTTTCTTTTCTGTTGTCAGGTTATTCTTTCCAAGAAAATCAGGGTCCGGTTTAAACGCTTTTATCGCATCCAGCACAGGATTTCCCACGTAATCGATCTCCCAGTCAAATTTCTTAAAGAATACTTTCTCAAAAGGGAGAATAGAAAATAACCGATCTACATTTGCTTTGAGCTTCCAGGCTCGCTTGGTATTCCATGCCCACACCTTTGGCGAGATGTAGTAAAATACTTTTAAGTTATTCTGCTTTGCAAACTTTGCTATGCGCATATTGAAGCCAGCGTAATCAATCAGAATAATCACATCCGGTTTGAATTCCCGGATATCATTCTTACACTGCTTCAATAATTTTGAAATCGTTCCAAGGTTGGCAATTACAGCAACGAATCCCATAAAAGCCATTTGCTGATAGTTCACCACTACTTCCATGCCTGCCGCCTGCATGTACTCACCACCAAAGCCACGCAGCACAGCTTGTGAATCGTGCTTGCGCAATTCTTTAATGAGGTTACCCCCGTGGAGATCTCCTGAGCGTTCGCCAGCGATGAGGTAATAGCGCATTTTTTTATTACGATTTTAGAATTAAAAAGTATGAATTTGTTTTATTCTTCCCCATAGTACTCCACATAGTTGCGCGGAGTTTCGTAAAGACGAATATTATGAAGTACTCCGTACTTACTGATTAAGGGTATACGGGGAGAGAGTATTTTCCAGATTTCGACAACCAGGGTTTCGCAGCTGGCGAGTTTGTCTTTCATAAAATCCACGTCTACATTCAGGTTTTTATGATCGAGTTTTTCCGTTACCTCATCACGAATGAGTGTACTCAGTTTTTTTAAGTCGATGACGAAACCCGTGTCCGGATCGGGCTTTCCCTTTACCGTTACGATCAATTCAAAATTATGCCCGTGCCAGTTCTCGTTCGCGCAAGGCCCGAAGACCTCCACATTCTTTTCTTTGGACCAGGCAGGGTTATACAGCTTATGCGCTGCGTTGAAATGTTCTTTGCGGCTGACGTGTACCATAGATTTAAAACTCAAACAAATATACGTTAACTTGCAGCAAAAAAGCAGGTTATGATTATCGTTACCGGAGCAGCAGGATTTATTGGAAGCTGCCTTATTAAAAGACTGAATCAGGAAAACTTCAATACCATCATTGCTGTTGACGAATTCAGTCACACTGAGAAAAATAAAAATCTGGATGGCGCTGTCATCCAGGAACGTGTTGATAGAAAAGATTTTCTTAAATGGCTGGATTCCAATTACGAATTAGTCGAATTCATCTTTCACATTGGCGCACGTACCGATACCACTGAATTCGATACTAAAATATTTGATGAACTAAATCTTAATTACACCAAATCGATCTGGACGCGTTGTGTTCAATATCAGATTCCATTGGTTTATGCTTCTTCTGCTGCTACTTATGGTTTAGGTGAGCTCGGTTACGATGACAATGAAAAAGAAATTCCAAAGCTAAAACCATTGAATCCATACGGTCAATCGAAACAAGACTTTGATGTATGGGCACTGAAACAAAAAGATAAACCCTTCTTCTGGGCAGGATTAAAATTCTTCAACGTGTATGGCCCGAATGAATATCATAAAGGAAGAATGGCATCTGTGATCTGGCATGCTTTCAATCAAATCAATAAGACAGAGAAGATGAAACTGTTCCGCTCACACCATCCGGATTTTAAAGATGGTGAGCAGATGCGCGATTTCGTTTACGTAAAAGACCTGATTGAAGTATGTGTGTTCCTTATGCATCACCGCAAGAATTCCGGGATTTATAATCTGGGCTCAGGCAAGGCACGCACGTTTGTTGACCTGACCAGGTCGGTATTCAAAGCGCTGGATAAACCAGAAAGTATTGATTTTATTGACACTCCTGCCGACATCCGCGATAAGTATCAATATTTCACTGAAGCCAACATGGCTAAATTAAAATCCATCGGTTATTCCAAACCATTTCATTCTCTGGAAGAAGGAACGGAAGATTATGTAAAGAACTACCTGATGAAGGGACTGAGCTATTATTGATCTGCTACTTCTTAGTATGATTGATCATTACCTTTTCCCGATACCGGTTTTTCGCAGCAATTACTTCTACTAAATAGACGCCTTCGCTGAAGTTACTGACAGGCAATTTAATTATTTGCGAATCGGATTTTACCGAAAGTAATACTCTGCCAAAGAGATCGATCACATCAACCGAAACCAATTCTCCATTCGACCCGATGGTGATTTCCTCATCGGCAGGATTGGGATAAATTTTAGGAGTACCTGAATACGGTTTCTGAATTTCAGTTACCGTAATTTTATCTGATATCCGGTTACAATCATCATTAAAAGTTAATACCGAATAAACTCCTTCCTCACCATGGTATGAATACGATCGTGAAGTTTCAGAAGGAACTTCTACTTCATTTCTTAACCATTGATACGTCGGTGACTGATTGAAACTGAATAGCTCATCACTATTTACCACCACCTGATTATCGCTAAGCGTATTCGCTCTAATAATCACATCGCTGGTAAAACTATTGCTTCCTGAATTATTACTCACCGTTAATGTTACCGGATACTTACCCGCAGTTGCAAATGGAAAAGATGCTTTATTACCTTGTGCAGTAACTGATCCGGGGAAGGTCCATGACCATTGCTGCGGAGAACCAGTGCTTTTATCTGTAAACTGAGTCATTCCATTTTCGCACGGGTATTTTATAGAGAAGTCAGCAAACAGTACATCTGCACAATTCTGCGTTAACCAACCTTTGGAGTTCACCAGCGTACTGTTAACTCCTGCGTTAATAACAGAAGTTCCTTTTGCTTCCACATTAGTGATCAACAAATGATCAAAGCAATATTTATGATGATCCGTAAATTCGATTGATGAAGTTGCTGCACTATGAAAGGAGGTAGAAGCTGCATTGCTCATCGTCATGTTTCTGATCGTCTGATTTTTGCCGGAAGGAAATAACAAATCGGATGTTGCGTTAATCGATAAGCTATCCAGTTCATTTGTACCCGTAAATTCTACCTTACCTGATAGCTGCATTTTGGCAAATGAATTATCCCCATTAATGATAGCCCTGCCCTGATCAATAACAAAATTACCAGGCCATGTCACCCCCTGCCAGTTAAAAGTAACTGGATCTGATTTCACTTTGATCAAGGCATTGTTAGTCGCATTGATTGTAAGCAATAATGGATTGATGTCGCTTCCTTGCGTTAGTTCTATTTCTGAGTTACTCAGATTTAAAATTTTATTCTTTGCCGAGTTCAAAATAAGATCAGTCACTTTCAATTGTGAATCCTTCATATCCAATGTACCTTCTCCTAGCGTCAGTTTATTAAAACTCACGTTACCGGAAAGCGTCCAGCTACCTCCATTGATACTTATATCTGCCAAAGTAAGATTGGAATTCAGAAAATTCAGTTTACCTGTTGATGCATTGCACTGAATGCTGCCTGCCGTGTACACTTGAAAATATTCAGAGCTTATTGCAATGAGTTTATCAATAGTAATCTTGTGATTGTTAAATGATATACCCGATGATTTTGAACACAACCAAACCAGAGAACCTACCGCTTGATCTTGCGAAAAATTAATCTGGTTCGCTCCCGCTCCATCAAATGAATTTTCATCAATGATTACCTTATCATTTGCACCTGGTACTTTATTGGAAGCAACACCTCCACTACTCAATGCCCAGTGTGTGGGATCATTCCAACTTCCGGTATCACCGATCCAATAATAAGTTTGAGTTGTTGTGTTTACGGATTGATAGGTAAGCACTAAGGCAAAATCCTGCTTGCCTCCACTCAATATTTTTTTATGATTAATTGTGAGCCTATAGGATTTTAGCAGAGGAAGATCAAACTCAATTTTCTCTACATTATCTCTGTAATTATTTCCTTTCGTTGCTCCCAGTGCGGGTATGCCAGGATCTAAAATCCAGGGCAAAAACTCATTACCTGCATCGTCCGTTATTTTTATATCCAGGTCATTCACCAACATTAAATCGGAAGGATCAAGGGCATCCGCTACTGGCGTTGCAGCAGGATCTGTCCATGCAATGGTGGCCGTAATCTTCTGGTTTGCTTTTGGAGTCAATATCCATTCCCTCTTCTCCCCGTTTGTGAGCGTGAGTTCCTGAACAGTAGTAGTAAGTCCATCTTCCTGTACTAAAATCTTAGCTGCAGCTTCTACATCCAATAGTCCCCAGCCAAAACTATAATCAGGTCCGGGAAAACTCCCCGTCTCTTTTGTGGAGTGAATAGCCAACGCCTTTAAGGTGGAAGCTTTCATTTTATTTCCACCATGAAGTTTTGAATATAGCTCCTGCAAAAGGACTAAAGAACCTGTAACGTTGGGCGTAGCCATAGAAGTGCCGCTTGATGTAGTATAGGTATTTGTACCATCCGCACTCAATGAAAAAAGATTTGTGCCATCTCCCACCAGGTCAGGTTTAATCCGACCATCATCGGTTGGCCCCCAGCTACTGAAGTAGCTCATGGGTGCGCTATTGGGGCCTGTGTAATTTAATACTTTATCAATTGCCCCTACTGTGATAATGTTCTTGCCCACGGCATCCGGAATTATGCAATCATAACCAGTGCCTTTATTACAATCGGGTGGATGAGTTCCATCGCCTGTTTCTGCACGATCATTACCGGCAGCCCAGACAATAGTAGAATAAGGAGCGAGGTAAACAATTTCATCTATCACTTTGGCGCGGTCTCCATAGAATCCAAAATAAAAATCTTCGTCAGCACTTATTGATGGATCACCTGCCCATTTAAAAACATTTCCATTTCTATACCAGCCCGTTACCTGGCCATAAGAATGATTGGAAAAAAGTAAAGTAGATTGATCAGGTCTTGCCTGTGCCGCTATCTCTGCTTCATCATTATCAAAATACCAGGCGGCAAGATTTGCTTCAGGCGCCATTCCTTTTGCAGCAGGATTAATTCCTGAGGCTATTAATGTTCCTGCTACATGGGTAGTGTGTGTTTGAAAAGCGGCTCCTTCTGAAGAGATCACCCTGTTGCCTAACTCGATATGGTCTTTGACTCTCCCATCGTCCCACATACCGATGGTGAATCCTTTACCTGAAAGATTAAGTCCTAAAGCACCGGATTGTAATTTTGAGGCTCCTGTAGTAATGGCTGCATTGGCGTTAAGGGGGGCGCGGTAGAGGGGATGGTTTCTTTTGATGTCAAAGATTAGATTCGGATGGGTAATTTTTCTGGCTTGGTTGAATTGGTTGATACGCTGCTGGAGAGTGAATTGATTACGAGCCAAACTATCTGTTAATTCATTCAATCTAGTTTGTGTAGACTGAGCATATCCTAAAGACACCAAACAGAAAGCTAGCAAAACATGAATGAGGCGTTTCACTTGGTGAATTTAGTTAAAAATAAAATCCAATCTTTTATACCCCCCATAAAAAAGTACCCTACGATAAACCACATATTTTTCAGGAGTTAAAGTGATTGGTCAAGTGGGATTTTATCATCAAAAAACATCAGTCCAAGTGCGGAACTTTCAAAATAAAAAAAGGCCGTCTCACATTTTTTGAGACGGCCTCTTTTATCATCATAAATTTTCTAAGAAAGACTAATCATTAGGAGTCATTAAGGTATTATACAATAGCTCATTTGAAGGGATTGGCCATATATAAGAAGGAGAATTTACCGGAACAGCCGCAACTGATGTACCTCCTGTAATTGCTTTGGCAGGGAACTCCAATCCTAAGCGATAAATATCAGTACTTCTGAACCCTTCACCCAAAAGTTCGATGTTTCTTTCTTTCAAAATGGCATCAATCAATTCCTGATTGGTAGCTGGCGCTAATGTGGTTGTGGCATCTGAACGCTTACGTACAGCATTCACCAGTGCTACCGCCCTTGCATCAACACCAGGTGTGGTTTTTGCCAATCCTTCGGCAAGGTTCAACAATACTTCTGAATAACGTATAACTGGAGCAAAATCTATCCAGGGATTACCTGTAGCCCACTTGCTATACCAGCTTTTTGCTGCATTTACTTTAATGAAGTTTTTACGCGCATCGGTAGCCTTCCAGGAAGCATCACCCAAGATACCTGCGGGGTTCAAATAAAAAATACCGCTAGCTCCGGCATCACCATTATATCGGTAATAAGCCCCTAACTGATTTTGTCCACCTGGTGCATCATTAGTTGTAAATGGCATTGTTAAGATGATTTCTTTACCTACATAAGCACCGCCAAATACTGTAGCAATGTTGGCTTCCAAACCATGAGCTACGCCTGTAGCGGCAACAAAAGGAGCTGCTGCAGAAACAATCTTGTTGGCTTCTTCAACCACCTTGGCGTGATTACCCATGCTTTGATATACTCTTGTTTTTAAAGCAATGGCTGCATTTTTATGCGCACGAATGCCGGCAGCAATAGGCGTAGCAGGCAAATTCTGCTCAGCATCATTCAAATCAGAAATAATTTGCTGATACACTTGAGCCACTGTGCTTCTGGCCAAATCGTTGGAACCAGGACTGCTTACCCCTATCAATCGAAGAGGAAGACCTGGACTTGCTCCATTGTCTTTAACGTAAGGCTGTGCAAAAAACTGTAGTAATGAATAGTAAGAAATTGCTCTTACAAATTTTGCTTCACCTTGATAGCCAGCTGCTTTATCTCCAGCTACACTGTTGCCTTTCACTTCCATACCTTCCAGGAATAAATTAGCCCGGTTGATGGCTGTATAAGCCGCATTCCATAAATCGAGTGGCTCTGCAAAACCAGCACCTTCCGTATGCTCCCAGGCATAGCGGGCGGTTATCCCGTTACCATCATTGGAAAGATAATTTTCACCGCGTGCATCGTTATAAATAAAATAACGGCCACCCAAAAACTTGCCTGATTTTGCAGCTGCATAAATCCCCATTACCTGCGATTCAATTTTTGCCGGTGTATCAAACACCGATGCATCTGACAATGCTGTTTTAGATACAGGGCTTAACTTGTCTTCATCACAACTACTTGCTATCAATAACAAACAGAGTGTAACTGACAGATATAATTTATTTTTAATATTCTT
>NNBV01002284.1_pt1 | contig 25709 bp, 17 predicted proteins | sample 1173771 | NCBI WGS metagenome assembly NNBV01 (sample SAMN07173938, study PRJNA388173) | plant metagenome | isolation source: symbiotic tissue sample KVS11 | place: Norway: Troms, Kvaloya island | reverse complement strand
GTGTGTGTGGGTATTGTTACCTTGGAAATAACCAAACAATTGCGTTAAGCTTCCCTGAAATACTTTGTGCTTGTGCTGCACGTTGTTAATTTTACCCCACCCCATCTGTAAGCCTGGCTTTTATTGTTTACAAAACAAATAATCATTTTTCTATTATGGTAAAAAATCTTTTTGTCGGTGCTCTATGCATAATGGCTTTGTCTGCGTTCTCTCAGATAGAAAATGCAAAAGTGACTGTGCCTCCGGTGATCAATGGAAATGTAGAAGACTGGGATAGCCTGGCCTGGCTCGAAGATGATGATCATAAATTCAAATACAACGTAGCGTTTGATGACAACAATCTTTATGTACGCGTAAAAATCAAAGATGAATTGACGCAACGCAAGATGGCTTCTTTCGGATTTACCGTGTGGCTGGATGCCAGCGGCAAGAAGAAGACCAAGTTAGGTATGCGTTATCCCACAGGAGTGGAAGCCACAGAGCGCATGGAAGCACTTCAGAAATCAGGAGACCTGGAAAAAGAACGCAGTGCACCTAAACGGGAAGAACTGAGAAAAGAATTGAAGAAAAGTATGATCTCTGACATAGAAGTACTTGAACTCATTGGTCTGGCCGACAAACCACTGACTACGTCACGCACCGGCATCACCAATGGTATACAAGTGATTCTTAGTATGGATGCTGAGGAATCCTACGTCTATGAAGCGGCTATTCCGTTCAAAGCTTTTCGTCTGTCTAAAGCACAGATACCATTATTGAGTGTAGGCTTTGAAACGGGAAAGTATGTGATGCCTAAAGACAAGGATGCCAGCAATAACTCGGCAGGTGGCGGAATGCCCGGTGGTGGCTTTGGTGGCGGAGGTATGGGCGGTGGCTATGGAGGCGGATATGGTGGCGGTGGTTATGGTGGAGGAATGAGATCATCAGGAAGAGGCTATAATAGTTCACCACTACTCGTCAATACGCGTATGTGGACGAAAGTAAAGCTCGATTGATCCTTTTGCAGAAGTTACAAAATGATAGTACTCATTGCTCACGCGATATTACTGGTCATGTACTGCTCTGTAGCCGCATTCTTCTACTACAATAAACCAGAAAAGATTAATGATCTGTTCGGCTACCGCACACAATTATCCATGAAGAATGAACACACGTGGAAGGAAGCAAATCAATTTTCCTCCTCGCTGTTTCTGATTGTTGCTTTAAGCACATTCGTATTCCAGGTTGTCATTTTCTTTTGCCTGGGTGGGATGAATTCGTTTTTTAGTGCTGTTATTTTTCTCACGATCAATTCCGTGCTCATGATTCTCGTAACCGAACTGCATCTGCATTCTTTATTTGACAAAAACGGAGATTTTAAAAGTAAATCGAATAGTAAAAGTTGATGTAAAAAATCCGGACATTCGCACCTTAGAAAACTCATTCAGAAGTGTCCGATCGTTATAATCAGCGCGGGGTTTCCGCCAGCAAAGAAGATGTGCACCAGGCTATTCAAAACCTGGACAAAGGCTTATATCCCAAAGCATTCTGCAAAATCGTTCCCGATCTGCTCTCCGGAGATGATCAGTATTGTACCGTTATGCATGCAGACGGTGCCGGCACGAAGTCTTCGCTCGCCTATTTATATTGGAAAGAAACAGGGGATATTTCTGTGTGGAAAGGGATTGCACAAGATGCCATCATTATGAATGTGGATGATCTTCTTTGTGTAGGTGCTACTGGTCCTATTCTTCTTTCTTCTACTATCGGCAGAAATAAAAATTTAATTCCTGGAGAAGTTATCTCTACGATTATCAACGGCACCGAAGAAGTGCTTGCTATGCTTCGCGAACATGGGATGGAAATCTATAGCACCGGTGGTGAAACGGCCGATGTAGGCGACCTGGTTCGTACTATCATTGTAGACAGCACCGTGAACGCACGCATGAAGCGAAGCGATGTGATTGATAACAGTAATATAAAACCGGGTGATGTCATTGTTGGCATGGCATCTTACGGCCAGGCCAGTTATGAAAAGGAATACAATGGCGGCATGGGCAGCAATGGATTAACCTCTGCCCGTCATGATGTATTTGCAAAAGAGTATGCAACGAAATACCCGGAGACATTTGATAAAAGTGTGCCGATCGATCTGGTTTATTCCGGGAAATATAAAGTAACCGATACAGTACCCGATGCCCCGGTAAATGTGGGAAAGCTGGTATTATCGCCTACGCGAACATATGCTCCTGTCATCATCGCTTTACTAAAAGAGTTGCGCTCAAAAATAAACGGGCTTGTACATTGCAGTGGTGGCGCTCAAACCAAAGTGCTGCACTTCGTTGACAACGTACATATCATGAAAGACAATCTCTTTGATGTGCCTCCGCTCTTTAAGCTCATTCACGAATGCAGCGGCACCGACTGGAAAGAGATGTACAAGGTCTTCAACATGGGGCATCGCATGGAAGTTTACCTTCCTGAACAATATGCTGAACAAGTGATTGCTATCTCCAAAAGCTTTGGAGTAGATGCAAAGGTGATCGGCCGCGTTGAAAAATCAGATAAAAAGCAATTGACTATCCGTAGCGATAAGGGCGAGTTCAGCTATTAACTGATGTGTGCCTTTGTAATTTCTTTGTGTCTTAGAGCCTTGGTGGCAAATATACCTTCGCCACTAAGGCTCTAAGACACAAAGGAATTTAGGGTTGTGGTTCTAGTGCAACTACTTCTTTAATCAGCTTCCGAAATCGTTTGTTGGATTTTAAAAATCAATTTCCTAACTATGTGATACAACACATATAGTGAAAAGAAGCATCGCCATCCTGTTTCTCGCAGTATTCCTGTTCAATCTGGTAGGATACTATGCGGTTTATTTTGGGTTATGCTTCAGCGCAGATCAGGCTTTCCGGCAACAGCTCGATGAGCATGCTTATGATGACAATGAAACGGCTACCGTAAAAATTCCCTTCACGCTTCCTTATCAAACCGACTGGGATTCTTTCGAGCGTGTAGATGGAAATTTTGAAAAAGACGGACAATCCTATAACCTGATCGAACAAAAAGTAGAACGCGACACGTTGATTGTTGTTTACATCAAAGATCATAAAGCCACCAGCCTTCTCGAATCATTAACAGAGTTTGTTCACGCCAGCACCGATTCACCTCTTGCCAAGAAAGCCGGTCAATTGATGAAGACATTTGCCAAAGACTACATCGGTACACGCAATGAAATTCAGGTCGCGAGTACAGGTTGGTCACTGGATAAACCATTTCCACAACCACACTACACTGTAGGTTGTTTCTTCGGGAAGATTGCTTCTCCACCACCCAAAGGGTAATCTCATTTTTTAGAAATGCGTACTGCGTTTTGCAGGAGATGTTTGTTTATTGTTTCAATAAGCTGCCTGCTGCATTCAAAACTTCAAATTCACTTTATCGCTACAGGTAATTCTGAATTGTGACGAGCGTTCGTCATTGCATTTCTACTCATAAAAATTTCTGATTTACTGGTTTACTAATTAGATGAGGAAACGGGCTGGCTCTGTGGTTTAGGCTAGCCCCGTTTCAAACCGTCACTTGATTAACAATTTAATTTTATGGCTTATATCAAAGTAGAAGAACACTTACCAGGCATCACAGGGTTGCTCGAATACCGCAAGGACTCTGCGGAGCCTATTCGCGATCTCACTCAGTTTCTGCTGCGTGGACCGAATAGTTTGACCGAAGGTGAGCGCGAACTCATCGCCACCATTGTGTCGCACAACAATGAATGCAAGTTCTGTACATCGGCACACACTGCGGCTACAGATTTACTTTTCGGGGAAAGTAATACAGCAGCTTGTGTGAAGGAAAACGTTGAGACCGCCCCCGTAAGTGAAAAGATGAAAGCGCTGCTTACCATTGCGAAGCAAGCACAACAAAGCGGGAAAGCAGTAACTACTGAAACAATTGAACGGGCAAAGAAAGCAGGCGCTACTGATGTAGAAATTCACGATACGGTTTTGATTGCTGCGCTCTTCTGCCTTTACAACCGATATGTAGATGGGTTATCCACCTTCACACCTACTGATCCTGATTTTTATAAAGGCCTTGCTGATCGTATCGTTCATCATGGCTATACCCGCTTACCTGCTGGCTATGATCATCTGAAAAAATAACATCAATTACCCACACTTAACCTAAACACGACCCTATGAAAAAAACTTTACTCCTCTTTAATCTGCTTCTCTTCATTTGTTTTTCTGCGCTGGCGCAGGAGACTAAAATATCCGGCACACTCAACGATGCGGAAACCAGTTCGGCTATTGCAGGAGCCAACATCGTTATCAAAGGAAAGCTTACCGGAACTACTTCTGATGCGAAAGGAAATTATTCGTTCACTACTTCCATCAAACCTCCGTTTACCCTTTCTGTTTCTTTGCTTGGTTACCAAAAACAGGAAATTGAGATCACCGATCCCAACCAAACGGTATCCATTAGTCTTACCCCCAGCGCTGAGATTCTGAACGAAATGGTATTCTCTGCGTCACGTGTGGAAGAAAACATTCTTCAATCACCCGTGGCCATTGAAAAGATGGACTCACGTGCTATTCGCGAAACTCCTTCCGTTAATTTCTATGACGGATTACAAAATATTAAGTCGGTAGAAATGGTCACCAGTGGGTTGACGTTCAAACAAATTAACACGCGTGGATTCAACAGCACGGGTAACTCCCGCTTTCTTCAATTGGTAGATGGTGTTGATAACCAAACACCAGGTTTAAACTTTGCGGTAGGAAATCTTTTCGGGTCATCTGATCTGGACATGGAAAGTGCTGAGTTGATTCCCGGGGCCGCTTCAGCATTGTATGGCCCGGTTGCCTTCAATGGTGTATTGATGATGCGCACCAAAGATCCTTTTCAGTATCAGGGATTGAGCGCACAGGTAAAAGCAGGTGTCAATCACATCAATGAAAAATATGCTGATCCGAAAGGATTATATGATTTTGCTATTCGATACGCAAAAGCATTCAACAACAAGTTTGCCTTCAAGGTAAACGCTTCTTATTTCACAGGTACCGATTGGTATGCCACCAACTACACTGATGTTGATCCCAACACTCCTGCAGAACAACGCGGAGACAATAACCCTGCACGCAATGCTCTAAATATTTATGGTGATGATGAGGCTCGTACACTATCCGGAAATATCGGCCGTGTATCGCGCACAGGCTATGAAGAACGTGACCTGATGAACTATGACTCGTACAGCTTCAAAGCAAATGCAGCACTTCATTACCGTGTAAGCGATAATATAGAATTGATTTATCAATACAACTACAATCAGGGAAGAGCTGCCTACACCGGAAGTAATCGTTTCATGTTAAACGATTTCAATTTCCAGCAGCATCGTGTGGAGATGAGAGGAAGTAACTACTTCGTGCGTGCTTATACCAGTATCGAAGATTCCAACAATTCATACAACGGAAAAGGATTAGGCCAGCTCATCAATAAAACATGGGTTCGTGATCTTAATGGAAATATTGTAAGTGCTGATCAGGCCGACAACATGTGGTACAACAGATACGAATCAGCCATACCAGATAAGAACAACGTAAGTGCTGCTGATCAAGCAGCAGCCCGTGCCTTCGCTGATCAGGGAAGATTCTTGCCTGGCTCTGCAGAGTTCAACGAACAAAAAGACAGATTGATTGCCACACAAGGTTTAAGCGGAGCAGGCATTCTCAGTCAAAGCAAACTCTATCATGCCGAAGGACAATATGACTTCAGCAGCAAGATTAAAGTGTTCGATCTGTTGGCAGGAGGTAACTTTCGCTTGTATGATATGTTCACCAACGGAACATTGTTTGATGATCTGAATAATAAAATCACCATCAAAGAAGGTGGTGCATTTATACAGGCATCAAAAAGACTATTATCTGAAAGCTTAAAAATAACAGGCTCTATCCGTTACGATAAGAATCAGAATTTTGATGGCCGATTTACGCCCCGTGCTTCTGCAGTATACACCGTAGCAAAGAATCACAACTTCCGCACTTCCTTCCAGACAGGGTTCCGCAATCCAACACCCGGAGATCAGTATATCAAACTGAATGCAGGCCCGATCACTATTCTTGGTGGTGTGCCTGACAATAGCCGGGGCATGAACGTGTATGAAAACTCGTTTACCTCTACTTCACTTGGGCCATTCTTCGGAGCATTTCAACAGGCTATGGCAAATAACACGCCATTTCCGCAGGCAGTTAATCAAACCAAAGATTTGTTAGTAAAATCAAATGTGCCATACATCAAGCCGGAACGCATTCAAAGTTTTGAAGTTGGGTACAAAGGAGTATTCAATAACAAAATAGTAGTTGATGTTAATTATTATTTCAGCAGCTACAATGATTTCCTTTTGAATCAGGTAGTGATGCAACCTAATAGCCCTGTACTGGGGACGGATGGAAAAATTAATCCGCAAGCCGCACAAGATCTGTTGAACGGCAATAGTCATTTATTCCAGCTATATACCAACGCCAGCGAACGCGTTACCTCACAAGGAGCTACAGCTGGTCTTACTTTCCTTCTTCCAAGGAATTACACCATTGGTGCAAATGGCACATGGGCTTCGTTCGACTTAAAGAATGCCAACATCAACGACATTCCTGCCTTCAATACACCGAAGTACAGAACAACGGTAACGTTTGGCAATAGCGCTATCACTAAGAACATCGGCTTCAACGTAGCATGGCGCTGGCAAGATGCTTTTGACTGGACCAGTACATTCAATCAATTGAGACCAGGTCGTATCGAAGCATATAGCATTGTAGATGCACAAGTAAGTTATAAAGTCACCAGCATTAAATCGGCAGTGAAGCTTGGCGCGAATAATCTTTTCAATAACCAGGTGTACCAGGCGTATGGCTCACCAGCTATTGGTGCTATCTATTATGTAAGCATCACTTTCGATCAATTACTTCATTGACAGAAATAAATATGGAGTTAACAGCTACAGCTAATCAACCTGCAGAGCGCATCAGTGCTCACCTATGGATTGCTTTCGTGCTTTGCTTTATCGCCGACATACTGAGCGGCACTGTATCTACATTGATGTCGGTGTACCTGCCCGTGGTAGTCAAAGATTTGTTAGGCGATGTAAGCGCGCAGCAACTGAGCAATGTAAGTGCATACATCAACTCACTTTTTATTTTAGGATGGGCAGCCGGAGGTTTTATCTGGGGCATGATCAGTGATCGCATTGGTCGTTCCAAAGCATTGCTGTTTGCCATCGGATCATATGGTGCGTTTACGGTACTTACTGGTTTTGCTTCTTCCTGGGAGCTGATTGTTGCATTTCGTTTTCTGTCAGGCTTTGGAGTGGGGGGAGTATTGGTCATTGCACCAGTACTCCTTTCCGAACTCTTTCCAGAGAAATCACGCGCTGTGTTTGTTGGAATATTATCCATTGGCTTTCCTATTGGAATCTTCTCAGCAGGACTTGTTAACTACATCGTACCGACATGGCGACAAGGATTCTTAATAGGTATTATTCCTATTGGTATAGCCATCATTTCTGTATGGGCTTTGAAGGAATCGGAGAAATGGAAAAATGCAAAGAACGTTAATTCCATTTACGGCAAATCATTGTTCGCACCGGAATACAGAAACAACTTGTGGAAGGGTGCGGTCATTTTTGGTTCTATGTTAATTGGACTATGGGCTATCTTCTCGTGGCTACCTACCTGGGTGCAAAGCCTGCTCACCAACTCCGACGGACAAACTGAAAGAGGACTAAGTATGATGCTGATGGGTGCCGGCGGGTTAACGGGTGGTTTCTTCTCCGGGTGGATATCCAACGGACTAGGTGTGCGCAAGGCGATGATTATGTGCTTCTCTGCCTGCATTGTTTTATCGTTCCTTCTCTTCGGGCTCAATACCACTTTCTCAAAAGTGGTATATGTAGAAATTGCTACGCTTGCCATCTTCTTCGGATTCAGCCAGGGATTGTTATCAGTTTATATTCCACAGCTATTCCCTGTTTCACTTCGCGCCACAGCTACTGGTTTTTGTTTTAACATCGGCAGGTTGTTTACAGCAGCTGCCGTATTCTTTATCGGTGCATTGGTAACGAAGCTGGGTGGCTATGGCAATTCGTTGCTTACGTTTTCCGGCATCTTCCTCATTGGCCTCATCGCCATTTATTTCACTAAAGACAAAGCAGATTAACTATGGCACACATTAAAGTTCCTGAAGGTGTTCCCGGCATTCGCAGCCTGGTCATGTTTCGACCAGAAACAGGAAAGCCACTATATGAACTGGCGCAGGTATTACTTCGCGATGAATCACCGCTTACACCAGCAGAACGTGAGCTGATAGCAACACATGTATCATCACGAAATGAATGCATGTTTTGCATGAGCAGCCATGCCGCTGCAGCGCGTGAGTTATTCGGCAATGAAAGAGGTGTTGTGGACTGCGTCATTGAAGATGTAAACACGGCACCTGTTACACCAAAGATGAAAGCATTGCTGAACATCGCAGGCAAAGTTCAACTGAACGGAAAACAAGTTACACCAGAAGATATAGAAGAAGCACGCAGGCACGGAGCCAATGATCGGGATATACACGATACGGTTTTGATTGCCGCTACTTTCTCCATGTTCAATCGCTATGTCGATGGACTGGCAAGTCTTACGCCCACCGATCCGAAAGCTTATGAAGAGATGGGCAAGCGAATGTCATCGATGGGTTATGTTTTACCTAAACCTTCTTAATTAATCACCGGCCCTAATCCCAATACCTATGAAAAAAATAACTTCATTATTAGTCCTGGCTTTCATCAGTTGCATATTCACTACATGCAACCGCGAACCTTCGTGTCATGAAGAGATGCTTGCCTTATTACAGCAGGTAAAAAAGAATGTTACCGTACCGCGCAACAGTTTTAGTCCTGAAGGAAAAATGCCTTATATGGATTCGCTGATCCGCCTGCCGCACAGCACACCCGGACAGATTGCCTATTGCAAATACCTGAAAGCAAACATCCTGCTGGAGATGGGACGCGAAGATCAGGCGGTTGCTATTCTGGAGTCATTGATGCAGTCATCCACGCCCGCACAACGTCATATGATGATGCGCGATCTTGCCATTGCCCGCTTGCGCGAAGGTGAGCGAACCAATTGTATCTCAAACCATGCGGCTGAATCATGCCTGATGCCTGTACGTGGATTAGGTGTTCACCAGGATGCGAATGGTTCTTCCAAAGCCATTGATATTTATCTTGCTCTTCTCAAAGAAAATCCACATGATCTTGAATCGAAATGGCTGCTCAATCTTGCCTACATGACGTTGGGTGAGTACCCCTCTAAAGTGCCTGCCGAGTTTCTGGTACCGGGCATGAATGGTGACACCACCGTAAAAGTGAAGCCCTTTCAGGATATCGCTGCCGGATTAAAACTGGAAGTAAATAATATGGCAGGCGGAAGCATCATCGATGATTTTGATAATGACGGCTACCTCGACTTAGTTACCTCCAGTATGGATCTGAGCGAACCCATGCATTACTTTAAGAACAACGCCAATGGTACGTTTACCGATCTGTCTATCCAATCAGGGTTGAGCAAACTTACTGGCGGGCTTAACATGGTGCAGGCGGATTACAACAACGATGGGTATGTAGACATACTTGTGTTACGAGGCGCATGGAAAGGAAAATATGGCGAAGAGCCTAATTCATTATTGAAGAACAATGGTGATGGTACGTTTACAGATGTAACTACCATTAGCGGATTGCTTTCATTCCACCCCACACAAACAGCTACATGGAATGATTTTAACAATGACGGCTGGCTGGACTTATTCATTGGCAATGAAAGCGGTATGATGATGGAAGATCCGCATCACGCCTGCGAGCTATATATGAGCAACAAGGATGGTACGTTCCGTGAAGTAGCTTCCAAGGCGCAATGCAACCTTAGCATGTTTGTAAAAGGAGTTACCTCCGGTGATTTTGATAATGATGGATATAAAGATCTCTTTCTTTCTACCATGAACGGAAAAAGAGTATTGCTGAAAAACCAAGGTCAGGGTAAGGAAGAGATTTCATTTGAGAATGTTACTGCTCAGGCAGGCATTGAAGGAACGTTTGGTAATAGCTTCCCAACCTGGTTTTGGGATTACGACAATGATGGCTGGCTCGACATCTTTGCCTGTGATTATACATTCAAAAAATCACTGGCATTTTATGCTGCTGCCGAAAAACTGGGTATCGTAGAAGGCAATCATGAAAAGATGTTGCTTTACCACAATAATCATGACGGCACGTTTACCAACGTAGCAGATAGCATCGGGTTGAGCAAAGTAGTGTTTGCCATGGGTGCGAACTTTGGTGATATCGATAATGACGGATACCTCGATATGTATCTTGGCTCGGGCAATCCATTGTATCAGTCGTTGGTCCCCAACAAAATGTTTAAAAACCTGGGAGGCAAAAAATTTGCAGACGTAACAACCTCCGCACGTGTTGGTCACTTACAAAAAGGTCATGGTGTATCTTTTGCCGATCTGGATAATGACGGAGACCAGGACATCTACATTGAATTGGGCGGTGCATACAAAGGAGATGCTTATCAGAACTCATTGTTTTTAAATCCCGGTCAGAATGCCAACAACTGGATCAATCTGCAGCTACAGGGAACAAAAGCGAATCGTGCTGCTATCGGTACGAAGATAAAAATAACGTTCACAGAGAATGGTGTACAACGTAGCGTTTACCGCGATGTAAATTCAGGAGGAAGCTTTGGAGCATCGCCACTGCGAAGGGAAATAGGAATCGGCCAGGCAACCACTATCGATGAGATTGAAATTCAATGGCACGGAAGTAAAGCCGTACAACGCTTCACCAACATACAACCCAATCAATTCATTCACATTACAGAAGGGGATAACAGCATCAAAAAGATCCAGCTGAAAAAGCTCAATTGGATTTTGCCCGATCAGCTTTGCCTGCCAGGTACTCTTGCATCTCTCAACTAAAAATGATTCAAACACCTAAAATAAATAGCACTATGAAAATACCGACCGAACCCGTTGGAAGCATTCCGCGCCCTGCCTACCTGCAGGAAGCAATGAAGTCATTTGCTCAAGGCCAGATTCCCGAAAAAGAATTGGCGGCTAAAACGGAACAAGCATTAAAAGAAACCATACAACAACTGGAAGCAACAGGCTCTCCCGTGATCAGTGATGGGGAGCAATCAAAACCAAGCTTTGTTACCTATCCCATTCATGGTAGCAAACAGCTTGATTCAAATGGCGTAGTTATTCCCTTTGCAGATGGGCATACACGGCAGTTACCGAAGTTAACAGGTGGACCATTTCGTTATCAGAATTATGCCAGTAGTTATGTTGAAAAAGCAAAGTCACTTACGCGCTTGCCTGTGAAGCAGGCGGTGATTGCCACATCTGCGATTAGCTTGCTTTATCCGCAGGAAGGTATTGCCGGTTACTCACACGATCAGTTCATTCAGGATCTGGTCAATGAATCGGAAGCCGACATACGCAAGTGTTTGAATGCCGGTGCATATAATGTACAGATCGATTTTACAGAAGCACGGCTTTCCCTTAAACTCGATCCTTCCAAACAATTATTACAAAGCTTTATTGATTTGAATAACAAAGTACTGGATCGCTTCACGGAAGCAGAAAGAAAAAAGATTGGTGTGCACTCTTGCCCTGGCGGGGATCACGATTCCACGCACAGTGCTGACATTAGTTATAATGATTTACTTCCTTATTTATTCAAGCTTCATGCTGGCAATTTCTATTTAGAGTATGCAGCAGAAAAAGATAAGAAGTCAACTTTGCAAGCCATCAAGGAATTCTCGAAACCCGACCAGCGTATTTTTCTTGGCGTAACCAATGTGTTGGATCCACGGGTAGAAACTCCCGAAGAGATCAGTGACCTGATTCTTGAAGCAGCAAAGGTTATTCCCATCGAACGACTGGGCACAACCGATGATTGCGGCTTCTCTCCTTTTGCTGATGATGTTTCTACCGCACGGGAAACTGCCTTTGCAAAAATAAAAGCACGTGTACAGGGTACGTTACTGGCTGAAAAGAAATCATAGCATAAACAAAATCAATAACTGATATGGCACACATTACTTTACCCGAGGGGCTTCCCGGCATTCGCGGACCGATGGCATTCCGCCCGGAGACAGCGAAACCGTTGAATGCGCTGGCAGAAGTTTTACTTCGCAGCGAAAACTCATTGAGCCGTGGCGATCGCGAACTTATTGCAACGTATGTTTCTTCCCTGAACGATTGCTTCTTCTGCCAGAATGCGCATGGAGGAATTGCACAACATTACCTGCAATGCGATATGGCTTTCATCGATCAGGTAAAGAAAGAATATGAATCGATGCCGCTGTCTGATAAATTGAAGTCATTGCTTTCCATTGCCGGCAGCGTACAAAAAGGAGGTAAGACTGTGACCCCTGCACAGATTGAAAAAGCAAAATCGGCAGGAGCCACGGACATGGAAGTTCATGATACCGTATTGATTGCCGCTGCCTTCTGCATGTTCAACCGCTATGTGGATGGCCTGGGAACATGGGCACCACAGGATCGTAACATTTATGTAGAACGCGGACCAAGGCGGGCGGAAGAAGGTTATGCTAACTTCGATCCTTCGGAGCGTATCATTGTTAATAGTTAATAGTAAACCGTTAAAAGTTAATCGTCATAAGGAGTGCAGGTACAACACTTTTAACGGTTAACTTTTAACGTATGCCGGGTACGATCATTTGTTTGCCAGCGATAATCGTAATGTGTTTTGTGATGTGCGGGTAATACCTTTTGCGTTTAAACGCTAATTTTACTGCGATACAAATTGCATGATTGAACTGCATCACGTTTCCATTAATAAGTCAGGACAAAAAATTCTTCACGATCTCAATTGGAAAATCCAGCAAGGAGAAAACTGGGTGATACGAGGTGCCAATGGAAGTGGCAAGACATTACTCCTCGAATTGCTGGCGGGCGTCATCTCTGCTAATGAAGGAGAGGTTCGTTATGATTTTATAAAAGGTGACAGTTGGGAAGAGCGCTATCAGCAACGGAAACAATTTGTTCACTACATTCCTGCCGACGCCGCACTCACACAGATTCATCAGCACGATTTATTCTATCAGCAGCGCTATTACTCTTTGGGTGATGAATTTGTTCCGATAGTAAAAGATTTTCTTGGTGAAGAAATGATCGATGCTATTCATCGTCATCAGTTTCCCGCTTCACTATCCATCGATCATTTGATGGAGCTGAAATTAACCCGACTATCTAACGGACAGCAGAAGCGGGTGATGATACTGAAAAATCTCGCTCTGCAAATTCCCAAAGTATTGTTGTTGGATTATCCCTTTGAGGCATTGGATCGCCAGAGTCGTAAAGATCTTGCTGATTTTCTCTATCATCTTTCAAAAGAGCAAGGAGTACAGATTATCCTGTCTGATCATGATTCTGAATTGCCTGCGGTAATCAATCAACAGCTTGTATTAAAAGATTTTCAGATTCAGTCATTATCAGAAATAAATACCGCTACTCCTGTCGCTTTCGCGGAAACACAAATAAGAAACGATTCGCAAACTGCTGGTACATCTGTGTTGGAGATGCGTAACCTCACTATTCAATACGGTGAAACCATTATTATCAAAAAACTAAACTGGATTATAAACAAAGGCGAGCGCTGGGTGCTGGCGGGAAAAAACGGATCGGGTAAGACTACGTTATTTAGCTTGATCTTTGCCGATCATCCATTGGCATACAGCGAAGAAGTATACCTGTTCGGCAAACGCAGAGGCAGCGGTGAATCGATCTGGGATATTAAAAACAGGATCACGTATCTTGGGCCTGAGCAAATGAGCTACCTTGATCCGAAAGATAAATTACTAAGTGCAGCAGATTATATATTGCCACTTAATAAAAAACAGGAAGAAAAAGCATTAGAGAAACTGGTGAATTACTTTGATGCGGCTTCATTCATTGACCAGCCACTTCGCATGCTTTCATCCGGTCAGTTGCAGTTGGTGCTGATCATTAAGTGTTTTCTCATACAAAAGGAATTGCTGTTGCTGGATGAGCCTTTCCGTTTCCTCGATCCGGCACAAAAACTTAGAGTAACGCATTATCTTCAACTACATTTAGAAAGAGACACCACACTGGTGATGATCACCCACGATGAGCACGACATCAGGCAATGGGGGAAGCAAATCATGATGCTGTAGATCATAGCTACCGCTTGTACAAAACAGAAGTGATTCAAAATGACTCCCGTTTTGATTCTGAAATAAAATTCCATTGTTTGCATTACCTAACTCAAGCTGCTATGCGTTATTTACTCTTCTTTTTGCTTCTCCCGTTTTCTGCGTTTTGCCAACCTTTTACTTCACAGGAAATTTCGCAGTGGAAACAGCAGGCAAGTCGTGTTACCATCATCAGAGATAAATGGAGCATCCCGCACGTTTATGCCAAAACGGATGCCGATGTGGTGTTTGGATTATTGTACGCACAGTGCGAAGATGATTTCGACCGCGTAGAAGAAAATTACATTACCGCTTTGGGCCGTACAGCCGAAGTGAAAGGAGAAACTTTTCTATATGAAGACTTGCGCATGCGCATGTACTCCGACACCATTAAAGTAGCTGCATTGTATGAAAAGAGTCCGGCCAATATGAAGAAGCTGATGGATGCTTTTGCGAATGGAATTAATTATTACCTCTACACTCATCCGGAGGTAAAACCCAAATTGCTTCATCGCTTTCAACCCTGGTTGCCATTGCTCTTTAGTGAAGGAAGTATTGGCGGAGACATCACACGCATTTCTGTAGATGATCTGAAATCGTTTTATACACAAAGTAAGAGCACGGATACGGATGGTGCATCACTGACCACGTTACCCGAACCGAAAGGATCGAATGGGTTTGCCATTGCACCCAAACTCAGTGCTTCGGGCAATCCACTGCTGCTGATCAATCCGCATACGTCATTTTATTTTCGTTCGGAAGTACACATGAATAGTGAAGAAGGATTGAATGCATATGGAGCAGTTACCTGGGGGCAGTTTTTTATTTACCAGGGCTTCAATGACAAATGCGGATGGATGCACACTTCTACCTATGCCGATGTGGCGGATGAGTATAAGGAAATGATTATAAAAAAGAATGACTCTCTCTTTTATCAATACGATGGCAAACTTCGTTCTGTAACAAAAGAGAAAGTTGAATTGAAATGTAAAAATGGCAATGGTATTGAGAAAAAACAATTCACCCTTTACCGCACGCATCATGGGCCAGTCATTGCAGAGAAGCAAGGCAAGTGGATCAGCATCCGTATGATGCATGATCCATTGAATGCGCTGACCCAATCGTACATGCGCACCAAAGCCACCGACTATAAAAGTTTTGGTCAGTGGATGGAATTAAAAACCAATTCATCGAACAACACCGTATTTGCTGATAGTAAAGGAAACATCGCTTACTGGCATGGCAACTTTATGCCGAAGCGTGACACAAAATTTGACTGGACATTACCCGTTGACGGAAGTAATCCGGCAACGGAATGGAATGGACTTCACGAACCGAAAGACCTCGTTCAATTATTAAATCCAGCTAATGGGTGGATTCAAAACTGTAACTCTACTCCGTTTACAGCAGCCGATGTGAATAGTCCGAAGAAAGAAAATTATCCCGCCTACATGGCGCCTGACGGACAGAACTTTCGCGGCATCAATGCGGCACGCGTATTAAAAAATGGTTCTGCCTATACATTAGATAAACTGATTACGGCCGCTTACAATCCTAAGCTTACTGCCTTTGAAAAACTATTACCTTCTCTGATGGAAGCTTACCAGGCAACTACGTCAACAGAACTAAAAGCAAAACTTATAGCGCCTATGAAAGTGTTACAGGCATGGGATATGAACTGTAGCACGGAATCAGTTGGACAAACATTAGCTATTCAATGGGGAAAGAAAATTCAGGCCATGGCATTGGCACGAATACCCGAGCGCACTACCGAACAACGTACTGACATTGTAGGGCTGGTGGATAACATGATCACAAAGACCACGGCAGAAGAAAAAGTAAAAGCACTGGCTGATGCGATCGATGAATTAACAACTGATTTTGGCAGATGGAGTATTGGCTGGGGAGAGATCAATCGCTTCCAGCGACTTACCGGGAAAATAGAGGAGACCTTTGATGATACAAAGCCAAGCCTCCCTGTTGCTTACGCCTCTTCTTTCTGGGGCACACTGCCAGCATTTGGAAGTCGTACCTACACCGGCACAAAGAAATTCTATGGCAACGTAGGAAATAGTTTTGTTGCCGTAGTCGAGTTTGGCAAGAAAGTAAAAGCAAAGTCCATTGTCACTGGTGGCGAAAGTAGTACACCTTCATCACCACACTTCACCGATCAGGCTACCATGTATACCAAAGGCGAGTTCAAAGACGTATTGTTTTATAAGGAAGATGTAGTGAAGAGCGCAGAGAAAACATATCATCCCGGAATGGAATAGCTATTCATTGCAACTTTATCGCCTGCCTTGCCAGTAAGCTCCATGCTCCTTTTTGTTTTTGCCAAACGAGAAGAACAGAGAGATGAACGGTATTGGGTTTCCCTTTGTCATTGGTGTCGGCATCTAACCGGTGGCGAACAACAGCAACGTTATCGGTGATTTTAATGGTTTGTTCACTTAGTGCTATCGTTACAAAATCAGATGAGCCGCTGGTCAGCGCAGCGATGAACGAAGCCTTATCTTCGATCTTTCCTCCCGAATGACCGTAGCTGAGATCAGCCGATAATATTTTTTCTAATACAATTTTATCTCCGTCAATCATTGCTTTTCGTAAGGCTTCAATAGCCGCAGTTACGTTGGTTTCTTCCTTTGATTGAGCAAATGCAGAAGCTCCGGCCATAAGGCAGTAAATAAGAGTAAGATGTATCCGGTTCATGTGATTCAAACTTTTGTTAAAATAAGGGCAATGCTGTGAAGCAATGCCCTTGTGCTACTTTGTATTAAAATAATTTTTCTTGTGGTGGTTTCAACCCTTTCAGACGAAGATATACGGTAGTCTGACCGCGGTGATGCGTTTGATGTTCGAATGCTTTTGCCAGTGCAGTCTCTGCCGGCATTTCCATGTTAAATATTTTTACATTGCCCGCCAGCTTTTCATCGGTCATTCCTTTAGCCGCAGCGATAGCAAAATCATAACTATCTAAAACTGCTTTGCTGATTTCTGCTTTAGTCTTCAGTGCGCCTTTTTCCAGTTCTCCGAATTTGATCGGACTCGGAGTGCCACTTGCCGCAGAAGCCATACCGTAATTTGCTTCTGACAAATGAAGCATCTGCTCTCCGAAGCTTCTCATTTCAGGTGTCGGCTTAAAGCTGAATGTTTCTTCTGTTGCGGCATCCAGGTATTCTTTGGTGTAAGCTTTGGCGCGTTCCCATTCTTTTACAGCATAATCGGTCTTTGCGCTTACTCTTTTTTGTTCAACAGTGCTAAATGCAAGGGAAACAAGAACAACAACAGCCAGCAAGGCCGTCAGTGCTAATCCGGTAGTTTTTATTTTCATGTGTAGTTTGTTTTGTGAGATAAAGATAATGGTTCCTTTGATACTTCTTAACCCAAATGAATTCACTTGAAAAGTATGGGAGTGACACAAAAAAACCCATTCTGTCCAGAATGGGTTTTCCTTTTTTTGTTTTTCTTCTTAATGAATGACTATTGATAAGCGCTGTTTTGACTCAACTGGGTGTTCAGGTTTCGTTCCGATTGAGGTATGGGAAACAAGTACCGCTTTGGATCGGGCACGACCATCATTTCGGTAAGGGCCAGGCCAGTGCGCGCGTAGTCATACCACGCTTCACCTTCAAAAATTAACTCTCTTCTTTTTTCTTCCTGCACAGCTTTAACGAAGGTTGCTAAATCCGCTAAATCATTTTCGCCTAATGAAGTAATCTGGGCACGATCGCGTATTGCTTTGTAATATTCATACGGTTCTCCGGCCACACTTTCATTTGCACGTGCTGCTGCTTCTGCATAGATCAGATAAATTTCAGAAAGACGAATTATGGTCAGGTTTTGAGTAGCCGGATTATAGTTGCGGTACTTGCCAATATAAAATTTAGCGTTCGTTGTGTAGATGGAAAAATCTTTTCGGATATCTCCAGCTTCAAACAGATCGCCGGTGTTATCCTGGGCAAAGAAAAGAGTTGCTCCATTCCAGGTAGTACCGGCAATAAGTGGATTCGTTGCCTGCTGATCAAATTGCAATTCGAATATCGATTCAGAACTGTTTTCGGTTTGCCAAATGGAAGGATAATCCTGAGTTAATGTATAACCACCCAGATCAATCACTTCTTTTGCATACGATGCTGCTTTCGCATAATCTGCCTGGTATAAATATACTTTAGCTAACAAAGCCTTCGCTGCATATTGTGTTGCACGTCCTTTTGTTTCTTCCGTGCTGGCATAAGCGGCAGGCAGATTAGTAGCATCGGTTAAGTCTTCGATGATTTTGGCATACACTTCTGCTGCAGGCGTACGCGCTACATCTACATTTTCTTTTGATGCTGAAGTGGTAGGTGTAGTGATTAAGGGCACATCTCCGAAACTTCTTACCAGGTTGAAATAAGTAAGTGCACGTAAAAACTTGGCTTCGCGTATCATTTGTAGTTTCACATTATCAGACGAAACGTTGGTCATGCCCGGAACATTTTCGATGATCAGGTTAGTAGCGTTGATGGTTGCGTACATCGCAGTCCATAAGTTCAGCGACCATACATTATCAATACGAATTCTGTTCTCTGTGTATTCTACATACTCCGGATAGCTGGCGGTATGGCGAAGATGCCTCGCAGCAAATTCAGGAACCACGATAAAAGCCTGGCCATAATAATAAGGTGATTCCAATGAACGGTAGATTGATGTTACTGCTCCTTTTGCATTTTGTTCACTGTCAAAAAGAGTACCGGCCGAAATCTGATCGATTGGTTCTTTGTCAATAAAGTCATTACAGCTGGTTGCTATCAGTAAGCTCAGGCTGAGTAATGAAAGGGTAACTATTTTTTTCATGATTGAATTCTTTTTGAATGATTAGAAAGTAAGGTTAATGCCGCCAGTGAAAATCCGTGGTTGTGGATAGCTTCCATAATCGAAACCATACTCAAGGCCAGGGTTAGCTCCACCGATCGAAGAACTTACTTCCGGATCGTAACCTTTATACTTTGTAAATACATAAGCATTTTGCACAGTAGCATAGATGCGCAGGCTCTTTACTTTCAGGCGATCAAGTACTGATCCCGGAAGCGTATAACCCAATGTGATATTGCGCAAGCGGAAGAAAGAACCATCTTCAATAAAGCGTGATGAGATGGTAGAGTTATCGAACAAACCAGGTGTTGGCCGTGGTACGTCGGTGATATCACCGGGCTTTCTCCATCTTCTGTTCCAGTCGGTAGAACCATTGTTGGTATCGCTGCTACCGGAAAGAAGAGAGAACTGATTATAGTTGAAGATATCATTACCATAAGTGAACTGGCCCATGATGCTTAAATCAAATCCTTTGAAGTAGAAATTGTTAGTAATCCCTCCGAAGAAATCAGGGTTTGGATTGCCGATGATTTTACGGTCATTAGGATCAGTAGGGGCGCCTACGGTTTCATCATTCTTCGCAAAGTCAATCACACCTGTTTGAGGATTAACTCCTACCATTTCCCACCCGTAGAATGATCCGATCGGAAGGCCTTCTCTTCCAATGTTAAGTGTTCCGCCTAAGCCACCATATAAGTCTCCTTCAGGCAATGACACAATTTTATTACGATTGAATGTCATGTTTAATGATGTTGTCCAGATGAACCCACCCTCTTTATTGCTTTGTAAATTTTTTGTAGAAATCTCAAATTCAAAACCCTTGTTCTGTATGTCGCCTATGTTTTTGTAGGTGGTTTGAAAACCAGAGGTGCGTGGTATCTGTGCGTTGATCAACAAATCGGAAGTGTTCTTCACATAATAGTCAGCAAGAATGGTGATGCGCTCGTTGAACAATCCAAGATCAATACCGATATCAGTTTGTTTTGTTGTCTCCCATCCTAAGCCCAGATTTTGATCAGTGAATGTGCTGGGAACAAAGCCGGGTTGATTAAGATAACTGCTGCCTGGAGAATACAATGAATAACTGGCATAGTTAGGAATGTTTTGATTTCCCGTTACTCCCCAGCTGGCGCGGATTTTCAGGTTACTGATTTTGCTTACGCTATTCATAAAGTCTTCTTCCGACACTCTCCATGCTCCTGCGAAGGAAGGGAACGTACCATATTTGTTGTTTGCACTGAAGCGTGATGATCCGTCAATACGGAAGTTAGCTGTGAATAAATATTTGTTTTTAAAACCGTAGTTCAGGCGTGAGAAGTAAGAAACAATCGCCCATTCCTGGATGGTAGCCGATGCTCCTGAGATAACACCTCCAGCAGAAATAACCGGAATATCGTTAGTGGCAAAGTTGGTTCTACGGGCATCGACAAAACTAAACTTTGATTCCTGAACTGAATTTCCTGCTAACAAATTGATAGAATGATTCCCAACAACAGTGTTATAAGTAAGCGTATTTTCATTCAGCCACAATTGATCTTTACTGCTGCGTGCTCCGCCCAATCCTTTTGATGATGCGACAAAACGTATCCCGTTAGGCGGCATAAAGAAATTCTCATCGATATAACTCATGTCTGCACCGAAGTTGGTTTTGAAACTTAAGCCTTTAAAGATTAAGTATTCGGCGGATACATTTCCAAGTATACGGAAGGTTTCAGCCTGGTTCACCGGAAGGTTAAGCATTGCTACAGGGTTCTCTCTGTTGGTAATTAAATTATCAAAAGCATAGGTGCCGTCTGCGTTATATACAGGAATGTTAGGAGGAGCAACGATACCATTCTTGGTTGATCCTTCTTTCGAGTTTTCTTCCTGCGTGCGTTTGTTGGTAGCGCGTGTTACGTTCAGGTTCGTAGAGAACTTGAGTTTGTCGCTTTGCTGATGATCGAGATTTAATCGTGCACTTAGGCGATTGAACCCGGAGTTAAGGATTGTTCCCTGCTGATCGTAATAACCAATAGAAGTATAGTATTGTGTTTTATCAGCACCACCTGAAGCAGACAGCTCATAACTTTGAATGGGAGCCGTGCGGAAAATTTCATCCTGCCAATCCGTATCCGCATCACGATTTAAAACTTGTGCAGGAACGGGTGTGCCTTTGTAAGCGTAATAATCCGTCATGTAAGAGATGTATTCATCTGTGTTCATCATCTTATACCTGCGCTCTTTCGGCACTTGCGAAACACCAGCATAAGCACTTAAGCTGATTGAGCTTGAATTGGCTTTACCTCTTTTAGTTGTAATCAACACCACACCATTAGCAGCACGGGCTCCGTAGATGGAAGTAGCCGCAGCATCTTTCAATATTTCAACTGACTCAATATCACTTGGATTGATGGAAGACAGGATGTTGATACCTTGTGTACCGCCACCAAAGTTAAAGTCAGAACCTCCGGTGAAGTTAGTTGTACTGTTAACTGGAACACCATCTACCACATAAAGCGGATCAGAACTTGCGTTGATCGAAGTAGTACCGCGGATACGGATGCTGATACCACCACCCGGGCTTCCTGATTTCTGAGTTACCTGTACACCACCCGCTTTACCTTGTATGGCTTGAGTGACACTTGGCAACGGATCGTTTTCCAATGCGCTACTGCCAATAGAAGAAACAGAACTGGTCAGCGTAGCACGATCCATTGTACCATATCCAACAACAACAACTTCTTTCAGCAGCTTTGCTTCATTTTTCAGAATCACATCAATTTGTGATTTGCCATTTACCGGCACTTCTGTATTCTCTAATCCTACAAAGGAATAAACCAGTACATCTTCGGGTGAGTTAAGGAAAATCGTGTATGAACCACTTACATCAGTGATTACTCCTTTGGTAGTTCCTTTAATAACCACACTTGCTCCCGGCACTCCTTCTTTATTATCTGATGAAGTCACTGTTCCGGTCACCTTTGGCCCGGTGGCGGTTGTATCATTGCTGTTTGCAACGGCCGTTGTATCTGATGGAAGCGAAGGAATGGTATCTTTCTTCAAAGGAGCGACTGGTGCAGTGCTGCTTGTTTTGAGCGAGTCACTCAGCGGAAGAGAAGCCTTCAGCGAATCAATAGCGGCTGCTGAAGTTTTAAGGGTATCCTGTGTCAGTGTATCGGTCGGTTTCTTTTCTATCTGCGATACCGAAGGCATGGCAATGCTCTCCGTTGCAAGCTTAACAGTGATCTCATTTTTGCCATTCATGATCACCCCTTTGTTCTTAAAGCCTTCACCGGAAAACATCAGTGTGTCCGTGGGTGCGTTGAGCTTAATAGCAAAAGCACCGTCTGCATTGGTGAGGGTGCTTACTTCTGTCTTGTAAACAGTTACTTTGATTCCGGCCAGCGGAGTGTCAGTTTCTGTATATACTTTACCTTTTATAGTAAGGTTGTCTTTGGTGGATACCTGCGTAGTGTCTTTCGTCTGACCAAATACGGAATTCAAAAGAGCTACAACCAGGAAGGTTGTAAAAAGTGTCTTCATCTAATAATGATTTTTATTTCAAACACCTCTATTAAATTCCTAAACCATTACATTAGAAATGAATGATAGACTGCTGACAGATTGATTTTTAACTGATTGTGGAATATTTTGAGCGTTTAGCACAGCGTTTGAAAGAAATGAGGTTGTTGCGTATAATGCACAAATTGTAGCCTTTTTCTCCACTTATCACACCACTCCGATTCCATTTGTATTTATTCGTTAGTTTTATTCCACACATAACACGTGGTATATGCGCTTTCAATTTTTACCTTTTTCAATTTTCATTCTTGTATCACTCATTTCGATTCCTCTTGCTGCTCAGAAGCCCACCGTTACCTACTCGGGTGGAGCGAAAAGACCGCTGTCACATAATGTTTATGACTCATGGAAAGAGATCATGTACAAATCCATTTCACCGGATGGTAACTATGCCACCTTCACGGTCAATCCCCAGGATGGAGACGGACGTGTTATCTTCTATCACTTAAAAAACAACGTTCAGGATTCCGCAAAGCGTGCCACCGAAATTCAAATCACTTTCGATAGCAAGTATGCGGTCTTTAAGATCAAGCCGCAGCAGAAAGTAGTAAAGGAGCTACGCAGACAGAAAAAGAAAAAAGAAGATCTTCCTAAAGATTCATTAGGCATTTATTCTTTCATCTCGCGCAAGGTAGATCGCATACCTAATGTGAAATCATATAAAATTCCGGAGAAAGCCGCAGGTTGGATAGCCTATCAGGCGGAAGCAAAAAAAGAAGTAAAGCCGAAAGCAGATGCTACAGCAAAACCAGAAGAAAAGAAAACAGAGAAACCTAAAAAGAAAAAGATTAATAACGATGATAACGGATACACGCTGGTAGTTCGTAATCTGACCAATGAGAAGGAAGAATCTTTTGGCTTCGTCAAGGAGTATGCTTTCGCGAAGCAAGGTCAGGGTCTGTTGTTCTCTTCGTCAGGCAATGATAGTACGATGAAGGCAGGAGTATACTGGTACGATTTGAAGAATGAAAAACTTCAAGCCATCTATGAAGGTAAGAACAAATACAAAGTGAAAGGACTTTCTATAAGTAATGATGGTTTGCAGGCCGCTTTCCTGCTGGATACGGATACCACCAAAGCGCAGGTGAGGTATTTTAAATTATATCATTGGAAGAGCAGCAACCCGACAGCTACATTGTTAGTGGATGAAAAAACAACTTCGCTTCCTGCTGGCTGGCTGGTGAGTGAGCATGCTTCACCTTATTTTGCTAAAGATGGATCTAAACTTTTCTTTGGTTCTAATCCAAGACCATTGGTGCAAGACACTACTTTACTTGCCGAAGAGATTGTGAATGTAGAAGTATGGAACTGGCAGGACGACTACATCTATCCACAACAGAATAAACAGCTTGATGCAGAGAAGAAAAGAGCTTACCTGTTTGCTGTCGATCCGGCTTCGGCAAAACTAAGTCAACTGGGAAGCAAAGAAATTCCTGGAATTGAAACGGGCGATGAAGGAAATTCCATTTATGCATTGGGCGAAACCAATGTGCCTTATCGGGACATGATTGTGTATGACCCTTCTACATATAATGATTTTTATCTTTTCAACCTGAAGGATGGATCGCGCAAAACGATAGCAAAAAAGATCAAAGGCAATGCTACACTTTCGCCTAAGGCTAATTATACAACGTGGTATAATCAATCTGATACCGCCTGGTATTCCTACACGAATGCAACAGGCAAAGCAGCAAAGCTGAATCGTGGCATGCGCGTAAAGTTTGCCGATGAAGAGGATGATCACCCTGATTACCCGGGACAATATGGTACTGCCGGATGGACAGCAGAGGATAAACTCTTCCTTATATATGATCGCTATGATATCTGGGCTTTCGATCCGCAAGGCATAAAAGAGCCGACGAATCTTACCAGGACAGGTCGCAGCGAAAAAATAGTTTACCGCTACATAAAACAGGATTATGAAGAACGCTTTATCGATCCGGCAAAAGAACTATTGCTATCTGCTTTCAATGAAGTAACGAAAGCTTCCGGGTATTATAAACTGAACCTGGCCGATGGAAAGCTTACGAAATTGCTGATGGAGAACTATCTCTTTGGTGGAGTAGTGAAAGCAAAAAATACGAATCATATTTTATTCACGCGTGAGAGCTTCCGCGATTTCCCGGATGTATGGACGGCGGATGGCAACTTTTCATCTATGAAGAAAATAAGTGATGCCAACCCGCAAATGAAAAATTATTTGTGGGGTAGTGTGGAGTTGGTCAGCTGGGTATCATTAGATAATATTCCTTTACAGGGATTGCTTTACAAGCCGGAAGGGTTTGATCCAAGAAAGAAGTATCCGATGATTGTGAACTTCTATGAAAAAGAATCAGACAACCTGCACAGCCATACCAAGCCAGAACCACTTCGCTCTACCATTAATAAAGCAACGTATGTGAGCAATGGCTATTTAGTGTTTGTGCCAGACATCGTTTATAAAATTGGCTACCCGGGTGAGAGTGCACACAACTGTATTCTTCCCGGTGTCACCTCGCTTATCGCGAAAGGTTTTGTAGATGAAAGGAACATAGGCATTCAAGGTCATAGCTGGGGCGGATACCAGATTGCTTATTTGGTTACACGCACCAATATGTTTAAAGCAGCGGAAGCGGGAGCGCCTGTGGCTAACATGACCAGTGCTTACGGAGGTATTCGCTGGGAGAGTGGTATGAGCAGGATGTTTCAGTACGAACATTCACAAAGCAGGATAGGGGGAACACTTTGGCAAAAACCTTTGCAGTACATTGAGAACTCACCGTTGTTCTTTGCAGATAAAATTCAGACCCCATTACTGTTACTTCACAACGATGCCGATGGCGCAGTGCCTTGGTACCAAGGTATAGAAATGTATATGGCCATGCGCAGATTAAATAAACCCGTGTGGCTGCTCAACTATAATGGCGAACCCCACTGGCCGGTGAAGCGTGAGAACCGCATGGACTTTCAGATTCGCATGATGCAGTTCTTCAATCATTATCTGAAAGGAGCAGAAGCTCCTGACTGGCTGATTAAAGGGGTGCCGGCTATAGAGAAAGG
>NNBV01000013.1_pt1 | contig 25795 bp, 23 predicted proteins | sample 1173771 | NCBI WGS metagenome assembly NNBV01 (sample SAMN07173938, study PRJNA388173) | plant metagenome | isolation source: symbiotic tissue sample KVS11 | place: Norway: Troms, Kvaloya island | reverse complement strand
CGTGGGCTCGGAGATGCGGCATCCTGCATGACTTTGACCATCTCATCAAATGTATGCCGTTGCACCCCAACTAGACGTTTGAACTCTCGGTTAGATAACTTTTTTGTTTGCTCGTATCGCATATCCAAATTGATTTACACGGCAAAACCCATCATCTTACCATAAAATAATTTTGCAAGAGGTCTATTATCTGATGATTCGCCTTGAAGAAGCAGAAGGGACTGATATCTTGTTGCGTGGCGACAAGGTAGAAACCCTCAGTGAAGGCATCTCCATTGGTGGACATATTCGCGCTTGTTATAAAGGTGGATGGGGGTTGAGCTGCTTTAACCAACTGGCGACAATCAAAGATCGCATAGAAGAAGCGATCGCTGCGGCGCGGATGGTTGGTGATGAAGAAACTTTACTTGCACCCATTGACCCGGTGCAAGCAGTATGCATTCTTCCCCTGCAAGGCACTGACCCGCGAAATATTCCCCTCTCGAAGAAAAAACAATTGTGCGATCGCTATGCCCAATTGCTCAAAAGCGTTGATGGCCGGATTACCACTACCTCGGTGCGTTACGGTGACAGCGCCCAAAAAGTGATCATCGCTACCTCAGAAGGTACTTTGATCGAGCAATCTTGGGTGGATATGGAAATGCGCTTTGCCGCCACTGCCAGAAATGGCGAAACCGTACAAACTGGACGGGAAACTACTGGCTCTCGCAAAGCTTACGAAGATTTAGCAAATTTGGATGAACAGGTCAAAAGTGCAGCTCAAAGAGCGATCGCAGCTTTATCTCTGCCATCGGTCAAAGGCAATACTTATACCGTAGTTATTGACCCAATTCTCACGGGTTTATTTGTCCACGAAGCCTTCGGACATCTTTCTGAGGCTGATATGGCTTACGAAAACCCCGATCTACTAGAAGTCATGACCATTGGACGGCGGTTTGGCCCAGAAGAACTGCAAATCTTTGATGGTGCAGCTCCAGAGGGCCATCGCGGCAGCTATTTTTACGACGATGAAGGCACGCCTGCAACTACGACTCAACTAATTAAAGATGGAGTTTTAGTTGGACGTTTACATTCTCGTGAAACTGCTGGCAAATTGGAGGAAGCGCCTACGGGGAATGCACGCTGTCTCAATTATCACTTCACTCCCATTGTGAGGATGACAAATACCTGGATTGAACGGGGTAAAACGCCAGTCGAAGATTTATTTACTGATATCAAAGAAGGAGTTTATGCCCGTAATTGGTTAGGCGGAATGACGAATGGGGAAATGTTCACCTTTAGTGCTGGGGAAGCGTGGATGATTAGAAACGGCAAAATTGCTGAACCTGTGCGAGATGTGACGCTCTCAGGAAATGTATTCCAAACTTTAGCCGATATTGAGGCACTTGGTGATGATTTTTACTGGGATGAATCTGGCGGTTGCGGTAAGGGAGGCCAAAACGGTTTGTCAGTGGGTTGTGGTGGCCCTAGTCTCCGAATTCGAGATGTAGTTGTTGGTGGAGAAACGTAAACTATCCGCCACTATACCCAAAATACTGGTTATCGCGGCGGAATTACGGCAATTAGTCAAAAAAATAAAACCGCAACGCGAGGTTATTAGTTATTAGTCGTTGAGATACCACGCCCACTCTTTAACGTGGTTTAAACTAGTCCGATGAAAGACAAAGCTTTTCCGCCCCTTGTGGGCGGAAAATGCACCAAAATCCTGTTTGACCAATGACCAATGACCAATGACCAATGACTACTTAATCAATTTGCTAGCCAGAAAGCGACATTACGTACATAGGTTTTGATATCTTCTAAAGCGCGTGGCTCTTTTTTCATGCCATCTCCCGGTGCTTCATCTACAAAAGTGGGACAACCTTTATTAATATCCCAGTTGTAATCTACTAAATGATGAAAGCTGGAGTTAGCTACTGCTCGTCCTAGTATATTCCCTTGTTGATCTTGATGATGCTCGATCGCTACAACCAGATTGAAGTTTCGACCTGTAATTAAACTTTTACCCAAAGCAATTACCCGCGCGTTTGCATTGCCCGGAGGTACACCAATACCACCTTCGTGGGGATGTGTGGGGAAAAATTCAATACTTCCTGAAGGGGAGTTGGGATTTTTTAAAAGTTCGTGAATGGGTTCAATAATGGTAATTTTTTGGTAATCGCCGTTAGCTCCCGAATGATAGTTGGGCCAAGAGATATAAGTTGTGTATGAGTCATCTCGGCTCCAGCGAGATTCATCAGGATCGGGATTTTTGGTGTTGAAATAGTGGACATCACCAATATCAACTAAACCACACATCGAACAGCCCATATCCTGATGATCCCGTGTTGTTAAAATACCGCCGCCGCGTTGCCGAAAAGCATTAATTCCGGCAATGTCTTTTTCGGTTAAACCGTTATCTACCTCTAAGCCAAATAGCCAAAGTTCATCAAAATCTGATTTATTGAGACTACTTAAAACTGGATCGCCACCGACTGTATCTGATTCGTAATCGCGTCCCGTAACTTCAAATAAGGAATTTCCTGCTTCGTCTTTAATCGATGCTAAGTAATCTTGTAACATCGAGAAACGAACAATGCTCCAATCATCTTCAGTCGTAGGAATCGTAGTCTGCAAAAGAATACGAATTGGTTTTGCCATAACCTCTGCCAGACGAACACCACAATTGAGTATACTCATATCTTGGCCTCACCGTACAAAGCCGTAAAAGGCAAATAAAGAATACAAAAATGTAATAGGAAATGAAGGGGAGATTTTAAGTCCAGCTAGGTAATATAATCAATAAAATAGACCGTAATATTACGTATAAATTTTTCTCAAAGTACAAGATGCAAGGATGACGCTTTATGTCATGCTGTAGTGCGATCGCCTATGGTGAGTGGTTACAAACTCTAAAACATAACAATCAACATCAATTATAATAAATTGGACTAAAATTGAATAGCTAAATAGCAGTTAATACCTTATAAATGAATCCCTACACTATCCTTAATCAGACCGAACTTCAGCGTGTTAGTGATGGCATAACCCAACCCCTACTAGAAAATTGCGAGACTGCCTCACATATCCTTATTTTAGTTTGGCCACAACTTGGGGATTTTGATAGTCTTGAATATGCGTGGTGGTTACAGCGCGAAGCTAAAAAATTGCCTCCTGAAAAACTCGCTATTCGTGCAGTGGGAATTGGCTCACGTACCTCTGGAACAAGATTCTGTGAATATACAGGATTTCCACCTGAAAATTTATTTGTTGAACCTAATGGAGAACTACATCACCAACTCCAACTTTATTCAGGTCTGAAGCTTTCTCTACCTGGACTTTCCCCTGCTCAGAAAGCTTGGCTAAATCTACTGTTAATGTGTGCAGGATTTGGAAGTCCTGGAACGCTAAGAGAAGTTTTTCGGGGATACAGGGGAGATCGTCAAGCCCCTCAACTCATTGAAGATGATGAAATTATTCAAGGTACTCCTCTACCTGCTTTTCAAGGCTCGTTTTTCCAATTAGCTGGTGGAATTGGATTTCAACGTCCCTTTGAATTAGCTACTCTACGGCTACGGAATATGGTGGAAGTTTTGAGCAATTGGCATACTTATGTACCTAATTCTGCCTACTTAACTCAGCGTGGCGGAACTTTTCTGTTTGATACCAAAGGACAGTTACTTTACGAACATCGAGATCCAGGAATTTTGGGCTTTGCTGCTAATATGAGTCAGCCCCTATCATTTTTATCCTTTATCGAGACAGATAGCTTTACCTCAATTCCTAATTCATAATTGCTATTTCAATAAATATCTAACATAACAAAGGTGTGAAATTGGTCACAGCTTTCAATATTTACTAACTAAACCTTAACAGATTGTGGCAACGTAACAGTTGCCGGGAGTAACCAGAATAATTGTCTACTCCAAAGTATTAAAGGGATACCTTTTACAAACTATGGCGCAATATTTTTGTGACAATTGATAAATTTAGGGTTTTGCGTAGTTGTGGTTTTTACATCCATATTTACAGGTGCTAGATGTGAGTATAGCGATCGCTTTGCACTAATTTAAATTTTTAAACCCCTCAACATCCGTCTTAAGTATGAAAGTAACTCATAACTCTAGGTAGTAGCGCCAGTGCTTCAGGATAGCTAACCTAAATAAAGGTGATTTGATATTAACTTTGGTTTGGTTACACTACACCAATCCTCCGTGGCGCGTGCTGGGGATTTACTGCCTGTTTGGATAGCCTCAATTAAACGTTCCTTAGCACAGCGACAAATATGAACGCAGATCAACTCCTGAAAAATTATGCCGCAGGTGTCAGAGACTTTACTGGTGTTAACTTGAGCGAGGCAAACTTAAGGGAAGCCAATCTCAGTGGCGTAATTTTAGATAGAGCAATTTTAGATGGAGCTAATCTGAGTCACGCTAATTTAGCCCACGCCAGTTTGATTGAGACAGATTTAAATGGAGCAGATTTGAGCAATGCTAACCTCAGAAGTAGCAACTTAAGTGGGGCTATTTTGGATGGAGCTATTTTGGATGGCGCGGCAATGGATGGAGCTAATTTGAGTCAGGCTGATTTGACGGTTGCGAAACTGATTGAAACTAACTTGAGTGAGGCGGATTTGCAGGAAGCAAGCTTGATAGCGGCGAATCTAGATGGTGCAGATTTGAGTGGTGCAGATTTAACTGTGGCCGATTTATCTCAGGCAAATCTTACTCAGGCGGATTTGAACCAGACAAATTTGAGCGGAGCAAATTTGTCTGGAGCCAATATAGAAGGAACAATTCTGGATGATAATGGGTAACGCGCTCCATCTGACTTGAAAATAAATTCCTGCATCCAATACGCTTGGGTTAAGGGTTACTGGCAAAAATTTGGGGTTTTCGAGACGCGATAAATCGCCGTCTCTACAAGTGTTTTGGTCTTATCTAAACTGTGTTAACCCTGCACCAACTTTTTGTGTATGGTGAGGGAGGAACGCCGCTTTGGGACTGGGGACTGGGAAAAAGTTTTTTAAAATTTGGTGGTGGGTAATGAGCAACCACCATAATTTTATGGGTTTTGCACCGAATGGCACTAAGATAACGGCAAATCCATTGTTTATAAGGCTTTTGAGTGTGGGGGGAAAGAGAATTTATGCTTTTCCCTCTTCCCACACCTCCCACACTCCCCACACCCACTCTAGGCAAAGGTTTTACCTTTTCTTAGTGCCATTCGGTTTTGCACCCAATCCCTAATCCCAGTCCCTTTTACTTAATAACTAAGTAAATTCCCCAAATAGCCATTGCTCGCAGGTAAGTGCTAGCGCGGAAAGTACCAGCTGCGGTGATAGCTTCGGGGGTGCGAAATTGCAGACCATTGTCATAAATTTGCTGCACTACAGCTTGCGTCAATCTCAACGCTTCATCCTTCATTTCCATCTGCACGAGAAAAGCCGCCAGCCCAAAGTTTATCCCCGTCCAAACTTCTAGGGGATGAGTAGCTTGGGGATTTTCTGGTGAACCATCAGGACGAACACCATTCGCAGCACCAAACTCACCATTGCAGAATTTCAAAAAGCAGGCATCATAAACAGTTTTTAGGGCAGAAAGGGCGCGATCGCTCGGTACAATATCAGGTAAGTCTAAGAGTCGAGCGTAGAATTGTCCACACAATTGATCTGCCATCACCACATCGGAACCACTTTCACTATCAAGTTTGTAATATTGCCCGTTCCAGAGTTTTTCTTGGTAGATAGGAAGAGATTGTTGCAACCAAGTTTCATAGGTGGATTTTTGAACCGCCAAGATGCCAAGGTCGCCAAGGTTGTGAGTTAATAAAATATCGCTAATTGCGATCGCAGCCTCTAGCGCTGCTAACCATAACCCACCACAATAGGCGCTAACACCCTGCAACCGCCAATCATCAAAGGTTTGATCAGGCGCACCAGAATTTTCGGGAATCCCATCGCCATCAAGGTCAAAAGTTTTCAGGTAGTCGAGGGTTTGAACGATCGCAGGCCAGCAATCTGCCAAGAATTCTACATCGTCAGCACCCGTGAGCAGAAAATCACGGTATACTTGCAAGACAAAATCACTACCCAAATCTTTCCACAAGTTGCAGTCTTGATAGCTGGTATAATTGGTTTTCTCCCAGACGTGTTCATTTGGTGCGCCTAAATCGTGGGGTGTTGCACCAACGACTTTGCGAACTGCAATCGGGCTTTCTGCCTTAATTGTCATGTAATAGCCAATGATTCGAGGAGTATCGTCACCTTGAGGAATCGCCCGTGCAAATGCCCGCATTACCGACTTTTCTAGTTCTGGAAACAGCATCAGCAGGGCAAAAGAGCCGTATAATCGCACATCTAGACTTTCATACCAACGGTAATCTAGACATTCCAGTACTGCAAACTGACCAATGGGGTCAATTTCTGATGCCGCATTCCAGAGAGTACCACCACTGGTGAGGTCATAAAGCTCATTAAATAGAGCCATTTTAAACCAGTTGGGCAAATCTTCCCGGTCGAGAATGGGTTTTTGCCAACTTTGAATTTGCGATCGCCAGCTTTGGTATTCTTGTAGCGCAGTGGATGCGATCGCCCAAGCATTATTTCCACTTCTATCAAAAAAGTCTGTATATCTGCGATAATAGTTGACTCCGGCGGCAAATTCTGTAATGGGCAAATCCCAAGCGAGGACAAAGGGGATTTCGAGAGTTTCGCCTGGTTGGAGAGTAAAACGAAGTGCGATCGCACTCCCGATTTGTGTATTCTCTGTTGCTGGAGTCGGATCTAGATAATTGGGCAAAGAACCATTTTTAGCAAAGCTTTCCCATATTTCCTCACCCGTTCCTTCAGGATTCCATCGGCTGTGGTGGAATACTTTCACCTGGGGATGCTTCAGCGTGGCGATACACCAGGTTCCGTCACCTTCTTGCAAAGGTTCACCACTACCAACCCGACCTAAAACACAGCCAAACTGTTGTGTATTTTCAACTATTTGGTTATAGTTTCCTTGACTTTCATCCCAGCGCGGTTGGTATTCGTAAACCGGACTCCCATCATCGCGTACCCGCACTTCGGGAGATTTGAGAGCGTTTGTAAACCAGCCCACCATATTTTGCCAAGTGAGCATAATGCTGAGAGTAATGGGTGCATCTGTGGGGTTGTGGGCATTCCAGAGGAATATTGCCACAGGGTAGCTACTTTCTTGGTAATTGCCTGCCCAGATTGGTGAAAACTGCTCACAAGTCAACTGTGTTTCAAAGACATTTTCATACACAAACCAGCTACGTGGATATAGCGCATGATAATTGCCCGTCCCCTCTGTGCCGGGAAGTGTCGGATACCATTGCCAAGCCTTGAGAGTGCCATCATCGGGCGCTTGCGTAGATAAAGCGTAGGCTTGGGAAGATGTGCCCTTGGACTCAAACACACTGAATTGACAAGCAGGAACGTTTTTGAAGGTATGCTCACCGCCATCGATGTGCCACAGATTAAAGTCTCCCCGTGAAGAACGACCGATGCAACCTGCACCAAAGCCACCTAAAGGCATACCATGCCAAGGGCCGTCATCGATATTACTTGCGTAGCGGACGGTATAAGGTTTGTCCCAGCCTAAGCCGATGGGACGGCTCCAAGTGCAAGAGGGAATTTTCACAGAGAGTTGATTTGTCATCGCCTAATGTTACAGCGTGCAGTTACGTCAATGAAGACTAGCGCGATGTGCGATTTTTCTCAAGTAAAACGCGGTAAGGGCGTAACAACAAACAATAGACTTCTTGCAGAAGTAGGGGAAAGGGGAAGGGGTAAAGGGGAAAGGGATGGAATTTCCCCTTACCCTTTAACCTTTGACCTTTCCCCGACATCTTGCAAAAGTTACTTTTGCAAGATGTCTAATGTTGTTATCCTGCAATACAAATTTCTACTGGACGGCAGCTTTCGATATAGCATTAAATTTAGTGCAAGTTTAATGCATAATCAACTCTATGCTAAATATTAGTCGAGACATCCATTCACTCTCTAGCTTTAAGCGCAATACCTTGGAATTTTTACAGCAGATGAAGCAGACAGGCAAGCCTGTAGTGCTGACAGTTAATGGTAAAGCCGAACTTGTGGTTCAGGATGCAGAGTCTTACCAAAAACTGCTGGATGCATTGGAAAGATTGGAAGCAATCGCCGGAATTAAGCAGGGACTTGAAGATGTAGAGGCTGGTAGAACCACTACACTTAGCGAATTTGAGCAAGAAATGCAGCAAAAGTATGGCATTTCAAGTTAGGGTGACTCAGACTGCAAAAGCTGAAATTGATACTGCTTACTCTTGGTTGAGACAACGTAACCCAGTTTATGCAGATAAATGGTTTAGGGAGTTGATGGATACTATTGCTACTCTGCAAGAAAAGCCTCTACGTTGCGCTCTAGCTCCAGAAAATGATGGACTTTCTGAAGAAATCTGTCAACTTATTTACGGTAAGTCAAGAAATAAGTACCGAATTTTGTTCGTTATTCGAGAAGATACTGTTTTTGTGCTTCATGTACGTCATAGTTCGCAAGCTCCACTGATAGGCGAGGAAGTTGACGAAGAAGAAGGATTTTGATTGTTAAAAGGGTGGCGATCGCTCACTCTCTGAACTTAGTAATCTTTATTGGTGTGATTGAAATTAAACTTGTATATGTGGGCACTCTAAAGTTAATCAACATACTGGAGACTAATGTTTATGTCCACAGCCCCAATTAGTGCAACACTAGCGCAATCAGAGAGAGATGCTGTGTTGCAAGCGATCGCTACAATTAAAGAGAAACTACCATTTTTGATTGATTTAACTAACGAGGAACGGAAAGCTTTACCCAAGATGGGAGATAAAAGCCGCGCCTTTGTCAGCAAAGCATTGGAGGTGGCGACACAGAACCCAGAGTTTTTACCGCGATTGTTTGACCTGGATGAAATGCGGAAGGATGTACAATTGTTTGAGGCGTTGTATCCAGTATTGCTGTCAGTGACACAATTCCAAGAATTGGTGGATGATACATTTTTGGCGGTGGGTAGTGAAGCCTATGCAGCCGCGTTGCAGGTGTATAGTTATGCCAAAGCTAGTGGACAAGGCGCTGGTTTAGAGACGGTAGTTGAGGAAATGGGGCAACGATTCGCCCGTAAATCTCGGAAAGTCAAACCTCAAGCAGCAGCGTTGTAGAAAATAGCTCGGTAATTGCACTTCTAAGGTGCAATGTTGAGGTTCAGAACTCGGATGTTGGAGTAAATTGCTCGGCGTTCCGAGTTCTGAACTCGAAGCTTCAACCTCAGAACATAAAATTTCAAGATAAGAACACGAAGCTTGGAGCTATGAACAGCAACATCCGAGATCCAAAAGTGAATAATGGTGATTGGAAGGCGATGGTTTACTCTTTGAACTGCAACATCCGAGATCCAAAGGTAAATAATGGTGAGTGGAGAGCGATGTCTAAGGGCGGGCTACGCCTACGCTTTCGTTATCATCCCATCTTCACAAACCTGCAAACTAAAGCTACCCCAAATATCTTGCGTAGGGGCACAACAATGTTCATACGTGTCAACTTAACGCGAAACCGCACGTCCGCCAGGGATTGTAAATCCCTGTCTCATAGCTAAAGTCCTCTGAAGAGGACTAAGATAGCGCGAAAATTTTCAGTCTACTTCAGTAGACTTGAGTAATTAGTCAGGGATTTACAATCCCTGGCGGGTGAACAACACTCAATCAGTACGCTATTTTTGGCAAAAGTAGACACCAATGGACAAAGACAAGCCCCTACAATGACTCGGATGTTCTAAACTGGAACTTAAGCACTCAATGATGGCACAAATCACATTTAAGGTTGAAGCATTTTGGGATTCAGACGCAGAAGTTTGGGTAGCAACTAGTGATGACGTACCTGGATTGGTAACAGAAGCTTCTACGATTGAGGTTCTGACGCAAAAGCTGCGAGAAATAATTCCAGAACTGATCATTCTCAACAAAATTGTCCCTCTTGACTATGTGGGTTCTATCACCTTTGAGTTAACCAGCCATCGACAAGAGTTGATTAAGGTGGCTTCATAGATGGGTGCGTCGTTTACTCCTGAGTTGAAAAAGATGCTTTCAGAAGTTGGGTGCTACTTTGAACGGCAAGGCAAAGGAGATCATGAAATCTGGTAAAGTCCAATTACAGATCGTCGGTTTGTTGTAGACGTAACCATCAAGTCACGCCATACCGCCAACGGAGTTTTGAAACAAGCTGGAATTCCCAAAGCCTTGTTAGGGAGGTAGCAAGTAGCAAGTAGCAAGTAAGGACGGTAGAACAGAAAAAATAGACTTCTAATCAGCAAGCTTGAGGCTGGAAACTCGGAACTTCGTGCTTTGAACTGCAACAACCGAGTTCTAAGGATCAATGATGGTGAATCAAATGTATTGGAAATGGGGCTTTAGGCTATTAATTGTATTCTTAGGACTGTGGCTAATCCTCGATCTGGGTTCCCGCCTGGGAGCAGATATTTTTTGGTATCAGGAAGTCGGCTATCTCCACCTATTTCTGTTAAGGCTGGTGACTCGTGGTATTTTGTGGGTAGTGGTGGCTGGGGTAACTGCTACCTATCTACTGCTAAATCTTGCTTTAGCACAACGGCTAAAATATCCCCAGTCTGTGAAGCTTGAGTCAGCACAACAAAGCCGTGAATTAAAAAATTTTCTTAGTCCTAATTATCAAAGACGTAATGAAACCCCAATACTGACGCCGCAACGCTTTCAAGCATTAAAATTGCGCTGGTTATTACCTCTAACTCTGGTACTGAGCTTATTGATTGGGTTGATGGTGGCTCACTATGGTCAAATTGCTCTTGACTACTGGCATTCTCCAGCTAATCAGGGTATTTTACCCATTCCCCCCCTATTTAGACCAGAGACAATTTGGCAACTCTTAAGACAGATTGTCTCTCAAGTCTGGTATCTCGGTTTAATTGGGGGAGGAGCGATCGCAATCTTAATTTATCCCCAATTTTTACTCACTGCGATCGCAATTTTGTCCAGTCCCATTTTTGCGTTCATCCTATTCCAACACTGGCCAAAGGTGCTGCAATATCTCCACCCCACCCTTTTCAACAGCACTGAGCCTTTATTTGGTCGAGATATCAGCTTTTACGTATTTTCCTTACCCGTTTGGGAACTGCTAGAACTCTGGCTGATGGGATTATGTTTGTATGGCTTCGTCGCCGTTAGCCTCACTTATCTCCTATCAGCAGACAGTTTGAGTCAAGGGATTTTCCCTGGTTTTTCGCCCCAGCAGCAGCGTCATTTATACGGTATGGGTGGCTTGTTGATGCTGGTAGTGGCTTTTAGTTATTGGCTGAGTCGCTATGAACTGGTGTATTCTACCCGTGGAGTAAGTTATGGTGCCAGCTATACGGATGTGACAACCCAGTTGCCAGCTTACACCGTCTTGTGCATTGTGGCAGTTGCGATCGCCTTTTACCTACTTTGGCGAACGTTTTTCTGGAAACCCAAATCTCAGTATCGTCGCTTAGTATTTTACGGATTAGGGGTTTATCTGGTATTAGTTGCAGCAGCTGATGTTGTTTTACCTACGGTAGTGCAATATTTAATTGTCCTACCTAATGAGTTGCAAAGAGAGCAACCCTACATTCAACGAACTATTGCCTTGACACGCCAAGCATTCGATTTAGAAGCGATCGATTCTAGAGGCTTCAACCCTCAAGGAACACTGACTGAAGCTGATATTCAAGAGAATAACTTGACAATTCGGAATATTCGCCTTTGGGATCAGCGGCCACTGTTAGAAACTAACCGTCAGTTGCAACAAATTCGGCCATATTATCGGTTTCCCGATGCCGATATTGATCGGTATACTCTGAAAACAGATGTAATTTCCCGCCGACCATCTGCCCCTCGAAAACCACCAGAACCTCAGCAGGAAGCAATTGAATCAACAGAACGGCGGCAGGTACTGATTGCTGCACGAGAATTAGATTACACTGGCGTACCAAAGGAAGCTCAAACATGGGTTAACCGCCATTTAATTTATACTCATGGTTTTGGGTTTACTGTTAGCCCAGTTAATACAGTTGGGGCGGGTGGGCTACCAGAATATTTTGTCAAAGATATTAGCGGTGATAGTAGCGCTCTGACAACTTCCAGTGAAGCCATTCGTGAAAGTATTCCCATTGGCCAACCCCGAATTTATTACGGTGAAATAGCCAATACTTACGTAATGACTAGCACAAGAGTTCAAGAGTTAGACTACCCCAGTGGTAGTGACAATGTTTACAACTCTTACGATGGTCTAGGTGGCGTTGAAATCGGTTCAGCATGGCGACGATGGTTATTTGCCATGTATTTGAAAGATTGGCAGATGGTGCTAACGCGGAACTTTTTGCCAGATACAAGGGTACTATTGCGGCGAAATGTCAAGCAAAGAATTCAAGCGATCGCACCTTTCCTCAAATTTGACAGCGACCCTTATTTAGTAGCTGCTGCTGCTAATCAAGATTTCCCAAGTAATCCCAGCTATCTTTACTGGATTGTTGATGCCTACACAACGAGCGATCGCTATCCCTACTCAGACACTGGTAGCGATGGTATCAACTACATTCGTAACTCGATCAAAGTAGTGATTGATGCTTATAACGGCAGTGTGAATTTTTATATTGCCGATCCCAGCGATCCAATCATTGTCACTTGGTCAAAAATATTTCCCAACACCTTCAAACCGCTCAATGCGATGCCAGTTAGTCTCCACAGTCATATCCGGTATCCGGTGGACTTCTTTAAAATTCAATCTGAGCGGTTGATGACCTACCACATGACCGACCCCCAGGTATTTTACAATCGGGAAGACCAGTGGCAGATTCCTAACGAAATCTATGGCAGTGAAACCCGTCCGGTAGAGCCGTATTATTTGATTACTAGTCTCCCCAACGTAGACTCTCCTAGAGAAGAATTTATTCTGCTTCTACCCTACACTCCCAGACAGCGAACTAATTTAATTGCTTGGTTAGCGGCGCGATCGGATGGCGAAAACTACGGTAGATTATTTTTATATACTTTTCCCAAAGAAAGACTGGTCTACGGGACAGAGCAAATCGAAGCGCGGATCAACCAAGACCCAGTAATTTCTCAGCAAATTTCCCTGTGGAATCGCCAAGGGTCAAAAGCCATTCAAGGCAATCTACTAGTAATTCCCATTGAAGAATCGCTGCTGTATGTCGAGCCAATCTATCTAGAAGCCACACAAAATAGTCTGCCAACCTTAGTGCGAGTAGTCGTGGCTTACGAAAACCGGATTGTCATGGCCCAAACCTTAGAACAAGCATTGCAGGGAATTTTTCAGCCAGAAGTCACACCTGCTCCTGCGATTATCCGTCCCTTTGAAGAAGCAACCCCACCTGGTTAATGGATTCTAAAACACATAGCAGCCGATAGTAAGACATCGCCATTAACAAAATTTATTGCAACAGACATAGTTTAATGGTTCAACATAATGTAATAGGCACTAAAAGTTAATGGACATGCTACAAAATAACCAACTAGAGATCCGCCACATTAGTCCTGAAGTGAGGCAGTTGATTAAAATGTATGCCGATGTTAATAACTGTACGCAGTCTGAGATGTTGGAACGCATGATTTTGGAGTGGAATGCCCAACAAAGTGAGAGCGAAAGACCGCCAGGAGATGAAGATGAATAGTTATTTTGCTACAACCCCTAATCCACTTCTAGCGAGAGGTTTTCATTAATTTGGATCTCTAGTTCAAGAAAAATTTTCCAGAGATTGGGTCTTTTTTGAGGGATTGAATAAAATCCCTCAAAGTCATCATACTACCCGTTAAGGTGAATTTAGGAGTACCGTTTTGAGCAACAATTCTCACTTCACCGTCTTGAATCTGAATTTTATTTTTAATGCTATCCCATAGAGTATCGAAACTCTCATCATCCTTGCAACCATTGGCTTCCAGGAATCTTTGACGTACTTCTGTTTTTAGTGCTAGTGCTTCTGCTGCTTGAGTTCGCGCCTCAAAATGCTTAACTACATCTTCATAAGAACTCTCTCTCAGAGTCTTGTTTTCAGCCTGAACTTGCTCTAACTGAGTTTTTATAGCTTGCAGTTGGGATGCTAAAGCGGTTGATTTCTGGTATTCAAGTTTTAAGGCTTGCTTTGCATTGGCTAACAAGACTTTATAATCTAGCTGATCTTGATTTTTTTCGGATTGCATTTTTATCTCTTGATCAACAGATTTAAGGCGATAAACTCTCGTCAGTTATCTGACAAGAACTGGCGAGAGTTTAGTAAATATTATGTGGGTTATCTAAGTATTAGTTATTTCACCAATAATGGTGTTTCAGAGGTAGGATTTTCCTGGATACTACTTAAACAAGAACTAATATGCAAACGGATAGCTCGCTCATAAACACTAGTCTGTTGAGTGCGTACCCCTACAGCCTGATATATTAAGTTCACTTCTGGAAATTCAGACCAATACATCAAAAAAATGTCTTTAGCTGGGGTAATAATTTCATAATTATTCTCTTGTCTTTTCTTTCTGAGTTTACAATTATTTAGTTGTAATTTTTGTCTGAATAGTTTTTCAAATTCTGGAATTAAATCTGAAGTAGTTTTCATGTGTTATCCACGTTAAAACGTGTTAATTATGCAAAGACTATCTGGTGATATTACTAAGTATGACACTTCAGATACCTCTTACAATATAGTGTATCAGTTATCGAGTCTTTGAGAATTTGAGGTTACTTGTCCGTTCTGAGGAGCGAGGACTGGGGACTGGGGACTAGGGATTGGGAAAATAGTTAGCAGAGACACCCTGATAATTACACTGCTAAATATAAATAATCTTCCGGGTAGCAGCCCTGGAGGGCATTGAATACCTACAGACTACAGCCTGGGACTTCAAGACCCTCTGCAAAGCTGATTAATTCCAAGTGATCTGGATTTTCCAGCAACTTTTTGGCTGCTAGCAATCCAGCAATGCTCCAAGTTTGATAAATTCTGGCTTCTTTGCCAATCAAACGAGCATTGTGTCCATCGTAGTATTCTGGGAATTTATCCTTAAATAAACGTTTTTCGGCAATGGCGATCGCAGCTTGGGCAAGTTCTGTTCGATCTGCTTTCAGTGCCGCAGCCGTAAATAACCACAGCAAAACGGGCCAGTTACCGCCGTTGTGATAAGACCAAGCCCTGTTCTTAGAATCACATCCTGTCACAATTCTCCACTCTAAACCTTCTAAAGCTGGAAAGCAGATTTTAACAGGCATATAGCCGATCAAGTCTTGCCAACGTTGGGCAAATAAATTCATAATGCTTTGAGATTCTTTTTCGCTTGCTAAGGAAGCTAAGATTGCCATCAGATTTCCCAGAGCAAAAAAGCGAAAATCTATCCGTCCCGGCCCCAGATTTCCCGCTAAATATCCTCCAGTTTCGGGCAACCACTCGGTCAACCAACTGGGAATTGATTCTGAGTTGATGTTGAATTTATTAACAATTTCTTTACCAAATTCGTTATCTTTGTAACGATAAATTTCACCCAATCGCTTCAGGTCTAGCCAGTAATAGTTGCGGATATGATATTTCAAAGATCCCAATCGCCTATTGACTTTGCCGAGGTAGCTATCGCCATCCCCATCTGGTAAAAGCAATTCAGTAGCAGCCCTGAGAGACGCATAGAATAACACCTGAATTTCTAGAGGATGTTCGTAGACTCCCATGCGACGGTCAATCATAAACGCGCCATCGGGAACTAACATTGTTGGGAACATGGAAAACCGATGTACCAGGCAAAGATCCAAAATTAACTTGATTCCTGCTTGAAAATCTGGCTGACGCGCTAGGGTTAAATCGCCTGTAGCTTTTTCATAAGCCCGTAGCAGGAGAACCCACCACATACAAGAATCAATTGGGGAAACACGAGCGATCGCCAGTTCACCAAAATCAGCGACCAAAAATTCCTCATTTCCCTTGGAATGTACTTTGAAACTTGCAGGCATTAATCCCGCTCCTGGTTCAAAGCAGTCTATCTGCTTTTCATGACTTTGTAATTTCAGTGTTTCTACTAAGAAGTTACGCACAATTTCTGCTTTGCCGTACATCAGAAACACTAAAGCAGAAGGGACAAAATCGCGGAGGAAGCACTGGTCATAATTGAGTGCATCTGACTCCGGATCGTGGGCGGCTACAGTCCCAATAGGTCTTCCCTGGTAATAAATTATCGACTCTTCCAACAATTCCCAGGCTTCTGCTTCCAGTTGACTGTTCTTTTCGATTGCGCTAGTCATGGGCGTTTAATTCCACTAATAATTATGTATCGGCTCAATTGTGGAAAGTACGCCAGCCTTACCTCAACGAAGAGGCAGGGGGAAGGAGGCAGGGAGCAGGGGGAAAAGGAGAAACTTTCTCCCCAGCAAAGCGCAGCCTGCCCCAATTCCTCTTTTCCCTCCCCCTTGCTCCCTGCTCCCTTGACTCTTTTTCAAGCTGACCAGGTTTCCCGGAAGTCAGCATACAGAGTCAATCCACCATCTACAAATAGCGTTTGTCCGGTGATGTAGGCGGCTTCATCCGAAGCTAAAAAAGCTACTGTGGCTGCCATCTCCTCTGAGGTGCCAGCACGCCCCATTGGAATGTGACTTTCCACGATCGCCTTTTTTTCGGGGTCATCTATCCAGTCTTGATTTATTGGGGTGATTGTTGCTCCGGGGGCAATGGAGTTGACACGAATACCTCGGTTAGCATATTCCAATGCTAAGGTTTTGGTCAGGTTTTCCATCCCGCCTTTGCTAATGGAATAGCTAATATACATCGGTCGAGGAATAACTTCGTGAACGCTGGAAATATTAATAATCACTCCCGAACGATTCAGAGACAGGAGGTGTTTAATAGTTTCACGGGCGCAGAGATAAGCACCCCGGAGATTAACTGCAATTACCCGGTCAAAGTCTGCTGTGGTAACTTCGTGGGATGGACTTTCTGTTTGAATGCCAGCATTGTTAACTAGAATATCTAAACTGCCAAATTCCTTTACTACGGTGTTGACCATCTCAACAATGTCTGATTCTTGAGAGACATCTCCTTGAACCAGTAGCGACTTCACACCACAATTTTCGATATTTCCGCAGGCTTTTTGCAATGCCATCTCTTGTGTGTTTACCGCAGCTTCAGGGCTTTTGCGGTAATTGATAGCGATGTTGCACCCTTCTTGAGCGAGTCTGATAGCGATCGCCTGACCGATTCCTGAAGTTGCACCTGTAATTAAAGCATTCTTCCCTTTTAACCCTATCATATTTCCTCCCTAAGCTGCCTTTGCTTGAATTTACGCTCAGTCAAATAACTTTGGATGCTAGATTTTAGATTAATCTTTCTGATATCTAAAGTTGCTACTGTCAACCCCCTTTGGAGGTAATTTAAAATTTAAAAATAGGTCTTTGATTATTTTGAATTTCTGATATTTTTTGGCGAAATCCCTGTTAAAAATAAATGTGTAAGGGCATACAGTTGTACACCCCTACAGCCGATTTACTTGTTACAAGAATTGTTGAAAATGCTATTAGTCTCTAGCGCAAATTCGCTGGTACTTGTTCAGGAACTACCCAATAGTAAATAGTTTTGCCATCTACAGTTAGAGTCTGCTCTGGTTTCCAATCACCCATATCAAAAGCGTGGGAGACAATGCGAGTCCCAGGTTTGAGTTCACTCAATAGCTTGGGACGAAGTTTGGCGTTTACCTCTGGCAGTAAGTAAAGTGTAACTACTGTTGCTTCACTAAAGTCAGTGGTGAACAAGTCTTGTTGGACAAACTTGACGCGATCGGTAACTCCTGCTTTCTGGGCATTATCATTAGCTTCTTGGACGCGTTCGGGGTTAATATCTATGCCGACACCGCGCGTACCAAACTTTTGTGCCGCAGTATTGACAATTCTCCCATCACCACTACCAAGGTCGTAAAGTACATCATTCTTACCCACTTTTGCCACTTTCAACATTGCATCTACAACTGGCTGTGGTGTAGGTACATAGGGAACATCACCGGGGCGTTCTTGTGGTTGAGTTGTGGGAGTTGTCGCAGATGGTGTTTCGGTTTCGGTCTGACCCGTTAAAGTAGAAGGTTGCGTCCCGGCTTCCAAATCTTGCTGTTGCGGTGTACACCCAGCAATTCCCAAGCTCGTGATACTAACGCTTGTAGCCAGTAAAAACAGAATTTTTTTGAAGTTCATGAATTTTCTCCTCGATTCAGTAGCTTGTGGTCAGTAGTTAAGAAAACAACTGATAGTCATAGAATTTTGAATTGCTTACGGTGTGAGGTTTGGTTTATACAATCCAAAATCCAAAATCCAAGTTGCGCTAGAAGCGCACCAAAGGTGCGACGCAAAATCGTATTAAGTCCTACGTTGACGGTAGTTATTCCAGAACAACACGGGGATACCTGCTGCGACAACTAAAACACCAGCAATTGCTCCCACACCTGTATAGGCCAAGCTGGAGTAGAGCAAGTAACCACAGACGGCGCAAAAGAGTAATGGTGTGAAAGGATAAAATGGCACACGGAATGGGCGCACTATGTGGGGTTCGCGGATTCGCAATACCATCAGTGATATGCCGGAAAGCAAGAAGAAAAACCAAAATATGGGGGCGGTGTAATCCACCATTGTTTCAAAGCCTTTGCGGGTAAGCGTGCCTAAAAAAACCAGTGCTAAGGCGATCGCTGCTTGCAAAAATAAGGCATAGGTAGGACTGCTAGGACGTTGTTGCCAGCGTCCCATAAAACCAAATAGGGCAAAATCCTGTCCTAGTGCGTAGTTAGTACGCGCTCCAGTAAAGATTGTAGCGTTGGTTGCTCCCAAAGTAGCGATCGCAATCAATACACTAATGAACAAGGCTCCCGGTGCGCCCCAAATAGAGCGCATTAAATCTGCGGCTACTGCTTCTGACTGTGACATATTTGCTAATCCCAGTCCTCGCAAGTAAGCCAGATTGATTAGCAAGTAAATGGCGGTAATAATGCCAATACTCCACATTAGCGATCGCAGAATATTACGTCGTCCATTTTGAATTTCTGCGGAGATATAAGCCGCTTCATTCCAGCCGCCGTAAGATAGCAACACAAACACCATCGCCAGTCCCCAGGTTCCTGATGATGCAGGTTCTACAGGGGGGGCAGAATTAGGAATGGCCGTAAGCCCAAGAATCACTACCAGCAACAAACCTAGAACTTTGGCAGCACTTAGCAAGTTTTGCGTCCACTTACCCTGCTGTAAACCGACAATGTTCAAAGCAGTTAAAAGTGCGATCGCTATGGCTGCATAAATAGAGGACGAAAACGTGCCTAGCCGCCATATCTGAGAAACATAATCGCCAAAAACAAATGCCAAAAGAGCAATGGAACCAGTTTGAATCACTGTCATCCGCGCCCAGGCAAATAAAAAAGCGACTCTTTGCCCAAATGCGCGTTTTAAATAATAGTAAGCACCACCAACATCAGGATAGACAGTTGCCAGTTCTGCATAACATAGTGCTCCTACAAGAGATACTACACCACCAATTAGCCAAAAAATCATTACAGCAAGATCGCTACCTGCTTGACTTGCCACTAGAGCCGGGGTTTCAAAAATACCTGCTCCGATAACAATACCAACAATCAAAGCTACTGCATCTGATAATGTTAGGGATGGCTTGGGTGTTGCTGTTTCAGTTGATGTTGTCTGTTCAAGCAAATTGTAGTCTTTACGTCTACTCACATTACTTCCTTATTCGTGTTGAGTTGGGACTCTTGACTTGTTTCATAGTCTTTGTTCAACAGAGAAATCATGTATTTACTCCAGATATTAGAACTCACGAGTCAGCAAGACCTTTTAGGCTAGTAGTCTGCCAACCCAAAATTGTTAGGTGAGGGCTGGGAAAAGGGGAAAGGTTAAAGGTTAAAGGAATAAACATCTTTTCCCTTTCCCCCTTGCCCTTTACCCCGCCAAGTTTCCTTGGCGAACTACTAGTAGTCCCCAACCCAAAAGTTAACCCTTTAAAAGGGCAATTTAAATCACTGTTTTACCTTTACTTCTATGGTCAAGAATAAATGTGACAGGAAAGTGACAGTCACCAGTGATATGTCTTCAAACCGTAATATCTATCTGGACAGATTGACATGAACCTCCCTGCATAGCTTGCCACCGTAGGCATCGCTGCAAATTTTATTGCTAGACAACATCGTTCTGCAAATAAGGTAGAAAATCTGATTCAGTAAAACTTCTTCCACGAGTGAGATTTATAGTAATCTAAAGAATGATTGACTAATAATAGGCAATCGTGCTTATTTTTAGAAATTAGCTAGTACCACTACGCATAATTCGTAATAGGCTAGGTTCTCAGCTAGTAAAGTAATACTCACCTTTGGCGAGAAACAAGCTAAGTAATTTTTATATCGCAAGCAAGCGTTGTATTGATTTAGAATGGCTGGTTTATCTATAAGATAGAGGGAATCGGTAAAAAATAAAATAGGAGTTCTATATAGACTTTATTATCATTAATTTATTAGTATCTACTACTAGGAAAAAGTAGAATATCTACAACTTCGCCTATTACTAAACCCAATACAGCTAGCACTGTTATAATCCAAAATGAATCTAATTTAGTGAAGCCAGAAAAGCGCATTTCCAAATCAGCTAAAAGCGTAGTTGTTAAAGGGATGATAAAAAGTCTTAATAATATCGACCAAGTTGCTACTAAAGCAATTGATATACTTAAAAATAAGATTACAACTAAAGTTTTAGAGCCAAATTCAACTAAACGCTCTAACCAAGAAGTACTCTTTCGCACCACAGCTATAACCATAGTAGCGACAAAAGCCCCCACCAACCAAATAATATGATTAGCAGCAAGATACCATCCCAATAGAGTGTAAGCCAATAAGAGTAATACTAAAGGCATCAAAGGAATCCTGTTAAAAAATCCCACATTCATACTACCAAGGCTTATAAAAATCCCAAGTTAATTTCTTAATTTTAGTCAAAAAGTATTACTACTCCAACTTAGAAACGGATCAATTTATCGAACAGAATTCAGGAGTCAGGAGTCAGAATTCAGTTGGGTATTCTGTATGACTGGCGGATAGCGGAGCATCTGAATAATCGGCGTTTTTGCACCCCCACCAAATTGAAAATTTGGTAGTGCAACAATTCCTGCGCCGGTCTGAATCCTCGACTGATACCGCCGGCGGCAAGCGAGTATTTTCGAGTCGCGTCAAGATTGCTGACTCCTGTTAGCGGATAGCTAAGGTTTAGCCCATTTTGACTTCTGAATTCTTCTTCAACTCAGGATATTCCTCTATATACCGATAAAATTTAAGGACATACTCTTTTATCGTGACAATATATAGCTCTACTTAATCATTTGTACATAACACTTAGAGAAATTAGGAATCTGAGCCTTAGATGTTTATCAGGTATATCGCAACAACAGCATATTAAATCGCAAATTTTCCACTTGTAATCTAATTTAACTTTGTCCGATGCTTAGGCGTAGCCCGCACTTCTTGTACTTCGACTCCGAGAAGCTCAGGGATCATCGTAGACATCACTCGGCGACATAACTAGCAACTTGGGTTAGCGATCAGAGTAGATTATTTTATGCGTATGTTAATTTTTAAATACGTTATATTTAAAACACGGTTACTTGAGTTTAAGAACAATAGTATTAAGTTCTCAAACACTAGTGATGTGTAAATAGATTGACTTTGGCTGTCACCTATTTGCCAAGAAATTTAACTAAAAGGGAGTTAAAATTCACTGTGTACAACTTTGATAACTGTCCACAATACTGTTGCACGTCTCAAGCTCATGGTAATATTATTTTACTGTCAGGAGATATTATTTTATACATCCAATTGCAACCATGCTGAAACAGCTAGTTAGGTGTGCTACCTCCAAAAAACAAAAAATTATTCACTCCACCCAGGAAATCAGCAAAAGCCCTAATGTGCATAGCACAGAGCTTTTGAAAGCTTGCTTATACAAGGTACTCAAGAGCTAGGAAAGCCCTTATTTAGTAATCATGATAGCCAGTTAGGAAGGCATACAACCCTCTTAAGAATGGCAAGAAATTAGACAAGAGTAAATAGAAAATGTTTGACAAAATGTCAATTGTTTTTTGTATATCTAAAAATATCAAAAAGCCAAATTTTTGCTGTCAAGAAGACATTGATATTTTGTGTTTTATTTAGATATTTATTTTCTTTGCGCTTAGTTACCTATATATAAGTTCTATTTGATTGGTGAAAACTTAAGCGATCCTCGACTAAATGAGGCAACCTCTTAAATTTAACAAATGATTTAGAACTGCTAGATCAATCCTGATTTAGTAACAAATCGACTATTAACAAATTAAGCAAAAGTAACAGGAAAAACATGAATATCATTGTTCGTTTGTTTGGAGCGATCGCTCTCCAAGTGTCTGCGTTGGCTGCGATGTCTAGTATGGCAATGTCTGATGACAAACCCTTTCGCGTCAATACCCAGCAGACTCCTGCTGTTTATCAACGGAAAACAACACAGAGGATTTGCTCTTTAGATCCGATAGAAGATTTATTACCACCACCACAAACCAAAGCAAAGAATTCTTTGCTTTCTTACCTTAGTGAACAAGGTTTTACACAGAATCAAGAGGGTTCTTGGGTCTGTTATGCGAACGATCCTAAAAAAGAAGGACGTTACTTTACTCTATTTAAGGTTAAACAAGTTGATGGCCGGCTCATAGCAAGCTCTTTTCTCGATGAGGGTAGTCTGATTCAGGGGCAGGAAAATCGTAGCTTGGACTTCTTTATGATGCTGATTGAGCGTCACATGAAAACTACTCAAGAGAACCGTCAAGGTATACGTAGATATTTAGAAGCCTTCGTTTCCTTGGTAAAGGAAGGGAAGATCAAACCCACGCGTCGTGGGTTTCTTTTTGACCAACCAAACCGGGCATTGGTCTTATATCACACACTCTCATCAGGAAGTCTTAAAGGTACGGGAATCACGATCAATATTTATCTACCTAAGAGTTGAAGTGGAGAGTAGGGAATGACGGAGATGGAGAGAAATATCCCCAATCCCCAATACAACTCTTCTCCCAAGGGGAGACGCTACGCGAAGGAGAGGCTGCGCCCTAAGCGTAGCTATGCCGCAGGCTTTACGGCTTCTCTATGAGACGCTATGCGAACACTCAGTACAAGTTCCCAATCCCAAATTAAATTGTTGTCGTTTAGTAGAGGTGCATTTTGCCTAAGTCAATTGTTCAAAGAATAGCGATCCCAAAGGCGGTTCGCTTTGCGGCCATTGCCTTCTCATCTGTTGCAGTAGTACTTACTACGTGTCAGTCTGCTTTTGCACAGCTAAATGTTGGACGCTATGGCATCCAACAAGGACTGGAGTCTGAGTATCTCCAGTACCAAATTAAGAACCAGAATTTGAGCAAGATGCGAGTCATTCCTGCATGTGATGTGGGATTTGGTCTGACCTGTAATAAGACTGGATCGGTAATCGAACAATTAGTGAAGTTAAACAATGGGACTAGTTATCAAAACCTTCTGATCCGAGCAGCCGGTGGGGAGAAAAACTTCCAGAATTTCGCTAGCTTCTACGGCAATAATCCCAATCTCTCTGCGGTGCCTTACGCCTCATTTTGGAGAAATTCATCCCCCACAATCATGGATGGATCTCAATACCTTCTAGGACAACCTTTTGGTCGCAATCCAGTAGAAGGACTCGGACTTGTAACCAAGCAGTTCTACTGGGCACCATACTCAGGAGTCAATGACTCTGTTAGCCTCCGTAATGGATTACTAGACCTGAAATTGTCATACGGACGACTGCTATTTGAAGAGGCCTCAAAAATTTCTAACATTCAAGAGCAGATTCAGTCTCTAGGTCTGTCGCCAGAGATGACAAATTTCTATTTAAATAAAATCTCTACAGGCTTGGATGCATTGAATTCTGGAGATCGGAACCAACTCCAACAGAAGATTTTTGAAGTACTATCCTTTCCATACTCCGAAGATGGTGGGGAACTAGGACGCCCCAATAATGCGATTCCACAGGAATTTAATCAGCTCTTAGGAGAAGATATCGCAGGAGATACTTTGCTGAGTGACAATCCAGTCCCGTTGGATGGAGAAGCAATTGGTCTCGATACTTTCACTGCTGAAACAGGAGATGTCTTCGTACAAGACAGTTCTGATTCCTTTCCACTCTGGCCAATAATCGGCGCTGGGGGTATTGCTTTACTTCTACTTCTACTACTGGATGGTGATCGTTCTTATGGTAATAGTTCTGCCAATCAGCTATCTATTCCTCCTACAGATAGACCTTTGTCTCTCACGAGCAAAGGCGAATGCGATCTAACTCCCAGTGGAAATGGTTCTAATCACACACAGATCATTGAAATTCCATGTAATGTTACGCCTAAAACTCCTACGGAAGTGAAGAAGGTAGTGGAGCCATCAATGATCAAAGCACTTGTATTGGTAATTGTTCTACTATGCATAGTCCGTTACAAGCACCGATCTTTAAAAATTCGTAATTATGTTACATAAGGGGATTTAAACCCCAATTAAAACAAAGCTACCTCCACAGGTAGCTTTGTACAGATTTCTATGAGCGATTTGACGTTCTTGATAGTATTGCTAACGAGGCTGTTGTGATGAGAATTGCGATCGCCTGTTAATCTGCGGCCAATTCACCACATTCCACCAATTATTCAAATACTCAGCTCGACGGTTGCGATATTTCAGGTAATAAGCATGTTCCCACAGATCATTACCCATAATTGGATATGAACCTTCCATAATCGGGTTATCCTGATTTGCTGTTGTAACAATCTGGAGTTTATTCTGAGGATTGCGTACTAACCAAACCCAACCACTACCGAAGCGAGCAGCACCTGCGGCGTTAAACTCTTTTTTAAAAGCATCAAAACTGCCAAAAGTTTGGTTAATTTCTTGAGCGATCGCTCCTGATGGTTGTCCACCACCTTCAGGACTCATCAGTTGCCAAAAAATAGTGTGGTTGAGGTGTCCACCAGCATTATTACGTACCTTAGTCCGAATACCTTCAGGTACACTGTTCAAATCCACTAGTAAAGCTTCAACACTTCTTTTTTGCAAATCTGGATATTGCTTCAATGCATCATTTAAGTTCTTGACGTAGGTAGCATGATGTGCACCATGATGCAATTTCATAGTTTCAGCATCAATAGCTTTTCCTAATGCCCCATAAGCATAAGGTAATGGTGGTAGCTGTGCGGGAGAAGCACTGAGTGATCTATTAGGATAAGCTACAGATGTAAACGACCTGGTATTTGTTTGTGTTGGTGTAGAAGATTGTGCCTCAGCTATTAGCACTAGTTCATGAGAACTTAACAGAATGATCAACACAACTGTTGTGAAGAAAAAAGCTATTGTTTTTCGCCATAATTTTATCATAAATTGTAGCCTCAAAATCAATATTACTGGCTTTTAATCTGATTGCAGACTGTTGTTTTGCAGCTTAATCAAGCCGAATATTATATATATTACCTTAGTTTTCATGTAATTCGAGCAAAAACTTTCAATAGAATAGAATTAATTCCTCTCAATAAAAATTATTGCCTTACTAAAACTATTAATTTTAATATCTAAACGTAATTTAGAAATAATTAAAAAACTGAACTTGATAACTAATTAAGTGAGGAAAATGGAAAAATCATAATTTCTCAATTGATTCACGTGAGTCTATAAATTCACAATGAATGTATAAAGTTTTAGTAAAAAATTTAACTCAAGATGGACTTAGGT
>NNBV01000920.1_pt1 | contig 25832 bp, 24 predicted proteins | sample 1173771 | NCBI WGS metagenome assembly NNBV01 (sample SAMN07173938, study PRJNA388173) | plant metagenome | isolation source: symbiotic tissue sample KVS11 | place: Norway: Troms, Kvaloya island | reverse complement strand
TGCGAGCACAACGAGCGTGCCCAAGTGCACAGGGCGTCGGGTGCTCCCCGCAGCGAAATAAAGGAGGAGGCGAAGCCGGGGGACATTCGCGGAGGGGAGTACCCGGCGGCCTGTGCACACGCCCTGAAATGGACCCGCCCAAAAACTCACACCACCAACCGATACCCCACAGCAGTCTCAGTCAACAGATGCCGCGGCTGCGCCGGATCCACTTCGAGCTTCTGCCGAAGATGCCCCATGTAGATCCGCAGGTAGTGGCTCTGGTCCGTGTGCGACGGACCCCACACTTCGCGCAGCAACTGGCGCTGTGTCAGCACACGCCCCGCATTGGCGACCAACACCGACAGCAACCGGTATTCGGTAGCCGTCAGGTGCACCTCGACACCCGCACGACGAACAAGACGCGCCGCCCGGTCCAGCTCGATCTCCCCGAAACGGAACAGCGCCTCCGCCGGCTCGTCGTTGCCGCCACCGGCCGCACGCGGACGCCGCAGATTCGCCCTCACACGCGCCAGCAGCTCGCCCGTGCCGAAAGGCTTCGTCAGATAGTCGTCCGCCCCCGCATCGAGCGCGGCAATCTTGTCGGCCTCGTCGGTGCGCGCCGACAACACGATGATCGGCACCGCCGACCAGCCGCGCACATCGCGAATCAACGACACGCCGTCGCCGTCGGGCAAGCCCAGGTCCAGCACCAGCAGGTCGGGCTGGCGCGTGCCGGCTGCGGCCAGGCCGTCGCGCAAGGTGCCGGCCTCGTGCACCACCCAGCCCTCGGCCTCGAGCGCGCCGCGCACAAAACGGCGGATCTGCGGCTCGTCTTCGATCACGATGGCGGTGGGTGCGGGCATGGGGTCAGAGTTGGGCTTCGGCCGGTTCGGGCGGCTCGCGGCGGGGCAAGGTGACCGTGAATTCTGCACCGCCGCCGCGCGCGTTGTCCGCGGCAATGTCGCCCCCGTGCGCGCTCACCACCGCCTTGCAGATCGCCAGGCCCAGGCCCACGCCCGGCGTGGCCGACTCGGCCTCGCCGCGCGTGAACTTGTCGAAGAGCTTCTGCTCATGGCCCAGCAACGCGGCCGGCAGGCCCGGCCCGTGGTCGCGCACCGTCAGCACCAGCGTTCCCGGCTCGGCGCGCGCACCCACCACGATGGGCGAGGCGCCGTACTTGGTGGCGTTTTCCAGCAGGTTGACCAGCACGCGCTCGATCAGCACCGCGTCGAACTCGACCAGCGGCAGCTCGGCCGCCAGCGCGGTCTGCACGACGATGCTGCCCAGCGAGGTGCGCGCGGCGCGAATGGCCGAGCCGACCACTTCTTCCACCGACTGCCAGTCGCGCCGCAGGTTGACCGCGCCGCCGGCAATGCCGCTTTCAAGCCGCGCCATGTCCAGCAGGTTGTTCACCAGCGCATGCAACTCGTGCGCCTGCGCGACGATGGCGCGCGCGGCCTCGGCGTGTTGTTCGGGCGGCAGGGTCTGCAGCGATTCGGCCAGCGCGATGAGCGCGGTGAGCGGCGTGCGCACGTCGTGCGAAATGGCGCCGAGCAAGGCGTTGCGCAGGCGCTCCGATTCCATCTCGACCACGGCCTGCTGCGCCACCTCCACGTAGTGCACGCGCTCCAGCGCAATGGCGATCTGCCGGGCGAGCGTGTCCAGCTGCTGCGCCTGCTCGGGAATGAGCAGCCAGCGCGGCTGCGCGGGCGACAGCGCCAGCACGCCGCGCACGCGCATGGGCGCCTGCAGCGGCACGTAGTGCCAGGGCTGCGCGGCCAGCGTGGCGGTGGCCAGGCCGGCCGCCTGCCCATGGCGAAAGGCCCAGTCGGCCACCTGCGCGTCGAAGCCCTCGGGCGGGTCGGCGGGCAGCACCAGCTGGTCGGCCGCGTCGGTCACCAGCACCAGCGCGTGGCCGCCGAAATGGCCCTGCACGGCGGCACCGCCCAGCGCAACCACCTGCGAGCTTTCGAGCGCGGCCGACAGCTCGCGCGTGAGCTCGAACAGCGAGCGCGCGCGCCGCTCGCGGCTGGTCGACACGCCGGCCGCAAAACGCAGCCCCGCCGTGAGTTGCCCCACCAGCAGGCCGACGCCGAGCATGATCGCGAAGGTCAGCACGTACTGCACGTCGCTCACCGCAAACGACATGCGCGGCGGCACGAAGAAATAGTCGAAGGCCGCAACGTTGAGCAACGCAGCCAGTGCCGACGGCCCGCGCCCGAAGCGCATGGCCACGCCCACCACGCCAAGCAAGAACAGCATGACGATGTTCGACAGCTCCAGCACGCTGGCCAGCGGCGTGCAGACCAGCGTGAGCGCGATGCTGGTGGCCGCGGCCCATGCGTAGGCGGGCCAGTGGGTGGGGGCCTTCACATGGTCGTCGCTGTCGATGTGCGCACCCTCCAGCGGCGCGCGCGACAGGCGGCGCGAGCTCTCGGCGCGCGCGACCTCCATGATGTCGAGCGCCGGCGCATGCCGCGCGAGCGCGCCCGACAAGGGCTGCGCCGCGCCGGGCCACCAGCGCCGCCAGCCGGTGGCCGGCTCGGCGCGCCCCAGCACCAGCGTGGCGCAGTTGAGCCGGCGCGCCTGTTCCGCGAGCTGCTCCGCCACGTCGGCGCCGGTGAGCACGGCGGTGGCCGCGCCCAGTTCTTCCGCCAGCTTGAGCACGGCCAGGATGCGGTCGCGCTCCGCCGCGGCCAGGCGCTGCAGCCGCGGTGTCTCGACGTAAGCCGCATGCCAGCGCACGTTGAGCTGGCCCGCGAGCCGCGCGGCGGTGCGCACCGTTTGCGCCGCGCCTTCGTGCGGGCCCACGCAGGCCAGGATGGCGCCCGAGGTGTTCCAGGCCTGCAGCCCCTGCCCCTTGCCCTTGCCGTTCACGCCGCCGGTGCCCGACTGCTCCACCCGCCAGCCGCGCACGTCGTCTTCCACATGCTCGGCCGTGCGGCGCAGCGCAATCTCGCGCAGCGCGATCAGGTTGCCCTTGCGAAAGAAGTTCTGCGCGGCGCGCTCGGCCTGCTGCGGCAGATAGACCTTGCCGGCCGCCAGCCGCGCGGTGAGTTCGTCGGGCGTCACGTCGACCAGCACCACCTCGTCGGCCTCGTCGAGCACGGTGTCGGGCACGGTCTCGTGCACGCGCACGCCGGTGATGGCGCCGACCGTGCCGTTGAGGCTTTCCAGGTGCTGCACATTGAGCGCGGACCACACCTCGATGCCCGCGGCCAGCAGCTCCTGCACGTCCTGCCAGCGCTTGGCGTGGCGCGAGCCGGGGGCGTTGGTGTGGGCCAGTTCGTCGACCAGCAGCACGGCCGGCTTGCGGGCCAGCGCGGCGTCCAGGTCGAACTCGGCCAGGGTGCGCCCGCGGTAGGGCAGCTCGCGCAGTGGCAGCGCGTCGAGCCCCGCGAGCAGCGCGGCGGTTTCGCTGCGGCCGTGGGTTTCGACCACGCCGATGAGCACGTCGCGCCCGGCCGTGCGCTCGCGCTGCGCGGCACTGAGCATGGCCCAGGTCTTGCCCACGCCAGCGCTGGCGCCGAAGTAGATGCGCAGCTTGCCGCGCTGCGCGCGCGCCTCGCTGTTGCGCAGCTGCGCGATCAGGGCGTCGGGGTCGGGGCGGTCGTCGAGCATGGGTGGCGCAGATTAGCGCATGGGGCGGTTCTTTCGGCGGCCGGCATGGCGCCGCGCGGTGCGCGAAAGCGCCCACCAGGCAAAGCCCAGCGGCACGAACAGCGCCGCCATGGCCAGCAGCGCGAGCAACAGGTCAGTGGCCATGGCGCAGCCCGCGGCGCGCGAGGTGCTCGCGCCAGCTCACGAGCCGGCCGATCTCGCCCGAGGGCACGCATTCGATCAGCCGGTGCAGCACGTCGGCATAGCTGGCGAGCGGCAGGCGGATCATCAGGCGCACGCAGGGCGCGTCGCTTTCCTGCGAGCAGCAGCCGTGCAGCAAGGGCTCGCAGCGCACCACGCCCGCGTCGGGGCAGCCGGCGATGCTGCGGCGCACGCGCAGGGCGTCGGCGCAGCAGACGGTGACGTCGAGCACGTAGAACGGGCTGTTGGGCGTGGTCATGGGTGCGTGCGATCGCGGCACGCCGGGGTGTTCTCGGTAAGCGGCATAGGCCATGGTTGTTTTCTCCTCAACGCGGGGTCGAAGGACCGGAGGAACCGGAAGCGGCATCGAGCGCGATGTTCAGCGCCAGCACGTTGACGCGCGACTCGCCCAGAAAGCCCCAGGTGGGCCGCTGTGTGCTGTCGGCGATCAACGTGCGCACGCGCTCCAGCGGCATGCCGCGCACGCGCGCCACGCGCGCTGCCTGGTACTGCGCGGCGGCCGGGCTGATGTCGGGGTCGAGCCCGCTGGCCGACGCGGTGACAAGGTCGACCGGCACCGGCGCGGTGTTGCCCGGATCGGCCGCGCGCAGCGCCTCCACGCGCGCCTTCACCGCATCGGTCAGCGCGGGGTTCAGCGGGCCCTGGTTGGAGCCGCCCGAGGCGCTGGCGTTGTAGGGCTGCGGCGCGGTGGCCGACGGGCGGCCCCAGAAGTGCTTCGGGTCGCTGAAGTTCTGGCCGATCAGTTTGGAGCCCACCGTGGTGCCGTCGAGCACGACGAGGCTGCCGGCCGCCTGCGCGGGGAACACCGCCTTGGCGGCGCCGGTGACGGCCACGGGGTAGATGAGGCCGGTGAGCGCGCTCAGCAGCACGAAGAGCACGAGCGCGGGGCGAACGATGTTGCCGTTGTTGTTCATGATGAAAGAGCTCCTCAGACCAGGTGGACTGCAACGAGCAGCCAGTCGATCAGCTTGATGCCGATGAAGGGAACCAGCAGGCCGCCCAGGCCGTAGATGGCCAGGTTGCGGCGCAGCAGCGCGGCGGCGCCCACGGGCCGGTAGCGCACGCCCTTCAGTGCCAGCGGAATCAGGAACACGATGACCAGCGCATTGAAGATCACCGCGCTCAGAATGGCCGACGACGGGCTTGCCAGGCGCATGACGTTCAGCGCGCCCAGTTGCGGGTAGGTCGAGACGAAGATCGCCGGAATGATGGCGAAGTACTTCGCCACGTCGTTCGCAATCGAGAAGGTGGTGAGCGAGCCGCGCGTCATCAAGAGCGCCTTGCCGGTCTCCACCACTTCCAGCAGCTTGGTCGGGTTGGAGTCGAGGTCGACCATGTTGCCGGCCTCCTTGGCGGCCTGCGTGCCGCTGCCCATGGCCACGGCCACGTCGGCCTGCGCCAGCGCGGGGGCGTCGTTGGTGCCGTCGCCGGTCATGGCCACCAGGCGGCCTTCGGCCTGGTACTGGCGGATGAGGGCGAGCTTGTCTTCCGGCGTGGCTTCGGCCAGAAAGTCGTCCACGCCGGCTTCGGCGGCAATGGCCGCGGCGGTGAGCTTGTTGTCGCCGGTGATCATCACCGTCTTGATGCCCATGCGGCGCAGCTCGGCAAAGCGATCCTTGATGCCGGTCTTGACGATGTCCTTGAGCTCCACCACGCCCAGCACGCGGTTGCCTTCGGCAACGGCCAGCGGCGTGCTGCCGCGGCGCGCGGCTTCTTCGGCGGCGCGCAGCACCTCGGGGGCCATGGTGCCGCCCAGGCCTTCCACATAGCGGCGCACCGCTTCCACCGCGCCCTTGCGCAGCAGCACGTCGTCGGTGTCCAGGCTGTTGGCGGCGGCCGGCAGGTCGACGCCGCTCATGCGGGTCTGCGCGGTGAAGGGCACGAAGCGCGCGCCTTCGACGGCGGTGGCCTCCAGCCCGTCGCGCCGGGCCAGCTCCACGATGCTGCGGCCTTCGGGCGTTTCGTCGGCCAGCGAGGCGAGCATGGCAGCGCGTGCAAGCCGTGCCTTGGTGATGCCGGGTGCGGGCAGGAACGAGGTGGCCTGGCGGTTGCCGTGGGTGATGGTGCCGGTCTTGTCGAGCAGCAGCACGTCGACGTCGCCGGCGGCTTCCACCGCGCGGCCCGAGGTGGCGATCACGTTGGCCTGCATCATGCGGCTCATCCCGGCCACGCCCACGGCCGACAGCAGCCCGCCGATGGTGGTCGGAATCAGGCACACCAGCAGCGCGACCAGCGCGGTGAGCGACACCACGGTGCCCGCGCCGGCGGCCTCCACGCTGAACACCGAGAACGGCAGCAGCGTGACGGTGACCATCAAAAACACCAGCGTGAGCGCCACCAGCAGGATGGTGAGCGCCACTTCGTTGGGCGTCTTCTGGCGCTTGGCGGCTTCGACCATGCCGATCATGCGGTCCAGAAACGACTCGCCCGGGTTCACCGACACGCGCACCACCAGCCAGTCGGACAGCACGCGGGTGCCGCCGGTCACGGCCGAGAAGTCGCCACCCGACTCTCGCACCACGGGGGCCGACTCACCGGTGATGGCGCTCTCGTCGACCGAGGCCACGCCTTCGATGACTTCGCCGTCCAGCGGCACGACGTCGCCGGTTTCCACCAGCACCACGTCGCCCTTGCGCAGGTTGGGCGCCTGTTCAGGCAGCCACTGCGCACCGTGGTGCGGCGCCTGCAGCTTCTTGGCCCAGGTGTCCTTGCGCAGGCCGCGCAGCGAGGCGGCCTGCGCCTTGCTGCGGCCTTCGGCCAAGGCTTCCGCAAAGTTGGCGAACAGCACGGTGAACCACAGCCACACGGTGATGGCCAGCACAAAGCCGGGCTTCATGCCGGTGTCGCCCGGAAAGCTCAGCGCATGCACCCAGAGCAGCGTGGTGAGGATGCTCCCGATGTACACGATGAACATCACCGGGTTGCGCCACTGGGTGCGCGGGTTGAGCTTGGCGAAGGCGGCCCACAGCGCGGGCTTGACCAGCGCGGCGTCGAGCAGCGAGAGAGATGTCTTGGTATTGGCAGTCATGGCGGGCTCCTTATTTCCAGAGCACCAGGTGTTCGACGATCGGGCCCAGGGCCAGCGCCGGCACATAGTTGAGCAAGCCGACCAGCAGCACCGTGCCGATCAGCAAAGAGACGAACAGCGGGCCGTGCGTGGGCAGCGTGCCGCTGGTGACGGGCAGGCGCTTCTTGGCGGCCAGCGAACCGGCAATGGCCAGCACCGGCACGATCATCGCGAAGCGACCGAGCCACATGGCCAGGCCGAGCAGGCCGTTGTAGAAGGGCGTGTTGGCCGACAGGCCCGCAAAGGCGCTGCCGTTGTTGTTGGCGGCCGAGCTCAGCGCGTACAGGATCTCCGAGAAGCCGTGCGCGCCGGGGTTGGCAATGCCGGCCTTGCCGGCACCCGCAATCACCGCCACCGCCGTGCCGGCCAGCACCAGAATGGGCGTGACCAGAATGGCGATGGAGATCAGCTTCATCTCGCGCACCTCGATCTTCTTGCCCAGGTACTCCGGCGTGCGGCCGATCATCAGCCCGGCGATGAACACCGCGAGCATCGCGAAGATCAGCATGCCGTACAGGCCCGAGCCCACGCCGCCGAACACCACCTCGCCCAGCTGCATGAGCACCATGGGCACCATGCCGCCGAGCGGCGTGAGCGAGTCGTGCATGGCGTTCACCGCGCCGCACGAAGCGGCCGTGGTGATGGCCGCGAACAGCGCGGTGGCGTCGATGCCGAAGCGCACCTCCTTGCCCTCCATGTTGCCGCCGGACTGCAGCGCACCCGCCACCTGGTCCACGCCCAGCGAAGCGAACAGCGGGTTGCCGGCCTGCTCGGCGGGCGTGATGACCATCACCGCAATGACGAACATCACCGTCATGGCGGCCAGCACGGCCCAGCCCTGGCGCATGTCGCCCACCACATGGCCGAAGGTGAAGCACAGCGCGGCCGGGATCAGAAAGATCGCGATCATCTGCAGCAGGTTCACCAGCGCGGTCGGGTTCTCGTAGGGGTGTGCCGAGTTGGCGTTGAAGAAGCCGCCCCCGTTGGTGCCCAGCATCTTGATGGCCTCCTGCGACGCGACCGGGCCCATGGCCAGGGTCTGCGTGGCGGTGGTGGCGTCTTCCATCACCGGCTGGCCCTTGTCGTCCTTCAGCGGCTGGCCGTCGGCGCCGTTCTTGGGTTGCTGGAACGCGGTGGTCTCCAGCGTGTTCACCGTCTTGTAGCCGTCGAAGTTCTGAATCACGCCCTGGCCCGCGAAGACCATGGCGACCACGAAGGAGATCGGCAGCAGCACCCACAGGGTGATGCGGGTGATGTCGGCCCAGAAGTTGCCCACCAGGCCTTTTCCGTCGCCCCTTCGGGCGAAGCCGCGCACCAGCGCGAAGGCCACCGCGATACCGGTCGCGGCGGAAAGAAAGTTCTGCACCGTGAGCCCGAGCATCTGCGTGAGATAGCTCATGGTCGACTCGCCGGCATAGCCCTGCCAGTTGGTGTTGGAGACGAAGCTCACCGCGGTGTTGAAGGCCGAGTCGCTCGACACGGCCGTCATGCCCGCGGGGTTCAGCGGCAGCACGCCCTGCAGGCGTTGCAGCGCATACAGAAAGATCGCACCAACGGCGTTGAAGGCCAGCAGCGCGAGCGCGTAGCGCAGCCAGTGCATCGGCTCACCGGGCGTGGTGCCCGCGAGCTTGTACAGCGGTGCCTCCACGCGCTGCATCCAGCGCGGCAGGCGCTCGGAGCACAGCGCGGCAAGCAGCTTGCCGACGGGCCAGGCCAGCACGCCCAGCACCGCGAGAAAAAGGGCCAGCAGGCCCCAGGCGGAAGCGGTCATGTCAGAACTCCTCCGCGCAGATCAGCGCGAACACGAGGTACGCGAACAGGATCACGGCGATCAGCGCGCCGAAGCCGTAGAGCACTTGAAGGCTGATCACGGTGCGGCTCCGTCAGCGGCGTTCGACGCCTTCGGTGAGTTCGGCGCGTCGAGCTTGTTCAGCCCGACCACCATGGCCCCCACCACAGCCCAAAGCGCCAGCAAGGCGCCCATCCAGACGATGTCCATTAATTGCTCCTGGAGCGAAACACAAGGCCTTCAGTCTCGGCAGTCGTGCGTCAAAACAGGGGAAAGAGTGCGGGATCGGCCGTAAAGAAAGCGTAAAAACGGCGGGGAAGTCGGGGGCGCCGCGAAGGCTCAGTACTTGAAGCCGGGGATGGGGACCGGCGTGCAGTCAGGCATGTCTTTCATCGGCGGCAGCATGCCAATTGCAGCGTAGTTGCCGTCGTGTATCGACCATTGCGGTGGGTAGACATTCGACGATGTGTGCAACTTCACGCCATTGAAGAGAACCCGTACCGCACGGGCCGCTTCAGCTGCACGGCTTCGCGCCAACTGCCTTGCGTCGGGCGCGGTTTCGCGTGCCACGCCCTCGATGTCCGCCGCGTCCAGATGCGGGTACGCGCGGCGAAACTGGTCCAGGCTGTTGGCCAGTGAAACGACCTGGTCCCTGCTCAAGGCTGCGGAGCCTTCGTCGAAGGTCACGACGATCGTCAATACCGGCTTGCACGCTTGTGCCGGGACGCCGAGGCTCCATCCGATCAGGGCTGCAATGACGAAGAAGGCGTGTCTAGTCACCATAGAGCACATACCCCACGATGCTGTCCGCGTTCACTCTTGCCACGCTTGGGTTGGAAGCCAACAACCTCAGACTCTCTCCCATTTGATAGACCGCATCACTCGATGAAAACACGTCGTTGAAGTGGGTGACCTCATGAATGATCGTTGCCAGCTTCGAATCGATTCTGTAAGAAATATCGGGGAGCTCACAAAACGCGAGCCCTATTCCGATGGTGCGCGTCTTGAGATCAGGCTTGCACACTTCGGCGGCAAGGCGGTCTGCATTGCCGGACGGGATGCAGCCAACGTTGCGCATCGCCTCCTCTGAGTAGCGCACGAAGTTGGCTTCTGTCAGTCCATTCAGCACGCGGATGCATGCCTTCAGGCCCGCGTCCAGATGGCGTCGCAAGTTCTCGTCATTCTGGCCGAACCACTTGCTCGCACGCTCTCGCTCGGGCTTCCCCCACGCCGCCAATTCTTTGACGCGCCGTTCGACCAGATCGACGGCAAGGTCGCGCAACCCCATGACCTTGGCAGCGAACTGTTTGTTCGTCATGTTCGGGCAGATGTTCTCCGTTTGCTCGGCCTCGGGTGGGTGCTGCACAAGGCCGTCGACCAGCTTCTTGCTTGCTGCAACAGCTGTTGGATCCCCGGCAAACCCGACTGGCAGCGCAGCAAGGCTTGCGCTGAAGTCTCCCGCAGCGCTCGTCTGGCAGTCATCGCAGGTCACTGTGTGCACCAACGTGGCGATGATCGGTGGAGGAACCGGGCAGTGGCAGACCACCACATCGCCTTCAAGCGCAATTTCAGCCCCGTGGAACCATCCTCTGCGAGGGCCACCCGCCTTCGCAACGATGCCGACGCTGTTGCAGCCCTGGCAGTAGGCGCGCCCGCCAACAAGCGCGTACCGATGCCCGTGAACGTCCGACATGGGTCCGCCATAGGGCAATACGGCACCGCCTTGCGCCGGTGGGTCGCCCACCACGATCAGTTTTCGCAGCATTGCAAGAATCTCCAGATTGAGGATGGCGACTTGTACGCAGGCCAAGTCACGCCGACACCAATCCGCTGCGAACGAAGTCGCCAGGGCCACGACTTTTTCACGTTCCGCACCGGCTTCTGCTTAACGACCGGGTTGTCACAACCCGGCTGACTCGCCAGCCCTCACACCTGCCGGGCTTCCCTGCATGCCCCGCCCCTGCCAGGGTCATTGCCGCGCCGTGCTCGACAGCATTCGCAGTGCCATCTAATAATCAAAGCAATTACTTTGATAAATAGCGATACGATCATGAAAACACGTTCAAAGGCCTGGCTCGGCGCCGGCTTGGCTGTGGTGGTGTTGGGGGTCGCCGGGTACGGGCTGTTGGCCAAGCTCCGCCCCGCGCATGCGCAGGGCGGCGGCACGCCGCCGGCCAAGGTGGCGGTGGCCGCCGCGCAGCAGACCGAGGTGGCGCGTTTTCTGAGCGGCATCGGCACGCTGGAGGCCCACCGGCAGGTCGAGGTGCCGGCCGAAGCCGAGGGGCGCGTCGCAAAGATCCTCTTCACGCCCGGTGCCCAGGTGCGCGCCGGGCAGCTGCTGGTGCAGCTCAACGACGCGCCCGAGCAGGGCGACCTGGAGCGCCTGACGGCCCAGCGCGCCAATGCCGCGGCGCTGCTCGCGCGCACCCGCCGCCTGCTGCCGCAGCAGGCCGCCACGCAGGAACAGCTCGAACAGGCGCAGGCCGCCTTCGACCAGGCCAGCGGCGAGCTGCGGCGCGCCCAGGCCGTACTGGAGCAGAAGCGCGTGAAGGCGCCGTTCGACGGCGTGCTGGGCATCCGCCGCGTCAACCTCGGGCAGTTCGTGCGCGCCGGCGACGCGCTGGTGTCGCTCACCGACAGCCGCACGCTGTTCGCCAACCTCACGCTGCCCGAAACCGCCCTGCCCGCGCTCCAGCGCCACCAGGCGGTGGCGCTCGCGGTCGACGCCTACCCCGGCCGCGTGTTCCAGGCCCGGCTCAGCACCATCGAGCCCCAGATCGGCAGCGACACCCGCACCGTGCGCCTGCAGGCCACCCTCGACAACGCCGACGGCGCGCTCACGCCAGGCATGTTCGTCAACGGCAAGGTGGCGCTGCCCGCGCGCGCCAACGCCATCACCGTGCCCGAAACGGCGCTCACGTACAGCACGCACGGCGACTCGGTCTTCGTGGTGCGCGCCGCCGAGAAGGGCGACGGCTTCAGCGCGCAGCAGGTCTTCGTGACGGCCGGCGACCGGCAGAACGGCCGGGTCGTCATCGAGAAGGGTCTGGTGGCCGGCGACAGGGTCGTTACCTCGGGCCAGTTGCGCCTGTACACCGGCGCCGCCGTGGCGCCGACCGACAAGGACACGCTGAGCCTCCCGCAGGAGCCCAAGCCATGAAGTTCACCGACCTGTTCGTGCGCCGGCCCGTGCTGGCGCTGGTGGTGAGCACGCTGATCTTGCTGCTGGGCGCCCGCGCGCTGGGCGACCTGCCGGTGCGCCAATACCCGCTGACCGAGAGCACCACGCTCACCATCACCACGCAGTACCCCGGCGCCTCGCCGGAGCTGATGCAGGGCTTTGTCACGCAGCCCCTTGCGCAGGCGGTGGCAACCATCGAGAACGTCGACTACCTGTCGTCGTCTTCCACCCTGGGCCGCAGCGTGATCAGCGTGCGCATGAAGCTCAACGCCGACGCCAACCAGGCCCTCACCCAGACGATGGCGCAGGTCAGCCAGGTGAAGTACCGGCTGCCGGCCGAGGCCTTCGACCCGGTCATTCTGAAGTCGTCGGGTGAGGCCACGGCCGTGGCCTATGTGGGCTTCTCCAGCCAGACGATGCAGATGCCCGCGCTCACCGACTACCTCTCGCGCGTGGTGCAGCCGCAGTTCGCCTCCATTCCCGGCGTGTCGGGCGTGGAGGTGTCGGGCGGGCAAACGCTGGCGATGCGCGTGTGGCTCGACCCCAACCGCATGGCCGCGCGCGGCATCTCGGCCGGCGAGCTGGCCGACGCGCTGCGCCAGAACAACGTGCAGGCCGCGCCCGGGCAGGTGAAGGGGCTGTACGTGGTGTCGAACATTCGCGTGAACACCGACCTGGTGAACGTGGCGGAGTTCCGCGACATGGTGGTCAAGCGTGACGCACAAGCCATCGTGCGCCTGGGCGACGTGGCCACGGTGGAGCTGGGCGCCGCCAGCGCCGACAGCAGCGCCACCATGGACGGCACCCCCGCCATCTACCTCGGCCTGCAGGCCGCGCCCAACGGCAACCCGCTGGTGATCGTGAAGCGCATTCGCGACCTGCTGCCCGGCATCAAGCAGAACCTGCCGCCGGGCGTGGAGGTGCAGTTGCCCTTCGAGCTGGCGCGCTTCATCGAGGCCTCCATCGACGAGGTGCAGCAAACGCTGCTCGAGGCCGTGGCCATCGTGGTGCTGGTGATCTTTTTGTGCCTGGGCTCGGTGCGCGCGGTGCTCATTCCGGTGGTGACCATTCCGCTGTCGATGCTGGGCGCCGCCGCGCTGATGCAGCTGTTCGGCTTCAGCATCAACCTGCTGACCTTGCTGGCGATGGTGCTGGCCATCGGGCTGGTGGTGGACGACGCCATCGTGGTGGTGGAGAACGTGCACCGCCACATCGAGGAAGGCAAGTCGCGCGTGCAGGCCGCGCTCGTCGGCGCGCGCGAAGTGGCCGGCCCGGTGATTGCCATGACGCTCACGCTGGCCGCGGTGTATGCGCCCATCGGCCTCATGGGCGGGCTCACCGGTTCGCTGTTCAAGGAGTTCGCCTTCACGCTGGCCGGCGCGGTGGTGGTGTCGGGCGTGATTGCGCTCACGCTGTCGCCGGTGATGAGCTCTTTTCTGCTGCCGCGGGACGCCGCCGGCAGCCGCATGTCGCGCGCCGCGGAGTCGTTCTTTCACCGGCTGTCGAACCGTTACGCCCGCTTGCTCGACGTGTCGCTGCACCACCGCTGGGTGACGAGCGCGTTCGCGGCGCTGGTGCTGGTGAGCCTGCCCTTGCTCTACAACGCGGCGCAGCGCGAGCTGGCACCGGGCGAAGACCAGGCCATGGTGCTCACGGCCATCAAGTCGCCGCAGCACGCCAACATCGACTACGTGGAGAAGTTCGGCAAGAAATGGGACGAGGTGTTCGCCACCCTGCCCGAGAACACCGGGCGCTGGCTCATCAACGGCTCGGACGGCGTGTCGAACAGCATCGGCGGCGTGCAGCTCTCAGACTGGAAGGACCGCCGGCGCAACGCCGACGAGATCCAGGGCGACACCCAGGGCCGCATGAACGAGGTGGAAGGCAGCAGCGTGTTCGCGTTTCAGCTGCCCTCGCTGCCGGGCTCCACCGGCGGGCTGCCGGTGCAGATGGTCATTCGCAGCGCGGGCGACCACCGCACGGTGTTCGAGGCCATGGAAACGCTGAAGAAGTCGGCGCGCGACAGCGGCAAGTTCGCCGTGGTCGACAGCGACCTGGAGTTCAACAACCCCACGGTGGAAATTCGCGTGGACCGCGCCAAGGCCAACAGCATGGGCGTGACCATGAAGGCCATCGGCGACACGCTGGCGGTGCTGGTGGGCGAGAACTACGTCAACCGCTTTGGCATGGACGGCCGCTCGTACGACGTGATTCCGCAGTCGCCGCGTGAACAGCGCCTGACGGCCGAGGCGCTGTCGCGCTACTTCGTGAAGAGCGCCAGCGGCCAGCCCGTGGCGCTGGCCAACCTGGTGCAGCTGTCGACCAGCGTGGGGCCCAACAAGCTCACGCAGTTCAACCAGCTCAACGCGGCCACCTTCCAGGCCATTCCGATGCCGGGCGTGACCATGGGCGACGCTGTGGCGTTCCTCAGCGAAGAGGCGAAGAAGCTGCCGGCGGGCTTCAGCTTCGACTGGCAGTCGGACGCGCGGCAGTTCACGCAGGAGGGCTCCGCGCTGGTGATGGCCTTCGTGTTTGCCATCGTGGTGATCTACCTGGTGCTGGCGGCGCAGTACGAAAGCCTGCGCGACCCGCTGATCATCCTGATCAGCGTGCCCATGTCGATCTGCGGTGCGCTGGTGCCGCTGGCGCTGGGCTTTGGCACCATCAACATCTACACGCAGATCGGGCTGGTGACGCTTATCGGGCTCATCAGCAAGCACGGCATCTTGATGGTGGAGTTTGCCAACGAGATCCAGATGCACAAGGGCCTCGACCGGCGTGCGTCCATCGAAGAGGCGGCGCGCATCCGGCTGCGACCCATTCTGATGACCACGGCCGCGATGGTGATGGGCCTGGTGCCGCTGCTGTTTGCGAGCGGCGCGGGCGCCAACAGCCGCTTCAGCATTGGCCTGGTGATCGTGGTCGGCATGCTGGTGGGCACGCTGTTCACGCTGTTCGTGCTGCCCACCATGTACACGCTGCTGGCGCGCGACCACCGCCCGGCCAGCCGATCGCCACGCGCGGCCGAACTCGATGCGCTGGCCGAAGGGGTATGACCATGAACCGACTCCTTTCTTGCACCGCGCCCTTCGCGCTCGGCCTGCTGGTGCTCGCCGGCTGCGCCGTCGGCCCGACCTACACCGCGCCGGCCGACGCGCCGGTGGCCATCGCGGCGCCCGAGCGCGCGCTGTTCGCCAACGACGCGGTGCAGCGCGACTGGTGGCGCCAGCTCGACGACCCGCAGCTCGATGCGCTGGTCGAGCGCGCGCTGGCCGGCAACCACGACATTCGCATCGCGCAGGCCCGACTGCTCGAAGCCCGCGCCACGCAAACCGAGGCCGAGCTCGACCGGCTGCCGGTGGCAACGCTGGGCGCCAGCAAGACGCGCGGCATTGCGCAGGGCAACAGCGGCGCGCAGCCCGACGTGCGCTCGCTGTCGCAAAGCAGCCGCGCGGGCTTCGATGCCGGCTGGGAAATCGACCTGTTCGGGCGCCTGAAGCGACTCGACGAGGCCGCCACCGCGCGCACCGAAGCCAGCGCGGCCGACCTCGAACAGGTGCGCATCGTGGCCGTGGCCGAACTGGCGCGCAACTACTACGAGATGCGCGGCGCCGAGCAGCGCATGGCCTTGACGCGCCGCACGCTCGACAGCCTGCACCGCAGCCTGCGCGTGACCGAGGCGCAAGTGCAGACCGGCCGCGCGCTCGAAGGCGACCTGGCCAGCGCGCAGGCCAACCTGGCCACCACCGAGAGCCAGCTGCCCGCGCTGGAAACCACGCGCCGCCAGTCGGCCTACCGCGTGGCGGTGCTGGCCGGCCTGCGCCCCGCCGAGCTGGAGCCGATGCTGCAGCCGCGCGCGCTGCGCGTGCTCGACAAGCGCCTGCCCATCGGCGACCTGGGCGACCTGCTGCGCCGCCGCCCCGACGTGCGGCGCGCCGAGCGCGGCCTGGCCGCCAGCACGGCCGACGTGGGCGCCACCACGGCCGAGCTGTACCCGCGTTTCGACATCGGCGGCTTTCTGGGCTTTGTGGCACTGCGCGGTGCCGACCTGGGCAGCGCGCGGAGCCGCGCGTTCAGCGTGACGCCGGGCGTGAGCTGGCCCGCGCTGCGGCTGGGCTCGGTGAAAGCCCGCGTGCGCGGCGCCCAGGCGCGGGCCGAGGGCGACCGCGCGCTGTACGAGCAGACCGTGCTGCGCGCCATCGAGGAGGTGGAAGGCGCCCTCACCGGCTACGGGCAGAACCAGCTGCGGCTGCAGCGGCTGGTGCAAGCGTCGGAGCGCAGCGCGCGGGCGGGCGAACTGGCCGAGGTGCGCTTTCGCGAAGGCGCGGCGCCCTACCTGAGCGTGCTGGACGCGCAGCGCACCCTGCTGCGCGCGCAGGACGCCGTGGCCGAGGCCGAAACCGCCTCGTTCACCAGCCTGGTGGCGCTCTACAAGGCAGTGGGCGGGGGCTGGCAGGCAACATGGGCACCACCCCAGGAAGCACCCATGGAAGCACCCCTGGATATGAAGGGCGCGCCAACCCCGTGACAATGACAGCGTTTTCCTCCACGACCGAACTCGCCATGTCCGCACCAGATGCCAAGCCCGCCTGGATGCCGCACCAGCCGGCAGACCGCATCCTCTCCACGCTCAAGACGCGCGGCGCGCTCGGCATTCCGGACATCGCCAAGGTGCTGGGCGTGACCGTGGAGGCGGTGCGCCAGCAAATGACCAAGCTGGAGGCCGACGGCCTGGTCGACGCGGAGAGCCGCTCCAGCGGCCGCGGCCGGCCCACGCAGATCTGGCGGCTCACCGGCGAGGGCCACAAGCGCTTTCCCGACACGCACGCCGAAATGACGGTGCAGATGATCAGCGCCGTCATCAGCGTGTTCGGCGAGAAGGGCATGAACCAGCTCATCGACGCGCGCGAGGCCACCATGCGCGCCAACTACACCGAGGCCATGCGCGGCGCGCGCAACCTGCGCACGCGGCTGGAGCGGCTGGCGGAAATTCGCAGCCGCGAGGGCTACATGGCCGAGTTCCGGGCGGACGAGGAAGGAGAAGGCCAAGGCAACGGGTTTCTCTTCATCGAAAACCATTGCCCCATCTGCACCGCGGCGCAGGCCTGCACGGGCTTTTGCCGCAGTGAACTGCAACTGTTCGACGAAGTGCTGGGGCCCGACGTGAGCGTCAGCCGCGTCGAACATGTGCTCGCGGGCGCGCGCCGCTGCGCCTACCGCGTTCAACCCAAGGCCGACGCGCAAGCGCCTGCCTGACTGCTTTTTTTCACAACCAAAAGGAAACCACGATGGAACACAAGCTCCCACCCCTGCCGTACGCACTGGACGCACTGGCCCCCGAGTACTCGCAAGAGACGCTCGAATACCACTACGGCAAGCACCACAACGCCTACGTGGTGAACCTCAACAACCTGCAAAAGGGCACCGAGTTCGAAGCCCTGACGCTGGAAGAAATCATCAAGAAGGCCAGCGGCGGCATCTACAACAACGCCGCGCAAATCTGGAACCACACCTTCTTCTGGAACTGCATGAAGCCCCAGGGCGGCGGCGCTCCCACCGGCGCGCTGGCCCAGGCCATCGATGCCAAGTGGGGCAGCTACGACGCGTTCAAGGAAGCCTTCGTGAAGTCGGCCGTGGGCAACTTCGGTTCGGGCTGGACGTGGCTGGTGAAGAAGGCCGACGGCTCCGTGGACATCGTGAACACCGGCGCCGCCGGCACGCCGCTGACCACCGCCGACACCGCGCTGCTGACGGTGGACGTGTGGGAACACGCGTACTACATCGACTACCGCAACCTGCGCCCGAAGTTCGTCGAAACCTTCCTGGCCAAGCTGGCCAACTGGGACTTCGCGGCCAAGAACTTCGGCTGAGCATTGCGCTGACCGGTCGGCCACCGCGCCGGGCGGGTTCAGCCGGTGGCCATGCGGGCAAGGGGTGCCCGGTGGCCCACCGCGGGTCGATACGGGCCCCATCGCCAATGAAGAAATCCGTGGGGCGGGCCTTGCGGCACACTGCACCCCTGGTGCAGTGAAGACAACGGCTGCAACCCCGCACCGCCCCCCACAAAGAGACAAACCCATGATCCGCAAACTCACCCGTTCGCTGGCCGTCGCGCTGGCCATTCCGCTGGCCTTCGCCTCGGTCGCCACGCAGGCGCAAACCGCCGCCTACCCCGCCAAGCCGATCCGCATGATCGTGCCCTTCCCGCCTGGCGGCGGCACCGACATCCTGGCGCGCCTGGTGGCCCAGAAGCTCACCGAAACCAACCACTGGACCGTGGTGCCCGACAACCGCGCCGGTGCCGGCGGCACCATCGGCATTGCCGAGGCCGCGCGTGCCGCGCCCACGGGCTACGACATCGTGATGGGCCAGAAGGACAACATGGTCGTGGCGCCCTGGCTCTACAAGAACCTGAGCTACAACCCGGTGAAAGACCTGACCGCCGTGGCCCATGTGGCCTACACGCCGGTGGTGATCGTCACGCAGGCCAACTCCAAGTTCAAGACGCTGGACGACGTGGTGAAGGCCGCGCGCGCCGCGCCCGACACCATCACCTACGGGTCACCCGGCAACGGCACCACCATTCACCTGGCCGGCGAAATCTTCAACGGCGCGGCCAAGATCAAGATGCGCCACGTGCCCTACAAGGGCTCCAACGCGGCCATGATGGACGTGCTGGCGGGCAACGTCGACCTGATGGTGTCGTCGGTGCCTTCCGCCATGGCGCAGATCAAGGCCGGCAAGCTGCGCCCGCTGGCCGTCACCTCGGCCAAGCGCAGCACCTCGCTGCCCGACACGCCCACCGTGGCCGAGCTCGGCTACAAGGACTTCGACGTGAGCACCTGGTACGGCATCTTCGTGCCGGCCGGCACGCCGAAAGACGTGGTCACGCTGCTGAACGCCGAGGTCAACAAGCTGCTGGCCACGCCTGAAATGAAGGCCGCCATCATCGCCCAGGGCGCCGAGCCGCAGAGCATGACGCCGGCGCAGTTCGGCTCGCTGCTGAAGACCGACTACGACAAGTGGAAGGGCATCGTGCAAGCCTCGGGCGCGACAATCGAATAGGCCTGCGCGCCGCAGAATGGTGTTTCCAGAACAAGCCGCACCGACGGCATGGAGACACCGATGGTTCCTTCCTTTTTGCCTTCCGCTTTCCTGAAGACAGCCGCCCTGGCAGCGGCTGTCGCCCTGGTGCAGGGCTGCGCGCAGACGCCGGCCGGCACCTCCAGCACCTCCGGTGCATCGGACGCCACCGTCGCCGCCCACGTCGCGGCGGCCACCCGAACCGCGGGGCCCGACCTGCGCGCCCTGCTCACGCTGTGCAAGCCCGCGCCCGACGCGCGCCCGCAGCAGGCCGAGCTCGACCGCAGCCTCACCGCCCTCATCAACAAGCCCGCGCCGCCGCCGGGCAAGGCCTTCGACAACCTGTACTTCGTGGGTGCCGACTGGGTCAGCGCATGGGCGGTCAAGACCTCGGACGGCATCATCCTCATCGATGCGCTGAACAACCAGGTGGAGGCCGCCGCGCTGATCGAAGGCGGCATGCGCAAGCTGGGCCTCGACCCGGCGCAGATCAAGTACGTGCTGGTCACGCACGGCCACGGCGACCACTACGGCGGCGCGCCCTACCTGGCGCAGAAGTACGGCGCGCGCGTGGTGATGAGCGAGGCCGACTGGACCATGACCGAAACCAAGCTCGAGTTCGCCACGCCGATCTGGGGCGCGCCGCCCAAGCGCGGACCGCGCGACATGTCGGTGAAAGACGGCGACCGCCTCACGCTGGGCGACACCACCCTCACGCTGTACCTCACGCCGGGCCACACCATGGGCACGCTGTCGCCGGTGTTCGACGTGACGTCGGGCGGGCAGAGGCACCGCGCCATGCTGTGGGGCGGCACGGGCTTCAACTTCGGCAAGGACGTGCCGCGGCTGAACAGCTATGTGGAGGCCACGCGGCGCATGGGCACGGTGGTGTCGGCGCAGAAGATCGATGTGATGCTGTCGAACCACTCGAACATCGACGGCTCGCAGGGCAAGCTGGCGGCGCTGCGCCAGCAGGGCGCTGCATCGACTGCGCAGGCCAACCCGTTCGTGATGGGAACGCCGGCGGTGGAGCGGGCGTTGAGCGTGATGGGGGAGTGCGCGCAGGCGCAGCGGGACAGGTTTGTGATGCAGTGAACCCGTCTTTTGCTCCTTCCCCCTTTGGGGGAAGGTTGGGATGGGGGCGGCTCCCGCATTCAAAGCAGCGTTGAATTGAGCGCCGCTTGCCCCCACCCCTGCCCTCCCCCGGGAGGGGAGGGAGAAATACCCCGAAGCTCAGTCCGGCACGAACTTCGTGTTGAAAATATCCACGTCGCTCTCCAGCTCGAACGTCGCCACCTGCCCCATCTTCCCGTCGCTCATGCGGCAGGCCGAGAACAGGCTGTGGCGGCCCTTGAAGTAGAACTCGTCCATCACGATCAGTGCGTACGGATACGGCACGAAGACCTGGTGCTCGAAGATGACGCGGTGCACGTTCCTCGGCGACGGAAACAGCTTGTAGTCGCCGGTGTCTATCGACTTGCTTGTGGCCATGGTGTGCGTCCCGTTCGGTGCGTGGGTGTGTTCGCGCTCAGGCCGGGTCGCGCACGTCGGCCACGGGGTTGGCGCCGAAGTCCGCGCGCGCCAGGTACTTCAGCACCTTGGTGGCGGCCGTGTCGGGGCTGTCGAGCATGCCTTCGTTCTTCATCTTCTCGAAGCGCGTACGGTCCGGGAATTTCTCGGCCGAGGCGCCGCGCAGTTGCACCTGCATGTCGGTGTCGATCACGCCCGGCGCCAGCGACACGATGCGCGCGCCGTTGGGTGCCTGCGCCTCTTCGAGCGCCACGGCGCGCGAGAAATGGTCCATGCCGGCCTTGGCGCCGCAGTACGGTGCCTGGCTGCCCATGGCGTTGCGGCCCAGGCCCGACGAAATGTTCAGCACCTTGCGTGCGCCGCGCCATTCGCGCGTGGCACCCAGGAAGGCGGACGTCAGCAGCATCGGCGCTTCGAGGCCGATGCGCAGGGCCAGCGACAGCTCGGCGGCCACCGCGCTCGACAGCGGCGCGGGGTTGCCCACCGTGCCGGCGTTGTTGATGAGCGTGACGCTGTCGAAGCGCTGGCCGTCCAGGGTCTGCAGCCAGGCCGACAGACGCGCCGCGGCGGCCACGGGGTCGGACAGGTCCTGCTCCCATTGCGTGAGCTCGGCGCCGGTGCCCTTGGCCGAAGCGGCGGCCTCGGCCAGCGCGGGAGATTGCTTGCGCGAAATGCCGAGCACCACATGGCCGGCCTGCAGCAGTTGCTCGGCCATCGCGTGGCCCAGGCCGCGCGAGGCGCCGGTGATGAGGGTGAGGTGGGAGGCAGCGGCAGTGGTCATCGGAAAAGGTCTTTCTGGAACGAAGGCGGGGAGGTTAAGGGGTATTGAAAAGCCTCGCGGCTCAACCGGTACGGAACTGCTTGCGCAAGAAGGCGCGGTGCCGCGCGATGTGCGCCATCTGCGCGGGCGCGATGGTGCCGTCGAGGTCGACCTCGTCCGCGCCGTTGAGCACCGCGTTGGCGTTGGTCATGGCACGCGCCACGATGTCTTCCTCGCTCACGCCGAGCTGCGCCGCCAGGTCGAGCGCCACGCGGCGCATGGCGCGCTGCGACAGCATCCACATGGCACCGAAGCGGTCCCAGGCCAGCGCGGCCTCGTCGGCCTTCTCGCGGTCGGCAAGGATCTCGCTGAGCGGCTTGGCCAGGATGGCGTCGAGCGCCTCGATCTTTTCGGCGAGTTGCTCGTTGCGCGCCAGCGCTTCCGCCAGCGTGGGGCCGGCGTCTTCGGCCTTGGCGTTCTTTGGCGCCTCGCTCGGCGGCACGAAGGCGCCTTGCGCGTTGGCGGCAACGATCTGGATCTGGTCTTTGAGGGTCATGGGGTTTGCGTGTGCGTGTGCGTTTGCGTTTCCGCGCAGGGTGGGTTCTTCTTGTTCGACATCGCGGTCGCGCGCAGGCCCGGCAGGTCGAGCACGCGCAGGCCACCGTACTCCACCCGGATCAACCCCTGCGCCGACAGGCCGTTCAGCGCCTCGTTCACCCGCTGGCGCGACAGGCCCACCAGGTAGGCCAGCTCCTGCTGCGTGATGCGCAACACCTCGCCCACGCCCGGGTACAGCACCGGGTTGAACAGCGACACCAGGTTGCGCGCCACGCGCGCGTCGGGGTTGTTGAGCCGGTCGATCTCCAGCGCCGCAATGAACTGGCCGAGCCGCTCGTTGAGCTGGTTCATCACGAAGCGGTTGAAGCCGATGGAGTGGTCCAGCAGCCAGTGGAAGCTCTCGATGGGCAGGCCCGCCACCACGCTGCGGCGCAGCGCCTGGATGTTGTAGCGGTAGGGCTCGCGCTTCATCACCGTGCCTTCGCCGAACCAGCCGCCGGGCGGCACGCCGGTGTAGGTGACCGAGCCGCCGTCGGCGTTGTCGTTGCTCATCTTCAAGAGCCCTTCGACCACGCCGAACCAGTAGGTGGGCGAGCGCCCGACGCGGCACACCAGGTCGCCGGGCTCGGCCTCGCCCACCACCAGCGTGGCCTCGGCGCGGCGGCGCTCCGTAGGCGTGAGCGTGCCCAGCCAGGGGATGCCGTCGAGCTCGGTGCCGCTGGCGGGGCGCACGCGGTCCTTGATGGAACCGCCGAGCATGTTGTGGGGGTTGAGGTGGCCCTGAGGCATCGGGAAACTCCGGGGAGTAGTGTCCCTAGGATTGTCGTTGGAACGACAACCGGGCGTCAAAGTGAGACCTACGATCCGGCCACTGTGCAAACAACCGCCCCCACCTTCCCCCGTCTGCTGCTCGCGCATGCCCAGACCCAACCCGAGTCGCCCGCCGTGCGCGAGAAGGACCTGGGCATCTGGCAAACCTGGACCTGGAACGCCGTGGCGCAGGAGGTGCGTGAAATGGCCTGCGGCCTGGCGAGCCTCGGCTTCAAGGCTTTCGACAACCTGGCCATCGTGGGCGCCAATCGCCCGCACCTGTACATGGCGGTGGTCGCCGCGCAAAGCCTGCGCGGCGTGCCCGTGCCGCTCTACCAGGACGCGGTGGCCAGCGAGATGGTGTTCATGCTGGAAGACGCCGGCATCGAGTTCGTGTTCGTCGAAGACCAGGAGCAGGTCGACAAGCTGCTGGAGTGCCGCGAGATCCAGAAGGACAAGCAGCCGGCCATCCGCCACATCGTCTACGACGACCCCAAGGGCCTGCGCCACTACGACCAGCCCGGGCTCATCAGCTACGAGCAACTGCGCGCGCTGGGCCGCGAGTTCGACAAGGCCAACCTGGGCTACTACGACCGCGCGGTGGCAAGCGGCGAAGCGACCGACGTCGGCGTCATCCTCTACACCTCGGGCACCACCGGGCGCCCCAAGGGCGTGTGCCAGACGCATGCGAGCTTCATCGCGGCGGGCCGCGGCGGCGTGCAGACCGACAAGCTGGGCCCGGGCGACAACATCATGAGCTACCTGCCGATGGCGTGGGTGGGCGACCACCTGTTCTCCGTCGCGCAATGGCTGGTGGGCGGCTTCACGCTGAACTGCCCCGAGTCGGCCGAGACGGTGATGAACGACATGCGCGAGATCGGCCCGAGCTACTACTTCGGCCCGCCGCGCACCTTCGAAGGGCTGCTCACGGCCGTGTCGATCCGCATGGAAGACGCGGCCGCGCCCAAGCGCTGGCTCTATGCGAAGTTCATGGCGCTGGCCCAGCGCGTGGGCGCCGACATCCTCAACGGCGCGCCCGTGAGCACCGGCGACCGGCTGCTGTACGGCCTGGGCAACCTGCTGGTCTACGGCCCGCTGCGCAACGTGCTGGGCATGAGCCGCATCCGCGTGGCATACACCGCGGGCGCGGCCATCGGGCCCGACCTGTTCCGCTTCTACCGCTCCATCGGCGTCAACCTGAAGCAGTTCTACGGCCAGACCGAGACCTGCGCGTACGTGTGCCTGCAGCAGGACGGCAAGGTCAAGCTGCAGACCGTGGGCACGGCCGCGCCGGGCATCGAGTTGAAGATTGCGGACGACGGCGAGGTGCTGGTGCGTGGCGTGTCGGTGCTCAAGGAGTACTACAAGCGCCCCGACGCCACTGCCGAGGTGCTCGACGCGAATGGCTACTTTCACACCGGCGACGCGGGCGTGCTCGACAGCGAGGGGCACCTGCGCATCATCGACCGCGCCAAGGACGTGGGCCGGCTCGTGGGCGGCGCGATCTTTGCGCCCAACTACATCGAGAACAAGCTCAAGTTCTTTCCGCAGATCAAGGAAGCCGTGTGCTTCGGCAATGCGCGCAACGAGGTGTGCGCGGCCATCAACATCGACTTCGACGCCGTGGGCAACTGGGCCGAGCGGCGCGGGCTGGCCTACGGCGGCTATGTCGACCTGGCCGGCAAGCCCGATGTGCTGGCGCTGATTGCCGAGTGCATCGGCAAGGTCAACGCCGACCTGGCCGGCGAAGACGGCATGGGCGAGACACAGGTGGCGCGCTTTCTGGTGCTGCACAAGGAGCTCGACCCCGACGACGACGAACTCACCCGCACGCGCAAGGTGCGCCGCGGCTTCATCGCCGAGAAATACGCGGTGCTGGTCGATGCGCTGTACGGCGGCAAGACAGAGCAGTTCATCGAGACCCAGGTCAAGTTCGAGGACGGACGCACGGGCACGGTGAGCGCCACGCTGAAGGTCGTCGAGGCGAAGACTTTTCCCATCGTGAAGGCGGCTGCATGACGAATTTGCGCCTCGCGTTTTTCGCCACCGTTCGCAGCACCGTTCGCGCCACCGTTCGCGCTGAGCTTGTCGAAGCGCAAGTTCGGCGCAAGGCTTCGACAGGCTCAGCCCGAACGGCTGGAGTTTCATCATGAGCAACAGAAAAATCGGCGAGGTCATCCTCGACGTGCAGAACATCAGCTTGAGCTTCGGCGGCGTGAAGGCGCTGACGGACATCAGCTTCGACGTGCGCGAGCACGAGGTGCGGGCCATCATCGGGCCGAACGGCGCGGGCAAGAGCTCGATGCTGAACTGCATCAACGGCGTGTACTGGCCGCAGCAGGGCTCCATCACCTTCCGCGGCCAGACCTTCAAGCACATGAACTCGCGCCAGGTGGCCGAGATGGGCGTGGCGCGCACCTTTCAGAACCTGGCGTTGTTCAAGGGCATGAGCGTGCTCGACAACATCATGACCGGGCGCAACCTGAAGATGAAGAGCGGCCTGCTCGCCCAGGCCTTTCGCTGGGGCCCGGCCGAACGCGAAGAGCTGCGCCACCGCGAATTCGTCGAGCACATCATCGACTTCCTGGAGATCCAGGCGCACCGCAAGACACCCGTGGGCCGCCTGCCCTACGGCCTGCAGAAGCGCGTGGACCTGGGCCGCGCACTGGCCATGGAACCGCAGGTGCTGCTGCTGGACGAGCCCATGGCCGGCATGAACGTGGAAGAGAAGCAGGACATGAGCCGCTTCATCCTGGACGTGAACGACGAGTTCGGCGCGACCATCGTGCTGATCGAGCACGACATGGGCGTGGTGATGGACATCTCCGACCGCGTGGTGGTGCTGGACTACGGCAAGAAGATCGGCGACGGCACGCCGGACGAAGTGCGGAACAACGAAGACGTGATTCGGGCTTATCTGGGTGTGGAGCATTGACGCCATGCCCCACCTCGCCCCGAAGCATTCGCATTGCTCCTTCCCCCTCTGGGGGAAGGCTGGGATGGGGGCGCGACAGCCCTCACGACGCGGCAGCTCCTCATCAAGCGCCGCGTGCCCCCACCCCMACCCCCCCCCSGAAGGGGAGGGAGAAAAACAAGAGAGACATTGACCATGGGCTTTTTTCTCGAAACCCTCTTCGGCGGCCTCATGGTCGGCATGGTCTATTCGCCCATCGCCCTCGGCCTCGTGCTGATCTACAAGGCCTCGGGCGTCCTCAACTTCGGCCAGGGGGGCGTGGTGTTGTTCGCCGCC
>NNBV01000985.1_pt1 | contig 25905 bp, 26 predicted proteins | sample 1173771 | NCBI WGS metagenome assembly NNBV01 (sample SAMN07173938, study PRJNA388173) | plant metagenome | isolation source: symbiotic tissue sample KVS11 | place: Norway: Troms, Kvaloya island | reverse complement strand
CGCCGGTCCGGTAGGGGTCCTCGACGAGGTTGAATCCGGCCATCAGCCGCGCCCGCACGACCGATAGCGGCAGGAACTGGTCGATCCGGCCGGGCTCGATCTCGCCCAGCGGCATCACCTCGATCAGGGTCAAATCCATGCCGAGACCATGCGCCCAGGTCATCAGGCTCTCGATCTCGTCCTCGTTGACGCCCTTCAGCGCGACGGCATTGATCTTGACGCGCATCCCGGCCTTGCGCGCCGCCTCGATGCCGCCGAGCACCTTGCCGAGATCGCCCCAGCGCGTGATCTTGCGGAACTTGTCGGGGTCGAGCGTGTCGAGCGAGACATTGATCCGGCGCACGCCGTAATCGGCCATTTCCTGGGCGTAGCGGTCGAGCAGCGAGCCATTGGTCGTCAGCGTCAGCTCTTCCAGCGCGCCGGAAGTGAGATGGCGCGAGAGCGAGCGGAACAGGCTCATCACGTCGCGACGCACCAGCGGCTCGCCGCCGGTGAGACGGAGCTTGCGGGTGCCGCGCGCGACGAAGGCCGAGGCGACGCGGTCGATCTCCTCCAGCGTCAGCAGGTCGCGCTTGGGCAGGAAGGTCATGTCCTCGGACATGCAGTAGACGCAGCGGAAATCGCAGCGATCCGTCACCGAGATCCGCAGATAGGAGATGTCGCGGCCAAACGGGTCGGTCAGCGGCGCGCGCGTCAGCGGAGAGATGGGGTCGAAACGCATGGTTTGACGCCTTCCTCAGCCCTGGAGATTACCGGAGAACGGATGAAACCGGATCAGGTCGCCAGGACGGAGGTCTCCGCATTCGGCGGCGATCTCGGCGAGCCCGTCCGAGAGGGCGAGCAGTCGAAGCTGTGCCGCACCGCCCTTTCCGATGATCTCCGCCCTCACCTCCTCGCCCGTGTCGGATACGACCCGCGCAGGGACAAACTCCGTGCGGCCGGGACGCCGCGCAAAACCCGTCGTTATGGCCAACGGATAGCCGATGTGCGGACGATGTGGCCGCCCCTGCAGAGCCCCCACCATGGCTTGTCCCAGGATGAGCCAGGACACGAGGCTTGCAACCGGATTGCCGGGGAGCCCGAGATACGCAGCCGAGCCGATCCGGCCCACGATCGCCGGTTTGGCTGGCTTGAGGGCGATCTTCAGCACCCGACCGCTTCCTCCCGCGTGCCTCAAAGCAGCAAGGCTATGGTCCTCTTCGCCAACCGAAGCCCCTCCCGTGCTGATCACGATATCAGAATGCTCCGCAAGCATCCGCAGCCGTTCTGCAATCTCCGCACGCGAGTCTGGTGCCCGGCCGCCGTCGATCGCGTCGTGCCCCGCTTCGCCAATCAGCGACAACAGCATCGGTCGGTTCGAGTCATAGACCGCTGCGCCACTCAGCATGGCGCCCGCATCCTGCAATTCATCGCCGGTGGAAAGAACGGCTACGCGCAGCCTGGATCGGACAGCGACGGCTTCCGCGCCCTGGGCGGCGAGCATGGCAATATGGCGAGGATCAAGCTTGGTGCCGGGCATCAGGAGCGGTTCGAGCGGCTCGATATCCTCTCCCTGCTGACGAATATTGTCACCGGGAGACATACGGCGCGCCAGAACGATCGATGCCCCCTCGCGTTCGACATGCTCCTGCATCACGACGGCGTCCGCGCCCTCCGGCATCGGAGCGCCCGTGAAGATGCGGGCAGCTTCCCCGGGCGATAAACGCCGGCCGCAACGCCCGGCGGGCACACGATCCACGATCTTGAGACGCGTGCCTTCACACAGGCCTGATGCCGCAACCAGGGCATAGCCGTCCATCGCCGATTGCGTGAAGGGGGGCGAAGCAATGCGCGCCACGAAGGTTTCGGCCAATATCCGTCCCGCGGACTCGTTCAGCCGCACGGTTTCGCCCCGCGAAAGCGGCCTGGCGCACGCGATCGCCGCGGCGCAGGCCTCAGCGATGGACATGAACGGATTGTGGGAGACCCGGTCGACGACGGCGTCCATGGTGTCTCCCTTTCAAGTGAATGGCGTCATTGACGCACCGGTCTCAAGAGACCTTGATCCGGGGCAGCAGCGGCCAGCATCTTCAAGGCTGTCCTTGCCGTATGTCCGACGTCGAAAACCGCCGATTGGTCCCGCTGAGGCTGCCGCAGGATGCTGGACCTGAGGCTAGAATTCCCGAGTTCGGTGCGAGCGTCGTTGATGGAAGTCAAACAAGAGAGAGGCATGCTCGTCTCGTACGCGTCCCCGCGACGTATCCGACCAGGCGTTTGTCAACGACGACCTTAGCCGGCAGCGGCCGGCGCGAAACGCCTGGGCGTGTGAAGGTGGTGGTGAGCGGGCGCCCTCAATGGTGAACGGGTGGATGGGCTGGCAGCTCTGCCAAGGACCGCAGGCTAATGACCACGGGGTCCAAAAAGAATCATGGCGCTGCTGGCGAGGCAGACGGCTGCACCGAGGACGCCCCCAGCGATCCGGACGGGTACGCCATCAGCCGCTGGCGGACCTGCGCTGGGAAATGAAGGACGACGCCTTGTGCTAGAGATCGGCGCTGGGCACATGGGAAAGCGCCATTGCGCCTGGGAACGCCGTCAGCAACGCCCTGCGCGTCGGCGCGCACGTCGCTCGGCTTCGTAGTCGGCGGAGACCGACTGGCACCCAAGACCTCCCAGGTCAGACTATTTTCTTTTCAGTCTGGGCTGTCCGAGATCGACCGTCAAATTGCCGGGTGAGACAAGGTTGTTTCTGATCCTCCCCTCGCGCCTCGTTCCTTCATCCGGCAAGCGCTACGATCCGGCATAGAAGCACAACAAGGCAAGCGCATCCGGCGCGCTCCAGTCGGCTTCTCCGGTCAGACTGCCGCCGCTGCGGCCTTTTCTCATCGATGACGTAGCCCATCGGCATGCCATAGAGGGGAAAGGGCGGCGCGACCTTCGACTTCGGCCCCTCGATGTCGATGAAGCTGGAGAATCCGACCAGGCGCTGCCGCCGGATGTAAGGTGCGGCCGTGCGGCGCCGCGATCCAGCGACACCGGAACGACCACGAACGGCTCTCTTCGCCTGTGTCTGGAGCCGGTGCAGGATCGGCAGTTCGTGTCAGCAGGGCGGGCACCAGTGACTTGACGAAGAGGGCTTCTTGTGAACTCGCGGACCTGCCGCACAGAATCGCAGCGCGTATGCTCGCCGAACCGGCGAATGGTCATGTCCTCGATCACGGAGTCCTCCGAGGATCAGGGGGAACGACCCCGAAATCCTCGGATGCAGCGCCTCACATGCGAATTCTCAGCGATGACCGCCCCGCAGCGCCCGCCGCGAGGGCTTGGTCCGGTGGCGCTATTCAGATCGACCGAGGCTTGCACTTGCGTCAGCTTTTTTGCGCAGGGTCAGTCGTCCAGCGCATGTCGCAGATCCTCGATCAAGTCCTGTGGATGTTCCAACCCGATGGACAGGCGCAGCAGCGAAGGCGGGCATGAGGATCGTGCGCCTTCCGTGCTACGCCGGTGCTCAATCAGGCTTTCCGGCGAGCCGAGCGACGTGGAGCGGCGGAAGACCCTGACCCGCTCGCACAGGGCCAAGGCGTCCGTCGCGGCACCAGCGATCTCGAACGAGAGCATTCCGCCGAATCCTCCCTGGAACTGCCGTTCGGCGAGGGCATGGTGTGGATCGCCGGGCAGCCCCGGATAGTGCACGGTGACGACCCTTGGATGCTCGCGCAGCGCAAGCGCGATCATCAGCGCCGTCTGCGAGACGCGTTCCATGCGCAGCGCCAGCGAGCGCATGCCACGCAGCAGTAGCCATGCGTCGAAAGGCGGCAGGATCGTGCCATGCGCCTCTCGGGCTGCAACGATCTCGCGCCACGCGGTCCCAACCTCTGCGGTCACCAGAACGCCCGCGACCAAGTCGCCATGCCCGTTCAGGTATTTGGTCGCCGAATGCAAAACGAGGTCCGCTCCAAGCTCCAACGGCCGGCACAGAACGGGTGTGACCACGGTCGCGTCCACGAGCAGCCGCGCTCCGCACTCATGCGCAACAGCCGCCAGCAGGGCGATATCGGGCACGCGCCAGAGCGGATTGGTCGGGCATTCCGCCCAGACGAGGCGTGTCGTTCCCGGACGCATCGCCTCGCGAACGGCTTGCGCGTCGCACATGTCGGCGCTCGTCACGGCGATGCCCCAGCGCGCGCCGAAATCGGCGACGATGGCGCTAAACTCGTAATAGGCACCGCTATCGATCACGAGATGGTCGCCCGGGCGAAGGCTGGCGAGAACGGCATGCGCTGCGGCGGAGCCCGCGCTGAATGCCGCCGCCGCCGACCCGCTTTCGAGCTGGATCAGCATGCGCTCAACGAGGGCAGCGCTGCTGTTGCCGGAACGGGCATAGCGTCCGGCGGTGGCTCCAGCCGCGGCGACGCCATCGACCATTGCCGCATGCGTGACGCTTGGATGAAGCGACGGGACGAGACCGCCGGTGATGGGGTCCGTGTAATGGTCGAGCTGGGCCAGTATCGTGGCGGCGTGCATCGGGAACCTCGTCCGGGAGATGGCAGCAAACTAAGCGGATATTGTCGATTGTCGATCCTCGATCTTTTATTGCGAGGGCCGTGAGCTTGTGTCAGTTTGTCGGCTTCCTATCCGCCGCAAGCCCGAGCGCGCCCATGATTGTCGATCGTCCCAACGACCTCACCCGCGATATCGATGATCAGGTGCGGGCGATCGAGCCGGCGCTCATCGCCCTGCGGCGCGACATCCACGCGCATCCCGAGGTCGGCTTCGAGACGGTCCGGACGGCTGAGGTCGTCGCCACCGAGCTCGAGCGCATCGGCCTGAAAGTCCGGCGCGGCGTCGGGCGCACGGGCGTGGTCGCGGAGATTCAGGGCGGCCAGCCCGGCCCCTGCCTGCTGATCCGCGCCGACATGGACGCCTTGCCGATGGAGGAGCTGACCGGTCTCCCCTTCGCCAGCACCGTCCCCGGCAAGATGCACGCCTGCGGCCACGACATTCACACCGCAACCCTGCTCGGCGTGGGCACTGTGCTGCTGGCGATGGCGCCGAAGCTGCGCGGCAGTGTGCGCCTCGTTTTCCAGCCGGCGGAGGAGACGGTCGAGAGCGGCGCGGCCGCCATGATCGCGGATGGCGCCGCCGACGGCGTGGCCATGGCGCTCGCCTTCCACAATCGGCCGGAAATGCCGGTCGGCCAATTCGGTTATGTCCGCGGGGCATCGACGGCGTCGAGCGACGAATTCGATGTCGTCATCCACGGCCGCTCCGGCCATGCCGCGCGCCCCCATGCGGCGGCCGATCCGATCGTCGCGGCCTCGGCGATCATCATGCAGCTCCAGACGGCGATCTCGCGCGTCATGGACCCCTCGCAGTCGGCCGTGCTGACGGTCGGCCACATCGAAGGCGGCTCGACCCACAACATCATTCCCGACAGCTGCATGTTCCAGGGCACCGTCCGCTGCCGCTCGGCAGCGTCGCGCGACACGATGGAGACCACCTTCCGCCGGATCTGCGACGGCGTCGCCGCCGCCATGGGCGTCACCTGCGAGATCTCCTACATCCGTGGCGCACCTGCGCTGGTCAATGACGACGGCGTGGTCGATGCCGCCGTCCGCTCGGTCTCGGCGCAGTTCGGCGCGGACAAAATCGACCGGCTCGAAGGGCGCTTCGGGGCCGAGGACTTCGCCTATTTCTCCGAGCGCATTCCCTCGATCCAGCTCCTGGTCGGCTCGTCCCAGCCCGGGCGCAACGACCGGGTGCATAATTCCGACTACCAGCCCGACGAGCGCTGCATCGGTTTTGGCGCGGCCGCGCTCGTCCGCACTGCGGTCGACATTCTTTCGTGATGGCTATTCCTGTTCGAACCCTCTCCATGGAGATTCAGGCGTGAAGATTACCCGTTCGTCCTTCCTCACCCTCGGCCTCGGCGCTGCCGCCGGCCTCGTTCTCGGAACCGCCCCGCGCAGCGCCAGCGCCAAGGAGTGGAAGGTCATCCGTGTCGCGACGGAAGGCGCCTTTCCTCCCTACAACATGCACGCTCCCGACGGCCGGCTGATCGGCTTCGAGCCTGACCTGCTGCAGGAACTGTCGACCCGCATGGGCGTCAAATGCGAGATGATGGCGCAGGCCTGGGACGGCATGATCGCCGGCCTCACCGACGGCAAATACGACGCCATCATGGATGCCGTGTCGATCACGCCCAAGCGCGAGGAGGTGATCGCCTTCTCCCGGCCCTACGCCTCGGCCGGCTCGGGCTTCGCGATCATGAAGGAAGGCAGCATCAAATCGCTGCCCGGCACCGGCGCGCCGCGTGTTCCCTTCGCGGATGAGGCCGCGGCGAAGAAGGCGATCGAGGAACTGGCGAAGCCGCTCGCGGGCAAGACTGTCGCCGTCCAGGTCGCGACGATCCAGAACGACGTCCTCAACCGCTACTTCAAGGACGTCCTGACCATCCGCACCTATCCGTCCGGTCCCGACACCTTCCTGGACCTGAAGAGCGGACGCGTCGATGCCGTTATGGCCTCCCAGATCAACATCCAGGCCACGGCCAAGAAGTCGAATGGCGAGATGATCCAAGCCGGCTATCTCTTCACCGGCGGCCTGCTGGGCGTCGGCTCCGGGGTTGGAATCCGCAAGGGCGATCCCGAGCTCAAGGAGATGTTCGACAAGGCGCTGAAGTCGGCCATCGACGACGGCACGCTGAAGAAGCTGGCGCTGAAGTGGTTCGAGATGGACATCACGCCCGCGAGCTGACGCAAGGCGGGCGGACGGTGATGGATGACAGCCTGACATTGCTGGGCTTCGGCCCCGAGGGCTGGGGCCAGGCCTTGCTGAATGGCGGGCTGATGACGCTCGCCGTCTCGGCCTGCGCCTTCGCCCTCGGGCTCGGTCTGGGAACGCTCTGCGCCTGGGCGCGGATCGCCGGATCCGCGCCGGTCCAGCGCATCGCGCAGGGCTATGGCGTGGTCATGCGCGGCATCCCGGACCTGCTGGTCATCTACCTGTTCTATTTCGGCGGCCGGCAGATCGCATCCGCCGTCGCCAAGCAGTTCGGCCATGTCGGCTCGGTCGAGATCAGCGGCTTCGCGGCCGGGTGCCTCGCGATCGGCCTGCTTTCGGGCGCCACCCAGGCGGAAGTGCTTCGCGGCGCTTTTCACGCCATCGCACCCGGAACGCTCGAGGCGGCGCGCGTCACCGGCATGGGCCGCTGGACGATGTTCCGGCGCATCATCGCCCCACTGGCCCTGCGGACCGCGCTGCCCGGCCTCGGCAACCAATGGCAGTCTGTGATCAAGGAATCGGCTCTGGTCTCCGTGACCGGGCTGGTGGAGACGCTACGCGCGGTGACGGTGGCGGCGAACTCGACGGAGCTGCCCTTCCTGTTCTTCCTCGCGGGCGGCGGGATCTATCTCGCCATCACCACCGTCTCTGGTTTCGTGTTCCGCATCGCCGAATGGCGCTCGATGCGGGGACAGCCCGTCGCGACCGGCCGGGGCTGAGCGATGGATTTCGCCTTCATCGCCCAGATCTTTCCCAAGCTGCTGGCCGGGCTGCCACTGACGCTACTGCTCGCGGTGCTTTCGCTTCTCGGCGGCGGCATTCTCGCGCTGGGTCTGTCGGGCTTGCGCGCCTCCTCCTGGATAGGCGCGCGGATCGCGGATTTCTACGTCTACATCTTCCGCGGCACGCCGCTGCTGATCCAGATCTTCCTGATCTATTACGGCCTCGCCCAGTTTCCGGCGGTGCGGCACTCGCCACTCTGGCCGCTGCTGCGCGAGCCCTATATCTGCGCCGTCCTCGCGCTGATGCTGAACGACGCAGCCTACACCTCCGAGATCCTGCGCGGCGGGCTGCGCGCCGTTTCGACGGGGGCGGTCGAGGCCGCTCGCGTCTCCGGCATGACGCGCCTGACCATGCTGCGCCGGATCGTGCTGCCCCTCGCCTTTCGCCAGGCGCTCCCAGCCTATGGCGCTGAAGTCACCAGCATGGTGAAGGCGACCTCGCTCGCCAGCGTCGTGACGCTGATGGAGATCACCGGCATCGCGCGCGCGGAGGTTTCCGAGACCTACCGCGCCATCGAGATCTTCCTGTGCGCGGCCGTGATCTATCTCGTCCTGGTGACGGTGATTGCCCGAGCCATCGACTGGCTAGAGCAGCATCTCTCCCCCTATCGCCGGCCGACCGGCGCCCGGAGCGTGGCATGAAGCCGATCACGGTCAGACTGACCGACATCCGAAAGAGCTTTGGCGGGCAGGAGGTGCTGCGAGGCGTCGACCTCACCGCCCGCGACGGCGACGTCATCGCCATCATCGGCGCCAGCGGCTCGGGCAAGAGCACGCTGCTGCGCTGCATCCCGCTGCTCGAAATCCCGGATCAGGGCGAGGTCAGCGTCGGCGACGCCCATATCCGCATCGGGGATGCCGGCCATCGCTTCTCGCGGGCCGAGCGGCAGACCGTGCGCCGCCTGCGCGGCCAGCTCGGCTTCGTCTTCCAGAGCTTCAATCTCTGGCCGCATATGACAGCGCTGCAGAACGTCATGGAGGTCCCGCTCCACGTCCAGGGGCGGCCACGCGCCGAATGCCGGGAAGAGGCCGAGGCGATGCTCGCCAAGGTCGGGCTCGCCGACAAGTTCGACGCCTGGCCGGCGCATCTCTCCGGCGGCCAGCAGCAGCGCGTCGCCATCGCGCGTGCCCTGGCCATGCGGCCCCGCGCGCTGCTCTTCGACGAACCGACCTCGGCGCTCGACCCGGAACTGGTTGGCGAGGTGCTTCGCGTCATTCGGGCGCTGGCCGAGGAAGGCCGCACCATGCTGATCGTGACCCACGAGATGGCGTTCGCGCGCGAGGTCTCCAACCACGCCATCTATCTCCAGGACGGGCGTGTTGAGGAAGAGGGTCCGCCCGAGCAGGTCTTCCTCGACCCGCAATCCGAGCGCTGCCGCCGCTTCGTCGGCATGCAGCGCGGCGGATGAGGATCGCCGCGTGCCCGTGACGGACGATCAGCAACCGATCGAGCGCCTCAGCCTCGCCGACATGGCGATGCGCCGCCTGCGCGACGACATCGTCCATGGCCGCCTGCTGCCGGATGAGGTGCTGACGGAGATCGCGCTGGCAGGCCGGCTCGGCGTCGGGCGCGGCACGGTGCGGACGGCCCTGTTCGCGCTGGAGAGCGACGAGCTCGTCGTCCGAGCGCCGTATTCGAACTGGCGCGTGGCGGCGCTCGACGCTCAGGTGATCTGGGAGATCTACACGCTGCGCGAGGCGCTGGAGGGACTGGCGGCCCGCATCGTCGCCGGGCGCCTGACGGACGAGACGGCCTTACTGCTTCGCACTGCCTTCGCCAGGCTGCGGCCGGCGCAGGCGGGTCCCGTCGATCTGCGCGTCGCGGCCGATCTGGGCTTCCACCGCACCATCGTCCAGGCGACCGCGCATCGGCACCTGATCAACCGCTACGCCGCCCTGTCGGCGAAGATGGAGTGGCTCTACCGCTGGTCGGAGGAGCACTGGCCGCAGCGCTTTCCGCTCGAGGACGACCATCGTCGCCTGCTCGATGCCGTTCTCGGTGGATCGCCCGAGATGGCCGAGGAGGCGGTGCGCGACCATATCGCGACCAGTCTCGCGGAAGACCTGAAGGGCCAGGCGGCGCTCGAAGCCGCGAACGCGGCGTCCTGAACGCGGCGGTGTCCTGCCCCGAACATGAGGAAAAGACGATGATGACCGGCAGCATGACCGTGCTCGACGGCGGCATGGGACGGGAACTCGAACGCATGGGCGCGCCGTTCCGCCAGCCCGAATGGTCGGCGCTCGCGCTGATGGAGGCGCCCGACCTCGTGCTGGCGGCGCATCGCGCCTTCATCGCGGCGGGGGCCGATGTCATCACCACCAACAGCTATGCGCTCGTGCCCTTCCATATCGGTGAGGACCGGTTCGCACGGGATGGAGCGCGATTGGCCACTCTCGCAGGAGAACTGGCACGCGAGGCTGCGGCGGAAGAGGCCGAGCGAAGCGGCCGCGTCGTGCGCGTTGCAGGTTCGCTGCCGCCGTTGTTCGGATCGTACCGGCCCGATCTCTTCGATGCCGCGCGTGCGCCGACGATGCTCGATGTGCTGGTCCAGGCTCTGCTGCCCTCTGTGGACCTGTTCCTGGCCGAGACCCAGAGCTGTATCGCGGAGGCCCTGGCAGCTTGCACCGCGGTCAAGCCAACCGGCCGCCCGATCTGGGTCTCGTTCACGCTTCAGGATGACGCAATCGATGGCATCGAACCGCGGCTGCGCTCGGGTGAAGTCGCTGCCGACGCAGTCGCCGCGGCAAGGGACGCGGGCGCGGAGGCCATCCTGTTCAACTGCAGCCGGCCGGAGGTCATGACGCCCGCGGTTGATATCGCGCAACGCGTCCTCGCCGGGAGTGGCGTCGCCATCGGCGTCTATGCGAACGCTTTCCCCGAGAATGCGGGTGATGACGCCGCGAACGAAGGCATCACCGGCCTGCGGGAAGACATCGGGCCACAGCGCTATCTGGGCTGGGCGCAGGATTGGCGCCTTCGCGGAGCCCGCATCATTGGCGGCTGCTGCGGCATCGGGCCCGACTACATCTGCGCTCTGCATGGGGGCTTTCGGGCCGTGTGAGCCGCTGCGATCGCGGGCCCTCTCTCAAACGGCGCGGCTGTAGCGCCGCGCAGGCTGGTCGATATGGGCGTCGAAGGCGGAGGCAACCTTGCGCACCTGCAGGCGGGCATGTTCCGGCAGCAGGATACGCGTCCCGTCAAAGCGGATCATGCCCTCCTGCGAGAGCCTGTCGAGCTTGCTCAGCGATGGGGCAAGCGAGTGCGGATCGGCGCCGTGCCGGGCGCAGACCGCGTCGATATCGACCGTGAGATCACACATCAGCCGCTCGATCAGCTCGGCCCGCAGGAGATCGTCGGCGCTCAGCCGATAGCCCTTGACCGTCGGCAGCTCGCCTTGCCCGATGCGCTCGGCATAGCGCCCGATCACCACCTCGTTCTGGACATAGCCTTGCGGCAGCCGGCCTATCGCCGAAGCACCAAAGCCGAGCAGCGCCTCGCAGCCATCGGTGGTGTAGCCCTGAAAATTGCGGCGGAGACTGCCGCTGCCCAGCGCCTGCGCCATCCCGTCCTCGGGGCGCGCGAAATGGTCGAGCCCGATCCGGACATAGCCGGCCGCGACCAGCCGCTCCGCCATCGCTTCCGCCTGCTCCCACCGCGCCGCGCCACCGGGCAGGTCGGCCTCGGCGATGCGCCGCTGATGCTTCTTGAAATCGGGGACATGCGCGTAGCCGAAGATCGAGAAGCGTTCCGGCCGCATGTCCAGGCAGCGCTCCACCGTGTCGACGCAGGAGGCCAGCGTCTGCTTCGGCAGACCGTAGATCAGGTCGAAATTCACCCCGCCGATGCCGGCCGCGCGCAGGTCTGCGACGACGGCAGCGGTCTGCTCGACGCTCTGAATGCGGTTGATCGCCTTCTGGACGAGAGGATCGAAGCTCTGCACCCCGAGGCTCGCGCGGTTGACTCCCGCCTCGCCCAGAGCCGCCGTCATCGCCCGCGTCAGGCGGCGCGGGTCGATCTCGACCGCGATCTCGGTCGCCGGATCGAGCGCGAAACGCTGTCTGAGCAGTCCGATCAGTGCGACGAAATCGTCGGGCTCCAGAATTGTCGGCGTACCCCCGCCGAAATGGATATGGCGCACATCGAGCGGCGCGCGGAGATGGCCTGCCACGACGTCGATCTCGCGGCGCAGCACCGCGAGGTGGTCGACGATCGGCCCGTCGCGCAGGGCGACAGTGGTATGGCAGCCGCAATACCAGCACATCGAGCGGCAGAACGGGATGTGGAGATAGAGCGAGGCCTTCGTCTGCGGCGCGAGTTCGGCGAGCCAGCGCCCGTAGTAGGCGGCGTCAACATCAGCGCTGAAATGCGGCGCCGTCGGATAACTCGTGTAGCGAGGCAGACGTTCGTCGAGGTCAGGCGTTCTCTGGGCTTCCACGCGTTGCTCCCCGCGGCAATTCCAATTGCCGCGCACAATAGGAGCCCAGGACCGGCTTCTCTTTGACCAAGCACAAGTTCCGAACCAAATTTATGGTCGTCAGGGCTCCCGGCTGATGCGATCAAAAGCCGGCCGTGCGACTCCGTTGGGGAACTGCTTCGGCTTTCTCAGGAGCGGATTAGCACTTGCGGAGTCTCCGCTCCGCTATCCGCGATGTCGGATACGTCCACTCTGAACTCCCCCTCAGAGCAGGCCGAACCTGCGGGAATCCCTTGTTTTGCAAGGTACGCATCACCATCCGCCACGGCTGCTTGCCGCCCGGCGGCGGTCGCGCTTGATCTGTCCGCCAACAATGCTATCGAAGCGACAGGAGAGCCGTCCTTGTTTGTATTTCGCCGGAGCACATGTTCTAGCCGTTGGGTCGCGATTGCCGCGGCCTATCTGCTCGTGCTCCAGGCCGTGTTCACGGGGATGGCATCGGGTGCCCATGCCGCCGGCATGACCCTCGATCGCACGTTGGCGATGACGCTGTGCGCGCCGGGCGAAATGCCCGGCGGCGCGGCCTCCGATACGGGCGCCGTGCAGCACGACCAGATGACCTGCTGCATTCTCGGCTGCGCCTTGTCGGGCGGGGGCGAGCCTGCCGCGGCGAGCGGCTATCTCCCCGTCATCCATCGCGCCATCGACCTGATCGCCTTCGCGCGCCGTCTCGATGCGCCGCATGGCTATGTCGCCGGCCGCTCGCCGGCCAACCCCCGCGCGCCGCCGTCCGAAGGCTGATCCCGCCCGCGCGCATCCAGGGATGCCCGCAGGTTCGCTCACGCCCATCGGACCAAGGCCGGCCACAGGCTGATCCCCCGCGATCATGACCTGCCGCCGTGCCGAGCAGCGCGGACTCCCACCATGCCCCTCCATCCGCTGACGCGCCTGTGCGCGTGTTTCGCGACAGGTCTGCTGATCGCAGCCGTCGCGCGGATCGCGGTCGATCGCGCCTTCTCGCTCGAACCCGCGCTCAAGGTCGCCTGGCTCTGGCTCGGCGGAAACGCCGCCATCGCGCTGTCGCACATTCTGCCCGCGCTGCTGCGCGGCTGATCCGCAGCGGCGCCCGCGCGCCGCTGCTTCGCTTGCCCCATCACACGGCCCCGCAGGGCCCCGTCACCCGAAGGATGATCCCATGTCGATCCGCATGCTGCTTGCCACCCTCGCCGCGCTCGCCGCCGGCCCCGCTTTCGCCCATGTCACGCTGGAGACGCAGACCGCGCCGGTCGGCTCGACCTACAAGGCCGTGGCGCGCGTGCCCCATGGCTGCAAGAGCGCCGCGACCATCAAGGTGCGCGTGCAGATCCCGGAAGGGGTGATCGCGGTCAAGCCCATGCCGAAGGCCGGATGGACGCTGGAGACCGTCAAGGGCAAGTACGACAAGGCCTATGACTATTACGGCACGCCGACCTCCGAAGGCGTCAAGGAAGTGGTCTGGAGCGGCGGCAAGCTGCTCGACGAGCACTATGACGAGTTCGTCTTCCGCGGCTATCTGACCACCGACCTCAAGCCCGAGACGACGCTCTATGTCCCGATCGTGCAGGAATGCGAGGGCGGCGGCGTCGAGCGCTGGATCGAAATCCCTGCCGCCGGCAAGGTCTCCGACGACAACAAGTTCCCGGCTCCGGGCCTGAAGCTCACCCCCAAGAAGTGAACCGACCCACGCAGCCGGGCCCTCGTGCCCGGCCGCCAGGACCTGTCATGGCCGCTCGTCTTCGCCTCATCCTCGTCGTGATCGGACTGCTCGCCGTTGCACTCGCACCGGCCAGCAGCGCTTTCGCGCATGCGGCGCTGAACAGCGCGAGCCCGGCGGATGGCAGCGTGCTTCCATCCGCGCCGTCAGAGATGACGCTGAGCTTCAGCGAGCCGGTCTCGCCGCTGGCGCTGCGGTTGATCGGTCCCGACGGCCAGGCGACGCCGCTCGACCAGGTCCAGCTCAGGGACCGCACGCTGGTGATCGCGGCGCCAGCGGGGCTTTCGCCCGGCACGCATGTGATCAGCTGGCGCGTCGTCTCGGCGGACGGCCACCCGGTCGGCGGCGCGATCCTGTTCTCGATCGGCGCACCGAGCACGACGGCCCCCATCGTCGAGACGCAGCCCTGGGGCGTGCGGCCCCTGCTCTGGGCCAGCCGCGTCGCCCTGTATCTCGCCCTGTTCATCGGCTGCGGCGGCGCCGCCTTCGCGGCCTGGGTCGCGCCGCTTGCGCCCCCGGCGCGGCGCGGCATCGCCGCTGCTTTGCTGCTGGGCCTGGTCGCGCTGCCGCTGTCGCTGGCCGCGCAGGGGCTCGACGCTCTGGGCGCCGATCCGAGGGCGGTGTTCCAGCCGCCGGTCTGGCGCGCGGCGCTGGGCACCAGCCTCGCGCCGATGCTCGCGATCGCCGCTGGCGCGCTGGCGAGCGGCCTGCTGGCGCTGCGGCTTGCCGGAGGCCTCGGACAGATCGCCGGCCTGTTCGGCGTCGGCCTGGCGGGGCTCGCCCTCGCGTCGAGCGGCCATGCCAGCGCGGCCAGCCCGCAAGCCCTGATGCGGCCGGCCGTGTTCCTGCACACGGCCGCCATCGCGCTCTGGGCTGGCGCCATGCTGCCGCTGATCCATACCCTCAGACAACCCGACGCAGCCGCGAGGCTCCGGAGCTTCTCCTCGCGCATCGCCGTCATCGTCGCGGTGCTGCTCGGCAGCGGGCTCGTGCTCGCGGTGGTGCAGGTCGAGCGGCCCACCGCGCTGATCGAGACGAATTATGGCCGCGTGCTGCTCGCCAAGCTCGCGCTCGTCGCCCTCGCGCTGGGGCTCGCCGGGTTCAACCGCTGGCGGCTGACGTCACAGGTCGAGGCCGGGCGGCTGGCCGCAGCCTGCGTCCTGGCGCGCATCGTCACCGTCGAGGTCGCACTGATGCTCGCGATCTTCGGAACGGCGGCGCTGTGGCGCTTCACCCCGCCGCCGCGCGCGCTCGCCATCGCGGCCGCGCAGCCGGCCAACATTCATATCCACACGCTCAAGGCGATGGCCGACGTCACGCTGACGCCCGGTCGTGCCGGGCCCGTCCACGTCGCGATCATGCTGATGAACGGCGAGTTCGGACCGCTGCCGGCGAAGGAGCTGACGCTCTCCTTCGCCAACCCCGCCGCCGGCATCGAGGCGATCGAGCGCCCGGCGATGCGCGGCGCGGACGGGCTCTGGCGGATCGACGCTCTCAACCTGCCGGTGCCCGGCCGGTGGAACGTCGAGCTCGCCATCCTGATCTCGGATTTCGAGATGCTGCGCCTCACCGACACGGTCGAGATCCGGCCGAGACCCCCTCAACCCCAAGGAGAACCACGATGAACAAGCCCGTGCACTATCTCGCCGCAGCGATGCTGACCCTGACCAGCGTGGTCGCGCTGGCGCATGATTTCACCGTCGGCCCGCTCAAGATCGACCATCCCTGGACGCGTGCGACACCGGCCGGCGCCAAGGTCGCCGGCGGCTATCTGACGATCCAGAACAGCGGCAGCGCGCCCGACCGGCTGATCGGCGGCGCCTCCGACATCGCCGGCCGCATCGAGATCCACGAGATGGCGGTCAAGGACGGCATCATGACAATGCGCCCGCTGCCCGAGGGGCTCGAGATCAAGCCCGGCGACAAGGCCGAGCTGAAGCCCGGCGGCTACCACATCATGTTCATGAATCTGAAGCGCCCCCTCAAGGAGGGCGAGGCGGTCAAGGGCACGCTGCAATTCGAGAAGGCCGGCACGGTCGCCGTCGAATTCGCGGTCCAGGGCGTCGGTGCGCGCGAGCCCGGCCACAAGCACTGAGCCCTCCCCCGCAACCACGATCCCTTCCATCCAACGGAGCATCCGATGCAATTCTCGTTCAAATCCCTCCTGGCCGGCGCGGCGCTGCTGGCCTCCACGCTTGCGGCGCTCGCCGCCCCCACCGAGATCACCGACGCCCTCGGCCGCAAGGTCACGGTCGATCTGCCGGTCAAGCGCGTCGCGGTGAACTTCAATTTCGAGGAGTTCACCGCGGTCGCCGGCCTCAGCGGCTGGAGCAAGGTCGTCGGCATCTCGCGCGCGCCCTGGGAAGGCTGGCGGCCGGTGATCTTCAACCGCTACAAGGCGGTGATCCCCGAACTCGCTGCCATGCCCGATATCGGCCACAGCGACGACAACACCTTCAGCGCTGAGAAGGTCATCGGGCTGAAGCCCGACGTGCTGCTGATGTCGGAATGGGGCTACAAGTCCCTGACCACGCAGATGCAGCAGATCGAGGGCGCCGGCATCCCCGTCGTCATCATCGACTACAACGCCCAGCTGCTCGAGCGCCATCTCGCTTCGACGCGAGCGCTCGGAAAGGTGATGGGGACGGAAGCCCGGGCCGAAGAACTCGCGAGCCTCTATGAGCGCCAGTACCAGGACGTGCTTGCGCGCGTCGAAAAGGCCAAGGCCGCGGGCGCCAAACCCAAGAAGGTCTATGTCGAACTCGGCCAGGCCGGGGCCGAGACGGTCGGCAACACCTACAACAACACGATGTGGGGCAAGATCATCACCACGCTGGGTGCGGACAACATCGCCACCGGCAAGATCCCCGGCCCCTGGGGACCGCTCAACGGCGAGGCTGTCATCGCCGAGAACCCGGACCTCATCCTGATGGCGTCGTCCTCCTGGGTGAACCGGCCCAAGGCGGTGCGCACCGGTTACGACATCCCGGAAACCGAGACCCGCGCCAGCCTGATGCCCTATGCGCAGCGCGCCGGCTGGGCCGAGCTCAAGGCGATCAAGGCCGGCGACATCAACGCCATCGAGCACGGGCTTGCCCGCACGCTCTACGACTTCGTGGCGATGCAATACATCGGCAAACGGCTCTATCCGGAAGCCTTCGCGGACGTCGACCCGGTCGCGTCGTTCAAGACGTATCATGAGAAATACCTCCCGATCGCCTTCAGCGGCACCTGGATGCTGCCGCTGAAGCCATGAGCGCGCTCTCCCTCACCGCGACCTATGCCGCGATGGGCGCGCGCCGCGTCGCGGTGCTCGCCATCGGCTGCGTCGCCATCCTGGTCAGCCTCGTGCTGGACGTCGCGACCGGGCCCGCCTTCCTGCCGGTCGCGGCGGTGGCCAAATCCGTCTTCGGCCTGGCCCAGGACCGCACGGTCGATGCGATCGTCTGGTCGATCCGTCTGCCGATCGCCTTCGTGGCGCTCGTCGTCGGCGCGGCGCTCGGGCTCTCGGGCGCGATCATGCAGACGATCCTGAACAACCCGCTGGCCTCGAGCTATACGCTCGGCGTCTCGGCCGGCGCGGGCTTCGGGGCGGCGCTCGTCATCGTGCTCGGCGTCGCCATGCCGGTGCCGGAGGCCTGGGGCATCCCGCTGATGGCCTTCCTCTTCGCCGGCACTGCCTGCGCGGGTGTCTACGGCATCGGCCAGGCGCGGGATTCCTCGCCCGAGATGCTGGTGCTGGCCGGAATCGCGCTGCTCTTCCTGTTCCAGGCGCTGCTCGCGCTGCTGCAGTTCGTCGCCTCGCCCGAAGCGCTGCAGCAGATCGTGTTCTGGCTGTTCGGCTCTCTGCAGAAGGCGAGCTGGAGCAAGCTCTGGATCATCACGGCGGTGCTCGTCGCCTGCATCCCCGTCCTGGTCGCCGATGTCTGGCGGCTGACTGCGCTGAAGCTCGGCGACGAGCGAGCACGGGGGCTGGGCGTCGATGTCCGGCGGCTGCGGCTGCGCTCCTTCGTGCTGATCTCTGCGCTGACGGGCGTGGCGGTCGCCTTCGTTGGGACCATCGGCTTCGTCGGGCTGGTGGCGCCGCATATCGCGCGGATGCTGGTCGGCGAGGACCAGCGCAGCTTCCTGCCTGCCTCGGCGCTTTCTGGGGCGCTGCTGCTGTCGCTGGCGTCGATCGCCAGCAAGACCGTTCTGCCAGGCGCGATCGTGCCGATCGGCATCGTGACCTCGCTGATCGGAGTGCCCTTCTTCGTCTGGCTGATCCTGCGCAACCGGAGAGCCTTCTGGTGAATCTGACCGTCGAAGGATTGAGCGTCCGCTACGGCGCGACGCAGGCGATCGAGGGTCTCAACCTCGTGGCGCATCCCGGCGAAGTGCTAGCCGTGATCGGCCCCAACGGCTCGGGGAAGTCCTCGCTGGTCAAGGCCATCGCCGGGCTGGTCAAGCATGAGGGTGTGGTCGCCTTCGACGGCTCGCCGGTCAGGCCGGAGCGCATCGGCTACATGCCGCAGGACATCGGCGCGCGTGCGGCTCTGACCGTGCTCGAAGCGGTGCTGCTCGGGCGGCTCGGGCGGCTCGGCCTGCGCGTGCGCCCCGTCGATCTCGCCGCGGTCGAGGCCGTGCTGGGCGAACTCGACCTGATGCCGCTGGCGTCGCGCTATCTCGGCGAACTCAGCGGCGGCCAGCGCCAGCTCGTCTTCCTGGCGCAGGCGCTGGCGTCCGAGCCTGCGCTTCTGCTGCTCGACGAGCCGATCAGCGCGCTCGACATCCGGCATCAGCTCGAGGTGATGGAGATCGTGCTGCGCATGACCCGCGTGCGCGGCCTCACCACGCTCGTCATCCTGCACGACCTCAACATCGCCGCGCGCTTCGCGAATGCGGTCATGGTCATGCGCAAGGGACGGCTGGTCTGCCATGGCAAGCCAACAGAGGTCATCGACGAAGGCATGGTTGCCTCCGTCTTCGGTGTCGAAGCCTCCCTGTCGTCGGCCCCGGACGGGAGGCTGATCGTGACGCCGCTGCGAGCGCTTTGAATCGCGCCGGCTGGACCACAGGTCGTTTCGTTCGGGGCGACCGCCAAGACCGGCTCGCCCAGCATGGCGCAGCAGCGCCTTTCGACTTCGGCTGGCGGGATGTTGCCCCTGCGGTCGGGCCCGACGCGGGTCGCCACATCGCCCTGCTGGCCTCGCCCGATCTGGCACTGCCGGGCAGAGGGGTCTATGGCGAAGCTTGACACACGCCACGATGCGCCAGGGCTGATACCGCGGCCATCGGACACGGTTCGGAGAAGGCCCTTGCCCGCCACGCCGCCCTATCAGCGCATCCTCCTGACCGGCGCCGCCGGTCGGCTCGGCTCCCGGCTGCGCCTTGGCCTGGCTCCCCTCGCCCGCACGATCCGGCTGGCGGATCGCGAGCCGCTGGGGCCTCTCGCCGACAACGAGGAGGAAGCGATTTTCGACCTCGCCGACATGGAGGCGACGATTGCCGCCACGAAGGACTGCGACGCGATCGTGCATTTCGGCGGCGCGCCGCTGGAGACCGGCTGGCAGACGATCCTCGATTCCAACATTCGCGGCTCCTATCATGTCTATGAGGGCGCGCGGAAACACGAGGTCCGCCGCGTCGTCTACGCGTCATCGGTCCATGCGATCGGCTTCCATGAGGTGGAAGCCCGGATCGGCGTCGATGCGCCGGTCCGGCCCGACGGTCTCTATGGCGTCTCGAAGACCTTCGTCGAAAGCCTGAGCCGGCTCTACTGGGATAAGTTCGGCATCGAGACGGCCTGTCTGCGAATCTTCTCGTCCTTCCCGGAGCCCGCCGACCGGCGCATGCTCTGGTCCTGGCTCTCCTTCGACGACTGCGTCCGGCTGGTTACGTCGGCGCTGACGGCGCCGCGCGTCGGGCACAGCATCGCGTTCGGCCTGTCGGACAACCGGCTGAAGCCGGTCGATACTAGCGGAGCAGGACATCTCGGCTTCGTACCCCGGGACGACACCGAGGCCTTCCGGGCGGCGGTCGAAGCGCGGACGCCGGTTCCCGACCCCAAGGCACCTGCGGTCCAATATCTCGGCGGCTGGTTCTGCGAACTCGGCCATCCCGACGACGTGCCTGGCGCCTAGGCACGCGACGCCGGTTCTTCGCCCCGCGAGGTCTGACTTTCTGTTTCTTGCATCGGCGTTCCCCGAAAACCGGGGCTCCTTTTTCGGGCCGATGCATTAGAACGGTTGCGAATCCAGTGATCCGAGGAACACGACATGACCCAAAAAGTAGCGATCGTCACGGCGGGCGGCAGCGGCATGGGCGCGGCGACGGCGCGCCGTCTCGCGAAGGACGGCTACCATGTCGCGATCCTGTCCTCCTCGGGCAAGGGCGAGGCGCTGGCGAAGGAACTCTGCGGGCTGGGCGTCACCGGCTCGAACCTGTCGCAGGACGACGTCAAGCGCCTGGTCGACCAGACCTTCGATCGCTGGGGCCGCGTCGATGCGCTGGTCAACAGCGCCGGCCATGGGCCGAGGGCTGCCATCCTCGACATCACCGACGAGGACTGGCAGCGCGGCCTCGACGTCTATTTCCTCAGCGCGGTCAGGGCGATCCGGCTGGTGACGCCGATCATGCAGGCGCAGAAATCCGGCGCGATCGTCAATATCACCACCGCCTGGGCGTTCGAGCCTGACGCGATGTTCCCGACTTCGGCGATGGCACGGGCGGGTCTCGCGGCCTTCACCAAGATCTTCGTCGACAAATACGCCCCCGAGAACATCCGGATGAACAATGTCCAGCCGGGCTGGATCGACAGCCTGCCGGCGACCGACGAGCGCCGCCAGCGCGTACCGATGCAGCGCTACGGCACGAGCGACGAGATCGCCGGGACGATCGCCTTCCTGTTGTCGGCGGATGCCGGCTACATCACCGGCCAGAACATCCGCGTCGATGGCGGCATCACGCGCTCGATCTAAGCTGGATCACGCGGCTATCGGATGTCGCGCGCCGTCAGGCGCGGCCAGTTCTTCTCGGAGCGGGCGAGATATTTCGCCGTGTCGCGGGCCCAGGTCTCGCGCACGCCGAGATCGTAGTTGAGGTAGAGCCGGCCATCGACGATCGACCAGGCCTCGGGCTCGATCTTGACGAGATAGCCGCGCGAAGTGCCATAGGCGCAAAAGCCGCCATAGGCCGGCTTGTAGCGCTCCGGATCGGCTGAAAACAGCGCGCGGTTCTGCGCGCTGGCGAAGTGCCAGGTGGCGCCGCCATGCTTGAGCGCATGTTCGGGCAAGCCCTTGCGCGGGCCGCCTTCGCGGAAATAGGCGACCGGATCATAACCGTCGATCGCGATGCCCTCGGCCGAGCCGAGCGTGTTGACCGGCTTGCCAGCCGAGGCGCCGGCAGCCGCAGGCAGGGCGATGGCGGCCGCGAACGCCAGCAGGCCGCGGCGGCTGAGGCCATGACTCGCCATCATCGCCCGCCCTCCCGCGCTTCGAGATGTTCGAAGACGAAGGCGCAGAGGTAGCCGTAGATGGCGTGGCCGACGAAGCTCATCAGGGAGAGGCGCGGCACGTCAGTGAGCAGGAACTGCTGGCCGGCCAGCGGGGCAAAGAAACCAAGCGCGATGAAGTAGGTGATCACACCCCAGATCCAGCCATCTGCCGGCATGCCCCAGCTCCTCACGAAGCGCGTCAGGATGAAGTAGCCGAGCGGGTAGAACAGGAAGCCGGTGAGGAAGTGCAGCAGCTTCGCCACCGGCGTCGAGAGCGTGATGCCGAGCTGGTGCGAGAACAGCGACTTGACGAGTTCCGGCGGCTCCAGCGGATATTCGGCGAACCAGGCGGTCGGCACGGCCGAGAACAGCTCCCAGAAGCCCAGCCCGGCAAAGCCGCCGAGCGCGAGGTTGACCACCGTTCGGCTGGTGGGGAGCGCGAAAGCGCGCGGCATCGCATGCGTCGTCATGGCAAGACTCTCCTGAAGCGTCAGTGGGCGATGGCGAGCGGCGTCGCGGCGACCGCAAGCGCGGCGGCAAGGCCGGTGCGGGTCGTCGCAAGCCGTGCGAGGCGGCGGCTGGCGAAAAGGTTATGGCCGCCGCGCCGGGCGAGACGTTCGCGCAGCACATGGGAGGCGCGGTCATGCGCGCCGGAGCGGATCAGGCTCTCGATATAGGCCTGCTCGAACAGGTCGCGCTGGGCGTGGCTGCCACCGATGGCGACGAGCCCGCCGCGCGCCGCGCCGAGCAGGCGCGCGGCCTCGGCGTAATCGCGCTCATGGAAGGCGACCAGGCCGAAGGCGGCGAGCGAGCCGCTGCGGGCGGCTTCGCGCCTCTCCCGGCTGGGATGGCCGTGACTGTCCTGCGAAAGGCTGCGCGCGATGTCGCAAGCCACATCCTCACGCCCGGCTCCAAGCAGGGACAGGGCGTAGTGCAGATCGGCGAAGACGAGCCTGCCGTCGCCGACGCGGGCTTCGGCCTTGGTCGCGAGTTCCTCCCAGCGCGAGCCGACTTCAACGCCGGCATAGCCCAGCCGGGCGAGCAGCGCGGCGCCATTGGCGATGTCGCGGTAATCGTCGGTCTGCTCGGCCCTGATGCCGTCATCATAGAGCCGCAGCACCTCGGCGGTTTCGCCGCGCTCCAGCCGGAACAGGGCGAGGTGCCAGGTGATATGGAAGCGAAAATTGTTGGCGTGGGCCCAGCTCGTCCCATCGCCGAGCCAGGCGACGCCCTCGTCGACGCGGCCGGTCATCTCCAGCACATGGGCGACGGCGTGCCGGCCCCAGGCGTCGCGCGGGGCCAGCTCGACGGCGCGGCGGCCGGCGGCTTCCGCCTCGCGGTAGAAGCCACGCTCCTCCAGCGCGAAGGCGTAGCAGCCGGAGACATAGCCGGCGAGCGGATGGCTGTCGGCAAAGCGCGGCATGACGCGGCGCAGGCAGGCCAGCATCTCGCCCTGATCGCCCAGCATGAAGCGGATGCCATGCGAGAGCTTGAGCGCGAGCACATCCTGCGGGTGATCGACCAGCAGCGCCTCAAGCGTCTGCGCCGCCTGGCGCGGCTTGTCCGACAGCCACAGGCCGAGCGCGTCGGCGAACCCGGTTTCCCGCACCGTCACCGAGCGATTGGCGATGGAGCGCCGGGCCAGCGCCAGGCATTCGCGCGCGGCCCCCGTCAGTTCGGGCCGGGCCAGCGAAAGCAGCATCAAACCCTTGGCGGCATGGGCCAGCGCGAAGCCGGAATCCGCCGCCAGCGTGCGGGCGAGATGCTCGGGCGTCGCGGCCGCATGGGCCAGCATGGCTTCGAGCGTGTCGTTCCAGGCCAGTCTGGCTGCATCGTTGGCGACGCTGATCCGGTCGCCGGAGAGATCGTGGAACATGGACCTGAACCCCATTTCGTCATCATCGTGGGCGCCGGCTTGCGGACGCTCACAGGGGAATTCGCAGTGGCGCGATCAAGCGTCGTTCAACTCGCTTCACGCAGCCGTGTATTCGTGCCGAGGATCGGCGCACCGGCTTCAGCCGGGTCGGGCGCGGGACGTGGCGGAGTGGGACGTGGCGGAGCCGCCCAGGGCGCGCGCTTGAACCAGGCGACGATGCAGGCAACAGCGAGGATCGCGCCAAAGCCCGCGAGATTGAGCAGGGCTATCGCGATCTCGTAGCGCCCGGCCATGTCGGCGGCCGTGCCGGCCAGACGGGCAAGGACGAGGCTTGCAAGGAAGGCCGCCAGCGACTGCCGCCCGATCAGGATGAGCAGGTGGCCGATGCCACGGTCGAGACCGGCGCGCCAGGGCTCGATCAGGCTGAGCACCAGATAGGCCAACGCCAGGAAATGCAGGATGCGGAGCGGATGGAGATTGCTCTTCTCCGACGCCGCGGGGAGCACGAATTCGCGCAGGGCCAATCCCGCCGGCCAGTTGTCGATGACGCCCCAGAAGGAGAACGGCAGGGAAACGACCATCAGGATGGCCGCAGCCACAACCAGCCGGCGCTCGCGCAAGGGCGGCACCGGCAGCCATTTCATCGCGATGAAGAAGCCGATGAAGAAGATGGCCTGCCAGGCGAAGGGATTGAGGAACCAGCCGGCGCCGTTCCAGGGATTGCCGGTCAGGTTCAGCCCCTCCGTCCAGACCAGCGCGTAGAGCAGCGCCGACATCAGGAAGGGCAAGGCCGGGTGAAAGCGGCGCAGGATCATCGCGACGGGGATCAACGCCAGGATGACGAGATACATCGGCAGGATGTCGAGATAATCCGGCTGCCAGGTCAGCGTGACCAGCCCGAGCAAGGCGCGCTCTGGGTCCGCGATCAGGGGGCCGAATTGCTGGCCGAGATCCGCGCGACCCAGCGCGCGGTCGAGCAGGGCGGCGAGTGCAACCAGCGCCATGACGAGGCCGATCTGGGCCCAGTAGACCTGCCAGATCCGGTACAGGATGCGCGCGGTGCCGAGCCACCAGCCGCGCCGGACGAAAACCCCGCCGAAGGCCAGCGCACTGGCGAAGCCGGAGCAGAAGACGAAGAGCTCGGCGCCGGACGAGAAGCCGAAGCGTGCGGGAATCCAGGCATTCCAGCTGTTGGCAGGAACATGCGCGATGAAGATGATCAGCATGGTGAGGCCGCGAAACAGATCGAGCCGCTCGTCGCGCGGCCGCTTTTGTTTTGTAAGCTCGCCCATCAGAAAGCCCCCTCATAGCTGGCGGCGTCGATGCGGCAGGCCAGCACGCTGAAGCCCGGACGCGCGAAAGCGGCCATGGCTTCACGCGCCAGCGTGCCGCGATCGGAAATCGTGGCGCCATGTCCGCCCATGGCGCGCGCCACGGCGGCAAAATCGGTGGCGCCGAAATCGACGCCGATACGCGTCAGCCCCATCTGCTTCTGCTTCAGCGCGATCAGCCCGAGGCTTTCATCGACGAGCACGACGACGACAACCGGGAGCGCGAGATCGCGCAGCGTCGAGAGTTCGCCCAGCACCATTTCGAGACCGGCATCGCCAACGAAGCAGAGCGTCGGCCGCCCTGCCCCAAGCGCGGCGCCCGTCGCCAGCGGCAGGGCGCAGCCCATGGTGCAGAGCCCCGTCGATTGCAGCAGGCGGCGCGGCCCGTCGCAGGACCAGATCTGCGAGAGCAGGATGCGATGCGCGCCGGAATCGGCGGTCGCGACGGTGTCGGACGGCGCCGCTTCGCGTAGCGTCTCGAACACGGCGTGCGGGCCCCAAAGCGAGGGTGCGGCGAAAGCGGCCTTGAACGCCGCCTTAACTTTAGCCGGCTCTTGATCTGGCCAGGTCGCAACGCGTGGCAGGCCCTCCCCCAGGCGCTCCAGCGTCAGGCCGACATGCCCCGCGAGCACCAGCGTCGCGTGGTGCATCCCGTGCGGCAGATCCTGGGCGACGATATCGATCACCGGCTTGTCCGCCGGCCAGGGATGACGCCAGCCCTGGCGCATCTCGATGGTATCATACCCCGCGAGCACGATCAGGTCGGCGGCCTCGATCAGGGGTGCGACCAGCGCGTCGGCCTTGGGAGACAAACCGACGCCACCGATGACGCGAGGATCATCCTCCCGGATCAGCCCCTTGCCCTTGTAGGTCGTCAAAAGCGGCGCGCCGGCGCGATCGAGAAAACGGGCGAGTTCATCGGCGGAATTCTCGTTAACGAGATCGAGGCCCGCCAGGACGAGCGGCCGCCGCGCGGCGGCGAGCATCGCCCGGGCGCGCCCCAGATCGGCCGGTATCGCCGCGGACCGCATCACGGCTGCCGGCATGGACGGATGCTGCGCGCGCCCTTCCGCGACCGCGATCGGCAGATCGACATGCACCGGCCCCGGCCGGCCGGCGCGGGCGATGGCGAGCGCCTTGTCGATGACGAGCGCTTCGGTGCCGGGAGCGGCCCGGAAGCTCGCCTTGACCAACGGCGCCAGCAGCGCCCGATGGTCGAAGACCTGATGGGTGTAGCTCTCGGCCAGGGCCCTGYCGCTCATACACATCTCCGAGCCCACGAGACTCCGGAGCATTCCGTATGCGGTCTTCGGGCGGAAAAAACGAACTAACAGATCGATTACCCGTGGTAACGCCGCTCGTCGGCAAAAAATTCTACTCTCCCCTTTGGGCGCTCCACCTCCATCGTCTTTACCCCATCCTGCCCCTCCGCCCGCGCGCCGTGCAGCTGCTGTCCCCCTCTGCTTTATACCTCTCTCCCAGCGCCCCGCACTTCTGCGCCACCGTGTTTCC